>ERZ724512.1343-NODE-1343-length-11520-cov-6.625905_pt1 | contig 11520 bp, 12 predicted proteins | sample MGYA00376045_ERZ724512 | MGnify/ENA primary metagenome ERZ724512 (study PRJEB28724, sample SAMN07190883) | activated sludge metagenome | isolation source: activated sludge of sewage treatment plant in Hong Hong | place: Hong Kong | collected 2016-03-17 ... | reverse complement strand
TCGCCGACGAGGACGGCCGCGAGGCCGCGGTCGTGTGCTTCCTGGTCGCCGCGTCCGGCATCAGCGTGCTCGGCATCGGCGCCGCCTTCTGGGCACTGCTCGCCGGCCTCGTCCTGCGACCGCTGCTGCGCCCGATGGTCCGCCCGCGCGTTTGAGGCCGCTGGCGGCCGGGCAAGGGTTTCTGCGACACGTTCCACTCGGGGGAGATGCGATGACAGACCTGGTCGACGACCTGGCGGTGCTGCGGGAGAGCAGCGACGTGCTGCTTCAGCAGCTCGCGGGCGCCCAGGAGCGGGTGCGACCCGTCGAGGGCACGGATCCGAGCGGCCAGGTCGTGGTCCGACTGGACGGCGACGGACATCTGGACAAGGTGTCGGTGGGGTTCGCCTGGGACCAGCAGCTGTCCGCGACCGAGCTGCCGGCAGCCGTGCTGGCGGCCGTGACCGAGGCGAAGATCCAGCAGGTCGAGCAGTACGGCGACGCGCTGCGCGAGATCGAGGACGCGCCCGCGCCGCGGCCACGGCCGGCACGCACCGACACCCCGATGCTGGACGCCTTCCGTGAGCGGATCGAGGCCAGTGGCGACGAGACCGACGCCGCCGCCGAGCTCGTCGAGGAGCTGCTGCTGGATGCCCGCGCGGGACTCGAGGAGGCCAACCGGCTGCTCGACGAGCACGCCGGTCGCACGTTCAGCGCACGCAGCACCTCGGGCCACGTCACGGCCACCGCGCTCGGCAACGGCGACGTCGACCGGGTCGAGCTCGACCAGGCCTGGGTGGCCAGGGCCCACCCGGCCAACCTGGGCCGCGAGATCACCGAGGCGATGCACGCCGCCTCCCGGCGCGCCCGGCGCGAAGGCCTGGCCGCCGCCCTCCAGGCCACCCGGCTCGCCGACATCGCCAGGCTCGCGCTCGGCGCCACCACGACCACTTCTGGCACTCCCGAGGAGGACGACCGATGACCATGCAAGCCGGCTTCGAGGCCCTGACCAGCGAGGCGTCCGAGTGGGACGACACGTCCCAGGCGCTCGACGACGCGGCGAGCACCGTGTCCGGGCTCGGCCTCACGGCCGCGCAGTTCTCGTTCGTGTGCGACGGGATCGGCGTGGACGCGAGCTACGCCCAGGCGCTCCAGCACGTCACGGACGTGCTCACGGCCGGTGCTCGCGAGACCGGGAAGCTCGCGGACGCCCTGCGTGAGGTGCGTCGCGACTTCCAGAGCACCGACGAAGACGTCGTACACGAGGTCCAGTCCGTCTGGATCCCGGAGTAAGGAGAGCAACGATGGGACCGGACACCGTCGACCGGATCATGGACCTCCTCGAGGAGATCGACGAGAAGATCCAGTGGGTCACCGACAAGGTCAACGACATCTTGTCGTGGGTGCCGTGGGGCTTGGGCTGGGTCGTCGACAAGTTCAAGGACCTGTGGGACAAGGCGATGGAGAAGATGGGCGAGTTCTGGGACAAGGTCCAGGAGATCGCGTCGAACATCGGCGCACCATGGGACCTCGACTCCACCAAGGACCAGTGGGTCAGGGTCGGCGGTCCGGTCGCTGCCCGGGCCACCGAGTCGGACCGGTCCCAGAGCACCGTCGACGCCGAGTGGAAGGGCAAGGCGGCGGACCGCTACGCGCTGTCCCTCGGCCCCCAGGGCAAGGCGCTCGCTGCCGTGCAGAGCAAGCTGACCGCCGTGATCGGTCCGGCGCTCGGGTCGATCGCCACCGCCCTCTACGTCTTCTACGGCGTCGTGGTCGGCGCCCTGGTCATCCTGGTTGCGGCGATCGTGGCCGCCGGCGGGGAGACCGTCAGCATCATCGGGCTGCCGGCCGTGCCCGCCACGATCCTGGCCGCGGCCGTCGCCGCGATCGTCACCATCGGCGGCGCGGTGCTCAACCTCCGCGGCGCGGCGTCCGGAGCGAACACCACCTTCCTCCAGGTCGCGAACGAGACCGGCGACTTCGGGGCGGAGCACTGGCCGTCCGCGGTGATCGGCTGATGTCGACCGCGATCGCGCACCAGGCCGGCCGCACCGCGGACCGGCTCGCGGTGCTCTCGACGGTCCTGCACGCCGCGGTGGTGGCGTTCGGGATCTTCCTGGCCGACGAGAGCGGCTCGCGCAGCTACCTGTTCCTCGCGGGCTTCGCCGCCCTGGGCCTGATCGCCACGCTGCTCGCCTGGGCGTCGGTCAAGGCCGGGTCCCGGGTGTGGAGCGGCGGAGTGGTCGTGCTGGGCCTGGCCGTGGGTGTGATCGCCTGCGGGATGGGCGGCGAGGGCGCGCTCGGCCTGGCGTCGATCGCGATCTTGATGCTGTTCTTGGACTGGCTGCTCTTCACGAACGCGCGTCGCGCGTTCAGTTGACCCGGAACGTCACCCAGGTCGACCGCAGCCCGAGGACCGACCGGAAGGTGTCACCGGACATCGTCACCCGGCCGCTCCTGCCGCCGAGGGTGATCGAGACGACCCGGCCGCCCCAGTCGCCGTGTCCGTCTCGCTTGGTCACCGTGATCCGGCGCAGCTCGCCGACCGCGGGCCAGGCGCGCTCGATCGCGGTGTCGGAGAGGCTCACCGACCAGCTGTGCATCGGGTTGCCGGACCAGCCGTCGTACGGGTCGTCCTGTGCCGGCAGGTAGGGCACCGACCCGGCCGCGGTCCAGCCGCCGCTGCTCGACCCGAACTGGGTGAAGGCCGGCTCGCCGTGGCTGGTGAGGATCTGGTGGGCCGTGTCCTCGACGGCCCGGTTGGAGGCGGGGTACTCGGCGTCGTACCCGCCGTAGACCTGACAGGCTCCCGTGTCGCAGATCTGGTACGCCGAAGACTGCGGGTGCTGGCGCTCGTACGCCGCGTAGGTGCGCGCGGCGACGGCCTGGGCGCGCACGGCGTCGGTGTGCCACGAGGCGGGAATCTCCAGGGGCACCACGCCCTTGAGGTAGCTGTCGAGCGCGAGGGCGTTGACGGTGACCCGCTCCCCGGCCGACGTGACCGCCACCCGCAGCCGGCCACGGTAGGCGCGGGTGCCGGTCGGCGTCACCAGGGCCACCGGATCGCCGCCCGCGGAGAACTCCCCCTCGCCGTCGAGCGCCCGCCACCGGTGCCAGCGCTGGGTGCGGTAGGACACCCAGCTCACGCCGGTCGAGCTGCGCGCGACCATCCACCGGCTGGCACCGTTGTCCGGCAGCTCCGTCGCGGCCCCACCGGCGGTGTCGCGCACGGTGAGCCCGCGGCGGGCCACGACCACGAGGTCGTCGGTGGTGTCGGCGGTGATCAGCACCGTCACCCGCCGCTTCGCCGCGCCCCACTCGGTGCCGGGGTAGTAGAACCGCACGATCTGCCGGTAGTCCAGCCCTTGTCGAGCGGCCCCCTCCGCGCCGTACTGGGACATGCCGTGCCCGTGGCCGTAGCCGTGCCCCCTGACGGTGATCGTCGCGCTCGCCGGCACCGGCCACGTGTCCGACGCCGCCTCCGCCGGCGCACCGAGGCCGACGGCCGCGGCCAGCACGGCCGCGACGAGGGCGGGTGCGACGCGCATGACCACAATCGCACCACGCGTCACAACAGTCCCGCAACGCGCTCTGCCGAACTACAGAACTGTAGTTCGTACGGCCGAGCAGGCGTGCCGGTGGTCGAGCTTGTCGAGGCCCCGAAGCCAAGGCAGGGCGGTGAGCCTCGGGGGTCTCGACGGACGCTCAGGCGTGAGCACGCCTTCGCTGCTCGACCACCGGGTCTGCGCCGTCAGCGCACGGTCATCGTCAGCCACGGCGAGGGGAGGTGCAGCCGCTGCGCGAAGTCCGAGCCGGACATGCTCACGCTGCCGCCGGTCCCGGTGAGGGTCACCGTGCCCACGCGGCCGCCCCACTGACCGTGGCCGTCGCGTCCGCCGAGCTCGACCCGGGTCAGGTCGCCGAGGGCCGGCCACGCGGCCTCGAGCTCGGTGTCGCGGAAGCGGACCTGCCACGCGTGGTACGGGTCCTTCGCGGAGTCCCACGTGTCGCGCCGGGCCGGGAGGTACGGCGTGCCACCGTCCACCGTCCACCCGCCGCTGCTGGCGGTGAACTGCGTGAAGGCCGGCTCGCCGCCGTAGGTGAGGATCTTCCGCGCGGTCGCCTGCACGGCCGTGTCCGTCGTCGGGTACTCGGCGCTCGCTCCGCCGTAGTGCTGGCAGGCCTCGGTCTCGCAGAGGTCGTACGGCGAGCTGCGGCGGTCGGCTCGCTCGTGGACGGCGTAGGTCCGCGCCGCGACCGCCTGGGCGCGCAGGGCCTGCTGCTCCCACGTCGACGCGTAGGTCTCCGCCGGCACGACCCCGCGCAGGTAGGTCTCCAGCGGCAGCACGTTCACGGTGATCCGGTTGCCCGGCGAGGACGGCACCGAGCGCAGGACGCCGCGGTACGTCGTGCTGCCGTCGGCGGTGAACAGCCGGATCGGCCTGCCGTTCGCGGCGAACTCCATCAGCCCGGCGACCCGACGGAACTGGTGCCAGCCGTGGCTCCGGTACTGCAGCACGCTGGCCCGGTCACCCGCGGGCACGATGCGCCAGCGATCGGCGGCGGGCTTGATCCGAGTGAGGTTCCAGCTCTTCGCGCCACCGGACCTGCGCGCGGTCAGTCCGCTGCGGGCCTGGACCTGCACGTCGTTGGTGAGGTCCCGGCTGATCCACACCCGAATCGAGCCGGACGCCGTGCCCCAGCTCGTGTGCGGGTAGTAGTAGCCGACGATCTGCCGGTAGGTCTTGCCGAGCGAGGCGGCGCGCTGGGCGCCGTACTGCGACAGTCCCTTGCCGTGGCCGTAGCCGTGCCCGTCGATCGTGATCGTCGCCGAGTGCGGCACGTCCCACGCGTCGGCGGCGAAGGCCGGCGCGGCGGGACCGTCGACTCCGGCCACTGCGGTGACGAGGGCGGCGGTCGTGACGGCGAGCCGTCGGAGCATGGGTCCTCCCGAGAGGCGGATCTAGACGCGGTGCAGTCGCCGGGCGGCCTCGGCGATCGAGCCGCTCATCGACGGGTACACCGTAAACGCCTGGGCCAACTGGTCGGCGGTCAGCGACTCGGCCACCGCGATCGACACCGGGTGGATCAGCTCGCTCGCCCGGGGACCCACCACCACGCCGCCGACGACGATGCCGGTGCCCGGCCGGCACATCAGCTTGACGAACCCGTCGTGGACGCCCTGCATCTTGGCGCGGGGGTTGCCCGAGAGGGGAAGCATCACGACCTCGGCCTGCATCTCGCCGGCGTCGACGGCCTGCTGCGACCAGCCGACGGTGGCGATCTCGGGTGCGGTGAACACGTTCGACGACACCCGCTTCAGGTCCAGCGGCTGGACGGCGTCGCCGAGGAAGTGCCACATCGCGATCCGGCCCTGCATGGCCGCCACGCTGGCGAGCATGAGGACGCCGGTGCAGTCGCCGGCGGCGTACACCCCCCGCGCCGACGTGCGCGACACCCGGTCGACGTTGACGAAGCCGCCGTCCTTGAGGTTGACGCCGGCCTCCTCCAGGCCCATGTCCACGGTGTTGGGGATGGAGCCGAGCGCGAGGATGCAGTGCGAGCCCTGCACGCTCCGCCCGTCGGTCAAGGTGACGGTGACGGTGTCGCCGTCGCGGGTGACCGACTCCATGCGGGAGCGGCCGAGCACGGTCATGCCGCGTCGGGTCAGGACGTCCTCGAGCACCTTGGCCGCGTCGGCGTCCTCGCCGGGGAGCACCCGATCACGCGAGGAGATCAAGGTGACCGGGATCTTGAGGTTGAGGTAGGCGCTGGCGAACTCCGCCCCCGTGACTCCCGAGCCGACCACGATCAGCTCGCTCGGCACCTCGGTCAGGTCGTAGACCTGCTCCCACGTGAGGATCCGCTCGCCGTCTGGCCGCGCGGTCGGCAGGGTGCGCGGGGACGCCCCGGTCGCGATCAGTACGGCGTCGGCGGCCAGCTGCCGCTCGGAGCCGTCGGCGAGCTCCGCGATGACCCGGTCGGGCGACGCGAGGCGGCCACGGCCGCGCAGCACCGTCACGCCGTCGCGGGTCAGCCGCCGCTCGATGTCGGAGGACTGATCCGTGGCGAGTCGCTTCACCCGGGCGTTGACCGTCGCGAGGTCGACGCGGATGCCGGTGGCGGCGTCCCCCTCCGCGTCGTGGAACCCGATCCCGAGCTCGGCGGCCTCGGCGAGGTCGCTCATCACCTCGGCGGTCGCGATCAGCGTCTTGCTGGGCACGCAGTCGGTCAGCACGGCCGAGCCGCCGACCCCGTCGGTGTCGACGACGGTGACCTCGGCGCCGAGCTGGGCGGCGACGTGCGCCGCCTCGTAGCGGCCCGGGCCACCGCCGATGATGACGACTCGTTCGGTCATGTCAGAGATTGATCATGTGGCCGGCGATGCCCTCGACGGCCTCCTTCATCGCCTCCGAGAGCGTCGGGTGCGCGAAGACGTTGCGCGCGACCTCGTCGGCGGTCAGGTCCCACTGCTGGGCCAGCGTGAGCGCCGGGAGGAGCTCGGTGACCTCCGGACCGATCATGTGTGCGCCGACGATCTCGTGGTACGTCGCGTCCGCGACGATCTTCACGAAGCCCACGCCCTCGGCCATGCCTCGGGCCTTCCCGTTGGCGCTGAAGGGGAACGTCGCCACCTTGACGTCGTACCCCTTCTCCTTCGCCTGCGCCTCGGAGTAGCCGAACGACGCGATCTGCGGCTGGCAGAACGTCGCCCGCGGGATCATGTCGAAGTCGATCTCCACGGTCTCGGCGCCGTTGATCGTCTCGGCCGCCACGACGCCCATCGCCTCGGCGGTGTGCGCGAGCATCAGCTTGCCCGTGACGTCGCCGATCGCGTAGACGTTGTCGACGTTGGTGCGGCCGCGAGCGTCGACCTCGATCGCACCGCGCTCGGTCACCTTCACGCCGGCGTTCTCGAGGCCGAAGCCGTCCACGCGCGGCGCGAAGCCGAACGCGGCGAGCATCCGGTCGGCCTCGAGGACCTCGGTGTTGCCGTCCTTGCTGACCGTCACCTTGACGCCGCTGCCGGTGTCCTCGACGTTCTCGACCTTGGTCGACAGCAGGACCTTGACCCCGAGCTTCTTGTACTGCTTGAGCAGCTCCTTGGACACGTCGGCATCCTCGGTCGGGACCATTCGGTCGAGGAACTCCACGATCGTGACGTCGACGCCGAAGTTGGCCATCACGTAGGCGAACTCGACGCCGATCGCGCCGGAGCCACCGATGATGATGCTGCCAGGCAGTTCGCTGTCGAGGATCTGCTCCTCGTAGGTCACGACGTTCCTGCTCGTGCTCATCCCGGGGAGCATCCGGACCTTCGCACCGGTGGCGATGATGAGGTGGTCGAAGGTGTAGCTCTGCTTCTGGCCGTCCCTGTCGACCTCGATCCCGGTCGGCGACGTCAGGGTGCCCCAGCCGTCGATCTCGGTGATCTTGTTCTTCTTCATCAGGTAGTGCACGCCCTTGGCGCTCGCCTCCGCGACGCCCCGGCTGCGCTTGTGCGTCGCACCGAAGTCCATGGTCGCGTCACCGCTGATCCCGAAGGTGTCCTTCTCCCGGGTGATGATGTGGGCGATCTCGGCGTTGCGGAGCAGTGCCTTGGAGGGGATGCAGCCGACGTTGAGGCAGACCCCTCCCCAGTACTTCTCCTCGACGACCGCGACGGTCTGGCCGAGCTGGGCGGCGCGGATCGCGGCGACGTAGCCACCGGGTCCGGCGCCGAGGACGAGGGTGTCGAAGTGCGAGGTCACGGCCGCCAGCCTACTGACGTGCAGCAGCCCGCCCTCAATCGCTCCACTACTCTTCCGGCGTGACGTTCTACGCCGCATACGGGAGCAACCTCGATCCCGCCCGGATGGGCGAGCGCTGCCCGCACTCCCCGCTGGCGACGACCGGCTGGCTCCAGGGCTGGCGACTCACGTTCGGCGGCGAGGAGCACGGTTGGGACGGCGCGCTCTCGACGATCGTCGAGGACCCGATCGAGCAGGTCTTCGTCGCGGTCTACGACGTCACCCGCGAGGACGAGGTCAGCCTCGACGCCTGGGAGGGCGCCGACCTCGGCCTCTACCGCAAGACCCGCGTCCGGGTGTCGACCCTCACCGGTGAGCTGGTCGTGTGGACCTACGTCCTCGACGCCTACGAGGGCGGGCTGCCCTCCGCGTCGTACCTCGGTGTCATCGCCGACGCCGCCGAGGCAGCCGACGCTCCCGACGACTACGTCGCGGCGCTGCGCAACCGGCCGTGTCGGTCCACCGGTCTCTGACGCCTGTGGATGACGGCCGGCGGTCGTCGGTCGAGGCGATCAGGCTGGTGGGCATGCACCCGAGGAGGCACCATGGACGCCATGACGTTGACGCGCGCCGACGTGATCGTGCGCGAGGGGCCCTACACCCGCGCCGAGCTCGACGCGCTGCCCGACGACGGCCGTCGCCATGAGCTGCTCGACGGCGTGCTGGTCATGACCCCGGCGCCGGGGATCCGCCACCAGGGCATTGTGCTCACGCTCGCGAGCCTGCTCAAGTCACATGCGCCCCGAGCGTGCACGGTGCTGATCGCCCCCACCGACGTCGTCCTCGGACCGGGCACAGTGCTCGAGCCCGACGTCGTCGTCGCCCGACGTGCCGACGTCACCGAGCGCGACGTGCCGACCGCCCCGCTGCTGGCGGTCGAGGTGCTCTCGCCGTCCACCGGGCTCTTCGACCTCGGCCGCAAGCTCGAGCTGCTCGAGCAGGCCGGCTGTCCGTCGTACTGGACGGTCGACCCCGCCGGGCCGGAGCTCACGGTTCGCGAGCTCGTCGACGGCAGGTACGTCGTGACCGCGCGAGTCGGCCCCGACGACACCTGGACGGCGGACGCGCCGTACCCGGTCGCGATCACCCCGCGCGACCTGCTCGACGACTGAGCCTGGCTGAGCGGCTACGCACCGGCCCCCGTGTGGCAGACGGCCTCGACGTTGTTGCCGTCCGGGTCGCGCACGAACGCGCCGTAGTAGTGCTCGTGGTACTCCGGGAAGATCCGCGGCTCGTGGAGCACCTCGACGCCGAACGCGACGGCGGCGTCGAAGAAGGCACGCACGTCCTCGGCCGAGTCGGCGGTGAAGGCGACATGGATCTCCCGGTTGGGGCCGGACGCGGGACCCTCCTCGGGCTGGCGCCCGATCCAGAACGCCGGAAAGGAGGCGCCGTAGCCGATGGCCACGCCGTGGTCCATCAGCCGACGGTGCCCGAGAACGCCGAGGACGCTGTCGTAGAACGCGGCGGAGCGCTCGAGGTCGGAGCAGTTGATGCCCAGGTGGTCGATCATGCGGCCAGCATGCACCCCGCAGGAGCGGTGCGCACGGATCCCGGCGGGTCTAGGGTGCGTGGCGTGACGGACCAGACCGAGCCGGACCCCTACGACCTCGCCGATCGGGCCGCCGCCCGGCTGGCCGAGCTGACCGGAGTGGAGCGCCACGACGTCGCGCTCGTGCTCGGGTCGGGCTGGCTGCCGGCTGTCGACGCCCTCGGCGAGGCCACCGCCGAGGTCGACACGACGGACCTGCCGGGCTTCTCCGCCGCCGCCGTCGTCGGCCACTCCGGCAAGATCCGCTCGGTCCGCTCCGGTGACCGGCAGCTGCTGGTGTTCCTCAGCCGCACCCACTACTACGAGGGCAAGGGCGTCGCGGCGGTCGTCCACGCGGTGCGTACGGCGGCGCGCGCCGGCTGCCGCACGATCGTGCTCACCAACGGATGCGGTGGGCTCAAGCAGTCGTGGGAGCCCGGCACCCCGGTGCTCATCAGCGACCACATCAACCTGACCGGCCGCTCCCCCATCGTCGGCGCGAACTTCGTGGACCTGACCGACCTCTACAGCCCCCGCCTGCGCGCCCTGTGCAAGGAGGTCGACCCGACCCTGGACGAGGGGGTCTACGTCCAGTTCCCCGGCCCCCACTACGAGACGCCCGCCGAGGTCCGGATGGCCGGGATCATCGGCGGCTCGCTGGTCGGCATGAGCACCACGCTGGAGGCGATTGCCGCCCGCGAGGCCGGCATGGAGGTGCTCGGCATCAGCCTGGTCACCAACCTCGCGGCCGGCATCAGCGACCAGCCCCTCAACCACGCGGAGGTCCTCGAGGCCGGCCGCGCAGCGGCCTCGAGGATGGGCGCGCTGCTCGGTCAGGTCGTGCCGCGGATCTAGCGAAGGCGGGGCGCCCGCCGACACCGCCTGGCGGGCGCCCCGGGCCTCCGCGACCCGATCGTCAGCGCACCCGGACGGTGACGGTCTTCGTCGCCGCACGGTAGGCCGCGTTCGCCGGGGTGAAGGTCACGACCGCACGCCAGGCGCCTGTCGCGAGCTTCGGCAGCCTCACCGTCGCCGCACCCTTCTTCATCGTGGCCCCGGCGCGCTTGGTCGCCGAGCCCTTGGTCAGCCTCACCACGAGGGCGCCGGCCGCCTTGCCGTTGGTGACGACGAGCTTCCCGGGCGCCTTGTCGACCGCGAGCTTCGACGCCGATCCGACCTTCGACCAGGCGATGCCGACCGGGGTCTCGGTGTCCTGGCTGGGATTGGAGTGGGTGTGCGCCTGCCAGGTGTAGACCGAGTACGACGCGCGCGGGTCGAGACGCTTGCTCGCCGGGTCCAGCGTGACGCTCCAGGTGCCGTCGGCCATCCGCGTCGGCATCACCCACTCGGCGTCCGCGAACTGGTCCATGGACTCCTGCGACGACGTGTCGGGCAGGCCGCCCGACGGCGCAAGCCCGACGTAGATGCCCATGTCGCCGGGCTCGGTGATCGCGGTGAAGCCGGACCCGGAGACGTCGACGGTCACCGCGCCCGCGTCGTACGCCGTCGACGCGGTCACCGCGGGGATCGCCGGCTCGGCCGCCGTCGCGGTGAAGGAGGCCGGCGCCTTCTCGGCGTCGCTGGCCGAGCCGCTGGCGTAGAAGAAGGGGTTGATGCTGCTCGGCACCGCGGTGACGAAGGCGACGGCCCAGGAGGCGCCGTCGACGGGCTTGCCGTCGCCGTAGGCATTGGCCGCGGCGACGCCCAGCCAGTCCGGGGTGGCCGTCAGCGACCCGTCCGACCAGTCGTCGTCGGTCGAGAACGTCGTGAGGACCGCGTCCTCGACGCCGCCCGGACCGGCGGGCGAGGTCCAGGCCACGTCCGCGGCGATCGTGCCGTCCCCGGCCGCGTCGACGGTGAGCGTCAGGTCGGAGAACGCGAAGGAGTAGAGCTCGGCGCCCGTCGCCGGGTTGGCGAACGCGTAGCGGGCGGTCCCGGCGTACCGGGTGGAGGCACCGTCGACGACGCCGCCGGGGAACGTGACGACGCCGTCCTCGGACTCGGTGGCGCCGTCGGTGAAGGCCTGCGTGGTCAGGTGCTTGTCGAAGTAGGACGAGATGCCCCACTCCAGCTCTGCTCCGCTGCCGGCGGCCGTGGCGGGTTGGGCGGCGAGGCCCCCGAGCCCGACCGCGGCCAGGCTGAGGGTGGTGACGGACGCGATGCGACGGGCGAAGCTCATCGACGTGCCGGCGGCTCCGGGCGGGAAGCTGCTACCCGGCC
>ERZ724512.1340-NODE-1340-length-11544-cov-4.068326_pt1 | contig 11544 bp, 8 predicted proteins | sample MGYA00376045_ERZ724512 | MGnify/ENA primary metagenome ERZ724512 (study PRJEB28724, sample SAMN07190883) | activated sludge metagenome | isolation source: activated sludge of sewage treatment plant in Hong Hong | place: Hong Kong | collected 2016-03-17 ... | reverse complement strand
CCCGGACGTGCCGGCGGCCGCGCGCGCCGCGGCCCGGATCCTGGTCGACGCGGCCGTCCCCGCCCGGGTCAGCTCGAGCTGACCCGGCCCCGGTCCAGCGGGTAGCGCCGCTGCAACACGACCGCGACGCACATCAGCGCGGCGGGGAGCAGCGAGAACGCCAGGCGTACGGCGGTGACGGCGGTGTCGGACTGCTCGACGGTCTCCCCGGCCTCGGTGGAGACGAAGCCACCGAGAGCGAGCGCGCCGGCGTACAGGTAGGGACCCAGCGCCGCCCCGGTCGCCTCGGTGGCGGTCCAGAGGCCGGTGAAGGAGCCCGCATTGCGCTGCCCCTCCTCCCCGGCGGCCTTCACGGTGTCGGGGAGCATCGAGAAGGGGAACAGCTGCATGCCCGCGAACGCGATGCCGAGCAGCAGCATGCTGGGCAGCACCCAGGCCAGCCCGCCGGGCCGGCCGAGCACCAGCAGCAGCGAGCCGACCACGAACATCGCCTGTGCGAGCAGCAGCAACCGCTGCTTGCCGTGCACCCGCGAGAACCGCGCCCACAGCGGGGTCGCGATCAGCGCCGGCCCGACGAAGCACACGAAGAGGATCGTGGTCAGCTTGGTGTTGTCCATGACGTACTCGGTGTAGAACGGCGTGCCCGCCAGCAGCAGGTGGGTCGTCGTCGACATCACCAGGTAGGAGCACATCAGCCAGAAGAAGGGCTGGTTCTGCCAGGCCACCGCGAACCGCTCGCGCAGCGGCAGGACGTGCCCGGCCTGGTCGCCCATCGGTGACGGGGGCACCTCCCGCTCCAGACGGCGTACCCCCACGATGCCCAGCAGCATCGTGCCCAGCATCACCACGCCGAGCACCACCGACATCGTGAGGTAGTCGCCGCGGGTGCCGGTGTCCTGGTCGGCCAGCAGCGGCGCCACCGCGCCGCCGATGAGGATGCCGAGGGTGAGCACGACCATCCGGAAGCCCATCAGCCGGGTCCGCTGGTGGTAGCCGGTGGCGATGTCCGAGGGCACCGACAGGTAGGGCACCTGGTAGCTCGCGAACAGCGTGTTGGCCAGCACGAAGAACAGCGCGACCCACAACGCGGCCCACGCCCCGAGCAGCGGGTTGGGAGCCGCGAACAGCAGCACGAACGCGACCGGCAGGGTGGCCATGCCGAGCGTCAGCAGCCTCACCCGGGATCCGGTACGCCGTCGGGCAGCGTCCGAGACCGTGCCCACGAACGGGTGGACCACGACGTCGACGACCTTCGGCAGCAGCAGCGTGAGCCCGGCCAGCCACGCATCCACGTCGCAGACGTTGGTGAGGTAGTAGAGCAGCAGCAGCCCGGGCACGGTGACGTAGATGCCCATGCCGAACGACCCGCCCGCGAACCACAGCAGGCTGCTGCGCTGCAGCGGCGTCTCGGGGTCGTAGGAGGCGTCGGGGACCCGCGGCGAGGACGGCTGGGCGGTCATGGCGTGGTCCTTCTCGTTCGGTGGTGAGCCGAGAGCTACTTCACGGTAGCGTGACTGCCAGCGCAGGGAGGCAGCATGTCTGAACGCGATCTGACCGGCAAACGCGCCATCGTCACGGGAGCCTCGGGCACCTTCGGCCGCGCCATCACCACCGCGCTCCAGGGTCGCGGAGTCGAGGTGGTCGGCCTGGACCTGGCCGCCTCGGACGAGGTCGCCGCTCCGGTGGTCGCGTGCGACGTCACTGACGACGCCTCCGTCGTCGTCGCCTGCGCCGAGGCCGTCGACCGGCTCGGCGGGCTCGACATCCTGGTCAACAACGCCGGCGTCGGGGGACCCGCGCCGGCGACGGAGCCGCCGAGCGACGTCGTACGCCGGCAGATCGAGGTCAACCTGCTCGGCACCTGGCGAGTCACCGCCGCCTGCGTCCCGGCGCTCGTGGAGAGCCGGGGCCGGGTGTTGATGCTGGCGTCTCGGATGGCGGTGATGCAGCTGCCCCTCGCCGCGGCGTACGGCGTGTCGAAGCGCGGCCTGGTCGCCTACGCCGACGCTCTGCGGCTGGAGCTGGCGCCCGCGGTGTCGGTGACGACGGTCTACCCGAGCATGGTCCGCAGCCCGATCCACGACTCGACCGCCGCGGCGGGGCTGAGCCTCGAGGGCGCCTCGCAGTTCGAGCCGCTCGAGGGCGTGGTCGACGCCGTCGTACAGGCCTGCGCAGCCACCAAGCCGCCGCGCGACCTGGCGACCTGCCGACGCGTGGGCCGGGAGATCTTCCTGGCGCGCCACCTGCCGGCGCTCGCCGACCGGATCGTGCTCCGCCGGGTGGGGGAACGCATCGACTCGGGCGCCTTCGACGACGCCCCGCTCGCGGCCGGCATGGTCGCCCGACGAGGAAGGAAGTAGCCATGGGCTCGACCACCGGAGGGCAGCGGATCGCGCGGATGCTGGCGGCCGAGGGCGTCGAGGTCGTCTTCGGCATCATCGACGGGTCGTACTTCGGCCTGTACTCGCACCTGCGCGACCACGACATCCGGCTGGTGACGCCGCGGCACGAGACGTCCGCCGTGCACATGGCGGCGGCGTACGCCCGGCTCACCGGCCGTCTCGGCGTCGCGATCGCCAGCAACGGCCCCGGCGTGGCCAACGCGCTGCCGGGCGTCGCGGTCGAGAACGGGGAGGGCAACCGGGTGCTGCTGATCACGAGCTGGCGCCGGCACGGCATCGTCGGGCCGGATCGCGGCGGCACCTATCAGTACTTCGACCAGCCGGCGGTGATCCGGCCGATGGCCAAGTGGAGCGCGGCGGTGCCGTCCTTCGAGCGGATCCCCGAGCTGCTCAACCGGGCCTTCCGGATCTCCTGGCGCGGCCGCCCCGGCGTGGTGCACCTGACCGTGCCCGAGGACGTGGTCAACGGGGAGTACGCCGAGCCGGCGTTCCCCGACGTCGGGCCCGAGCGCTACCGCCGTACGACGCCGCTGACTGCTGACGCCGACCTGGTCGCGGCGGCTGCCGACCTGCTGGCCGGGGCCGAGGCGCCGCTGGTGCAGGCCGGCAGCGGGGTGCTGCACGGTGACGCGTCGGTGGAGCTGCGGCGGGTGGCCGAGCTGCTCCAGGCACCCGTGACGACGAGCTGGGCCGCGCGCGACGTGATCGACGAGCGGCTCGACGTGTCGCTCCCGATGTCCTACACGGACCTGACCACCAAGGCCCGCACCGAGGCCGACGTGGTGCTGGCGGTCGGGACCCGCTTCGGCGAGACCGACTGGTGGGGCAAGGCGCCCTACTGGCGGCGGGCCACCGAGCAGCGGCTGGTGCAGGTCGACGTCGACGAGGAGATCCTCGGGCTGAACAAGCCCGTCGACGTCGCCGTACTGGCCGATGCGAAGGACTTCCTGGGCCGGCTCGCCGACGAGCTCGAGCGCCGCGACCTGTCGGCTGTGCTGCCGGCGCGGACCGCCCGGGTGGCGGGGTACGCCGAGGAGAAGGCGGCCGCGCGGGCCGCCCTCGACGCCGGTGTGCCCGCGGGTGAGGCCGTGCACTCCGGCCGGCTCGCGCCGACGGTGCAGGAGGTGTTCCCCGACGACACCGTGCTGGTGGTCGACGGCGGCAACACCGCGATCTGGGCCAACCTGTTCCACGAGGTGCGGGTCCCGCACACGATGATGTCGACGTTCAAGTTCGGCATGCTCGGCGCGGGCGTCCCGCACGCCCTCGGCGCGAAGGTCGCCTTCCCCGACCGGCAGGTCGTCTGCCTCACCGGCGACGGGGCGTTCGGCTTCCACCCGCAGGAGATCGAGACCGCGGTCCGCAACGAGCTGCCGGTCGTGGTCATCGTCGCGGTCGACCGGGCCTGGGGGATGGTCAAGGTCAACCAGGAGTTCGCGATCGACGCCGACCGCCTCCTGGCCGAGGGCGGGCTGCCCGACGAGCAGCGGATCAACACCGACCTCGGCGAGATCCGCTACGACCTGATGGCCGAGTCCATGGGTGCCCTGGGGCTGCACGTCACCGCGGCCGCCGACCTGCGGCCGGCGCTGGAGAAGGCGCTCGCTTCGGGCCGGACCGCCGTGCTCCACGTCGAGGTCGACCACACCGCCCACAAGTTCGCTCCCAGCCTGCTGACGTTCAAGGAGATGCACCAGGAGCCGGCCGGGTGACCGTGCCGGCCCCGCGAGCGCACCGACCGGACGGCATGGCCCAACCGCTGTCGGGTGGGACCGCGGGGGTCGCGTCGCTGGACGAGTGATCGCCCGGGCGCTCGCCCGACGGGCTCGCCGAGGCCGCCGAGGATGTGTCATCCCTCGTAGACGGACGGGCAGAACTCCGCTCCTGACGGTGGCGCCGAGCGTGATCGCGGCCGGTGGTCGCCGGTTCTGCCCGTCCGGTTACGAAGCCCTGACGGGTCGTGTGCCCCAGACCGCGGTAGAGCGCGTCGTCAGGCACACGACTCGACCAGTCGTGCTGCCCAGAGTGCGTCGGAACGCTCGGTCCGCAGCACGACTCGGCCGAGTCAGTCATGTCGCCGCCCGTGATCGCCGCGCCAGCCCGGCGCGTACATCCGGCTGATGCGGTTCCATCGTGGTGGAGCCTAGGGGACTCGAACCCCTAACCCCCTGCTTGCAAAGCACCCAAGATCGGCGTGTCGCGGAACTTGTGGTTTCTATTCTCCCAGGTCAGACGTAGTCTCGATTGGACAGTGATGGTCGGCCTTTCCCCCACCAGTCCCCTATTCCTCAGTGGGGTGGGCTATCAGGTCCTAGCGGGGGTGGCGGGGGAAGGCCCCCTTCGAGAGTAGTTCGGGAGGTCCCGGTATGGCGGGTCGGCGGGCGTTCGGAGAGCTCGAGCGCCGCGTCGGGAAGTCGGGGACGGTGTCCTACCGGGCGCGCTACGCCCTTCCGGACGGCACCCGGTTCTCGCGCACCTTCGCTACGAAGCTCGACGCCGACGCGTGGTTGTCCGCCGAGCGTTCGCTGCTGGACAAGGGCACGTGGACCACGCCGGAGGCACGTCGGCTCGTCCAGGACCAGCAGGCGATGGCGGCGTCGCTGAACACGGTTGGCCGGTTCGCGGAGCGCTACCTGCGGGAGCGGTCGCTGCGCCCGGCCACCGCGCTCGGCTACCGCAAGCTGCTGGACAACCGCATCCTGCCGACCTTCGCCGACGTACCCCTGCGCGAGGTGCGACTGATCGACATCAAGACCTGGTTGGCTGGTCTCCCGCGCGACACCGAGTCGTCGAACGCAGCCGCGTACCGGCTGCTGCGCTCGATCCTCCAGGCGGCCGCGGAGGAGGAGCTCATCGACCGAGCGCCCCCCAAGGTGCGCGGCGCGGCCACTGCGCGGGTGAAGAAGAAGGCGCGACCGGCGACCTTCGCCGAGCTCCAGGTGATCGTCGACCACATGCCGGAGCGGCTGAAGCTCTTCGTGATCCTCGCCGGGTTCGTCGGTCTGCGCGAGGGGGAGCTGCTCGAACTGCGCCGTGGCGACGTCGACCTCGACGCGGGACTGATCAGCGTCACCCGCAAGGTCGACAAGGACGCCATCCGGGACGCACCTGGCGCCTGTCCGAACTGTGGCCGTGGCATCAGCGCACCGAAGACCGCCAGCGGCATTCGTACGCTGCATGTCCCTCCGCCGTTCGTGCCCCTGTTGCGTGAGCACGTCGAGCTGTGGGCTGACCTCGGCCCCGACGGGCTGCTCTTCCCCGGCGACCGGACCGACCACATGAGCGTCCGCTTCCTGATGGACCAGTACCGCCCCGCCCGCGAAGCAGCCGGACGCCCCGATCTGACGATCCACCACCTGCGCCACACGGCGTTGACTCTCGCCGGCCAACACGGAGCCACTGCCGCCGAGCTCCAAGCGCGCGCCGGCCACGCATCCCAGGCCGCGATGGCGATCTACCAGCACGCCACCCTCGACCGTGACCGAATGCTCGCCGAGAAGATCGGCGCGACGTACGAGAGCTGGCGCGACTCACGGAGGTCGGAATGAGCAGAGTGTCGGAGGCGGCGGGCAGATTGGTGCCCCAGTGGGGCACGAATTCGGCAATCACATTCTGGCGACGGTGTCGCCAGAATCGAAAGGGGACAAGTGCGCGATGAGCCCGGAAGAGCTGAACTCGCTCCTCGCGCACCTCATCGACGGCTGGGAGGACGAGGTCGTCGAGTTCAAGGCCGGTGGCGACGGCTTCTCAACCTCCGACATCGGCAAGTACTTCTCAGCGCTGTCCAACGAAGCCAACCTCCACGGCGTCGACCGCGGGTGGTTGATCTTCGGGGTCGACAACAAGACGCGGCGCGTCATCGGGACCGACTACCGGCGCAACCGGGAACGTCTCCAAGGACTCAAGAACGACATCGCCAGCAGCTCCTCACCGCGAGCGACGTTCCACGAGATCCACGAGCTCGACCACCCCGACGGCCGGGTACTCCTCTTCGAGATTCCACCTGCACCGCGTGGGATCCCGATCTCCTGGAACGGCCACTACTACGCGCGCAACGGCGAGAGCCTCGGCCCTCTCGATCTCACCAAGCTCGACGAGATCCGGCAGCAGGACTCCGGCGACGACTGGTCGGCGGTGGTGATCCCGGACGCCACCATCGACGACCTCGACCCCGAAGCACTCGTGGCCGCACGCGTGGCCTTCGCAACACGTCATCCTCGGCTCGACTCGGCCGAGATCGAGGGTTGGGACGACGCGACGTTCCTCGAGCGCGCCGGTCTCACCCGCAATGGCGGCATCACGCGCACGGCGGTGCTCCTGCTCGGGCGCCCGAACTCGTCGTACTACCTGCTGCCCCTGCTGGCCGAGATCGCCTGGAAGCTGACCGGCGAGGAGACCGCGTACGAGCACTTCGGCCTGCCGTTCCTGCTCAACACGAACCGCGTCAACGAGCGCATCCGCAATGTCCAAGTCAGGATGCTGCCGCCCAACACGTTCATCCAGACCGAGATCGAGAAGTACGACCGCAAGGCCGTCCTGGAGGCAATCCACAACTGCGTTGCCCACGCCGACTACCGCACCGGCGCGAGGATCAACGTCATCGAACGCGTCGACCGGGTGACCCTTGAGAACGCCGGATCGTTCTTCGACGGCACTCCCGAGGACTACGTCATCGACACACGGATGCCGAAGAAATACCGCAACCCGTTCCTCGTCAACGCGATGACCCAACTCAACATGATCGACCGGATGGGGCATCCAGCAGATCAACCTCTCCCAGCGGAGGAGGTTCCTGCCTCTACCCGACTACGACCTCACCGAGGCCGGCGCCGTGAAGCTCACGATCTACGGCGCCGTCATCGACACCAACTACAGCGAACAGTTGATGGAGCGCACAGATCTCCCCCTCGAAGACGTCCTTGCCCTGGATCGGGTCCAGAAGAAGATGCCGATCAGCAAGGAGGCCGTCGCCCGACTGCGGCGCGCCCACTTGATCGAGGGTCGCAGCCCCAAGCTGCACGTTTCTTCGGCCGTCGCCGCTGCCGCCGAAACCGCGGCGGCGTACGTCCGCACCCGCGCCCAGTCGGACGAGTTCTACGCGAAGCTTGTGTTGGACTACCTCGCGGTCGCTGGCGCAGCGAGCCGGCAGGACATCAACGACCTGCTGTGGGACAAGTTGAGCGATGCCCTGGATGACAAGCAGAAGCAGAGCAAGGTCATGAATCTGCTGACGAAGATGCGCCGGAGCGGGCAGATCCGCAACGCTGGCACGAGGGCTCAGTCGCGGTGGGTTCTTTCTTAGATCCCGCTCGTTTGTAGACATCTAAGTAAGGCACGACGCACCCGCCACCAGCGTTTGCGCAGGTCAGCGGCTACTTTCCTTTCTTAGAGCAGGTGCCCGGTCTAAGAAAGGATCGGTGACCTGGCCGGCCGAGGTCGTCCCTCGCCCAGTCACGATGGACGCGCACCGCTTGAGCGCCGTGCACCGCACGAACGTCGCGACGCGACCTCGTGTCGCTTGGACACCGCGCAAGGAATGGCCCGTGCGTCCTTTCGCCCAGATTGACGCTGCCATAGCCAAACGACCCCCTCACCGGCGCTATGGCACAGCGCTCGCTGAGGTTTCTCATGCCGAGGCCCCTGGTCTCGAACCTGGATAGCTCCAGGCGGATCGGATCCGTCATCGATCCGGAATAAGCCAATCCCTGATTGGATCGGGAGCACTGGCCTCGTTCCATTTGCCGACCGACTGCACAAACCGGTCATCTCTGCCCTGAGCCTCGTGTTCATCGACTACTCGCCATTCAAAGGGGTCCTCCCCCAGAGCCAACGGGCGGCTGCCACCAAGGAGGTGATCCATCGAGAGCACCATTCGCGGAGTCACTCCTCGCCTTGTAGTGGCGACGACGTCTTCGGGAATGTCGCGACTCGCTGTGCGTAGGGCAATCACGGACCATGGGGCCTTCAAGACTCGCTCCAAGGTTGCGAAACGGTCGAGCTGCTCCTCTCGCAGGCCAGCTGGGGTCTCTTTGAACTCGACCGGGACGATGTCACCGTTGGCAAGCAGGAGTACAACATCCGCTTCCCCTATACGGCGACCGTCTTGGTCGATGTCGACCCCGGGGTGGACGCCGACAAGTCCTGGGCCGCGCAGGCGAGCGCTGAGGTGATGAGCCACGAGCAGATGGCCAAGCGCGTCGTTTTCCAGAACGCGACGCAGGACCTCGCCAATCCGATACGCAAAGTTCATACCCCTGGCAGGGAATGGATCCTCGATGCTCAGGCCGCAGCCGGGGCAAACAATCGGTGGTGCCGCCGCGGCCATCGGAACCCAGAACGCCGCCTTACACGAGTGACACCTGACACCTGTACCGCGCACAAGAACACGGCAGTCCACGGCCCACGCGATCCAGTTAGACGTGGCTGCCTGGCTGCCGCCAAGCACACTGCGAAACTCCTCGAAGGTGGCGGTCCGCTGGGCGTCAGGTGGTGCCACCCCAATGACCCGTGGATCGTGGATATCTCCGATCTGCTCCAGATCAGGAGGGGAAAGCCGCTCGCTGACGTCATCCAGCAGCTCCCGATATCGACGCTTGTAGTACTTCATCCCTTCGGTCTCTGACATACGCACGAGCAGGTCGATAAGCCCTGGGTGGCCTAAACGTGACACCCCGCCGAGACCGCCGAGCGAACGGAGCAGCGACATCGCGGCTGTGCCCGGCCCGGACTCCGAGACACGCAGACCGCGATCTCGCGCGGCCGCCTCAAGGCAAGTCCAGCGGGTCGGCCAGCGCACGCTGACGGCCCCGCTGCTCGTACTGACTGGAACTTGCGCTTGACCTCCGCGGAACCACGGCCCGCTGATCGGGAAGTAGCCCCTCATCGTCTGACCGCACGGAAGTGCCTCGTCTCGGATGCGCACGTCGAGCATGAGAGGCATGTGCTCAAGACGTCGATTGGGCGATCGCAGCGCATCTCTATCGCTCCCAGCGAGCGCGACCACGGAGGCGCGACCTGCCTCCCACGTGACGACTTGGCTGCGTGGCCTACCGGGTGCGGGCCCGAACTTGAGCAGGTGCCGCCAGTCCGTCGCTCGGAACAACTTGTTGTCTCCGATGGTGGCACGCAGTTGGGCAAGGTCTCCGCTGACGGTGGTGACGTGCACTTGCCCGCCAGCCAGACCGAACGGGGTGATCGCGCCCGGCCTAGCCAGAGTAGCCATCGCTGCCGCATCGAATTGTTTGTGAGGGATGCCCAGTGGCAAGGCGCCTGCGCCGACGGGTCTTGCGCAGCGGAGGTTCCACAGCAGCGTGACGTCGAGGAATGGCTCCTCGCCCAGAACGACAAGCACGTTGGGCCCCGCTGCTCGGCGCTGCTCGTGGCTGTTCGGAATGGTTGAGCGGAGGATCAGCGAGGCATCTGGTTGCTCTCCACCGGCAAGGGCGATGTCACTCAAGCGTGCCGGGTACAGGTCGGGGCCGATGGTGCGGGTGATCAGGTCTGCAAGTGAACCAACCACGTCACTCTGGACGAGGTGGAGAGGGGCAAATGTGTCAGGGGTGCCGCTGGTCAGGTAGTGCGGGTAGAGCGACGGTTCCGGTCGTTTGGGCAGCCTGCCCAGCACGCACTCATAGATGAGCTGCCACGGGTCGTCGTCGTCAACAACGGGAACGGCTATGACCTGGGACTGAGGGTGTGACTGGCGCAGCGACTGACTGGCGGAGACAAGTTCGATCGCTGGCACCTCGTGAGCGACATGTCCGCGCAGCCACTCGGGAACTGCAGGCTCGGGATCTTGTGCGTCGACGTCGATTCCGTCGACGGCGGCGCTAGCAAGCCTGTCGAGATACGCCGGATCGATCTCGTGGTCGCGCATCGGAACAAGAGGAGTGCGGCTTCCACCCCAGACCTGTGTCAGATGGGTGATTGTCGAGCGGACATCTGCGGTGCTGGTCACGAGCCGTGCGATTCGGGGCGGACGAAGGCTCGTCATGGTGTCTAGGGCTCCGTCGACCAGCTCCTGATCAAGCACTCCACGCATGCACCGAAGCCTGCCTCAGAGACAGCTCGCTCGACTGCATTCGACTTCGCGCGTCTTCGCGCTGGAGACACCTCAACGCTCGGCCTGCGCATGACCTGGCCGGTTCACTTCAGCACCCATCGGGATGCTCGAGTCAGTTGTGAGCCATGAATGTAAGTAGCGGACGATCTCTATTGCCGGCGAAGTCGACCCGGGAGTCGCGCCACCCACCGCAATACGAATCAACGCGCCCGTGCTCGCCACGCGTTGACCGGGTGAGCGTCGATCAGGCCGTCGATCGACTCGGTCTTGACCCGGATGGTCCGGCGGCCGAGGCGGACGGCGTCGAGGTCGCCGGCGGCGATGTAGCGGCGGACGGTCTTGGTCGAGACGCCGAGGGTGTCGGCGGCCTCGGCCAAGGAGATCAAGCGGCGGGGGGTCGTGGCGGTCGTGGCCATGGGCGCTCCTGGGTTCGGGGCGGACCGGTTGGCCGCCGTCATCCCTCAAGGCCGAGGGATGTCCTCCAGTGGCCACCCCACTTCTCAACCCTCGTCTCACCTTCGCTTTCGCCATCTCCCGCCTCCACTACCTCCGACCCCATCACCCCCGGTCCTGCTCTTCGCTCTTCCCATCTCATCTCCCTTCCAGGCACACCTCTTTCACTGACGAACCGGGGTGTCCACTCGCAGCCCGGTCTCGGCCTTGAGGGGTGTGACGATGACGTTGAAGAAGCTCGCGGCCGGATCGGGATACGAGTACCTGACCCGACAGGTCGCCGCCGCGGACTCGACCGAGCTCGGCCGCACCCGGCTGGTCGATTACTACGAGGCGAAGGGCGAGGCCCCCGGCCGCTGGGCGGGCTCCGGGCTGGTCGGCGTCGACGCCATCGAGTACGGCGACGTCGTGACATCCGAGCAGATGAGCAACCTGTTCGGTGACGGTCGCCATCCAGTAGGCGGCGCTGCGCTCGGCCGAAGGTTCGGGAAGACCTCGGTCGCAGGGTTCGACCTGACGTTCAGTCCGGCGAAGTCGGTCTCGACGTTGTGGGCAATCGCGCCACCCGAGGTCGCGAGCAAGATCCAGCAGGCCCACACGGCTGCCGTTCAGGAAGCGCTGGCCTTC
>ERZ724512.1338-NODE-1338-length-11548-cov-8.346646_pt1 | contig 11548 bp, 7 predicted proteins | sample MGYA00376045_ERZ724512 | MGnify/ENA primary metagenome ERZ724512 (study PRJEB28724, sample SAMN07190883) | activated sludge metagenome | isolation source: activated sludge of sewage treatment plant in Hong Hong | place: Hong Kong | collected 2016-03-17 ... | reverse complement strand
CTATGGCGAGGCGCAGACGTTCGTGGACGAGCTGCGCGCCGACCTGGCCCGGCTGCCCGCGGCCGAGCCGCCGGCCCGTGCGGCAATGGGTACGGCCCGGCTCGATCTGGAAACCATGGACATCCTGCGCCACTCCGCGCAGCCGGAATCGGCCCTGGCCGTCAGCGAGACGGTGATCGATCGGCTCGCGGGTGTGCCGGGAATTGACCCCCACGACCTGGCGACGATCTATATGCGGCGGGCGACGATTCGCTGGGCGTTCGACCGCTATCCGCCGGCGGCCGACGATTTGCGCCGCGCGGCCGAACTCTACCGCCAGGCCGGCGACGAGTTGCAGGCGACCTTCGCCGAGGCCAATCTGGGCACGGTTTACCTGAGCATGTCGCGCTATGGCGAGGCCGAGGCGCTGAAGCTGGCCGCCATCCGCGCCGCGGAGGAGGTCAACGCTCGCCACGTGCTTGTCAGCGAGCTGGGCGATCTGGGCGTCATCTATCTTGGCATGGGCCGCGTGGAACTATCGGTGGAGTATTCCAACCGGATGGTGAAACTGGCCACGGAGTTGGGCAACGACGCTGAGTTGTGCCGCGGACGCGGCAACCGCGCTTTGGCGCTGCTGGCGTTGGGCCGCGCGGCCGAGGCCCGGCCGGATATCGAGTCGAGCCTGAGCCGCTATCGTGCCCAGGGGCGGAAAGAAGGCGAGATCGTGACGACTATCGACATGGTGCTCTACCTGGCCGCCATGGGCGACGAAGCGGGCGCGGCCCGACTGGCATGGGAGAACCACGCCGCCGCGCTGCAGGAGGACTTCCCAAAGTTGCACATCGTGACCGGCCGTTGCCTGGCCCCGTTCTTGCCGCCGGCCGAGCGACGCGAACTACTGACGGAGATGTGGGCAGCGGCGCGGGCCACTGGCCGGCCGATGGACGAGGCCGGCTGCCTTTTCGCCCTGGCCGCCATTGACGCCGACCCGGCTGAGCGCGCAGCCCATTACCGCGCGGGGGTCGAACTCGTGCAGCAGATGGGGGCTACGGCGTGGCTGGTGGGCCGCTCGCCGGCGAACCCGCCGTGGTTGCCGATGATGATATGAGGGCGGGTGCGCCCGTGTGCCCTACCTTACGGTTGCGGCGGCGGCCCCGCGTCGGCCGGGATCGGCTCGCCATCGGGCAGGCTGCGTAGCTCGTCGCAGGGGACGAAGCGGACATCGCCCCAGACGTAGCCGCGTTCGGTGAAGGTGGCGATGGTGTCGATCCAGCGCTTTTCGCCATCGTCCAGCAGGTAGATGTGCGGGCTGCCGACGCACTTGAGCAGGATGGGGTCGGGCGATTCGTAGACGACCGCGCGCACGGCCGGCGGCAGCGCGTCGAGCGCGCCCTGGTCGATGCCAAACAGCCACGGCACGACGAGGATCACCGCTAGCGTCCAGACGGCGTAGGCGACGGTGCCGATAGTGAACGCGCGATGGAGCCGCGGCAGCCAGTCCGTCGCCCGGCCGCGCGCCCCGGCCCAGACCACCAGTGCCAGCAAGCCGATGTTGACGACGTTCCAGCCGATAAACGTCAGCCGGTTTGGCGTCAGGCGGTCCATGGCTGTGCGGTAGACGATGGCCGCCAGAGCATAGATGCTGACCAGCAACGCCAGCCCGGCCACGGCGACGATGGCCCAGCGCAGCGCGTTGGCCACCCGCGGCGAGGTCTCGGCCAGGCTGACCGGCGTCGCCCCGACCAGCAGGGCGATGACGGCGAAGAGCATGCCGTTGTAGATGATGAGCACATCGCGGTTCTCGAACGGCTCGCGGAAGTTGAGCAGCACGAAGCCGATGTAGACCACCAGCACCACCAGGGTCAGCGGCAGCAGCGTGCGCATCAGCGTGGCCAGCAGCTTGCTCAGGCCGTCCTCGAACGATTGCCCCGCCGGCGGCCGGGCGGCGTTGTAGATGACGGCCACGGCGATGACCGGGATCAGCCCGCCGCCGCCGGCGATGAACAGCCGCATGACCAACTCCGACGGCTCCATGCCCAGGGCGGAGAAGAGGGCGATGGTGATGCCCGTGAACAGCCCGCCGGCGATGGCAAACAGGCCGCCCATGATGACGACCTCCAGCGACTTGATCAGGAAGGCGAAGCGGTTGCCGGGGTCGCGGTGGCCGGCGACGAGGTATAGCCCCACGCCCGCCCAGGCCAGCAGCGGTAGGTGCATGGCCATCAGGGTGATGTACTGCTCCTGGAAGGGGCGCGTGCCCAGGCGTGGGTAGACCCAGAGCACGTAGCCGGCGGCGGCCACGAGCACGACGCCGATCAGCACGGCCAGCAGCCAGCGCCGCCGCACCGGGGCCAGGTAAGCCAGCACGAAGACGGCCGCCAGTGGGGCAACCAGCAGGAGCAGGGTCGGCAGGAAGGTGGACGCGCCCGGCGGGCCGCCGGCGATCTGGATCGCGTAGCGTTCTTCGTCGGACAGCCACCAGAACAGCAGGCCATTGAGCAGCGCCAGCGGCACGGCCCAGCCCCAGCGGACGAACGAAGTCTTGACGGCGGCGGCGACATCGCGCAGCCGGTAGTGCCAGGCCGCGTAGAGAAGGTTGTCCGGGTCGCTCGCGCGGCCGGCTTCGATGGCCTGCTGAAAGGCTCCGGCTTCGCCGGTCTTCAGCGCGCTTTGGTAAAGTCGTTCCAGTTGTTCCGGATCACGGGCCAGGGAGTGGATGGTTTCGCTGTAGGACATAGCACTCCAGAGGATACTTTAGACATACTGCCTTGACGGGGACATCGCTCTCGCCTAGACTGCCAACGACAGGAAAACGGCCTCATTGGCAGGAGAGCTACTCACGAGACTATAGGACGGCTTTTCGCATGATGCAAGCGCCAGACGTGGCCGCGGAAATGGGCCGTCTGATCGCCATTTCGCTGCTTGAGGGGATCGATGATTCAGCGACTTTTCGTCTATGGGACGCTCGCCCCGGGCCGGCCCAACGCGCACGTTCTGGCGCACGTTCCGGGGCAATGGCAGCCGGCGACCGTCACCGGCCGGCTGCTGCCAATGGGCTGGGGCGCGTCGGCCGGGTATCCGGGCATTGTCCTGGATGAGCGCGGCCGCGAAATCGAGGGCTTCCTCTTCAGTTCGAAAAGGCTGGTCGATCATTGGGCGGGCCTCGATGAGTTAGAAGGTGAGGACTATCAGCGCGTCCTGACTCTCGTGAAGCTCAGCGATGGAACAGTAGTGGACGCCTATATCTACGCGCTTAGTGTCAAGAATGGGCTGCCCGGTGGGGCTTGATCGCCCGCGTGGCGATGTAGTTGGGGAAGTAGCGGCCGAGCCGGTCGTCTTCCTTGTGGGCCTCAAAGAAGCCGGTCAGGACGAAGCCGGCCTCCAGCTGGCCGCCGATCTGGTCTTCCAGGGTGTGGCTGAACTCGTAGGGTGCGTGGGAGCCGTAGAGACGGGCATGCTCCTCCTTACTGATGTCGGTCGCGTCCGAATAGGGCAGGGGATGCTTCAGTTGGAAGATGCCCTCGGCGTCGGCCAGGGCGCGGTCGAAGGCGTACTCGATGGGGTTGACCGTGCCCATCAGCAGCGCGCCGCCCGGTCGTAGAACGCGGTAGCACTCGCGCCAGACGGCGCGCACGTCGGGCGTGAAAATGTTGGACACGGGGTGGAAGATGAGGTCGAAGGCAGCGTCGGCGAAGGCACTCAGGTCGCGCATATCCCCCGGCACAGTGCGAATGGCCAGGCCCTCGCGCCGGGCCACGGCCGCGTCGCGGGCGAGCTGCTCCGGCGAGTTGTCGAAGACGGTCACGTTGGCCCCGGCCGCGGCCAATATCGGCCCCTGCTGCCCACCGCCGGAGGCCAGACAGAGTACATCGACGCCACGCAGGTCGGCCGGGAACCAGTCGCGCGGCGTGGGCTTCTCCTCGGTCAAGCAGATCGCCCACTCGCCGGCGCGGGCCGCGGCCACCTCGGCCGGCGAGACGGGCAGTGTCCAGCGGTCGCCGTCCTGCGCCCACTTGTCCCAGGCGATGCGGTTATGGGCCAGGATGTCGGCGTGGGGATCAGGATCGGTCATGCTTCACCTCTCGCAACAGTTGTTACCGTAGTATAGAAGGGCCGCCATAAGCTACCAAAAGCTACCGCAAACGGCCCGCGGCCGTGTCAGACGCGGCCACCGGCCTAGCGGGAGAAGGCTTGCGTAGCGTCGATCTTGCCCTGGGCCACGGCCTCCTCCAGCAGGGCCACGCGCCCGCGCCGCTTGAAGTACAGCGCGGCGTAGTTGCGCTGGATGGGCGCGCCGTCGAACAGGTAATGGCGCAGTCGCGCCGCGCCCTCGCGCGTGTCCACCAAACCGATGGCGAAGTCAACCAGGCGCGACGTGGCCAGGTCGTCGTGGGCCAGCAGGGCGTGCATCAGCGCGTCCACGTCGTGGGTTGCGCCGGCGCGGCCGAGCGCGGCGAAGTGGTCGTAACGGTTGATCGGTTGGTGGGTCATCGCGTCTCCTGTTGGTGCGGCAACCCCTGTCTCCGGCGCGGCCAACAAAAAAGGCGCGGGGGTGGCCGCGCCTGTTGGCTTTCCGGTGTCGTTGCCTGTCGTCTCAATCAGCAGGCATCGGCCGTCCGCCTGACCGCGCGGGGCGTGGGCGAATCGTTCCGACAATCACTGCTGGCCGACAGACTATATTGCATAGCGGGGATAGTAGCACTGGGGCAGTGGCGTGTCAACCATGCTTTTCCTGGGTATCGGTCAGCTTGATTGAAAAAAGGCATCGATGGCCGTGGCAACCTCCACTGGCCGGGTGACGGTCGGCACGTGAAATCTATGAGGCCCGTGTAATCCGCGGTTTCTTCTTTTACTTACTCTTGCCCCTGTTCGACCCGCTCCCAGGCCCAGGTAGCGTCCTCATCGCGCACCGGCGGGCCGGGCGGTTGGGTGTAATCAAGGCTCAGGTCATAGCGCGCTCGCTCGTAGAGGGCGTGGAAGATGGCCCCCAGATCGACGGCCGGCTCCTCGTCGCCCGGCAGAAGGGGCAGGTCGAACGTGGGGATGGGGTCGCGCAGGTTGAACGGGTAGAGCAGGGCGCGCGGCCGGGTCGTGGCCCGGCTGACGAGGATGCGGTAGTCGCTGTCCACGCGCCGCCCCTGTAGCGGCATCGGCTGCCCGGCGCGCAGGAGGTCGATCTCGACCAGGTTGGTGCGGCTGCCGGTGATCTCGTAGCGTTTCTGAATGTACTCCTCGCGCCCTTTCGCATAGAGCTTGTTGGCCGGCGACAGGAGTTCCATGACCGTGACGACGCGGCCGGTTGTCACCTCGTGGACTTCGAGATAGTTCTCGCCCACTTCGTCGGGAATCGCCAGCACGACCTCCACGACGCCGGCCGCGGCCAGAGGCAGAGCGCCCTGTCGGCCGGCGCCCTGGGGCAGCGACGGCAGCACGGCCAGGTCGGGCCGGCCGACGAACGATAGGTCATCAGGCGAGAGAAGATAGGTTCGCCGCTCCAGGCGCACGTAGTACTTCGGCGCGAGGCGAGGCGAAAGCGCGTCGCGAATGGCGGCGATCAGGCTGTTGTGAACATCCGGCCATAAGGCTGGGTTTTCCAGATACGGATCCATTCCGGGAAACGGTGAGCGCATGGAAACATTATAGCATGAAGCGGGCGCTTCGTGGCGCGGTTGTGCCCTGGCGTCCTTGCGTTAACCTCTTCTCTTACCGCACCGTCACTGGCAGAAACAGTTGCAGCGTTTCCGGCTGCACGGCCGGTATGATGGCGCCATACAGTTCTTCAACCTCGTCGATGCTCTGGTCGGCCATGTAGACGACGCGGCTCTCGTCGGGGCTGGCACGGAAGTTAGAGATATTGCCGCCGGCGATCATCGGCCCGCTGAGGCGGACGGCCACGCCGTGGCCGTCCGCGGCGGCGCTGTAGAGTTCGGAGTTTGTCCCGCTGCCGACGAAGGCCTCGTAGAGGACGCGGTCGCCGCTGGGGATCACGTCCCAGCTGTCGATCCGGGTTGCGGGATCGACAACCCGCCGGGGGTCGCCGCTACCATCGACGTGGGCGCTATAGAGCGACGGGTAGTAATCCGTTTCTGTGTAGGTGTCGTAGACCAGGGTATCGCCGTCGGCGCTGAAGACAAAATCGCCGAACTGCTGGCCCGCGCCAAGGGTCTGGCTCACCTGGATGGGCGTGCCGCCGAACTGGGTGACGCTGTAGATGGTGTAGCGCTCATCGACGACCTGGTCGGCCACGTAGACGAGCCTCGCCCCGTCGGGGCTGAAGCGGAAGTCATAGACGTTGCCCCCGGCCACGAGCGGGCTGTTGACACGCACCGGCGCGCCCGGGCCGGCGAGGGTCACGCCATATAGCTCCAGGCGCTCATCGACGGCCTGGTCGGCCAGATACACCAGCCGGTCGCCGTCGGGGCTGAAGTTGAACCAGAGCACGTCACCGCCGGCCACGAGCGGGCCGCTGAGTTTGACGGCCGTCGCCCCGCCGGCCGCGGGCGCGAGATAGAGTTCGTAGACATCGTCCGTGTTCCCGTCGGCTATGTAGACCACCCAGTCGCCGTCCGGACTAACACCGTAATTCTCCACGTCGCCATTGGCCACCAGCGGCGCGTTGAGTTTCCTGACGACGCCGCCGTCGATGGGCACGGAGTAAAGCTCCTCGACCTCGTCGGTGTCCTGGTCGGCCGTATAGACCACGCGCGCGCCGTCGGGGCTGATGGCGATTTCGTCCACCTCGCCGTGGGCGACAAGCGGGTTGTTGAGCCGCGTCTGTGGGCTGCTGCCGTCCACCGGCGCGCTGTAGACCTGCCAGGCCCCGCTGCTGTCCTCGACGGCGCGGTAGACGACCGTCTGGCCGTCGGGGCTGAGGCGGAAGTAGTGCAGCCGGGCGTTGGCCACAGTCGGCTTGTTGATCCGCGCCGGCGCGCCCCCGGCCACGGGCAGGCTATAGAGGCCCTCCGGCTCGTTGTTGGTTTGGACTTCCATGACCACGCGGCTGCCGTCGGCGGTGATTTCCATATCGTTCACGCTGAAGTCGCCGGGCAGGCCGGCCGACAGGCGCTGTGGCGTGTCGCTGTTGTCCAGCCGCGCGCGGTAGAGATCGTTGCGGTCGAGGCGCGTCTGGTCGGCCAGGTAGAGGACATAGCGGCTGTTGGGGGTGATGTCGTACTGGCGGACGTCCGCGCCGATGGCCAGCGTCTTGTTCAGCTTGACCGTCGGCCCGGCTGTGGCCAGCGGGGCCTGGTAAAGCTCGCGGATGTAGGCCGTGTCCTGGTCGGCGACGTAGACGACCCGCCCGCCGGCAGGGCTGATGGCATAGCGGCCGACGCTGCCGCCCGGCGGCAGCGCGCCGTTGACCTTCGACGCCGCCCCGCCGGCCAGGGGCGCGCGGTACAACTCGCTGTTGCCGGTCGCGTCCTGACTGGCCGTGTAGACGACTCCGCTACTGTCGGCGCTGATCTCGAAGCCATACACCTGCCCCGTGCCTGTCAGCGGGGCGTTGAGCTTCACCGGCGCGCCGCCGGCCAGGGGCGCGCTGTAGAGTTCGTACCGGTTGACCAAATCCTGCAGGGCGCGATAGACCACGCGGCTGCTATCGGGGCTGATGGCGAAGTCGTCGGCATAGTTGCCGGCCAGCGGGCCGTTGAGCTTCACCGATGTGCCGCCGGCCAGGGGCACGCTGAAGGTCTCGTAGATGTCGTTGGTCTCCTGGTCGGCGGCGTAGACGACGCGGCTGCTGTCGGGGCTGATCTGCGGCACGGGAGACCACTCCACGTCGCCGCCGGGCACAAGCGGTGGGTTGAGCTTGACGACCATGCCGCCGTTGATGGGCACGCTGTAGAGTTCATCGACGTCCTTCGTGTCCTGGTCGGCCATATAGACGACGCGCTCGTTGTCGGGGCTGATGGCATACGTGCCGCCAAAGGCGACCTGGCCGCCGGGGGCCAGCGGGCCGTTCAGCTTGACCGGCATAGTGCTGCCATCCAGCAGCACCGAATACAACTCCATGAGGTTGTCGGTGCTCGCGTCGGCCCGATAGACGGCAAACAGGCTGTCCGGGCTGAGCTTGAAATCGAAGACGCTGCCGCCGGCGACGAGCGCGCCGCTGAGTTTCACCGGCACGGCGCTGCCGTCGATGGGCACGCGGTACAGCTCCGCAACGTTGTCCGTGTTCTTGTCGCCCACGAAGACGACGTTCTGGCTGTCGGGCGTAATGGCGAACTGATACGCCTCGCCGCCGGCTACCAGCGGGCCGTTCAGCTTCATCGCCGCGGCGCTGCCGTCGATGGGCACGCTATATAGCTCCGAGACCTCGTCGGTGTCGCCGTCGGCGAGGTAGACCACACGGCGGCCGTCGGGGCTGATCTGGAAGCCGCTGAAGTTGTCGGGCAGGCTGCCGCCTTCGACCAGCGGCCGGTTCAGCTTGATGGCCGCGGCGCTGCCGTTCAGCGGGACGCTGTATAGCTCGATGACGTTGTGGGTATCCTGGTCGGCGATGTAGACAACACGGGCATTGTCCGGGCTGATGGCGTAGCCCTCGATATACTGCCCTGCTTGCGGCAGGGCGCTCAGCCACACCGCGGGGCCGCTGCCGTCTGTCCGCGTGGCATAGAGTTGTGATATCTCGACGACATCCTGGCCGGCCCGATAGACGGTGTAGACGCCGTTGGGGCTGATCTGGAAGTCGCTGACCTGGCCGCCGATAGGCAGCGGGCCGTCGCCGCTCAACTTGTAGGAGGCTTCGGGTTCCGCCGGCGCGGCGGAGAGGTACGGAACCCGGCCGGCCAGCAGGGCCACCAACGCGCTCAGGCAGGCCAGCTGCCCTAGCCGATAGACGATTCGCCGCATGACGATCTCCTTGCTGTGCAGTTTCGCGTGTGCTGGCCAGGCTGGACCGAACTGACAAGAGAACGCGCCTGCTTCACCCGCCGGCCGTGTGGCGCGACGAGAGAAGTCCCCTGGGCAAGATGATAGCATCCGGCGCGGCCGGGCGAAACGGCCGTTTGCTGCGCTCTGGCGGCGAGCGTTTAGGGAGAAATCGACAGGGTGCGGCGGGGCTAGGTATGTGTGGGGGCTAGAGCCGCCCCGCCATCGAACCGGCGTAGCCGGTCAGTTCGATATAGCCCTGGGCCGAGACGGGCGCGCCGTCGCGCGTGCCGCTGAATTTCACCGCGCCCTCCCAGTAGACCGTGGAGAGGTTGAGTTCCTGGTTGGCCATCTGTGGCGCGCCGGTCAGTTCCAGCCCCAGCGATGGCACGGTGATGCGCCAGCCGGCGGGGTATTCCGCGCCGCTCGTCGGGCTTGTCCACGTGTCGGTGACGGCCAGCGTCCAGTCGCCCAGAGCCAGCGGGGTCAGCGTGCCATCCGGGGCGATGAAGCTGCCGGCCGAGAGCGCCTCGCGCGTGCCGTCGGCGCGGCGAATCTCGAACAGCATCAGGGCGCTGCCGTCGTCCAGTTGCAGCGACAGCCAGTCCCAACCGACGGCGCCCTCGCTCAGAGCGCTGGTGCTCCACTCGTGGTCTTGCCACGCCCGGCCGGTCACGTCGAACGCCTCGCCGCCGACGGTGACTGTGCCCGCGGCGGCCTGCTGGACGAGCGAGTAGTAGTAGGAGGCGTTGCCCACCTCCGGCCCCTTCTGGCTCAGCCCGTCATCGCCGTGGAGAACGGGCGGCAGCGTCGGCGTCAGCGTCAGGTCGAGGGCGACAGCGTCGGTGCGAGCGCGCAGCCGTACCTGGCCGGCGGCGATTTCTTCCACTGACCAATCCTCCAGCCAGACGCGGTAGGGCGCGGCCGTGGCCCCGGCCAGCCCGGCCGCGCCGCGGCTGAAGCGTTCCGTGGGGTAGAAGGCGTTGGCGGCGATGTCGCTGATGGCAAAGTGGGCCAGGTAGACCTGGTTGCTGCGCCAGCCGTCGCCGGTGGGCGCGGCGCTGTCGCCCGGCGGGGTCAGGGCGCGGCGGAAGATAGTGAACTGGAAGCCGAAGGGGCGGCCGTCGGCTGTGGTCAGGTTGCCGGTGTAGTACCACCACTCCGTCTGGTAGTCGTCGTGCGGCCCCAGATCGCGCGGGAAGACGATGGCCCCCGGCTGCGTGGCCCGCGCAAAGCCATCGCTAGCGCCGGCGGCCGGCAGTGCCTCCAGCGAGGCGGCCAGCGGCGGCGCGGCCGGCCCGGCCCACAGCGGCCGGCTGGCCACCGCGGCAACGACGACGACCACCAGCGCGCCGGCGATCCACAACAGTCGTTTCATGCTCATTGTCCTTGGGGCTACTCCTCGCGGATGGCCGCGGCGATCTCCAGGTTGCCCAGCCGCAGCGCCGGGTAGATGCCCGCCAGCAGGGCGGCGACGACGGCCACCAGGAAAGCTTGCAGGAAGTACTCCGGCCGCAGGGCCATGCTCAGCGTCCAGCCGAAGGAGCGCACATTGATGACGTAGACCAGAATCCAGGCCAGCCCATAGCCGACCGGCAGCGCCAGCAGCCCGGCGGTCGTGCCCATCAGCCCCGTTTCCAGCAGTGTCAGGCCCCACAGTTGCCGGCGGGTCATGCCCGTGGCCCGCAGCGTGCCCAGCTCGCGCGCCCGTTCCAGTTGCAGGCTCATCAGGGCGCTGAGCACGCCGATGAAGGCGACGATGACCGCCAGCAGCCGCAAGGCCGAGGTGATGGCGAAGGTGCGGTCGAAGATCTCCAGCGAGCCGCGCCGCAGGGCCTCGTTCGATTGCACCAGCACGTCCGGCCGGCCGGCGAACTCCGCTTGCAGCGCGGCCACGACCGCCTCGACCGGCTGCCCCGGCGCGACGAACAGCCCCACGGCCGAAACGCGGTCGTCGTCCCACAGGGTGCGGTAGAGCGCATCGCCGATGAAAACGCTGCCCTGGTCGGAGGAATAGTCGTAGAAGACGGCCAGCACCGGGAAAGCGCGCGGGCCATCGGCCGTGGGCAGGGTCAGGGGCGGTGGCGGCGTGGGCAGGTTCTCCTTCAGCGCCAGCGCCTCGGAGATGATGACGCCCTCGCCGGCCATCAGCGCCGGCCAGGGGTCGCCCAGGTCGTCGCGCACCCAGGCGTAGGGCCGGTGGCCGTTGCTGACGTCGCCATCGACGGCCACCAGTTGCACCAGGCGGTCGAAGTCGGGCAGAGTGATCTGCACCGTGTGCGACGTGACCGCGCGGGCCACGCCCGGCCACGTCCGCGCCGTGGCCACGACGTCGGCCGCCAGCGCGCCGACGACGCGGTTGGCGGTGACGTTGGGCGGCGAGAGATAGATGTCGGCCTGCAAGGTCTGGTCGAGCCACTGGACGACCGTGCCGCGGAAGGAGCCGACCATGATCGACACGCCGACGATGACGGCCACGGCGGTCATGAGCGCGGCCACGGCGATGGAGGTGCGGCTGAGCGAGCGGACGATGTCGCGCGGGGCCATGCGCCCCAGGACGCCCAGCAGCCGGCCGCTGAGCGGGGCAACGAGGCGCATCAGCACGGCTGTGACCGGCGGGGCCAGCAGCGCCGCGGCGATCAGCACGGCGAAGAGGCCGCCGAAGGCCGTCGCCAGCCCGCCGCCGGCGGCCAGCAGC
>ERZ724512.1336-NODE-1336-length-11554-cov-6.997478_pt1 | contig 11554 bp, 11 predicted proteins | sample MGYA00376045_ERZ724512 | MGnify/ENA primary metagenome ERZ724512 (study PRJEB28724, sample SAMN07190883) | activated sludge metagenome | isolation source: activated sludge of sewage treatment plant in Hong Hong | place: Hong Kong | collected 2016-03-17 ... | reverse complement strand
CCGGCTGGGTCTCGGGCCCTACACCAGTACCGACGCGATCGCCGCGGCCCTCGACACCGTGGCCGAGGCCTGCTCGGCCCGCACCGACGTGTCGGTCAATCCGGCCAAGGCGATGGCGCTCGATCTCGCCGACGCGACCCCGCTGGTGTGGGGCGGGTCGGTGCTGGCCGCCCGGGCCAGCCGGCGCATCGCCGAGGCGCTGCGGCAGGCGTCCGGACGGGTGGGCCTGTCGGCCGATGCGAGCGACCTGGTGGGGCTCGTCCAACAGGTCGCCCCGCGTGACCCGTTCGAGGATCCGTTCGAGCAGGGCGTGGCAGAACGCCGCGCAGGCTTGGTGCTGGTCGACGACGGGCTCGACGACGCCGCCGCGGCCGAATCGCGGCTGCGGCTGCAGCGCAGCGCCGAGGCCGCCGACATCAGGGTCACCCGCCTCACCCATCGCGACGACTCGATGATGGAGCGGTACGCCACCGTGCTGCTCACGGGCCTGTTCGGCGCCGCTTACCTGCAGATCGGGCTTGGCCGCACCGCCTGAGCCACTGGACGAGCCGTCAGGCCGACGCGGCTGCACCCTCGATGGAGGCGGCTGCCCGGGTCAGGTCCTGCCGCTCGGTGCGCGCCATCAGCCACCCCACCAGCGGCTGCAGCAGGCGTTCGGGCTGATCGGCATGGCTGGAGCCCAGGACCCTGCTGAACAATCATGTCCCGGCTGCGGCGCACCGGATCGGGCGATCTGCTGCGGCCACATCTTGGGCCGGTAGGGAGGGCGCACGGTCCACCAGCAGTCACGACCCCGAGCCCTGCCGGCCACGGGCTGGCACAATGTCGCCGTGAGCACACCGCAGCGCGTTCTGGTTCTCAACGGCCCCAACCTGGGCCGGCTGGGCAAGCGTGAGCCCGAGGTCTACGGTTCCGTCACCCACGCCGACCTGGCCGATCATCTGGTCGGCACCGGCGCCGGCCTGGGGCTGAGCGTCGAGGTGCGACAGACCGACCACGAGGGCCAGATGATCGAGTGGCTGCACGAAGCGGCCGACTCCGACGTGCCGGTGGTGCTCAACCCGGCAGCCTGGACGCACTACTCGATCGCAGTCGCCGACGCCGTGGCCCAGGTGCCGATCGTCATCGAGGTGCACATCAGTAACGTGCACGCCCGCGAAGAGTTCCGCCGGCATTCGGTGGTCTCGCCCTACGCGCTGGGTGTGATCGCGGGCCTCGGCCTGGGCGGGTACGACCTGGCACTGGCGCACCTGGCCGCCATTCGCGACTGATCACTGCGTGAACTCTGTCGCGCGGCCGATCGCGCGCTGCCATTGCCCGCCGTGGGCACAGACCGAGGCGATCCCGAAACGCTCGATCGGCGATGCCGCCAGGCTTCGACGAGCCCTCAGCCGCGCGGAATCTCGAACCGCACCAACCTTCCGTGCCCCGGCTTGAGGTCGGCCCAGGGCTTCTTGAACTCGATGAACGCCATCGTGCAGGTCGGAAACGCGTCGGGTGGGCCACCCGCGAACTGCCAGCGCGAGACCACCTCGTGCAGCACCTCGCTCATCGTGGGCTCGTGGCCGAGGATCACTGCGGTGTTCACCTGCTCGGGCAGTTGCCGCACCACGTCGAGCACCCTGTCGGGCCAAGCGCCGTACAGGTCGTCCAAGAACTCCACATCGGTGCACCGAGCCCCACCTTCGACGGCGTTCTGCCACGTTTCACGCGTGCGGGTCGCGGCCGAGGCGCGCACCGCACCGATCGGGTAGCGCGACAGAATGTCGCCGGCGGCCGTGGCGTCCTTCACGCCGCGCTCGTTGAGCGGGCGGCGAAAGTCGGGCTGGTCGGTCGTCCATGACGACTTCGCGTGGCGCATCAGCACCAGGGTGCGCTTCATGTCACGACTCGTCGCCGTCGCCGCCGCCGGGGCGCATCGACTGCCAGATTTCTTTGCACTCGGGGCAGACCGGGAACTTGTCGGGGTTGCGGCTCGGCACCCACACCTTGCCGCACAGCGCGACCACGGGGGTGCCCATCACCATCGCCTCGGTGAGTTTGTTCTTGGCCACGTAGTGGCTGAAGCGCTCGTGATCGCCCTCGTCGATGCGTAGGTCGGTGCGCTCGTCGAGGATCGTTTGGGCACCTGGAGCCAGTTCGGTCATGCCTCGTTACTCTACCGCCGCGAAGCGCCGGACGGCACGGGGTCTGCGTCGTCGCTGGGCCGGGCCGTTCGCGTCAAACCGCTGGTCAGGGCGCCATAGAGCCTGGCGAACCGGCGCGGGGCGTGATGGACTGGCCCGATGAGCGCGCCGGCCCGCTACGGCCCCGACGAGCCCCTCGCCGTCGTGGGCGATCGGCTGTTGTCCGGGCTCGCTGACGTCACGTCCGATCTGGCCGCGCTCGAGAGTTCGGGATCCTGGGCGGTGCTGCTGCCCTTCGAGGGGCGGCCGGTCTGCGCCAGGTTCGACAAGGTGCAGCCCGCCCGAACCTGGCGGGGACGGCCGTGGCGCGGCCCCGACCGGGCGCTCTGGTCGAGCTCACTGACCGCTGAGCAGTTCGCCGCGCGGGTGCGCAGCATTCGCGCCGAGATCGCCGCCGGCTCGTTCTATCAGGTGAATCTGACCCGCCGGCTGAGCGCTGCGCTGGCCCCGGACGCGTCCATTCCGGCCCTGGGCGCGGCGCTGGCAGAAGGCAACCCGGCGCCGTTCAGCGCGGTGCTGCACCTGCCCGACCAGGGCGTGCACGTGGCGTCCGCGTCGCCGGAGTTGTTTCTGGCGCGCCGTGGTGAGGTGGTCTGGAGCTCGCCGATCAAGGGCACCGCCGCCACCCCCGACGCCTTTCTGCCCAAGGACGCCGCCGAGAACGTGATGATCGTCGACCTGGTGCGCAACGACCTGGGCCGGGTGTGCGTCACCGGCACGGTCGAGGTGCCCTCGCTGCTGGCCGTCGAACCTCACCCGGGCCTGGTGCACCTGGTGTCGACGGTACGTGGCACTCTTCGCCCCGACGCCGGCTGGCCGGAGCTGATCGCGGCCACCTTTCCGCCCGGTTCGGTCACCGGTGCCCCGAAGCTGGCTGCGCTCCAAGCGATCGCGCGGCTCGAACCGGTGCCCCGCGGCGTCTACTGCGGTGCCATCGGCTGGGTGGACGCAGACCGTTGCGAGGGTGAGCTCAACGTCGCGATCCGCACCTTCTGGGTCGAAGACGGCCGGCTCAACCTGGGCACCGGCGGCGGCATCACCTGGGGCTCCGATCCGGCCGGTGAATGGGCCGAGACCGAACTGAAGGCGTCCAATCTGTTGCGGGTGGCGTCCCCCTCGGGGTGGGGACCGGCGCGTACCCAAGGTGCTGCAATCGATGCGTCGTAGACTGCCCAGCAGTCAAGACGCACGTTGCTCGGGCGTCGAGGGAAAGGTGGACTCGTGAGCGATAAGGCCGATCGCCGCTGGCTCACGGTTGGCCTCATGCTGTGCGTGATGGCGATCTCGTTCGAGAGCTACGCCGTGCTCACCGCCATGCCGGCCGCCGCTCGCGAACTGGGCAACGTGGCGCTGTACGCGTGGACCTTCACCGCCTTCGTGATCGCGATGACGTTCAGCATCGTCGCGTCGGGCCAGTTCAGCGACAAGTACGGCCCGGTGCAGCCCATGATCTGGGGCTTCGGCATCTTCGCCGCCGGCCTGGTGATCGCCGCGATCGCGCCGTCCATGTGGGTGCTGTTGGTCGGCCGGTTCACCCAGGGCCTCGGCGCCGGCACCATGAACGTCGCCGTCATGGTGTTGATCGCCCGTGCCTACGGCGAGGCTGAACGGGCCAAGCTGATGATGTGGTTCTCGGCGTGCTGGATGGTGCCGGCCTTCGTCGGGCCGCCGCTGGCCGGCTGGATCGTGCAGATCAGCTCGTGGCACTTCGTGTTCTGGTCGGTGCTGCCGCTGATGGCCGTCGGCGGGCTGCTGGTGCTGCGGCCGCTGCGTGACATCGAACTGTCGCCCGAAGAGCCGCACGAACTGAAGAAGCGGCTGATGCTGCTGGCGGCCGCGGTCGCCCTCGGGTTGGCGCTCATTCAGTGGGCGGGGCAGCGACTCGACCTGTGGTCGATGCTGTGGGCCGCCGCCGGTCTCGCCGCCATCGTGTTCGGCCTGCCGCCGCTGATGCCCAAGACCATCGACTGGACCGGACGCGGCATCGCCGGCGTGGTCGGTGCCCGACTGTTCAGCGCCGGGGCGTTCTTCGGTGCACAGTCGTTTCTCACCCTGATGTTGGTCGAGGCCCGTGGTCTCGACCCGGTGTTCACCGGCGTCATTCTCACCATCGGCGCGATCGGCTGGATGGCCGGCGCGCTGGTGCAGTCGCAGAGCTGGGTGCCGTGGCGGCGCGACCAGATGATCATCATCGGAGTCTCGGGCATCACCGCCGGCGTCGCGTTGCTCGCCGTCGCCGCCTTCCTGCCCGATTCGTGGCTGGGGCTGGTGATGATCGCCTGGATCGTCGCCGGGTTCGGCATGGGCATGCAGAACCCGAGCACGTCCCTGGCGGTGATGCAGCTGTCGGACGACGACGAACTCGGCCGTAACACGTCGTCGCTGCAGGTCGGCGAGTCGCTCGGCAGCAGTCTCTTCACCGGTCTGGCCGGCGCCTGGTTCGCGCACTTTCACGACACCGCCGACCTGGCGTTCACCTTCGGCGGTGTGATGGTGATGATGGTGACGGTCGGCCTGATCTCGGTGCTGATGGCCTACCGCATCGGGCCGGTGCGCAACGCGGTGGCCGCCGAGGAGACTGCGCCGGTGATGGAGTAGGTCGGGTGCCGGACGAGGTCGACCGCATCATCGCGGCCTGGCAGTTGGAGGCGCCCGGCCTCGACACCGAGCCGCTGGCGGTGCTCTCTCGGGTGAGCCGGCTGGCTCGGCACCTCGATCTGGCCCGCAAGCAGTGCTTCGCCGCGCACGGGCTCGAGGTCTGGGAGTTCGACGTGCTGGCCGCACTGCGCCGGGAGGGACCCCCGTACGAGCTGTCGCCGGGGGAGTTGATTCACCAGACGCTGTCGTCGAGCGGCACCATGACCAACCGAATCGACCGGCTGACGGCGCGCGGGCTGGTTGAACGTGACACCAACCCCGCCGACCGGCGCGGCGTGCGCGTGCGGCTCACCCCCGACGGGTCGGCGGCGGTCGGTGCAGCGTTGGACGACCTGGTGGGCTACGAACGCACAGTGCTCGAGCCCCTGGACGCCGCCACCCAGCAGCAATTGGCCACGACACTGCGCGACCTGTTGACCCCTTTCGAGACCTCGGACGAGATCTGACCAACGGCCACGCTCGGTGGTCGAGCCTCGGGACCGGTGGTCGAGCTTGACGAGACGGGTGGTCGAGCTTGTCGAGACCGGTGGTCGAGCTTGTCGAGACCCGTTGCGGCCAGGGGTTTCGAGAACCTTAACCAACCGCGCAGTCGACGTCGCTCTTCGGCGGCAGGGGGGACGCATTCGCTCAGGTGGGGCACCCGGTCGTCCGCTGTTCGCCACGCGCGCCGCAACACCGCTGGTCGGCACGCGATTTGGGTGAGTCGCCGCTAGGGTGTTGCCCGTCCACCGACCGCAAGGAAACTCATCCCGATGGCCCTGTCGAACCCGTACCTGGCAGAACTCGCCGCCGAATTCGGCATCGCTACCGAGTTCTGGGACTGGAAGGGCCGACTCACCGAAATCTCTGACGACACCGTGATCGCGGTGCTCGCCGCCATGGAGATCGACGCGAGCACCGAGGTTTTGGCCGCGGCGGCCGTCCATGAACTGCGCGAGCGACCCTGGCGCCGCGCGTTACCGGCCTGCACGGTGATGCAGCAGGGAGCACCGCACACCGTTCGGGTGCACGTGCCCGAGGGCGCCTGGGTGCACGTCTGGGTGCGGTTCGAAGACGGCGGCGGCCGCGACCTGACCCAGCTGACCAACGACGAGCCACCGCGCTCGATCGACGGCCGCCTGATCGGCGAGGCCACCTTCGAGATTCCCGGTGATCTGCCGCCTGGGTACCACCGGCTGGGCGCCCGCACCGCCGACTGGACGGCCGAGGCCACCCTGATCGTCACCCCGCACTTTTTGGGCTTTCCGCCCGGCATGGGCGAGAAGCGGGTGTGGGGCTACGCCACCCAGTTGTACAGCGTGCGGTCGCAGGACTCGTGGGGGCTCGGCGACCTGCAAGACCTGGCCGACCTGGCCACCTGGTCGGCCACCCAGCAGTTCGCGTCGTACGTGCTGGTGAACCCGCTGCACGCCGCCCAGCCGATGACGCCGATCGAGCCGTCGCCCTACCTGCCCACCTCGCGGCGCTATGTGAACCCGATCTACATCAGGCCCGAGGCGATCAGCGAGTACGCGGGGCTCGACGATCGCCAGCGGGCGCGCATTCACCAGCTGCACAGCCGGCTCGAGCGATCCCTGGCCGGCGTCGATGAGCTGAAGCGCGACGAGGTGTGGAAGGCCAAGCTGGCCGCGCTGCGGGTGATCTTCGACGCCGGGTTGAAGCCCACCCGGCTGATGAGCCTGAACGACTTCGTCCGCAAAGAGGGACGGCCGCTGAGCCAGTTCGCCACCTGGTGCGCCCTGGTGAACGTGCACGGCATGAACTGGCGCGAGTGGCCGGTCGAGTTGCGCAGGCCGAGCTCGCCAGAGGTGACCGAGTTCGCAACCCAGCATGTCGGCGAGATCGTGTTCTACTCGTGGCTGCAGTGGGTGGCCGACGAGCAGTTGCGCGCGGCACAGTCGGCGGCCAGGGCCGCCGGCATGCGGGTCGGCATCATGAACGACCTGGCCGTGGGGGTGAGCGGGCAGTCCGCCGAGGCGTGGATGCTCGGCGACACCTTCGCCCGCGGCGTCTCCGTCGGTGCCCCGCCCGACCACTTCAACCAGACCGGCCAAGACTGGGGTCAGGCGCCGTGGCGTCCCGACCGGTTGGCCGAACTCAGCTACGCGCCGTTCCGCAACATGGTGGCCGGCATTCTGCGGCACTCGGGCGGCATTCGGGTCGACCACATCATGGGCCTGTTCCGGCTGTGGTGGGTGCCGCAGGGCATGGGGCCGACCATGGGCACCTACGTGCGCTACAACCATGAGGCGATGGTGGGCATTCTGGTGCTCGAAGCGCAGCGGGCGGGCGCGGTGGTGGTGGGCGAAGACCTCGGCGTGGTCGAACCGTGGGTGCGGGTGTACCTGCGCGATCGGGGCATCCTGGGCACGTCCATCGCGTGGTTCGAGCGTGACGGCAGCGGTCAGATCCTGCCGCCCGAATCATGGCGCGAATACTGCATGGCGTCGGTGACCACGCATGACCTGCCGCCGACGGCCGGCTACCTGAATGCGGCGCACGTGCGGCTGCAGCACCAGTTGGGGCTGCTCACCGAAGACCTGGACGTCGAACTCGCGCACGCCGCACGCGAGGTCGACGAGTGGCTGCACCTGCTGCGCGAGCGCGGGTTTCTCACCGGCGACGACCCCAGCACCGAAGACGTGGTGCTCGCCATGCACAAGTTCTTGATGGCCACGCCCGCGCGCATGCTGTGCGCCGCCCTCACCGACGCCGTGGGCGACCACCGCACGCAGAACCAGCCCGGCACCACCGACGAGTACCCCAACTGGCGGGTGCCGCTGTCGGGCCCCGACGGCAAGCCGATGAGTCTGGAGGACGTGTTCCACAGCGAGCGGGCGCTGCGCATGTCGGCGGTGATGAACGGCTTCGTGGTACCCCCGACGGCCCACCGGTCGACGTCGGAGTTCATCATCGGCCACGACTGAGTCGTCGTCCGTCATCCCGGCGAATGCCGGGTTCTCGCCGTCCGTCATCCCGGCGAACGCCGGGATCTCACAGCGAACTCGAAGGCGCAGGGCGGAGTCAGCAGATTCGGGCGTGCGCCGGAATGACGCACGTCCAGCCGATCAACGCCCCCGGACGGCAGCCACCCCAAGGTCGGGGTTGTCGGTGAAGAACTGGTCCATACCGGCCTTCAGAAACACCCTGATCTCGCCGATCAGGTCGCCCGGATCGGCCGGGGTGGGGCTGCTCTGAAACTCCGCGGGCAGAAAGCTGTTCTCGCGCCGGAACGTCCAACCCACCACCGTGAGCCCGGCGCGATGGGCGTCGCGAATCACCGACGTCGGCTGGGCGAGGGTGTTGTCGGCGTTGCGGGGGATCATCACGTTCTTGCAGAACCCGACCTGGTCGGCGTACCGACCGATCGCGCGCAGCCCGTCGGCGGTGACCAGCTGTGCATAGGTGACGCCCTGTGAACGCAGGTCGAACGGCCCGCCCTGGCAGTCGATCAACTGCACCAGCTTGACGCTCGTCATGCGGTTCAACCGCTTCAGATTGGTCACCTCGAAGCTCTGAATCACGGCGGGGTCGCGGTGGCTGCCGTAGCCGTGGGCACGCAGCAGCTTGACCACCGTGGGCTCCAGGTCGAACCCCTGCTGGGCGAAGAACGTCGAGTGCTTGATCTCGGGAATCACGCCGACCCGCTTGCCCGAGCAGGTGCGGGACGACGCGGCGAGCTTCAGTACCTCGTCGAACGTCGGCACCTTCCAACGTCCGTTGTAGGCGGTGTTGGCGGGCCGTAGCTGCGGCAGCCGCTCCACCGCCCGCAGGGTGCGCAGTTCCTTGAGGGTGAAGTCTTCGGTGAACCAACCGGTCACCGGGTTGCCGTCCAGCAGCTTGGTGGTCTTGCGGGCGGCGAACTCGGGGTGAGCGGCGACGTCGGTGGTGGTGCTGATCTCGGGCTCGTGCCGGTCGACCAGCACGCCGTCCGAGGTGGTGACCAGATCGGGTTCGATGTAGTCGGCGCACTGTTTGATGGCGAGCCGGTACGCGCCCAGGGTGTGTTCAGGGCGGTAGCCGGACGCCCCTCGGTGGGCGATCACCACCGCACGTTCGCGGTGCTGGTCCGGTGATCGACCGCGGGTACCGGCCGTGGCGGGAACACCGATCGTGGCGGCCAGGGCGGCGCTCAGGGCGGTCAGGCACAGGGTGCGCAGAGCGGTGTTCACAGGCGAACTCCTCGGTGAGTATGGCGCCGTGACCACGGGGGTGCGGCCGGCGCGGCCGGTAACCGGCCGGTTCCATCCAGCCACGTGGCCTGCTCTGAAGACAACGCCCACTCGGGTGAAAGTCGGGTGACGCATTGGTGACGAGCGAGTCGGACGACGTAGCTGCCCTCCTGACACGTCGCTGCCCGCGTGCAGGCAGCTACGTGTCACAAAGGCAGTTACGTCGCAGTCGGGGAGTGCGATCCGACCCGTCGGCGCCTCGTCCGTGCCATCACTCCTGAGGCGACCACGGTTCGGGGGTGAAGATGTCTTCGATGCGGCAGCCGAACAGCGTCGCGAGGTTGAACGCCAGCGGCAGGGACGGGTCGAAGCGCCCCCTTTCTAGCGAGATCACGGTTTGCCGCGACACGCCCAGTAGGTCGGCCAACCGCTGCTGGGACCAGTTTCGCTCGGTACGCAGGGCGAGCAGGCGATTCTGCATCACGCCCTCCTCTTGGCCACCTGGTACCGCACGCCGAAGTCGACCATGGCGAACAGGCAGAGTGCTGTCAGCACCTGCCAGGCACGCAACTCGCCCAGCGCCGGCACGATGGCGGTCAGGCCGGCGCCCAACCCGGCCAGCGCCAGCACGTCCATGAAGCCGGCCGCGGCCGCTCGGTCGAGCCAGGCAGCTTCGACCGACTGCTCCGGACGTGCCGCCGCACCCCGAATCGTCGACCGGTCGACCACGACCGCCCAGACGCCCGCGGTGAGCATGGGCGCGGTGGCCGCGAAGATGGCCAGTCCCAGGCGCCACGCCGAGGTGCCGCCGTTGACGGCCGCCGCGGCCAAGGCGCAGATCATTCCGGCGACGACGCCTGCGGCGATGGAGATCGGCCAGGGCGAGCGTCCGGAGCGGGTGCGTCCGAACGCATGGGTGGGGGTGGGCATGGTGGCTCCTAGGGGTGGATCACGTTCTGGTAAAGCTCACTTTACGTCAAGTACGCTTGACAGTCAAGTGTGCTTGACGTCACGGTGCCGGCCCGATCGGCGGGGCCCGAGCTGCAGCCGGCCCAGAGGTCGGACGCAACGTAGCCGCCTTCGTGACACCTAACTGCCCGCACGCAGGCAGCTACGTGTCACAAAGGCAGTTACGTCGACTGAGGTGAACGGAGTCCGCCGGCCCACGCGGCGATAAAGCTGACAAATGGCCTGTGGATAACGCTCCACGCGCCGCCGATCTGGGCTGCACTGGCTTGATGACCGACGCAGCACTGACCCACCATCGCTCCCTGAGCGCCCAAGGCCTGACCCGTGCCGACGTTCGCGCGCTCGAGCGAGCCGGCGAGCTGACGCGAATACGCCGCGGCGTCTATCAGCGCGGGCCCTTCGAAGCGGGCGACGGCGCCCGGCATCGGCAGTTGGTGCGGGCCACGTGGCTCGAACTCGGCGACGGGGCCGCAGTCAGTCATGCCTCGGCCGCAGTGCTGCACGGACTGCCGCTGCTGGGCAAGGCGCCAGCACGCGTCTGTGTCACCCGTCCCGAAGGTGGTCACGGTCGAGCCGACAGCGTTCTGCACCTGCGGCTGTGCCCGATCGACGCCGCCGAAACGGTGCTGATCGGCGATGTGTTGGTCACCTCGTTGGCTCGCACCGTCGTCGACGTGGCCCGCGAGAGTTCCCTTGACCAAGGGGTCGTCGTCGCCGACGCTGCGCTTCGACTCGGGCTCCACCCGGCCGAACTCGCCGATGCAGTCACGCGAGCGAAGCGGCGTCCGGGGGTGACGCGCGCTCGCCAGGTTGCCAGCTTCGCCGACGGAGCGTCCCAAAGCCCGGGGGAGTCGGTCAGCAGAGTGCGCATGCATCAGGCCGGGCTGCCGACCCCGGTGCTGCAATGGCACCTCGGCTACGACGATGGCCGAACCACAGACTCCGATTTCGGTTGGCCCGAGCTGCGCACCCTCGGTGAGTTCGACGGCAAGGTGAAGTATGGACGCCTGCTGCGTCCGGGCCAGACGGTCGCCGACGTGGTGATGGCCGAGAAGCAGCGCGAGAACCGCATTCGCCGGCAGGGGTGGTGGCTGGTCCGTTGGGGCTGGGACGACCTGCGCGACGTCCAAGCCTTCGGCCGGCTGATCCGTGAAGCGTTCGCCAACGCCCCAAGGGTCGTCTGAACGTTCCGTGCCCGTCGAACTCGCAACCTAACTGCCCTTCTGACACCCAACTGCCTGCACGCAGGCAGCGACGTGTCACAAAGGCAGCTACGTGACCCTGGCGGCGCAGCCGGCAACGAAAGCCACCGCCCTCGATTTGAAGCGCCCCCGACACGTGTGACAGAATCGTCAGGTTGCTCCGCGGCGGTCACGCCGTGGTGCCCCCAGGCGGACCAGTCGTCAGCCGGGCCCTACCACGAACGATTTTCTCGATCGTGTGCGGCCCTGATAGGCGCGACACGCCCGACCGCGGGGGTCGGAGCAGCCGTATCCGACGAACAGAAGGAATACCAGTGGCGGGACAGAAGATCCGGATCCGACTCCGGGCCTACGACCACGAGGTCAT
>ERZ724512.1335-NODE-1335-length-11556-cov-11.209808_pt1 | contig 11556 bp, 12 predicted proteins | sample MGYA00376045_ERZ724512 | MGnify/ENA primary metagenome ERZ724512 (study PRJEB28724, sample SAMN07190883) | activated sludge metagenome | isolation source: activated sludge of sewage treatment plant in Hong Hong | place: Hong Kong | collected 2016-03-17 ... | reverse complement strand
TGGAAGGTCTTGCGTTGAGGCTCGATGACCTGGGTTCGGAGCTCGAACTGCACGGGTCACTCCCCCCTTTCGGTGGAGGCTTTCGGTGGGGTGCTCTCGATGAGCAGGACTTGTCGGTGAGCCCTGCCGAGGAGCAGGGCTCGCTGGATGGACCGAGACGGGTGGCCGGTCAGACGACCGGGACGGGGTGGTGCGGCAGGCCGGACTCCACCAGGAGCCGGACGAGCAGGTCGGGCAGGGCGTCGGCGCTCTCCAGCTCCACCGGGAGCTCGGACTCGAATCCGTCGCCGACGAGCCGGCCGTAGGCGGTGCCGTCCTCGAACGTCGTGGACACGCGTGCGGCGCGGCCCCGGTAGCCGACCGAGAAGGCCAGCTCCTGCGGCAGGGTCTCGTCGCTGAGCGACAGGTGGTCGTCGCTCGCTGCCAGGACGGCGTTGGCCTCGCAGACCAGCTGCTCGGCCAGGGAGCGGATCGCGACCTGGCGGTCCGCGCCCGTGCTCGTGGCGATGCGCCGGCTGATCCGGGTCTCCGGCATCGGGGTCACCTCGGGGTCGCCCTCGGCACCGACGAGCTCGGCGACGCGCATCATGAAGGGGGTCATGGGATGCTTCTCCTCTCAGCTCACCGCGGTGGCGCCGGCCTCGGCGACCTCGCGGTCCTGCTCGGCGCTGCCTCCGGACACCCCGACCGCGCCGACCACCTCGCCGTCGACCCGGACCGGGACGCCGCCCGCGAAGACGACGAGCCGGTCGCGGTGGACGATGCCCTCGCGCAGGGCGGGCTCGTCCTTGATCAGGTCGAACCACGCGTGCGTGGGCAGGCCTTGGAACGCGGCGACGGTGTAGGCCTTGTCGACCGCGATCGGGTAGGACATCAGGGCGGCGCCGTCCATGCGCGCGGCCGTGAGCACGTCACCGCTGGCGTCGGCCACGCATACGTTGACCGGCACGCCGATCCGCTCCGCGTGGGCGACCGCAGCGTCGAGCACCGACCGGGCCCCGGCGTAGGTCAGGGTGCGCCGGAGGCTGGTGGACGGGCTCGACATGGGTGGCTGCTCCTCGCGTGGGCGGATCGGCGTCAGGACCGGCTGCAGGTCACGTGTAGACGGTCGTGAAGCGCTCGTTGAGCTCGCGCGCGTGGTAGAAGATGCCCTTGGCGATCTGGTCGGGCGTCCACTTGTTCATCGGCCGGTCGCGGTAGGCCGGGTAGCCCCCCGCGAACACCTCGTTGCGGTTGCCCGACGGGTCGAAGAAGTAGACCGTCTGGCCGCGGGTGATGCCGTGCCGCGTGGGGCCGATGTCGATCGGCACGTCGTCCATCGTCATGATGTCGGCCGCGCGCCCGACCTCGTTCCAGTCCTGCAGCTTGAAGGCGAAGTGGTGCAGCTTGCTCTGCTCGCCCTCGAGGATCGCGATCTGGTGGATCTGGTTGTTGCTCGTCATCCACGAGGCGATGAAGTGCGCGTCGTCGTCGTCCAGGTCGGTCTGGACGCGCTCGGTCGGGAAGTAGTCGAAGACCTCGCGGAACATGTTCTCCATCAGCCGGACGTCCTCGGCGAAGATCAGCGCGTGGTCCAGCGCCGGCACGCCGATACCGACCAGGTGGCGCGGGAACGCGTCGGGGTTGTGCGTCCCGACCTCGGTCCCGATGACCGTCTGGCCGTGGTAGACCTCGAGCACGTGCTCGGACGGGGTGATGAAGCGGATCCCGTCGCTGACCTCGGGGTTCTCGCCGGCGCTCATCCGCTCGACCGTCAGGCCGAACTGCTGTGCCTTCTTCTCGATCACGTCGAGGTCGGACTCGTACTCGACCTTGAAGCCGAACTTGACGACCCCGACGCCGCCTTCCTCCAGGACGACCGAGTGGTGGTCCCACTCGTCCCAGCCCTTGTAGTAGACCCGCCCGTCCTGCTCAAGGGTCTGGTACAGACCCATCGTGTTGGCGTAGTGGTCCTTGGCCTCCGCCAGGTCCGTGACCCGGACGTGGGCGTAGCCCATCCGCATGATCCCCACTGATCTCACTCCTTGGGTTGAGGCGCCGAGGCTGCCGCTTGCAGCCGGGACTTGTCGTTGAGGGAGCGCAGCAGCGGCTGGACGAGGCGGAGCGAGCCCGTGCGGAACCTGATGGTGATGTCCTCGTCCGGCACCGCGCGGCAGGTGAGGCACACGCCCTCCTGCCGCTCCTCCTGGGTGAGCACGTCGTCGGCGACCGGGTGGTCGTAGGTGACGCCGCCCTCGAGGAGGTCGACCTTGCACACCCCGCAGCCGCCGCGGCGGCAGCCGATGGTGTAGGCGTAGCCCGCGGCGTAGAGCCCACCGAGGACCGTCTGGCCCGCCGGCAGGTAGATCTCCTCACCCGACGGGTCCACGGTCACGATGGCCATCCGCCGCCCTTCCTCGTCCAAGCCAAGCTGTCACCGACAGCGTGCGACGGACGTCACACCTGGGCGAGGGTCGTTCCTCACAGCGGAACAGCGAGGGACCATGGACACCGGCGGTGCGCACCATGGCCGACATGTCGACCCATGTTGCCCCCGCGGCGACCCGTCCCGAGGTGGGCGCCACCGTCATGGCGCACGGCATCGCGACCAACTACCTGGAGGCGGGCCCCGACTCCGGCACCGGCCGCCCGGTCGTCCTCGTGCACGGCTCGGGACCGGGCGTGTCGGCGTACGCGAACTGGCGGCTGACGATCCCCGCCCTCTCCCAGGAGCTGCGGGTGCTCGCGCCAGACATGGTCGGGTTCGGCTTCACCTCGCGCCCGGAGGGCGTGCGCTACGAGCTGCGGACCTGGTCCGACCAGGTGCTCGGGTTCCTCGACGCGCTGGGGCTGGAGCGGGCGAGCGTCGTCGGCAACAGCTTCGGCGGCGCGATCGCCCTGGACCTCGCCACCAGGCACCCCGACCGGGTCGACCGGATGGTGCTCATGGGCAGCGTCGGCGTCCCCTTCCCGATCACCGAGGGGCTCGACGCGGTCTGGGGCTACGAGCCGTCGCCGGCGGCGATGCGGCGGATCCTGGACTTCTTCGCCTACTCGCGCGAGCTCGTCGACGACGAGCTCGCCGAGGTCCGCTACCGCGCGAGCATCCAGCCGGGCTTCCAGGAGTCCTTCGGCTCGATGTTCCCCGCCCCGCGCCAGCGCTGGGTGGACGCCATGGTCACGCCCGACGAGGCGATCTCGGCGCTCCCCCACGAGACGCTGCTCGTCCACGGCCGCGAGGACCGGGTGATCCCGCTCGCGACCTCCCTGCGCCTGCTCGAGCTGGTCCCGCGCGCCCAGCTCCACGTGTTCGGCCGGTGCGGGCACTGGAGCCAGATCGAGCACGCGGCCGCCTTCAACCGCCTGCTGCGCGACTTCCTCACCCGCGATGTGAACCAGGAGTGACCATGACGACCCTTGCCACCGACCGTCCCCTCGTCTCCGGCAGCGTCTCGGCGTACGGCGTCGTGCGCGGCGTCGACCAGGGGCCGGACGGCTGCCGGCTCGACGTCGAGGACCCGGCCCGCGCGCACGCCCTGCTCCGCGTCGCCTGCTCGCCCGACGCCGACGCGGCCGCCGGCCTCCGACGCACCGGCCTGCGCCCGCTCGCCCTCCGCCTCGACCTCGCCGGAGGACAGCTGGATGCGTGCTCGGCCCTCTTCACCTCCGACCACGGCCCCGAGCGCCGTCCGGTCCCGCTCGGGACCGCCTTGGCGCTCTGCGCGGACGGCGTGCACACCGTGGTCACCCGCGCGCGCTGACCTCCGGCAGCGGCTCGACCCGGTGGTCGAGCTCGTCGAGACCCCCGCCGGTGGTCGAGACCCCTGCCGGTGGTCGAGCTCGTCGAGACCCCCGCCGGTGGTCGAGCTCGTCGAGACCCCGCCGGTGGTCGAGCTCGTCGAGACCCCCGCAGCCTGTCCGCCGTCGTCGGGCGCGGGGGTCTCGACGGCCGTTCGGCGCTAGCGCGCCGCACTGCTCGACCACCGGTGGTCGAGACCGCCGCAGCCTGCTCGCAGTCGTCCGGTACCGGGGTCCCGACGGGCCACGCCGGTCGTAGGCTCATCGGCATGGCGAAGCCGACCCCCGTCTCTGAGTCCTCAGCCCATCTGGATCTCGCGGAAGCGCTTCCGATCCTGGCTGGATCCACCACGTCGCGCGTCCTCGTCACCAACGACGTGATGCGGATCGTGCAGTTCACCTTCGACGCCGGGGAGATGCTCACCGAGCACAGCTCGCCGCGGGCCGTGGTGGTGCAGCTCGTCAGCGGACGGATGCGGTTCACCGTCGACGGCACCGACCACGACATGGGCGACGGCGACATCGTCTACCTCGCGCCCGGCGCCTCCCACGCGCTGGTCGCCGTGAGTGCCTGCCGGATGACCCTCGTCATGGTGGACCTCCCCACCTGAGCCACGGTGGAAGAGGTGCGGCTCTCTGCGCCCGTCTCGAAACCACTCCCGCAGGGCTGAGAGCGGGCTGCGGGTCGGCTCGTGGTTGCGACCGGAAAGCAGCGAAGCGGGGCGGGCACGCTCGGGTCGGCGCCTCCTCCCGGCCTTCCGGCGGTGGGTGCGAAGTGTGGTTGATCGTCGGCACCTGGTGCGGACGATCAACCGCACTCCTCGATCCTGGCTCACCAGCTCGCCGGAAGCCGTGGCGGCCGCGTAGCGGCGGCGCGGGGCGCAGTCCGTGCCGCTGTCCGCGCCCCAAGCCGACCGGCCGAGCCCCGCAGACCTACGAGATGAACGACCCACACGCCCAGCAGGAGAGCGCTACAGCTCCTTGATCCCCCACGGGCTGCCGTACTCGGTGAGCAGCTCGAGGAACGGCACCGCGTCGAAGGCCTCGGGGCCGAGGACGCCCGTGCCGCTCCAGATGCCGCGCGCGAGCAGCTCGAGCGCGACGACCGGGTTGATCGCGGTCTGCCACACCACACACTGGTGGCCGTACTCCCGCATCGTCCACTCGTTGTCGACGACGTGGAACAGGTACGAACTGCGGGGAGCCCCGCTCTTGTCCTTGCCGGTCACCCACAGGCCGGCGCAGGTCTTGCCCCTCATCCGCGGACCGACCGTGGCCGGGTCCGGCAGCACAGCCGCCACCACGTCGCGCGGCGACACCTCACAGTGCCCACCAGAAGCGGCTTTCACCCGCACCTTCTCCGTACTGTCGAGGCCGAGGGTGTGCAGCACCTGGAGGATGTTGATGAACTCCTCGCCCAGGCCGTACTTGAAGGTCGCGCGCTTGCAGTCGACCCAGCGCGGCATGAGGAGCACCTCCTCGTGCTCGACGTTGACGCACTCGACCGGGCCGATGCCCTCGGGGAAGTCGAAGACCTCCGGCTCGGAGAACGGCGGCGTCGTGTGCCAGTCGCCGGCGCCCGTGCCGTCGCCCGCCCAGATCACCGGGGGGTTCAGGCACTCCTCGATCGTCGTCCACATCGAGAACGACGGCGCGAAGATCTCGTTGCCGTCGTCGTCGGTGACCACGAGGTTGGCGCCGTCGCGGGTGCCGAGCTCGTCGATCTCGCTGAAGAGGTGGTCGGCGGCGTACCGGGCGAAGACGTCGGACAGCCCCGGCTCGACGCCGATGCCGACGAGGGCGAGCCGGCCGGCGGCCTCCCAGTCCGAGGCGACCGCGAACTGCTCGTCGCCGAGCTTCACGCCCGTCTTCTCGTACGGCGCCTCGGGGTGCGGCTTCGACAGCGACATCGCCATGTCGAGGTAGTCGGCGCCGGCGGCGAACGCGCCGCCGAAGATCGACATGTTGAACACCGGGTCGACGGCGTTCATCACGTGCGTGATGCCGTGGTCGCGGCAGAGGCCCGCGATCACTTCGGCCGACGAGGCGTCGACCTGCGCGGCGACGTACCGCTCGTCGGCGTCGGCCGCCCTCTCGGCGCGCGCCAGGTCGTAGTCGGCGACCACGATGGTCTCGAAGAAGTCGCGGCGCGCCGCGATGGCGGCGAACGCCGCGCCGACGCCCCCGGCGCCGATGAGCAGGATGCGCATGGTGTCTCTCTCCTTGTGTGGTGGTCTCGATACGCTCGCTGGCGCTCGCTACTCGACCAACGAAGCTCATCAACGGACCAGAGGATCGCTACTCGACCAACGAAGCTCGGTGGTCGAGTAGGCGGTCGCGAGGAACGAGCGACCGCCGTATCGAGACCTACTCGCCGATGTACGACATCACGTGCTTGATCCGGGTGTAGTCCTCGAGGCCGTACATCGACAGGTCCTTGCCGTAGCCGGAGTGCTTGAAGCCACCGTGCGGCATCTCGCTGATGAACGGGATGTGGGTGTTGATCCACACGACGCCGAAGTCGAGGCCGCGCGACATCCGCATGGCGCGGGCGTGGTCCTTGGTCCAGACGCTGGAGGACAGGCCGTACTGCACGCCGTTGGCCCAGCGCAGCGCCTCCGCCTCGTCGGTGAACCTCTGGACCGTCATGACCGGGCCGAAGATCTCGGTCTGGATCTGCTCGTCGTCCTGCTGCAGGCCCGACAGCACGGTGGGCTCGTAGAAGTAGCCCTTCTCCCCCTTGCGAGTGCCGCCGGTCTGGATGCTGGCGTGGTCGGGCAGCCGGTCGACCATGCCGGACACCCGGTCGAACTGGCTCTGGTTGTTCAGCGGGCCGTAGTACGTCGCCTCGTCGTCGGGCATGCCGGTCGGCATGCCCTTCGCGGCCTCGGTGAGGGCCGCGACGAACTCGTCGTGGATGCCGGGTCCGGCGAGGACCCGGGTCGCGGCGGTGCAGTCCTGGCCGGCGTTGAAGAGGCCGGCACCGGCGATGCCCTCGGCCGCCGCGGCGATGTCGGCGTCGTCGAAGACGATGACCGGCGCCTTGCCGCCGAGCTCGAGGTGGACGCGCTTGAGGTCGCGCGACGCCGACTCCGCGACCTCCATGCCGGCGCGGACCGAGCCGGTGATGGCGACCATCTGCGGCGTCGGGTGGGCGACGAGTGCGCGACCGGTGTCGCGGTCGCCGGTGACGACGTTGAGCACGCCCGGGGGCAGGAACTCCTGGGCGAGCTCGGCGAGGAGCGTGGAGCTGGCCGGGGTGGTGTCGCTCGGCTTGAGGACGATGGTGTTGCCGCCCGCGAGCGCCGGGGCGATCTTCCAGATCATCATGAGCAGCGGGTAGTTCCACGGCGTCACCTGGCCAACGACGCCGACCGGCTCGCGGCGGATCCACGACGTGTGGTCGGCCATGTACTCACCGGCCGACCGGCCCTCGAGGATCCGGGAGGCGCCAGCGAAGAACCGGAAGTGGTCGGAGGCGTACGGCATCTCCTCGCTCAGCGTGAGGCCGAGCGGCTTGCCGGTGTCCTTGGACTCGACGGCGTTGATCTCGTCCACGCGCGCCTCGATCGCGTCGGCGATCTTCAGCAGCGCCTCGGAGCGCTCCTTGGGCGTCGTGCTCCCCCACGACTCGAACGCGGCTGCGGCGGCGGCGTACGCACGGTCGACGTCCTCGTCCCCGGACCTCGGGGCCTGGGCGTACACCTCGCCGGTGGTCGGGTCGACGATGTCGTAGGTCTCCCCCGAGGCGCTGTCGACGAGCTCGCCGTTGATGACGTTCTTGAAGGTCTCGGCCATGGCGGCGAGCCTAGTGGACGGGGCAACGAATTCTGTAGGGGTTGCCCGCCGTTGATGACGGATTTCGTTGATGCAGGAGCCGTGGACGGGGCTTGGCGTCGATCATCTCGGTCCACGACCGTCCAGGAGCGGGCCGGCCGGGTCGTGGGAGATGCCGCGCTTCTGGACCGCGAGGCCGGAGAGCGCCTCGAGGCAGACCCGGTTGGCCAGGTACGCCGTGATCTCGGCGTGGTCGTAGGGCGGGGACACCTCGACGACGTCGATGCCCGCGACCGGCAGCTCGCGGCAGATCCGGCGCACCGCGTCGAGCAGCTGTCGCGACGAGAGCCCGCCGGGCTCCGGCGTGCCCGTGCCGGGGGCGTGGCCGGGGTCGCAGACGTCGATGTCGACGGAGAGGAAGACCGCGTCGCACTCGTCGAGGGCGATCTCGAACGCCTCGTCGAGGCACGCCTCCAGGCCGCGCCTGCCGATCTCGGTCATCTCGTAGGAGCGCATCCGCTGCTCGGCCATCCAGTCCAGCGTCTCGGGTCCGGGCCAGTAGCCGCGCAGCCCCATCTGCAGGAAGCGGTCGCCGCGCAGCGCACCGGACTCGATGAGCCGTCGCATCGGCTGCCCGTGGCCGTAGAGCGAGCCGAACTCGATGTGGCCGGTGTCGGCGTGCGCGTCGAAGTGGATCATCGACACCCGGCCGAAGCCGAGGTGGCGGGCGACACCGGTCGCGTCGGGCAGCGCGATGCTGTGGTCGCCGCCGAGGACCAGCGGGACCGCACCCGCGGACGCGACCGCGAAGACCGCGTCCTCGAGGGCGCCCAGCGCCCGCTCGATGTCGCCGGGCGGCATCTCGACGTCGCCGGCGTCCACCACGCGGAGATCCTGGAGCGCGTCGACCCGCAGCGCCAGGTGCGGGCGCGAGCCGTCGTGCGGCAGGTAGTCGGTCTGCCGGATCGCCATCGGGCCGAAGCGGGTGCCGGGCCGGTGGGAGGTGCCGCCGTCGAACGGCGCCCCCACGACGACCACGTCGGCCGCCGCGAGCCCGGCCGGGTCGTCGAGGTCCACCGGGTCGACCCCGAGGAAGGTGATGTCGGGGCCGAACTGTGCGCCGTACCGGGTCATGGGGACTTCCTATCACGCTGCGTTACTACGGATTTCGCGAAAATCACCTACCCCGGCGACGGATTCACTTGCATCGACCCCGGTTCACCACGCACCATGTCTCCATGCACGCCGACTACGACCACCTGCAGCGCGCCGCCAAGGACCACCTGTGGATGCACTTCACCCGGCACTCGTCGTACGCCGAGGCCGACGTCCCCATCATCGTCCGCGGTGAGGGCGCCTACATCTACGACCTGGAGGGCAGGCGCTACCTCGACGGCCTGGCGGGGCTGTTCGTCTCGCAGCTCGGTCACGGGCGCACGGAGCTGGCCGAGGCCGCAGCGGAGCAGGCCCGGCAGCTGGCGTTCCACCCGCTCTGGTCCTACGCGCACCCACCCGCCATCGAGCTGGCCGAGAAGATCGCCGGCTACGCGCCGGGCGACCTCAACCGGGTCTTCTTCACCAGTGGCGGCGGCGAGGCGGTCGAGACCGCGTGGAAGCTGGCCAAGAACTACTTCAAGGTCACCGGCAAGCCGATGAAGCACAAGGTGATCAGCCGCGCGATCGCCTACCACGGGACCACCCAGGGCGCCCTGTCGATCACGGGCCTCCCGCTGCTCAAGCAGCAGTTCGAGCCGCTGGTGCCCTCGACGTTCCGCGTGCCGAACACCAACATCTACCGCGCGCCCCTGCACGGCGAGGACCCCGAGGCGTTCGGGCGCTGGGCCGCCGACCAGATCGCGGTGGCGATCGAGAACGAGGGGCCCGACACCGTCGCGGCCGTCTTCCTCGAGCCGGTGCAGAACGCCGGCGGCTGCTTCCCACCCCCGCCCGGCTACTTCCAGCGGGTCCGCGAGATCTGCGACGAGTACGACGTCCTCCTGGTCTCCGACGAGGTCATCTGCGCCTTCGGTCGGCTGGGCCACATGTTCGGCTCCGAGCGCTACGGCTACCAGCCCGACATGATCACCTGCGCGAAGGGCATCACCTCCGGCTACGCCCCGCTCGGCGCGATGATCGCGTCGGACAAGCTGATGGCGCCGTTCCTCGGCGAGCACCACGACCAGCACGACGAGCACATCCCGCCGGGTGCCCGCGCGGAGCATGGCTCCGACGCGATGTTCGCCCACGGCTACACCTTCGGCGGGCACCCGGTGTCGACCGCGGTGTCGCTGAAGAACCTGGAGATCTTCGAGAGGGAGTCGGTCCTCGAGCACGTCCGCGACAACGAGGGGGCGTTCCGCGCGACCCTGGAGCGGCTGCTCGACCTGCCGATCGTCGGCGACGTCCGTGGCGACGGCTACTTCTACGGGATCGAGCTGGTCAAGGACAGGGCCACCCGCGAGAGCTTCTCCGACGAGGAGTGCGAGCGCATCCTGTTCGGCTTCGTCTCCAAGCAGCTGTTCGCCGAGGGGCTCTACTGCCGCGCCGACGACCGCGGCGACCCGGTGATCCAGCTCTCTCCCCCGCTCATCTGCGACCAGCAGCACTTCGACGAGATGGAGCAGATCCTCCGCACCGTCCTCGAGAAGGCCGGGGCGCTGCTCTGACCCTGACGGTCGGACTGCGAGTCGGGCGCATCTTGCCGTTGGTCTGGGCACCTGGCTGGTCGGGCGGCCCCGGGACGTCATACGGACGGTGGCAGCGGACACACCATCCGTATGACGTCCCGCCCCGACCAGCGGGCTCGCCGGTCGGCTACCGCGCGGCCGCCCCACCGGCAAGACGCGCCAGCTCAGCGTCCCTCAGGCGAGGGCGCGGGCGCGGCGGCGGGAGTTGACCTCGCCGGTGACGACGATGAGCACCGAGATCGCGAACATCACCGTGCCGACCACGTTGACCTGCATGGGCACACCGCGCTGGGCGGCGCCCCAGACGAACATCGGGAACGTCGTGGTGGTGCCGGCGTTGAGGTTGGTGATGATGAAGTCGTCGAAGGACAGCGAGAAGCTCAGCAGCGCCGCACCCAAGATGCCGGGGAAGACGAGCGGGAAGGTGACCCGCCAGAAGGTCTGCTGCGGCGTGGCGTAGAGGTCCATCGCCGCCTGTTCGAGGTTGTCGTCCATCCCGGCCAGTCGGGATCGGACCGTGACGATCACGAACGACAGGCAGAACATCACGTGCGCCACGAAGATGGTCCAGAAGCCGAGCTTGCCGCCGAGGCCGGAGGCGACGAAGAGGGCGAGCAGCGAGGAGCCCATCACGATCTCGGGCGAGGCCATCGGCAAGAAGATGAGCAGGTTGCTCGACGACCGCCCGACGAAGTCGTGACGGACCAGTGCGAACGCCGCGAGCGTGCCCAGGACGGTCGCGACCAGCGTCGACAGCAGGCCGATCTCGATGCTGCGCCCGACGGCCGAGCACATCCCCTCGGGGGCGCACGGGTTCAGCCAGTTGTCGAGCGTGAAGCCGTCGAACTGGTAGACGTTGCGACTCGCCGGGGCGTTGAAGCTCATCAGCACCACGACGGCGATCGGGACGAACGTGTAGGCCAGGACCGCCAGGCCCAGCATGAGGACGAGGTGGTCGCGGACCCAGCGCCCGATCACAGCAGCTCCTCCGTCCCGGCCCGGCGCACGTAGACCAGCACCATGGCGACGATCATCGCCATCAAGATCACCGAGAGGGCGGCAGCAGCCGGGTAGTCGTTGGCGTCGGTGAACAGGCTCTGGATGACGGCGCCCACGACGCGGGTGTTGGTGTTGCCGAGCAGCGTGGCGTTGATGTAGTCGCCGACCGCCGGGATGAAGGTCAGCAGCGTGCCCGACACGACGCCGGGCAGCGAGAGCGGCCAGGTCACCTTGAAGAACCCGACCACGGGGTTGGCGTAGAGGTCGCTCGACGCCTCGATCAGCCGGTGGTCGATCTTGTCGATGCTCGCGAAGA
>ERZ724512.1327-NODE-1327-length-11571-cov-15.457103_pt1 | contig 11571 bp, 7 predicted proteins | sample MGYA00376045_ERZ724512 | MGnify/ENA primary metagenome ERZ724512 (study PRJEB28724, sample SAMN07190883) | activated sludge metagenome | isolation source: activated sludge of sewage treatment plant in Hong Hong | place: Hong Kong | collected 2016-03-17 ... | reverse complement strand
GTACTCCTCGATGCCCTCGAAGCCGCCCTCGCGCCCGAACCCGCTGGACTTGACGCCGCCGAACGGCGCCGCGGGGTTGGAGATCAGGCCGGAGTTGATGCCGACCATGCCGAACTCCAGCGCCTCGGCGACCCGGATGGTGCGGCCCAGGTCGCGCGTGTAGACGTACGACGCGAGGCCGTACTCGGTGTCGTTGGCCTGCCGGATCGCCTCCTCCTCGGTGTCGAAGGTCGTGATCGGCGCCACCGGGCCGAAGATCTCCTGCACGGTGATCTCGGCGTCCACGGGCACGTCGAGCAGCACGGTCGGCGAGTAGAAGTAGCCCGCCCCGTCGGGCGCGGAGCCGCCGGTGACCACCCGGGCGCCGCTGTGGACCGCGTCGGTGACCAGCTGGCTCACGCTCTCGACCGCCTTCTCGTCGATGAGCGGGCCGACGTCGACACCCTCGGCCTGGCCGCGACCGACGGTGAGTGCCCCCATCCGCTTGCCGAGCTTCTCGGCGAACTCCTCGGCGACCGAGGTGTGCACCAGGAAGCGGTTGGCCGCGGTGCAGGCCTCACCCATGTTGCGCATCTTGGCGACCATCGCGCCCTCGACCGCGGCGTCCACGTCGGCGTCCTCGAAGACGAGGAACGGCGCGTTGCCCCCGAGCTCCATGCTCAGCCGCTGGAGCTGGTCGGCGGACTGGCGCACGAGCACCTTGCCCACCCCGGTCGATCCGGTGAAGCTCACCTTCCGCAGCCGGTCGTCGCCCTGCAGCGCCTGGCTGAACTCGCCGGTGTGGCGGGTGGTCACGACGTTGAGCACGCCGTCCGGCAGGCCCGCCTCGGCCAGGGTGGCCGCGAGGGCGAGCATGGTCAGCGGGGTCTGGCTCGCGGGCTTGACCACCATCGTGCAGCCGGCGGCGACGGCCGGGCCGATCTTGCGGGTCCCCATCGCCAGCGGGAAGTTCCAGGGCGTGATGAACAAGCACGGGCCGACCGGCTTCTTGATGGTCAGCAGGCGGCTGTTGCCCGCCGGGGCCTGCATCCAGCGGCCGTGGATGCGCACGGCCTCCTCGGAGTACCAGCGGAAGAACTCCGCGCCGTAGGTCACCTCACCCTTGGCCTCCGCGACCGTCTTGCCCATCTCCAGGCTCATCAGGTGGGCGAAGTCGTCGGCACGCGCGGTGATCAGCTCGAAGGCCCGGCGCAAGATCTCCCCACGCTCGCGCGGAGCGGTCGCCGCCCAGGACGCCTGCGCCGCGACCGCGGCGTCGAGCGCCTCGACCGCGTCACCGATCGAGCCGTCGGCGACGTCGGTCAGCACCGACCCGTCGGCCGGGTCGATGACGTCGAACCGCTGGCCGTCCTCGGCCTCGCGCCAGGTACCACCGATGAAGAGGCCCCGCTGGTCGGGGCCGAGGAGTTCGAGTCCGTTCATGGGCCCATCTTGCACCCCAGCGATGCCGCAATCCGCTGACAGGTCGTCCACCGGCGCCCTACCCTGGAGCCGTCGACTTCGGAGGGAGCACCTAGATGTCGGCAAGAACCCCTTGCTGACCCCATGCAGCGAGGGGTTCACCCCTTGTTGGGCGCAATTCCGGAGCACCCCCTCGTACCCCGGGACGGAGTCGCCCACGAGGGAGTGAGGGCCCCGGCACGCCGGGGCCCTCGCGCCGCCCGGGCCCTCCCGACGTCCGCTGTCCGAGGGCATCGTGGCCGCGGGCGGGGCCCGGCTCGCCGCGACCGGCGATCGTCGCCCGACTCGGGACCATCAGCCCCTTGCGCACACCGCGGTTGAGGAGTTTTCTCGGTGTTCCGGGGCCGCAACGGCGCGACCCCCGGCAGGAGGAACGATCATGGCGGACAAGAGCGCGAACCGGAGAGCAGCTGGCCAAGATCTGGGGGCGAGCAGCCCGGACCGGATCCGCAACGTGGTGCTGGTCGGACCCGCAGGGTCCGGGAAGACCACCTTGACCGAGACCCTGCTCGCCGCCTCAGGCGCGATCCCCCGCGCCGGCTCCGTGCGTGACGGCACCACCGTCACCGACTTCGAGGAGTCCGAGCACGCGCACGGCCGGACCAACTCGCTGGCCGTCGCACCGCTGGTGCACGCCGACACCAAGATCAACCTGATCGACACCCCCGGGTACGCCGACTTCGTCGGTGAGCTGCGCGCCGGCCTGCGCGCAGCCGACTGCGCGCTGTTCGTCGTCGCGGCGAACGAGGACGTCGACGACGGCACCCGTGCCCTGTGGCGCGAGTGCGCCGCGGTCGGCATGCCACGGGTCGTGGTGATCACCAAGCTCGACCAGGCCCGGGCCGACTACGACGACGTGCTGCGCCAGGCGCAGGCGTCGTTCGGGGGCCAGGACGGCGGCAAGGTCGTCCCGCTCTACGTGCCGGTCCGCTCCGGCGGCGAGGTGACCGGCCTGACCGGGCTCCTCGCGCCGGGAGCCGAGGCGGAGGAGACGGGTCTGCGGGGCGAGCTGATCGAGGCCGTCATCGAGGAGTCCGAGGACGAGTCGCTGATGGATCGCTACGTCGGCGGCGAGGAGATCGACGAGGACGTGCTCGTCGCGGACCTCGAGCGGGCCGTCGCCCGGGCGAGCTTCCACCCCGTCGTACCCGTCTGCTCGATGACCGGCATCGGCTGCACCGAGCTCCTCGACCTGGCCGTGCGCGGCTTCCCGTCGCCCGCCGAGCACCCCTCCCCCGAGGTCTACCTGCCCTCGGGCGCGGCCGCGGACCCGATCACGTGCGACCCGGACGGCCTGCTCGTCGCGGAGGTCGTCAAGACGACCAGCGACCCGTACGTCGGGCGCCTCAGCCTGGTCCGCGTCTTCTCGGGGACCCTCGCGGCGGACCAGCCGGTGCACGTCTCGGGCCACTTCTCCTCCTTCTTCGGCGAGGCCGCCGGGCACGAGGACCACGACGAGGACGAGAAGGTCGGCGCGCTGTCGTACCCCTTCGGCAGGGTGCAGAGCCCGGCCGAGCGGGTCGTGGCCGGCGACCTGTGCGCGATCGGGCGGCTGACCCGCGCCGAGACCGGTGACACGCTCTCGAGCGTCGGCGAGCCGCGGGTGCTGCGGCCCTGGTCGATGCCCGAGCCGTTGCTGCCCGTGGCGATCGTGGCGCGGAGCAAGGCCGACGACGACAAGCTGTCCCAGGCGCTGGGCCGGCTGGCCGCCGAGGACCCGTCGCTGCGGATCGAGAACAACCCCGAGACCCACCAGCTGGTGCTGTGGACGATGGGCGAGTCGCACGCCGACGTCACCCTCGAGCGGCTGGCCGAGCGGTACGCCGTCAACGTCGACCAGGAGCCCTTCGTGGTGTCGCTCCGCGAGACCTTCGCCAGCAAGGCCACCGCGCAGGGCCGGCACGTGAAGCAGTCCGGCGGGCACGGGCAGTACGCCGTGTGCCAGATCGAGGTGGAGCCGCTGCCCGAGGGCGCAGGCTTCGAGTTCGTCGACAAGGTCGTCGGCGGTGCGGTGCCACGCCAGTTCATCCCCAGCGTCGAGAAGGGGGTGCGGGCACAGATGGAGAAGGGGTGCCGCCTCGGCCACCCGATGGTGGACATCCGGGTCACCCTGCTCGACGGCAAGGCGCACACCGTGGACTCCTCCGACATGGCCTTCCAGACCGCTGGGGCGCTCGCGCTGCGCGAGGCCGCCGCCGCGACCACCGTGACCGTGCTCGAGCCCTTCGACACCGTCACCGTGGTCGTGCCCGACGACATGGTGGGGTCGGTGATGAGCGACCTGTCCGCCCGGCGGGCCCGGCTGCTCGGCACCGACAAGGTCGGCGAGGACCGCACGCAGGTGCTCGCCGAGGTGCCGCAGACCGAGCTGGTCCGCTACGCCGTCGACCTGCGCTCCTCCACCCACGGCGCCGGTGTCTTCACGCGCACCTTCGCCCACTTCGAGCCGATGCCCGAGGAGGTCGCCCGGACCGTCCCCGCGCGGGAGTGAGGTCGGGTCGCGGGCGGGCTCGTGGCTGGGCCGGGTCGCATGACGCAGCGCGTGGACGTCATCCGACCCGGTCGCCCCCACAGCCACCCCGCATGACGTCCCGCACGACGTCATCCGACCTGGTCGCCCCCACAGCCACCCCGCATGACATCCCCCATGAGTCAGCCGACCCGGGGGGCGGCGGGCGGAGGCCGCGGGCAGCGGGCGCCGGGGCTACGCCCGCGCTGCTCGGAGGAACGACTCGAGGATCGGGCCGGCGGTGCCGGAGCCGGACGCGCCGACGTCGACGAAGACCGCGACCGCCAGGTCGCCCTGCGCAGCGATCATCCACGCGTGGGTGAGGACCTTGCCGTCGTGGTCGAACTCGGCCGTGCCGGTCTTCGCGATCACCGGCGGCCCGGGCACGTCGAGCAGGCCCACGCCGCTGCCCGAGGTGACGACAGCGCGGAGCAGCTCGCGCAGCTCGGAGTCCTCCTGCTTCGTCAGCGGCTCGACGCCGTCGGGCACCGAGACGTCGACGGAGTCGACCAGGCGGGGCACCACGGTGTGGCCGGCCTGCACCGACGCGATCACGGTCGCCATCGCCATCGGCGACGCGACGACCGTGCCCTGCCCGATCAGGTCGGCCGCGGCCTCGGTCTCCGACGAGGGCTTCGTGACCTCCCCGAAGTACGCCGGGAAGCCGAGGTCGTGGTCGACGCCCAGGCCGAGCGTCGCCGCGGCCTGCGCGAGGTCGTCGCCGTGCACGCGACCGCGCTGCGAGATGACCGCGGTGTTGCACGAGTTGGCGATCGCGGTGCGCAGCGGCACCGTGCCGAGCGCGCCGCTGGGGTAGTCGTCGTAGTTCTCGAAGCGCTTGCCGTCCACGACGATCGACGACGTGCACGGGACCGGTGACGACGGCGTCAGACCGGCCCGCAGCAGCGCCAGGCTGCTGACGCTCTTGAAGGTGGATCCCGGCGCGAACCGGCCGTAGGTGGCCATGTTGTAGCCGTCGTTGCCAGGTCCGTTGGCGGCCGCGACGATCGCGCCGGTCGACGGCCGGATCGCGACCAGGGCGCTGGCCGGCCCCACGTCGGCGAGCCGGCTCTCCGCCAGGGTCTGGAGCCGCTCGTCGAGCGTGATCCGCAGCGGGTCACCGGCGGTCGCGGGGACGCGGAACAGCCGGCGCTCCCGGTCCTTCGGCCCGTTCGCGGTCACGACGACCCCGTCGGTGCCCTGCAGCTGGTCGTCGTACCTCGCCTGGAGCCCCGAGAGACCCGCGACGTCGCCGGGCTGGTAGTCCTCCGGGTCCTTCTTCACCATCTCGGCCGTCACCGGACCGACGGTGCCGAGGATCGGCGCCGCGAACTCGCGCGACGGGCCGAGCGGGATCTCGTCGGGGATGGCACGCGCGCCGTCGATCGCCTCGTAGCCGGCCTGCGCCTGCTCGGGCACGTCCTCGCTGCGGTAGACGATCGCCTCGACGAAGGCGGCGTCGCCGGCGGCCTCGACCTGCTTGACGTACGACGGCGCGTCGACGCCCACCAGCTGCGCGAGCCGCCGCGCGGAGTCCCCCGCGCGCGCCTTCGGCACCAGCGTCTTGTCGATGCCGAACCGCAGCACCGGCCGGTCGATCACCAGGCCCTGGCGGCCCGGACCCCAGATCTCGCCGCGGCGCGCGGCGATCGTCGTGGCGTCGAGGACCTCCTTGCTACCCAGGCTGGGCTCGACCAGCGCGCGGTCCCACGTGACCTGCCAGGTGTCGCCGACCTCGCTCAGGTCCGCGTCGGTGGTGTAGGTCCACTCGCGGCCGCCGACGGGCCAGGTCCAGGTCAGCTCGGCGGCCGCCGAGCCATCGGTCTCGATGGTGTCCGCGGTGACCGACGGCGTGAGGTCGCCGAGGCCGTCGACGACCTCGGCGTACTCCTTCCCGACCTCGTCGGCGGTGGTGCCGTCGGCGAAGGTGACCGCCGAGAAGTCGCCCGTCCCGAAGGCGTCCGCGAGCGCGGTCGCCGTCTCGTCGGGGTCGGGCCCGGTCACGGTGTCGGCCGGATCGCAGGCGGTCACCAACCCCGCACCGAGGACGAGGGCCACCGCGACCGGGAGTCTGCGCATGCCGTCGGTTCTACCAGCCCGTGCCGACCGCGCCGGCTAGCTAGCCGTTCTTGTGCCGCGGCTTCTTCGCGCGCGCGGGCGGACCGCCGGCGTCGGGCTGGAGCTCGATCAGCTTGCCCGAGATCCGGGTGCCGCGGAGCTTGTCGTAGACCTCGACGGGCAGATCGGCCGGCAGCTCCACGAGCGAGAAGTCGGGCCGGATCTGGATGTGTCCGAAGTCCGCACGCCGCAGCCCGCCCTCGTTGGCGATGGCGCCGACGATCTGGCGCGGCTCGACCTTGTGGCGCTTGCCCACGCTGATCCGGTACGTCGCCATGGGCTGGTCGGTCCGGCCCCGGGGGCCGCGCTCGCGGGGCTCACGGGAGTCGCGGCGCGGACGCTCGTCGCGCTCGCGCTGCTCCCGCACCGGCCGCTCGGCCGCCGGGTCGAGCAGCAGCGGGGTCTCGCCCTGGGCGACGACGGCCAGGGCGGCGGCGACATCGACCTCCGGCACGTCGTGCTCACGCACGTAGTGGGCGATGATGTCGCGGAACCCCTCGATGCGGCTGGTGGCCTGCAGGGCCTCGGTGATCGCGTCGTCGAAGCGCGAGAGCCGGGTGGCGTTGACGTCCTCGGCGCTCGGCAGCTGCATCTGGCTCAGCGGCTGGCGGGTCGCCTTCTCGATGTGCTTGAGGAGGTAGCGCTCGCGCGGGGTGACGAACGAGATGGCGTCACCGCTGCGGCCGGCCCGGCCGGTGCGGCCGATGCGGTGCACGTAGGACTCGGTGTCGGTCGGGATGTCGTAGTTGACGACGTGGCTGATCCGCTCCACGTCGAGGCCGCGGGCAGCGACGTCGGTGGCGACCAGGATGTCGAGCTTGCCCGACTTCAGCTGGTTGACCGTGCGCTCGCGCTGGGCCTGGGGGACGTCGCCGTTGATCGCCATCGCGGAGAACCCGCGGGCCCTCAGCTTCTCGGCCAGCGTCTCGGTCTCGTTCTTGGTGCGGACGAAGACGATCATGCCCTCGAAGTTCTCGACCTCGAGGATGCGGGTGAGGGCGTCGACCTTCTGGGGGTAGGACACCATCAGGTAGCGCTGGGTGATGTTCGGGGCGGTCGCGGTCTTGTTCTTGACCGTGATCTCCTCGGGATCGGTGAGGTACTGCTTCGAGATCCGGCGGATCTGGGCCGGCATCGTGGCCGAGAACAGCGCGACGTTCTTGTCCGCCGGGGTGTCGGCCAGGATCGTCTCGACGTCCTCGGCGAAGCCCATGTTCAGCATCTCGTCGGCCTCGTCGAGCACGAGGAACCGCAGCTGGGTCAGGTCCAGCGTGCCCTTCTCCAGGTGGTCCATGATCCGGCCCGGGGTGCCGACCACGACGTGCACGCCGCGACGCAGCGCGCTGAGCTGGACGCCGTACGCCTGGCCGCCGTAGACGGGCAGGACGTGCACCCCCTTGATGCGGGCGGCGTAGCGCTCGAACGCCTCGCAGACCTGGAGGGCGAGCTCACGGGTGGGGGCGAGCACGAGCGCCTGCGGTGCCTTCTGGGACAGGTCGAGCCGGGACAGGATCGGCAGCGCGAACGCCGCCGTCTTGCCGGTGCCGGTCTGCGCCAGCCCGACCACGTCGCGACCCGCCAGCAGCGGCGGGATGGTCGCGGCCTGGATCGCGGACGGCGTCTCGTAGCCGACGTCCGCGAGCGCCTTGAGCACCGGCTCGCTCAGGCCGAGGTCGGCGAACGTCACCTCGGGGGTGGTGGGGTCGTCCTGGTCCTCGTTGCTCACCCGCCAACGGTAGTGGTTCGGAGCACCTGCGCCACCTTCGTCGCCGCGGTGTGCTGGCTCACTCGACCGTCACGGACTTCGCCAGGTTGCGCGGCTTGTCGATGTCGTGGCCGAGCGCGAGGGCCGCGTGGTAGGCCAGCAGCTGCAGGGGGACGGTGAGCAGGATGGGGTCCAGCTCACGCTCGTTCTTCGGTACGACGACCCGCTCGGCGTCGACCTCCCCGAGGTCGACCCCCTCGTGGGTGACGACGACCAGCGGTCCGCGGCGGGCGGCGATCTCGTGCAGCGCCGCCACGTTGCGCCCGGTCAGCTCGTCGTCGGGCACGATCGCGACGGTCGGCACCTCCGGGGCGATCAGCGCGAGCGGCCCGTGCTTGAGCTCGGAGGTCTGGTACGCCTCGGCGTGCCGGTAGGAGATCTCCTTGAACTTCTGAGCGCCCTCGCGCGCGACCGGGAAGCCGCGCACCCGGCCCACGAAGAAGAGGCTCTCCGCCGCGGCCAGCCGGCCGGCGAGCGCGGCGAGGGTCTCCTCCTGCGCCAGCACCGACTCGATCTGGTCGGGCAGCTGCTGGAGCCCGGCGATCAGCCGCCGCCCGTCGGCGATCGACAGGTCCCGCACCCGACCGAGCTGGAGGGCCAGGAGGGCGAAGCCGAGGAACATGTTGCTCAGCGCCTTCGTCGAGGCGACGGCCACCTCGGGCCCCGCGTGCAGGTAGATCCCGCCGTCGCACTCGCGGGCGATCGCGCTGCCGACGACGTTCACGAGCCCGATCACGCGGCCACCCTTGCGCCGGATCTCCTGCACGGCGAGCAGGGTGTCGATGGTCTCCCCCGACTGCGAGACGGCGACGTAGAGGGTGTCGGGCTCGATGATCGGGTTGCGGTACCGGAACTCGCTGGCCGCCTCCGCGTCGGCCGGGATCCGGGCCAGCTCCTCGACGAGCGACGCTCCCATCTGGCCGACGTAGTAGGCAGACCCGCAGCCGAGGATCTTCACCCGGCGGATCGCCCGGGTCTCGCGGGCGTCCATGTTCAGCCCACCGAGGTGGGCTGTGCCGAACCGCTCGTCGAGCCGTCCGCGGAGCACCCGCCTCGCGGCGGCCGGCTGCTCGAGCATCTCCTTGTGCATGAAGGAGTCGTGCTCGCCGGCGTCGTACGCCGTGGGGTCGACGTCGAGGGTCATCGTGTCGTGCGCGGTGCGGGTGAGGTCGAGGCGGTACGTCGTGAAGCCGCTCGCCGTCACGGTCGCGATCTCGCCGTCGTCGAGGTGGGCCACGGTGGTCGTGTGCCGCACGATCGCGGCCAGGTCGGAGGCGACGTACATCTCGCGCTCCCCGACACCGACGATCAGCGGGCTGCCGTTGCGGGCGACCACCATGCGGTCGGGGAAGTCGACGTGCAGGACCGCGAGCCCGTAGGTGCCCTCGACCGCCGCGAGCGCGTCGCTGACCTTGCCCTCGAGGGTGTCGGCCTCGGAGAGCGCGACCAGGTGGGCGAGCACCTCGGTGTCGGTGTCGCTGGCGAGCTCGACGCCCTCGTCCGAGAGCCGCTGCCGCAGCGCCGACGCGTTGTCGATGATGCCGTTGTGGACGACCGCGACCAGGCCCTTGGCGTCGGTGTGGGGGTGCGCGTTGACGTCGTTGGCCGGGCCGTGGGTCGCCCAGCGAGTGTGGCCGACGCCGATCCGCCCCGCGAACCGCTTGGGCAGCTCCTCGGACAGGTCACGCACCCGTCCGGCGCGCTTGGCGACCTTCAGGCCGGTCGTCCCGAGCAGCGCCAGCCCGGCCGAGTCGTACCCGCGGTGCTCGAGGCGGGTGAGCCCCTCCACCAGGACGGGGACGGCCTGCTGGCTGCCGACGTAACCGACGATCCCGCACATCTGTTGTCTCCTTCTCGATCTCTGGTCCCGGACCCAGGGGGCCGCTAGGTGTAGACGATGCGCCGCAGCTGGCGCTCGGTGAGGGCCGGCGCGGCCACCACGCGCCCGGCCAGCTCCACGGCGATGCGCGCGAAGATCTCGTCGTTCCTCGCACCGTAGGTCCGCAGGTGGGCGTGCCGCCGGCGGACGTACTCCTCCACCGGTTCGTGGTGGAAGGCCACCACGTCCTCCACGACCCGGGCCGCCTCGGCGGGCGACAGGCCCGTGCTCGCGGCGATCCGGTCGACCAGCACCGGGTCCGGGGAGGTGGGCACGCGGACGATCGTGCGCCCCGGCGGCGGCGAAGCGCAAGTTCCTGCCCGAAATCGGGCATGAGGGCTTCATTCGCCATCTCTGGACGGATCGGAACGTTCTTCTACGCGTGATGGCCGGGTCGAGCTCGACCGCACCAGTGGAGGGAGCGGGCCGCGAAACGCCGTGCTTCACCCCGTCAGGTGGAGCGCGCGCACCGATTTCCGCCCCCGGCTGGCGGTCCGGGTGGGAGCGAGGTATGGTAGGTGAACAGTAGGTGAACAGGAGGTGACCACCGATGATCCAGAAGACCAACTCCCTGGTCCAGGGCTGGGTCGCCGTCACGGATGCCAGCGGCCGGACCCGACTCGAGTCCCGCTGGTTCGAGGCATCCGCTCCGGTCGCGCCGACGCACGCCGTCCACGCCGCCTGACCCAGCACCGCCTGGCAACGTCGACCCGCCCCCTCGCCCCCGCACCCGGGACGAGGAGGCGGGTCGACGCATGTCTGGACCAATCCCCGGACACCGGGAATGATCCGGACCATGGTCCGGTTATGGTAGTCAAACCTTCAACGACACCGAGTGGATCGGAGACCACCATGACCACGTACCGCCAGCAGATCGAGCAGTTCGACGCCCCCACCGCCGCCGTCGAGGACATCTCCGGCGACTACACGATCGACCCGACCCACACCCGGATCGGCTTCAGCACCCGGCACGCGATGGTGACGACGGTGCGCGGCCAGTTCACCGAGTTCTCCGGCACCGCCCACGTGGACGCCGCCGACCCCGCCGCCTCGCGCGTGGAGCTGGCCATCCAGACCGCGAGCATCGACACCGGCGTCGCCGACCGTGACGCCCACCTGCGCTCGGCCGACTTCTTCAACGCCGACGAGAACAAGGAGATCCGGTTCGTCTCCACGCAGGTCGAGCGCGACGGCGACGACTGGGTGATCACCGGCGACCTGACCATCAACGGTGTCACCAAGGCGGTCACGGTGCCCTTCGAGCTCACCGGTTCGGCCCAGGACCCCTTCGGCAACGTCCGGATCGGCTTCGAGGGTGGCACCGCGATCAGCCGCAAGGACTGGGGCGTGACCTGGAACGCCGCGCTCGAGACCGGCGGCGTGCTCGTCTCCGACAAGGTCAAGCTGGAGTTCGACGTGTCCGCCATCCGCAACGCCTGAGGACCGTCCTCCCCGCACGGGGCCGCCGAGAAATCGGCGGCCCCGTCCGCCATTTCCTGCTTCGATGTCGCGGTGCCTTCCGACCCGCTCCTCGGCCTGTCCCTCGACCTGCCCGCCGGCCTGACCTCCCGCCCGCTCCGGGCCGACGACGCCCGGGCGGTCTTCGAGGTGATGGCCGCGCAGGAGCTCGAGGACCTCGGGGTCGTGTCGATCGAGGAGGCCGACATCGCCGCGGACTGGGCCCGGCCCTCCTTCGACGTGGCATCGAGCACCGTCGGGGTCCTCGACGGCGACCGCCTGGTCGCGTACGCCGAGCTGATGGGCGGGTCGCGTGCCGACGCGGCCGTGCACCCGGCGTACCGCGGCCGCGGTGTCGGCACGGCCCTCGCCGGCTGGCTG
>ERZ724512.1326-NODE-1326-length-11573-cov-12.395642_pt1 | contig 11573 bp, 18 predicted proteins | sample MGYA00376045_ERZ724512 | MGnify/ENA primary metagenome ERZ724512 (study PRJEB28724, sample SAMN07190883) | activated sludge metagenome | isolation source: activated sludge of sewage treatment plant in Hong Hong | place: Hong Kong | collected 2016-03-17 ... | reverse complement strand
GCGACCGGGTCGTCGAGGAGGTCCTCGACGACGTGGCGGTCGTGCAGGTCGGTGACCAGGGTGTCCCACTGCAGGTTGGTGCCCGAGCCGCCGACGTTGTCCTTGTGGGTCGCGTCCGGCCCGAGGTACTCCGAGCGCTGCCCGCGCGCGGTGAGCAGGGTGTCCATCAGGGTGCACGTCGCGGCAGCGGTCGTGGCCCAGCCGGCGCCGTACGCCACGTCGGGGAACGTCGAGCCCTTGATGTGGGGGATCCCGTGCTCGGTGATCCGGATCGTCACGTCGTACGGCGACGTGTGCTGCTGCTGCGCGGCCGAGACGGCCGGCGCGGCCGTGGCCGTGGATCCGGCCGTGGCGACCGCGGCGGCCGCGGGTCCGACCAGGAGCGCGGCGGCGAGGACGATGCCGAGAGGACGCTTGTGACGATGGTCATACGGAAGAGGCACGACGGAAAACTAGCCCGTTCGTCCGGCGGGCGGCCCGATATCTACCCTTCTTTACGTGGATGTGCTGGACCAGCAGGCGTGGCTGCCCCGCGCCGAGGCGCACGCGGCCCGCGTCGACGCCTACCTGCGGCCCCACCTGGAGCGCCGGGAGGCCGGCCGGAAGCACCCGGTGCACGACTTCCTCTTCACCTACTACTCCCAGCGACCCGCCCAGCTGCGCCGCTGGCACCCCGGGTATGGCGTCGGGCTCGTCGACGCGCCGGAGCACGCCCGCCTCAAGGGCTACGGCCTCGCGGCCGGCGTCGCCACCGTCGAGCCGGCGTACGTCGCGTCCCAGCGCCCGCTCCTCGTCGCGCTGCACCGCCTGCTGCGCGCGACGGCCTCCCGCCCGGCGAACTTCGGCTGCTTCGGGATGCACGAGTGGGCGATGGTCTACCGACTGCCCGAGGAGCAGGTCCGGCACGCCGCCTGGCCCCTGCGCCTGGGGGCCACGGGGACCGACGCCGTCGTGGAGTCGCACCGCATCGCCTGCTCCCACTTCGACGCCTACCGGTTCTTCACCCCGGCCGCCCGGCCGCTCAACACGCTGTCCCCCACCGCGCACGACCGGGCCGACCTCGAACAGCCGGCCTGCCTCCACGCCGGCATGGACCTCTACAAGCACGCGTTCCGTCTCAGCCCGATGGTCGCCTCCGAGCTGGTGGCCGACTGCTTCGAGCTGGCGTGGGACATCCGGGTGCTCGACATGCGCGCGTCGCCGTACGACCTCGTCGACCTCGGGCTCGAGCCGGTGCGTGTCGAGACGGCCGCCGGGAAGGCGGAGTACGCCGAGGCGCAGCGTCTGTTCGCGGAGCGGGCCGCTCCCCTCCGGTCGCGGCTGGCCGCTGAGTGCGAACGGCTGCTCGCGACCGGTGACGTTCGGCCCTACGAGCCCGCCGGGAACCGCCCTACCGTCGGTGCATGAACACGCCGGTCCACCCCATCGAGGCCAAGTGCCCCATCCGGGTCGGTGAGCCGTGCAACCTCTGCGAGTCGGGCGCGACCGGCCCCGAGGACTGCGGGCTCGTCTGGCTCGTGATGAACGACCCGGAGCTCCACGCGCGGCTCGACGAGCTGCGCATCGAGCACCTGAAATCCATTCGCGAGGAGCGCGCGTCGCGCGGTTGACTCACCGCGTGACCTCACGACTGACCGAGACCGTCATCGACTGCGCCGACCCCGCCCGCCTCGCCGACTTCTGGTGCGCGGTGCTGGGCTACGTGGTCATCACCCGCCGCGAGGAGCTGGTGGAGATCGCGCCGTCGGCGCGGCCGGACGCCGACGTCCTCGCTGATCTGCGCCGCGAACCCACGCTGGGCTCCCTGTTGTTCGTCGCGGTGCCGGACGGCGAGAAGACGACCAAGAACCGCCTGCACCTCGACCTCTCCCCGATCGACTGCTCGCAGGCGGCCGAGGTGGAGCGGCTCGAGGGACTCGGGGCCCGGCGGGTCGACATCGGCCAGGGCGAGCAGCGTTGGGTCGTGATGGCCGACCCGGAGGGCAACGAGTTCTGCGTGCTGCGCAGCCTGGCGCCCGGCGAGTTCAGCCTCTGACACCTGCCGGCGGGTCGGCGCGCGTAGGGTCGGATCCGTGAGCGAGGGCGAGCACGCGAACGACCATGCGGACGACATGGACGAGACGCAGCCGTACTCAGCGGCTGCGCTCGGCCGGCCCGCACCCGACCCGGAGCCGCCGCCGGCGTACGCCCCCGCACCCCGCTACGCGCCCTGGACGCCCCCGGCGGCACCGTCCCCGACGACCCCCTACTCCCAGCAGCTGCCGGTGCCGGCGCCGGCGTACGCCCCGGTGCCGACGTACGGCCGGCCGATGGTGCCGGCGCCGTACGGGTTCGACCCCGTGACCGGGCTGCCGTGGTCGGACAAGTCCCGGACCACGGCCGGGCTGCTCCAGCTCCTCCTGCCGCTCGTGGGCGTCTGCGGGGTCGGCCGCCTCTACGCCGGCAACATCGCGATCGGGCTGGTGCAGCTCCTCGGCTTCTTCTTCGGCGCCTTCCTGGTGCTGTTCCTCGTCGGCATCCTGGTCGTGCCCGGGATCTGGATCTGGACCGTCGTCGACGGGATCGTCCTGCTGGCCGCTGGCGGCAAGGACGGCTCCGGCCGCCGGCTGCGGTGACGCGCATCGCGGGACGCACGCCGTAGGTTGGTCGCATGCGACGTCTCGGAGCCGTCCTCCTGGGTCTCCTCCTCGCGGCCACGCTCGCGGCGCCCGCCGAGGGCCGCGACCCGCGCTGGGTCTTCTACACCAAGGACAAGCACCACTACACCTCCCCGTGGTTCAAGGGCGCGCACCGGATCATGGTGCCGTTCGGGTGCACCCGGGCGCCGTACTACGCCCCCGACCCGCGGTGCGCGGACGACCACGGCTTCCACCACGGCCTCGACGTCGCGATGCCGTGCGGGACACCCCTCTACGCCGGGGTCCGGGTCCGCGTGATGTCGAACGACTCGCTCGGGCCGGCGTACGGCGACAACCCGGTGCTGCTGCGCAACCGCAAGAAGCACTTCGACCTGGTGATCGGCCACACCAGGAAGGTCTACGTGCACGAGGGCGACATGGTCGCGAGGGCCACGATGTTCGCGCGGGCGAACGACAGTGGCGCCCCCGATGGCTGCCACCTGCACTTCGAGCAGCGCGCGGTCGGCGGTGACCTCTCGACCGCGGTGTGGCCGCGACCGCTGCTGCGGCTGACGGCTCGGACGGCGTCGTGACGGATCCGCAGCAGGTGCTCCGGACCTTCTTCGACGAGGACGGGACGCTACGCTCCATCCCCACCCGGCACGCCAAGCGACTGGTCGTCCTGGACCGGCTGGCCCAGTCCTTCGAGCCGGGCGAGCGCTACGAGGAGGCGGAGGTGAACCTGGTGCTGCGGCGGTTCCACCCCGACCACGCGGCGCTGCGGCGCTACCTGGTCGAGAACGGCTTCCTGGCCCGCGAGTCCGGGATCTACTGGCGCAGCGGCGGCACCGTCGATGTCTGACCCGGCGGCCACGGACCTGCGCGACCTCGACTGGTACGGCGAGGAGCTCGGCGCCGTCGTCCACACCGGTGTCACGTTCACCGACGTCGACCTCACCGAGGCGGTCACACGCGGCGCGGTGTTCGAGAGCTGCACGTTCCACACCTGCCGGTTCAACGCCTCGACGCACGTCGCCTCGGCGTTCGTCGCGTGCGACTTCCGGCGCTGCAGCTTCTTCGACGCGATGCTCGACGGGTGCAAGCTGACCGGGTCGGTCTTCAGCGAGTGCACGCTGCGGCCGATCTCGGTCCGCGGCGGGGTGTGGCGCGGGGTCGGCCTCCGGGGCGCCCGGTTGAGCGGGATCGAGCTCGAGGACCTCGACCTGCGCGAGGCCGACCTCTCCATGGCCGACCTGAGCGGGACCTCCTTGCGGGGCGCGGACCTGACCGGTGCGACCCTCCGCGAGGCCGACCTCACCGGCACGGACCTGCGGGGCGCCCGGCTGGACGGCGTCGACCTCGCGAGCGCCCGACTGCGACAGACCCGCCTGGACCTCGCCGGCGCCGTGCTCCTCGCGGAGGCGCACGGTGCCGTGGTCGACGTCGGCTAGCCCTTCGGTGACCCCTGGCGGCGGGCGTGCGCCGCCTGGGTCGCGCCCCGCCGGAGGGCGGCGCGCGGTCAGCCCGCAGCCTGCCGCACGAGCTCCTCGATCCGCCCGGCCTCGCGCTCGCCGATCCGGAGCAGGGCGAACTCGGTGGGCCACATGTCGCCGTCGTCGAGGTGCGCGGGATCGTTGAACCCGAGGTTGGAGTAGCGGGCACCGAACTTCGAGGCCGGCTTGAAGAAGCACACGACCTTGCCGTCGCGCGCCCAGGCCGGCATGCCGTACCAGGTCTTGGGGTCCAGCTGGGGCGCCACGGCGCTCACGATGGCGTGGATGCGCTCGGCCATGACCCGCTCGTCGTCCGGCATCTCGGCGACCTTGGCGAGCAGCGCCTCGAGGTCGTCGGCCTTCTTGGCGCCCTTGCGACCCTCGGCCTTCAGCTCGGCGGCGCGCTCCTTGATCGCTGCGCGCTCGGCGTCGGTGAATCCGGTGTTCTTCGTCGTCGTCGTCATGGCCGGAACGCTAGTGAGCAGTCAGGACCGCTGCTTCTCGATTCCTGACCGATCCAGGGCGTCGCCTCGGGCGCGCAGCCGGATTCCGTCGAGCACCAGCCCGAGGCCGGCGACGAAGTCCGACTCCGGCAGCGGCTCACCGTCGATGGCCCCGGCGCTCCCGGCCTGCAGGTGGGTCTGCTCGTCGGTCACGTGCCCGAGGACGAAGTGGAGCAGCGTCCGGGCCGCGGTCGGCACCAGCGACGGGTCGAGGCCGGCCTCGGCGAGCGAGGCCACCAGGTCGTCGTACGGCGCCGCGGCCCCCAGCCCGAAGGAGTACGACGTCGCCACGACCTCGGCGCCGTCGCGGTAGGCGAGCACGGCGTCGCGCAGCTCGCTGCAGACGGCCGCGACGCGGTCGTCCCACCGCTCCGGGCGCGGGCCGTGCGGCCCGCGGGCGAGGATCTCGTCGGCGACCGCCGCGAGCAGGAGCTGCTTGGTCGCGAAGTGGTGGTAGAGCGCACTGGGCTGGACGCCGAGCTCGGTGCCGAGGCGCCGCATCGTCAGGTCGCCGAGGCCGTAGGTGTCGAGCACCTCGAGAGCGCGGGCGACGACGTCGTCGCGGTGGTAGCGCACCTCCCACCCCTCCTGCTCCCCCAGCGGGGCAGCCACGTTGACCCGTGCGGACCCGAACCCTAACCTGAACGCCGTTCACGTGACCAGGAGGAACCGAGCGTGCCCATGGCCGAGCCGACGACCAGCCCGACGACGAGTGCCCCGCGCCGTCGCTCCACCGCGACCGACATCGCGCTGATCGCCGCCTTCGCGGCGCTCATCGCGGCCTGCGCCGTCGTGGGCGGCATCCCCGTGGGCGGCGCCGGCGTCGACATCACGCTGCAGACCTTCGGCGTGCTGCTGGCCGGGTGCGTGCTCGGCATGGTGCGCGGGTTCCTCGCGGTCAGCCTCTACCTGCTGCTCGGCGCGATCGGCCTGCCGGTCTTCGCCGGCCACACCGGCGGTCTCTCGGTCTTCACCGGGGTCTCGGCCGGCTACCTGATCTCCTTCCCGTTCGCTGCTGCGCTCGCGGGCTTCCTCGTCCAGTTCGTCTTCCGCGAGCAGCGGACCCGCGCCGTCTTCGTCTTCGTGGCCGCGATGGCCGGCACCGTGCTCAACCACGTCTGCGGCACGATCGGCATGAAGATCTACCTCGACGTCACCTGGCGCCAGGCGTTCACCTTCGACGCGCCGTTCTGGGTCGGCGACATCGTCAAGGCCCTGGTCGTGGGCATCGTCGCCGCCGAGGTGCACCGGGCGTTCCCGCGCCTGCTCGGCCGCTGACCGCGGCCGACGGGCAGGATGGGTCCATGCCGCGGATCGAGCTGGACCATGCGTCGGTCACGGTCCCGGTCTCCGGCGGCGAGCAGACGATCCTCGAGCCGACGACCCTCACGCTGACCGAGCAGCGCATCGGTCTGGTCGGCGCCAACGGTTCGGGCAAGTCCACGCTCGCCCGGCTGGTCAACGGGCTGGTGACGCCGAGCTCGGGTCGGGTGCTGGTCGACGGGGTCGACGTGGCGCGGGACGGTGCCGCCGTACGCCGCCGGGTCGGCTTCTGCTTCACCGACCCCGCCGCCCAGCTGGTGATGCCCACGTGCGTCGAGGACGTCGAGCTGTCGCTGCGCCGGTCGGTGCGCGACGCGAAGGAGCGTCGTCGTCAGGCGCTCGAGGTGCTCGACCGCTACGGGCTCGCCGCGCAGGCGGAGCTCAGCGTGCACAGCCTGTCCGGTGGCCAGCGACAGCTGCTCGCACTCGCCGGGGTGCTGGCCACCGACCCGGCGATCCTCGTCGCCGACGAGCCCACGACGCTCCTCGACCTCGCCAACACCCGGCGGGTGGGCGAGGTGCTCCTCGGGCTGCCGCAGCAGCTGGTGCTCGTCACCCACGACCTGGACCTGGCCCGCCGCTGCGACCGGGTCCTCGTGGTCGAGCGGGCCCGGGTGCGCTTCGACGGGCCCGCCGACGCGGCGATCGCGGACTACCTGTCCACGGTGCCGTCATGAGGGCGCGGCGATGAACCCCGCCTACCTCTTCGGGGTCTACCAGCCCGGCGGGTCACTGCTCCACCGGATGCCCGTCGGCGTGAAGGTGGGCGGGCTCACCATCTTCAGCCTGGCAGTCGTGCTCGTCCGCAGCCTCCCAGCGGCATTCGGCTTCCTGGCGTTCGCCGTCCTCGCCGCCCTGGTCGCGCGGATCGACCTGCGGCTGCTCGTGCGCTCGCTGCGCTCGGTGGTCGTGGTGGCCCTGGTGTTCGCTGCCGTGCAGTGGCTGCTCTACGGGCCGGTCAAGGCGAGCGAGACGCTGCTCGACCTGCTCACGCTCGCGCTGGCCGCGATCGTCGTCACCACCACCACGCCGGTCAACGACATGCTCGACGCCTTCATCCGGTGGATCTCACCGCTCCGTCGGCTCGGCGTCGACCCGGAGCGCGTCGCGCTCACCGTCGGCCTCGCGATCCAGGCCCTGCCCGGCACGGTCGCGCTGGCGATCGAGACCCGGGACGCCGCGCGCGCTCGCGGGCTGCGCCACCCGCGCGCCTACCTGACGCCGTTCGTGATCCGCGTGGTCGCGCGGGCGCACGAGACCGGCGACGCGCTGCAGGCGCGCGGGATCGGGGACGACTAGCCCCTGATGTCAGCCTGTTGGCCCTGGCAGCGTCGCCGGTGGTGTGGGCTGGTCGCCGGTGGTCGAGCTTGTCGAGACCCCCGCCGCCTGCGTGTGGCGGTGACTGCCGGCACGCTGCGGGCTCGCTTCGCTTGCGACCGAAAGGCCGGGCTACGCGGGTGCGGCGCCGCTCGGGCTCGCGCTGCTTCCCGGCTCGCGGTCTGCGGTCGCACTGGGGAGTGTGGTGGCGCGGATCAACCTGGTTCATCCGCGCCACCACACTTTCAGCACCCCGTCACAACCCAGTGCAAACACCCCTTCGATCGTGACCGGACCGTGACCAGAACCCTTGTGGTCAAGGGGTTCTGAGCCTGGAACTGTCGGTGGCCGGTGTTGGAATGGACCCATGACAGCGATCGCGACAAGCCGGCACCGGGTCAGTGTCGCGACCGCCCACCTCAACGCCGAGCTCGACGCCGTGGCCGATGCGTCGGTGTGGTCCATGGACCCGGACGAGACCGGCCAGACCCCCCGCCCAACGGGTCGCGATGCTGGTCCGCGACCGGCAGTGCCGCGCCGAGGGATGTGACCGCACCACCGGCTTGCACGCCCACCACAAGCAGAGATGGGTCGACGGCGGCCGCACGACACCCCCTACCACCCCAACGGCGACGTCACCTTCCACATGCGGACGTGACTGATCCGGAGTGAGAGGATGCGCCGGTGTTCAGCGGGCGCGGTCGACTCATCGCACTGACCGCTAGCATGCTCGTTCTCATCGGTGCTGCCACCGTGGCCTACCTGCTGCTCCCGCCGCGACAGACGAGTGACGTCGCCCGGCCTGCGCTCGATGCGACACCGGAGCAGGTCGTGACGGCGTACCTCGACGCCTTGGACGCGCACGACTGCGATACCGCCGAGGCCATGATGACCGAAAGTGCCGAGGACAGCGCCACGTCGTGGTGCAAGGACGTCGCCAGCCTGACGGACGTAGTCGTGGGAGATCACTTTGCGGAACGCCCGAGGGACTCCGGCCACTCGGCCCCAGAAGAAGTCGCCAACGTCCCGGTCGACTTCAACCTGCGCTGGCGTCCCTTTCACAACGACGGCTCGATGAACGAGGGCGCCACCACGTGGGGCTACCTCTTGGTGCGCGACTCGCCGGCCTCGCCTTGGCGCATCTTCGACCAGGGCACCGGCTGACTGCACACCGAGCTTCCGGATCGGCCGGCACCCCGGGGCCGCGTCACCCACAGCGCCACGAGGACGAGCGCCGACCCGGCGATCCCGTCGAGCCAGTAGTGGTTGGCGGTGCTCACGACGACGAACAGCGTCGCGAGGGGGTGCAGGAACCAGAGCCACCGCCACCGGGTGCGACCCGTGGCGACCAGCACCACCGCCAGCAGCAGTGCCCAACCGACGTGGAGGCTCGGCATCGCGGCGTACTCGTTGGACAGGTTCCCGAGCACCGGTGCCTGGTAGATCGACATGCCGCCGGCGTGCCCGGTGTCGACCATCCCCATCGAGGACAGCAGCCGCGGTGGCGTGACCGGCACGAGCACGTGGAAGACCAGCGCGACGCCGGTGGCCAGCAGCAGGGCGCGCTTGGCCCAGGTGTAGGCGAGCCGGCGGTAGCGGTAGAGCCAGACCAGCACCGCGATCGTCAGGGGGAAGTGGACCGACACGTAGTAGCGGTTCGCCAGGTCGATCACCGTCTCGTGGCCGAGCGCCCAGGCCTGCAGCGAGGCCTCGGCCGGCAGCCGGAGCCAGCCCTCGACGTCGAGCACGCCGCGGGCGTTGCCGTCCGCTCGGCCCAGCTCCTCGGTCGCGAGCATCCGGCCGACGTTGTAGAGGAGGAACGCCGCGAGGATCTGCCCGACCTCCAGCAGCACCCGCCGGGCGGCGGCGCCTCGCGCCGCGTCGACGGTGATCGTCGGTGTCACCGTGGGCGTGACCGTGCTCAGCGCCATGAGGGTGGTGCCGTCCTCTCCCGATCCATGTGGGTACGACCGCCGGTCGGCGGCGTACTCATCGCAGGAGCAGGAGCGGTCGCGTCAGATACGTGGGATGCGGATCCGGTCAGGTGGCCCGGTCCGCCCACCAGCGCCGAGCACGGGTGGCGGAGGCCCGGGAGAGCCACGCGTCCTGGATGATCTCGGCGAGCTCCTCACGGCTGACCTCGCCGAGCCGGCTGGCGCGGACGAGCACCGAGGGGTGCCCGTCGAAGTGCGGCGTGGTGAAGAACGGCGTGCGCTCGTCCTGGACGAGCGCCTCCTTGTCCTCCGCCGTGCACCACAGCACGATCACGTCGTCGTACCGCTCCCCCGTCTCAGGGTCGAAAGCATCGGGTCGTGGCGTCCGGAAGAAGACGAAGGACTTGCCGCCCACCTGGTAGACGGGGTTCTGCGCGCGCTGGCCGTGGACGACCGTGACGTGCGGCATCGCCAGCGCGAGCTCGTGCACGTCCGCCACGGTGGCCACGCGGCTACGGTAACCCCGTGCGCGTGCCCACCAACGGCATCGAGCTGTCCGTGCAGGAGGCCGGATCGGCCGGCGGGCGGCCCCTGGTCCTGCTGCACGCGCTCGGGGAGTCGGCCGCCGACTGGGACGGTGTCGTGCCGGCCCTCATGCCCGGCCGCCGCGCGCTCGCCGTGGACCTGCGGGGTCACGGCGCGAGCGACCGGCCCGGGAACTACTCGCTGGAGCTGATGCGTGACGACGTGCTCGGTCTCCTCGACGCCCTCCGCCTGGCGTCGGTCGACCTGGTCGGCCACTCCCTGGGCGGGCTGGTCGCGCTGCTGGTGGCCGAGGCGGCTCCCTCGCGTGTCGACCGCCTCGTGCTGGAGGACGTCCCGGCGCCGCTCCCCCGGGTCGGGCCTGCACTGGAGCGCCCGCCGGGCGACCTGGACTTCGATTGGGACATGGTGCTCGCCGTGCGCCCCCAGATCGACACGCCCGACCCGGCGTGGCTCGAGGGCCTCTCGCGGATCACCGCCGACACGCTGGTCGTGTACGGCGGCACCGCGAGCCCGATGCCACGCGACCGGGTCGAGGAGCTGGTCCGCCGCGTGCCGCGGGCGCGCATGGTGACGGTCGAGGCGGGCCACCTCGTCCACGCCACCCGGCCCGAGGAGTTCGTCGGGCACCTGCTCGACTTCCTGGGTGCCGCCTGACCCGGACCGACCCCACGGCCGTCAGCCGGAGTACGGCACCTCGGTCCGCCACTCGCTCTCGTCCTGACGGGCCGCGTCCCAGATCGCGTCGGCGACCCGGTCGGGGGTGAAGGGTCCCTCCTTCGCCAGCGTGCCGCGGACGGTCACCGAGACCGCGCGGATGTCGTCGTCGGCGAGGGTCGCGTCGAGGCTGCGGACCAGGTTGCGCAGGCCCGCCTTCTGCACGCCGAGCGAGGCGGCGCGGTGCCACGGCTCGTCGGCGGCCATGCTGCCGGTCGCGGTCACCCGGCCACCCGCGCTCATGAAGGGGCGGGCGGCCTGCACCGCCGTGAGCAGCGCGCCCACGCCGAGGGCGACGTCTTCGAGCAGCTCGGGGACGGTCAGCTCGAGCGGGTCCTTCTCGCGGAAGGCGCTGGGGTTGAAGTGCAGTACGTCGATCCGCCCGGTGTGCTCGCCGAACCGCCGGATCGCCGCCGCAGCCTCGTCGCCGTCGGTGATGTCGGCGACCGCGTGCCCAACGGTCGCGCCCAGTGCCTCCAGCTGCGCCGCCAGCGTCAGGAGCTGGTCCTCGTCGTTGCCGAGCAGCGCGACGTCGTACCCCTCCCGCGCGAAGCGGCGGGCCACCGACCCGCTGACGCCCGGACCTGCACCCACGACCACGACGACCGGTCTGCTCATGTCCTCAAGCGTAGGCATCGCGCGAGCAAGACACGCCGACTCGGCATCCCCAGACGTACAAGACGCGCCGACTCGGCATCCCCAGACGTACAAGACGCGCCGACTCGGCGTCCCGACGGCGTGCCCGGCTCACCACCCGGGCGGCCGCCGGTGCGCCCAGGGCGCGGCGGCCTCGACCTGCGCGGACAGCGCGAGCAGGAGCTCCTCCTCGGCCGGGCGGGCGGCGAGCATCACCCCGACGGGGAGGCCGGAGGCGGTCTGGTGCAGGGGCAGCGAGACGGCGGGCATGCCGGTGACGTTCCAGGCCGAGGTCCAGGGTGTGAACGCCTTCTGCGCCTCGAAGTCCGCGGCGGGGTCGGCGTCGTCGCGCATCGCGCCGACAGCGAGCGGCGGCCGGTCAGGTCGCGACACGGGAGAGGGTCAGGCGGCATGAGCGTCCGCGCCACAGAGATCAGCGACATCATCAAGAGCCAGATCGCCGGCTTCCAGGACAGCGCGACGGTCACC
>ERZ724512.1322-NODE-1322-length-11596-cov-13.111949_pt1 | contig 11596 bp, 8 predicted proteins | sample MGYA00376045_ERZ724512 | MGnify/ENA primary metagenome ERZ724512 (study PRJEB28724, sample SAMN07190883) | activated sludge metagenome | isolation source: activated sludge of sewage treatment plant in Hong Hong | place: Hong Kong | collected 2016-03-17 ... | reverse complement strand
TTCCTCGACGCGCGCCTGAGTGACTTCTCAACTTCAATCCTGGTGTAGGGCTCCTTCGGCCAGAGACGAAGCGTCTGCGTCTTGACGCGGTTCTTCGTGATGTTGAAAGCGAGATCGGCTGCCGCCCGGCAGGTCGACGCCCAAGTTCCGAAGTGTCGGGTCAAGTTGCCGGCATCAGGCCATTCTTCGCCTTGAGTCGCACGCTCCGATCGGGCTTCTTGGTAGGCCCCGACGTTTGGGAGCTCTCCGTCCCTCACCAACTCAACCAGCAGGCCGAGCCGCATCTCGCGAAGCTCCTGGTCACTCGGCATTGCCACAGAGTGCTCGAGCAGCCGGGTCAGCTCAGCCCTCGTGCGGTCCGGCAGCTGGGGAGCGATCTCCGCGATTACAAGGCAGGCTTCGCTAAACGGATTCGCGTCGTTTCGCATCCATGCCTCCTGTCTTTAGTTGCTCGATGAGGGGATCAGGGCTTCCCATCGCAACTGCTTCGCGGACCTTCTCTCGAATGCCTGGCCATGGTCCGCCGTGCCTGGTGACGGTGGTGTAGTCGGGTGGAGGAAAGTCGAGATGCTGTTCCTTCCGCATCTCGCGAACCCAGGTGATGTACGCCGACGTGAAGAACGGCTCTCCGAGCTCGTCGTACGCGATCAGGAGTTGTTCGGCCAGCCAGTCGGGCGTGTAGACCGGCGGACCGCGATGTTCGTGTGCCGAGATGGGAAGTCCTTCCACCTTCGCGACCGCCTTGAGCCAGCCACCGAAGCGCGTGTGGAAGGTGAAGGTGCAGGGAAGATTGAGAGTTTCTCCGCGCTGCCTTGCTGCCTCGAGCTTTCCCTTCCTCCACACGGTGTACTTCGCGGTGCTGAGCCGACCCTCGATCTCGGTTCGCGCGACGGCGAGGTGACTGATCAGTTCTTCGTCGCTGAACCAACTGGTGGTGTGGAACGGTGAGTTCGGATCGAGTCCGGCTACCAGCTTGGCCTGACGGACCGTTCCCCATCGACGGGTGACGATCGACTTCGAGATCGGAATGCGGCGTCCCTTGTTCTCTGGTTTCACCAATTCTGCTTTGGCCCACTTCTCGTACTCCGCGATGGTGAAGTTGTCGGAGCCGAGATCCGCCGCACAATCCCTTAGCGCCTGCAGAGCTTCTTCATCGGAGATCCGCTGCCCCTTCGAAAGGATTCTTAGGGCGGTGGGGTCTGCCATTGGCTTGATCCCAAGATCGTTCAGAGCCCTACTCCAGGTTCTGAACTGCCGTTCGATCCGGCCGGCGGGACAGACGCCAGGGTCGTTCTTCTCCCTTCGCCAGTTCTCGTACGCCTTGTATGCGGGCACCTTTCCTGTCTCGGCCTGGTACATCGCCAAGCTCGATCGCATCATCTGGAGCCGCGCATTCGAGATCTCCCCACGACATTTCAATGCCATCAGTGCCGTAAGGACGAACCGGCGCTCGGGAACGGACCGCGCACGAAGCTGCGCGTAAAGGGACCGTGCGAGGGGATCCGAAGTCCGCATTGACTCTTCGGCGGGCCTCTCCACCTCAACTTGGTTTGCCGTATTCGCCATGGCTCCAAGCTAGGCGAGACGGATGACACGAAGTCCGGGGCAGTACCGTCGGAACCGATCCCAATGCGCATACCGTTTGGTCGGGCACATCGGCGCACAAACCTAGCTGTAGAGCCGAACGAAGAGGCGACGTTTCAACGGTCGTGGGCGGGGTGGTCGCAATCCGCGGTCGAAGCCTCTCCGATGGCCTCGTACAATCCCAGGCCTGATGGGGGCCAACGACTTTTTTGAGTGACCCACTACGAAGGAACCGACCCGCCACGGGTCCGGTGAACGACCGACAGGAACCTCCCGCCTTGGGCATAATTCCCGCCATGGGGAAATTACTGGCAGGGATGCTGCTCGCTTTTTCGATGCTGTTCTTGACCGTTCCGAATGCCGGGGCGGCGGAGATTCCGCCCACGGCGGAGTGCTCGAAGGAGTTCAAGAAGCAGTTCAACCTCTATGCGGAAAAGGTGAAGAAGGACGACTCGGATCCGGCGAAGGAACAGGCCGATCTTGAATTCGCCGAGGCGTTGTACGCGACCGGCTGCATTACGGCGGTTGAACCGATGGTGACGCCGATGAAGCCGAAACCCTTCTCGGAGGATTGTGTCAATGCGGCGAAGGACGCCGCCGGGTTCTGGGATCCGAAGACGAAGAAGCTGATGGCGGCGTTCCACCATTTCCGGAAACGGTTCAGGAAGCTTGACCGCCGCGATGACCGGCTCACCAACCGGATCGAGAAGCTCAGGCGAAACGGCGGCCCGGCCAGGCGCATCCGGATGTTGATTCGGGTTCGAAACCGGGTGGACAACCAGATGTTCAAGGCGGGAAGGGACTACACCCGGCGCGTGAATCCGATCTACATGCCGCATGTGTACGAGACGACCCTGATCCTCGAGGAGCTCCTTTCGCGGCGCTGCCTCGACCAGAAGAAGGACTTCATCTTCAAGAACGAACAGAAGGGGCCGGTCGGAAGAGTCGCGTTCCGCAACCGGATCCTGATCTTCACCTCGGTGTTGTACCTGTCCCTGAAAGTCGAACTCTCCGGTTCAGACAGCAGCGCTTCGGCCTCGGCTCTCGCCGTACCCGGCCCGGCCGGACTTGCGGGCCTGGGCCGCAGCCTCCCGCTGCCCTGAGGAAAGCCATTTCGGGATCCGTGGCAGGCACCGTCGAAATGCATCCCGTGCTGAGGGCGATCGCGGAACCCGCGGCAGGGGACCGGGTCGTGCTGGTGATCGAAGGCGGGGGGATGCGCGGGGCGGTTTCCGGGGGGATGGGCCTGGCCCTCCATGAGCTTGGCCTCGACGACCGGTTCGACGCGATCTACGGCTCATCGGCTGGAGCGCTGAACGGCCTCTGGCTGATGAGCGGACGGGCGAAGGACGGGGTGCCGACCTGGACCGACGCGGACCTCGGGAAGGTCGTGATGGACAAGCGGCGGATCTTCGGGTCGCGACCGATCGTTGACATGCAGAACGTGATCGAGAACCACTACGAACGGATCTCCCCCGGCCTGTTCCAGGCGGCGCTCGAATGCGGGACCGAATTCCATCCCCTGGCCACCGACATCGAAACCGGACAGGCGGTTGACCTTCACGGCCAGATCACCGACCGGGAATCGTTGATCCTTTCGCTGCGGGCGACCTCGGCCCTGCCGCTGATCGGCGGCCCGCCCGTCACCCTGAACGGCCGCCGTTACCTGGACGCCGGGCTCAGCGCCGCAATCCCCTTTCAGGCGGCGATCGACGACGGTGCCACCCACCTGCTGGTGCTGCGCTCACGCAGGGAAGGTGATGTCGCCGCTGCTCCCTCCGGGATCGGCGGGAGCCTCACCGCCCGGATGCTCGGGCGGATCAGCCCGGCGATCCGCGACGGATACATGACCCGGGGCGAGCGGGAAGGAGCCGACGAGGCCCTGCTTGACCGCCACCACCGTGAACCCGGACTCAGCCCGAGCATCCTGCAGGTCCGGCCACCGGCAGATTCCGCCGTGCCTTCACGGCTTGAATCGGACATGAAAGTCGTGCGGACCGGACTCGAAGCGGGCCGGCGGGCTGTTCACCAGCTCTTCTCGACCGAGAGCTAGCGGCCGACCCGAAGCTTCACTGCGGTGTGGATCTTCCCGGAGTGCCGGCCCTTGTAGGTGATCGTGACCGGAAAGCGCCGAAAACCCGGCCGGGCCGCCCGGGTGAAGCGGGCCTTCGGGCGGATCGCCAGGCCGTAGTCGCCGTAATCCCCGACCCGGCGTTTCGCGGTCCTGACCTTGCGGCCGCTGACGGTCAGAAGGCCCGAGCTCGGGACATGAACCGCGGCGATCGCCCATCTGCGCCCCGGAGTCCTGGCGATCCGCAGCAGATGGAAAGGCTTCGGACAGGCCTCATGGGTCGGCCGGGCGCTTGCCTTTGACTGGTCGTAGCGCATGATTCCCTTGTCTGACTCCATGAAGATCGAGCCATCCGGGCCGATGTCCAGGTCCCCGGAAAACCCCGTGTACCACCTGACCTTGGGCACCTTCTCCTCCCAAAGCCGTTTCAGGGAGCGATTGAACTTGATCACCATCGGCGCCTGGCTGCCCTCGCTGACGAGATAGACGTTCCCCGCCAGGTCGGTGGCGAGGCCGTCGTAGTTGTAGGCCGAGTCGCATCCCTTGCCCCGCACGACTCCGGTCGCGAGGCGCTTGCCGGCCCGCGAGTACTTTTCGACGTAGCCCGTACCCTGGACATAGATACCGCCGGCTCCCGGTTCGACATGCAGGCTGGATCCGTTGTAGCTGGCGAGCGAACGGACCGACTTGAATCCGGAAGTCTGCTCACCCTGCTGGTCGAAGAAGGTGACCTGGCCGACCCGGTCGGTGACCGTGGTCAAAACGATGTAGCCGCCTTCCGGATCCAGCGCGATGTCCTCGAAGTTGCCGGTCGTCTCCAGGGTGATGGTGTCAACCAGATCACCGTCGGCGTCGTAGCGGCTCAGCCTGCCCGAGCCCGGATCGAAGAACTCTGCGCCGCCCGCCTCCGGCAGGAGGAATTCCGGGGTCTCATCTGAATCGATGCCGGGCTGCGGTCCTTCGATCCGCTTGATGAAAGTCCCGTCCGAGTCGAATAGCTGGGCCCGGTCCATGTTGGTGTCATACCCGCCAACCACTCCGTCGGTCCGGACCGTAAGGCCGAGGGCGTGGCCGAACTTGCCGTCCCAGGTGTTGCTCGCGTACTTGGGAAAATCGGACTCGTTCCAGACCCGGGTCGTGTCCAGATCCGGATCGAGTTTGGCCACGCCGGAACCCGACACCTCGGGGTAGTTCGGAATCTCCGCCCAGGAATAGAGCAGCCCGCCGTCCGGGGCCAGTGCCAGTGCGTTCGGGAAGCGCTTGCGGTCAAAGTCAAGGAAGTCACCGAACTCGCCGGATGATCCGTATCTGGCAATCCGGCCTCCGGCGGCGGTCCACGGGTTTCCGTCGGGCATCGGGACCACCGCGTCGAAACCGTCGATGTCAGCCAGGTTCTCGTAGATGCCCCACTCGTCCTGGGAGTAGTAGACCCAGCCCTGGGCGGGGGTGGTCCACTGCGAGATCATCGTGCCGTCGGGTTCAAACTTGTAGATCGACTTGTTCGCCTTGAATTCGTCGAGAAACCTGCCGCTGCCGATCAGCAGGTGGCCTTCACCATCGCCCCGGATCTGCGGCTGCTCCCATTCCGGGTACGAGTCAAACCCCCTCCAGCTGTCCAGCAGGACCCCGGACGGCGTGTAGCGGTAAACGTCGTAGCCGCTGATCACGAAAACCGAACCGGCTTCCACGGTGATGCCCTCGACGTCAAGGCAGCAGGGAACGGCGGCGCTCCACTGATCCAGCAGGGAGCCGTCTGCCGTGTACTTCCTGACCATCTGTTCGATCTGGTCGAGGACGTAGACGTTGTCTTCATCGTCGATCGCGATGTCGACCGGGTTGGCCTTCTTCTCGTCTTCGCCAGGCAGTTGCCCGACGCTCCAGTTGAGGTCGACCGAACCGTCGGCGGCCAGGCGAATCACCCTCGCCTTGCCGGATTCCCCGATGTAGGCGCGACCCTGGCTGTCATAGGCGACCGACTGGACCACGAACCCGGGATCGACGAGACCCCCGCCCCAGGAGTCGGTTCTGACCAGTCCGGCCGAAGCCATTGAGGCGAAGAACGGCAGGCAGGCGACCCCGAGAAACACGGGCAGCAACAGGCGAAGGGGACCTTTCGGACGAAACCGGTTCACACAAATCACAACCCGACGGCCTCGATGTAGTTTCTGTGGCATGAAGTGGATCGTTGTCGCAGGGGTGGCTTTGGCTTGCCTGCTCGGAATGGCCGATGCGTCATTCGGGGCCGGGCTGAAGCGGATCACTCCGGAGGAGTATTTCGGGTCCGACCCGGTATTTCTGACTTCACCCCCCGGTGATTCGAGGCTTTTCGTGGTCGAGCGGGGTGACAGCTCGACCCATCAGGGGAAGGTGCGGATCATCGAGAACGGCCAGCCCCTGGCCGAGCCCTTTCTGACCGTGGACAACGTCGGCCTCGAAAACGAGCGCGGCCTGATGTCACTGGCCTTCGCCCCGGACTATGCAACCAGCGGGCTCTTCTACGTCTTCTACGTGGTCAACGAGTCGGGCGACGCCTTCGGCGGCGATGGCGGTGACATCAGAATCGTCGAGTACCAGGTCTCGGCGGGTGACCCGGACAAGGCAGACCCGGCCTCGGCCCGGCTCGTGTTCAGCACCCCCCATTACACGACCTATCACCAGGGCAGCTGGATGGCCTTCGGCCCGGACGGCCACCTCTACTTCACGATCGGCGACGACGGATACGGCCCGAACGCCCAGCTAAAGGACAACTACTTCGGCAAGATCATGCGGATCGACCCGGCCGACCCTGACGGGAACGGGCCGGCCAGTCACACGGTGCCCGCCGACAACCCGTTCGTCGCGGAGGCCGGTACCAGGCCGGAGATCTACGCCTACGGACTTCGCAACCCGTTCCGCGCCTCGTTTGCTCCCGACGGGAGGCTGGTGGTCGGTGACGTCGGCAACGCCACCTGGGAGGAAATCAACGCCGGCTACCTGAAGGGTGCCAACCTCGGCTGGCCGACCTGCGAAGGATTCTGCACTTCCCCGAACCCGCTTCTCACCGATCCGATCCACTCATACGCGCATGACGCGGGCAACTGTGCGGTGATCGGCGGCTACGTGCTCCAGGACCCCGGCATGGGCTCGCTTGCCGGTCGATACCTCTACGGCGACCTCTGCAATCCGAACCTCCGCACGCTCGACCTCGACGCGGCCGGGGCCGACCCGAAGCCGGCCGGTTTCAGGATCCCCGCCGGTGGCGGAACGCTGCGTTCCTTCGGTGAGGATTCCGCCGGTTGCGTTTACGCGCTGACCAGCCTCGCTGTCTTCCGGGTGGTCAGTGACACCGCAACAGGGTCCGGCTGCCCGGGCCCCGCCGACGCGGTGCCGGCCGCGACCTACAACTCGTTCATTCCCCACCGCCAGGTGATCGGCAAACGCATCACGGTCGCCGCGAAGTGCTCGATTGCCTGCGCCGCCTCGGCCACCGCGAAGGTCCGGATCAGCCGGAACCGGTTCAGGAGGAACCAGACGGTCTTCAACCTGAAGGCCGGAACCCGGAACCTGATTGCCGGAACCCGCAGCACGCTCTTTTTCCGGCTGCCGTCGGCTCGGGTCGCCACGATGAGGAAGGCGGCCGGCAACGGAAGCCGCGTCACCGCCTGGGTAAAGGTCTCGATGACCGGCGCGGACAGCTCCGGAGGATCGGGTAGCGGGCAGATCCGTTTGACCAGACCCGTTTCGCGGTAGTTTCGTAACCATGAAGTGGATCACTGGGGCGGGGGTTGTGCTGGTTTGCTGGCTGGGGCTCAGCGGTTCGGCCTTCGGGGCGAGCCTGGTCCGGGTCACACCCGAGGGATATCTCGGCTCCGATCCGAGTTTCGTGACCGCGCCTCCCGGTGACTCGCGGGTCTTCCTGGCCGAGCGTGGCGATGCGGGCACCCACCAGGCCCGGATCCGGATCATCAAGGACGGGGTGCCGGTGACCGAGCCGTTCCTCACGATCGGCAACGTCGACCTGGCCAGTGAACGGGGGCTGCTCTCGATCGCCTTCGCCCCCGATTACGCATCCAGCGGTCTCTTCTACGCCTTCTACGTCGCCCACGGGGCGGATGGCTTCGGCGGCAACACGGGCGACATCAGGATCGTCGAGTACAAGGTCTCGGCCGGTGATCCGGACCAGGCCGACCCCGCCTCGGCCCGGCTCGTGTTCAGCATCCCGCACTCGGCCGGCAACCACAACGGCGGCTGGATGGCCTTCGGCCCGGACGGCGACCTCTACTTCTCGATCGGTGACAACGCCAACAGCTCGAACGCCCAGGCCCTGGCCAACTACTACGGCAAGATCATGCGGATCCACCCGGCCGATCCCGACGGGGCCGGGCCGGCCACCTACTCCGTGCCGACCGACAATCCCTTCACCTCACAGGCCGGAGCAAAGAAGGAGATCTACGCGCTCGGCCTTCGCAACCCCTACCGGGCCTCGTTCACACCCGACGGCCGGCTGGTGATCGGTGACGTCGGCAACGGAACCTGGGAGGAGGTCGACGTCGGCGACCTGAAGGGCGCCAACCTGGGCTGGCCGACCTGCGAGGGCTTCTGCACCGGACTCACCCCCTCCTTCGTCGCGCCGATCTATGCCTACAACCACGACAACGGCGTCGACGGCCAGGGCGGTGGCTGCGCGGTGATCGGCGGTTATGTCGTCCGGGACGAGACGCTTGGAGGGCTGACCGGCCGCTACCTCTACGGAGACCTTTGCGACCAGGCGCTCCGGACCCTCGACCTTGATGCCGGCGGTGGTGATCCGCAGCCGGCCGGATTCAGCATCCCGGGTGACGGAGGCAACCTCCGCTCCTTCGGGGAGGACGCGAAGGGCTGCGTCTACGTGCTGAGCAACGTCGCGGTCTACCGGGTCGCACCCGACGGTTCCACGGCCCCGGCCTGCCCCGGAACGATCGAGCCGCCTCCCACCGTGACCTACAACTCGTACATCCCGCACCAGCAGGTGATCGGCAAGCGCCTCACTGTGGCCGCGAAGTGCTCGATCGCCTGTACCGGGTCGGCCACCGCGAAGTTCCGGATCACCCGCAACCGGTTCCGCAAGCAGCCGGTGATCTTCAACCTGAAGACGCCAACCCTGAACCTTGCCGCCAACACCCGCACCAGCCTCGTTTTCCGGGTGCCGGTGAAGCGGGTCGCGGCAATGAAGAAGGCCGCCCGCAACGGCAGCCGGGTGACCGCCTGGGTGAAGGTCAGCCTGACCGGCGAGGATGGCTCGGGCGGCAGCGGCTCGAGTTCGATCCGCCTGGTCCGCCCCAAACGCCGTTAGCTGGCGCCGCCATTGGGCCGGCAGGCACGGCGGGCGACCCTGGTCAGTCGCTTCACCTCGGCCCGGGCCTTGCCGAGCCGGCTTGCGACCGATCTGGTCTGCATGCGGGGCGCGTGCCTCGAACGGAGCTTCTTCAGTTTCCGGTTGAGGTCCGCTGCTCTTTCGATCGTCCGATCCCGGGCCTTGCGGGCCTTGCGGCAGGCCGGCGTCGGCTGTGCGGGCCGGCTGGCCGGGGCCTGATCAAAACCGATCGACGGTGTTGCCGGGACCGGATTGCCGAAGTAGTCGGTGGTGGCTCCCCCGGTGATCGGCATGCCGGCTCCTCGCAGCGGTGACTTGGGACCGAGCCGGTAGCCGGCGATCAGCTGCGGGTCGGCGGTGACCGCGTGCGTGCCGCTGGGCGGAAGGTTGAAGAAGGCGTTGTGGGTGCAATCGTTTCCGCAGGCGATCTGCCCGGCCGGTTGACGGGCGTAGACCAGGTTGTTCCGGAAGAGGAATCTGCCCGGCTGGTACATCTCGTCCGATACCGCCAGCTGGATCGAGGTGGTCGGGCTGTCGCCGACCACGGTGTTGTTGAACATCCGGATGCCGGAAAGGTCGCCGAGGATGCCGTCGGCGATCCCGCAGGGACCGTGGTTGATCATCGTGCCGTCGTCAACGCTCAGGTTGAACCGCACGTCGGCCCGGTGAGTCGCGGTGTCGGTACAGAGCAGGACGAAGCCGCCCTCGTTGTCGTGGCTGTAGTTGCCCTCGATCACTGTGCCGTCCTGCCGGTAGTCCACATCGAAGCCGGTGCCGTCGCAGCCGTTGTGTTCCATGCCGAAGACCTCGTTGCCCCGGATCACGGTGTTGTTGGCCCGGAAGGCCCAGATGCCCGCGTTGCACATCGGGCCTTCCGGGTCGAGCAGGGGCCGGCCGGCCAGGTTGCCGTGGCTTACGACGTTGCCTTCGATCAGGGCGCCGTCGGTTCCCCTGGTGACGATTCCGTCACCGGCAACCTGATCGATCCGGTTGTCCTTGATCACCACTCCGGAGGAAGCTTCCGGCCAGGCCTGGCTGGCGTCCGGCCGGTCGAGGTCGTTGCTGCCGGAGATCGAGATCGCGCTCCGCGACACCGAGGTGATCTGGTTGCCGGTGATGTGCAAGCCCGTGAACCGGACCGGCGCGGCGCCGGTCGCGCTGATCTGGATCGCGGCGCTCCCTTCCGGCGTCTTGGTCAGGTCCCCGTCGACGTCGTGAATCTCCAGACCGCTGATCGTGAGGTCGCTGACGGTTCCCGCCTGCGCGATCACCCGCACGCCGTTGCGGATCTGATCGCCATCACCGATCGGGCCGTCCGTTCCGGGATTGGAGATGTCGAGACCCCCGACCGTCAGGTTCGAGGTGTCCACGAGGAGCACCGCGTCGCGGCCCGTTCCGCTCAACTGCGGGAGCTCGCCCGAGCCGTAGGCACCAACCCTGGCCCGCTGGATTTCGCTGCCTCCACCGGTGACCTCGAGCCGGCCGTGGCAGGTCGTGCCGCGTTTGAGCAGCAGGCTGTCGCCGGGACCGAGGTCGAAGGCACTGCCGAGCGAGTTGCGCGGCTGGGCCGGCGACCCGTCTCCGTCAACCGCCGCCGAGCAGTCGAGGTAGGTATCGGCCGCCGAGGCAGGGACGGTTGCGGTCGTTGCGAGCACCCCGACCATCAGCCCCAGGCTCAGCAACTTCCCGGCCGTCTTCATCGGGGAGAAGTCTAGGTTCTAGCGGCCGACCAGCTTTTCGAGGCGGTCAAAGAGGGGGATCTGGCCGTCGATGACCAGGTTCTTCGCGGTGGCCGGCGGCACCCACTCGACCCGGTCGACCTCGGGAATCTCGATCTTCTCGCCTGACTTCGGTGGCCACTCGATCTCGCACATCACGCTCGTCTGCTGGGTCGGGTCGAAGTCCCCCTCGATTGCCCAGGCCAGCACCCGCTTGCCGGAGCGCTGGGTGATCTCGCCAAGGTGGATCGGAGCCCCGGCCGGCGGCTCGATTCCAACCTCTTCCCGAAACTCGCGCCGGGCCGTTTCCAGCGGTTCCTCGCCGGGGTCGATCTCCCCCTTCGGGATCGACCATCCGCGCTCTTTCCGGGCCCAGTGCGGACCGCCCATGTGGGCGATCAGCACCTCGAGACCCCCCGGTCCGACGCGGTAGAGAATCAGTCCGGCACTGACCCGGCCGGCTTTCTTCTTCTTGGCCATCGGGCCGAGGCTAACTTTCCCGGCGACCCGGGCGCTCCCTCGAAAGGGGGTATGGCGTGTAATTTGCATTGGGTGAATTGCAGGGGATGGGTCGCGCTGGTCGCGGCAACAGTGGTTTTGTGTGCTCCGGGGGGAGCGAGTGCCGGTGAGTTGACCGGTCTGGTCAACCCCTTCGTCGGCACGGAAGCCTCGGCTCCAGACTTCGGCACCGGCGGTGGTGCGGGCAACACATTCCCGGGCGCAACCATGCCCTTCGGGATGGTCGCCTTCGGTCCCGACACGATCCCCAGCCTGACCAACTTCACCGCCGGATACACGTATTCGGACGATCAGATCCGCGGGTTCTCGCTGACCCACTTCAGCGGTGCCGGCTGCGCCCTGCTGCAGGACGTGCCGATCCTGCCCGTGGCC
>ERZ724512.1320-NODE-1320-length-11603-cov-7.708434_pt1 | contig 11603 bp, 9 predicted proteins | sample MGYA00376045_ERZ724512 | MGnify/ENA primary metagenome ERZ724512 (study PRJEB28724, sample SAMN07190883) | activated sludge metagenome | isolation source: activated sludge of sewage treatment plant in Hong Hong | place: Hong Kong | collected 2016-03-17 ... | reverse complement strand
CCCTCGGCCAGCTGGTCGCTGCGGCACTGGACGGATTGGCGGGGTAGTCGGCGGACTTTTGCTGCGTTGTAGCTGCTAACTCCGGCGTGTCGTGACAACAACGCGACAAAACGCTGCCGACGGCGTCTCTACGAACTCAGAATCGCGAACCGGTCGAAGAACGCCCGCAACGCCGCCAACACCCGTTGCTTCCGGGCGCTGTGCTCGCCCGCTGGTGTGAATCGACTCGTCGGCGGCAGGATCGCAGTGATGGCGGTCCCCGTGGTCGGAATGCCACCGTCCCGGAAGGCACGCTCCACAAACGCTCGCGTCTCATCAGGCCTCAATCCCTCGGCCGTGATGATCCCGTCCAGTTCGGCATTACGGCGACGCTCGATGAACGCCCGCCACTGTTCGTCGACATCCCCGCTTGCTGAGACCTCGTCGACGAAAGCCAGGATCAGGTCCTTCTTGTTCCGCAACGTCGGGCTGGCATCGATCGCCCGCGCGATGGCAGCCGTCGCTTCGACCTGTCGGTCATCTCCGTCACCGTGCGCCTGCCGCCACTGGTCGACCAGCATCAGGATGTAGTCGACGGTGATCTCGACCTGCTTGACGAGCTCGATCTCGAACACGATGTCGTCGTTGATCGATTCTCTGTCCGCGGTGTTGACGCGGCGGAATTCCGCGTACAGATCCAGGTAGACACTGCGATAGTCCTGCGCTTGGCGCTCAGTCAGCAGATCCTGTCCGCTGAATTCGTCGAAGGCCGTCAGGATGTTCTGCAATCGCAGGATTGCACCGAAAAGCCCGATGAACGCCTTCTGCGCGGCTTCACCCTCGATCCGTTGACCGAGCGGGAAGCGCTCCAGCAACTCCGCGACCAGGCGCTTGTACTCGTCGTAGTACTCGGCGTACGGCTTGAGCAGCACGATGCCGCGGGCTTCTCGGTTCCCGAACAGCGCGATGGCGTCGTTGGTCTCCTGCTCCAGATCCCGGAACGACACGATGTTGCCGTAGGTCTTCACCGAGTTCAGGATCCGGTTCGTGCGGGAGTAGGCCTGAATCAGTCCGTGGTTGACCAGTCGCTTGTCCACGAACAACGTGTTTAGAGTCGTGGCATCGAAGCCCGTGAGGAACATGTTGACCACGATCACCAGGTCGAGTTCCCGGTTCTTCAACCGCAGGGACAGGTCCTTGTAGTAGTTGCCGAACTTGTCGCCCGAGGTGTCGAAGGCCGTCGCGAACATCTCGTTGTAGTCGCGGATGGCCGCTTCCAGGAAGTCCCGCGACGACTGGTCCAGAGCGCCCACGTCAAAGCCCTCTTCATCCAAGTAGTCGTCGCTGACATCCTCGTTCGCGGCATAGGAGTAGATGATGGCGACCTTGAGCCGCTCGGCGGGCGCTCGCGAAGCCTGCTGTGCCGCGAACTCCGCGTAGTAGCGCTTGGCGGCCTCGATCGACGCCGTGGCGAACAGCGCGTTGAAGCCGTGGACCCGCTTGCCGTCCAACGAGTAGTGCTGGGCACGCTTGGTCTTCTGGTCGAAATGCTCGAGGGTGTACTGCACAACCTGGTGGACCCGTTGGGGATCCAGCAGCGCTCGCTCGGTGTCGATCGCAGCCACCTGCTCGTTCACATCACGAGCGGTCTCGGGAAGCTTGATGGTGTTGACGTAGTCGATCCGGAAGGGCAGCACGTTCTTGTCGTTGATCGCGTCCACGATGGTGTACGTGTGCACGGCCATCTGGTGTGGCTGCGGCGGGCAGTTGGCCGGATTGCCATGTACGTAGCAGCCGAAAGCCTGGGCCGTCGTCCGCAACTTGGGATTGCCGCTGCTGGCCGCGTTCACGGTGAAGATGGGTGTTCCGGTGAACCCGAACAGGTTGTAGCGCTTGAACGCGCGGGTGATCGCCGTGTGCATGTCGCCGAACTGCGACCTGTGGCACTCGTCGAAGATGATGACCACGTGTCCGCTGTAGACCTCATGGCCAGGGTTGGCGTTGATGAACGTGGATAGCTTCTGGATCGTGGTGATGATGATGCGAGCCGCAGGGTCTTCAAGTTGGCGCTTGAGCACTGCAGTTGAGGTGTTCGAGTTCGCAGCACCCTTCTCGAAACGGTCGTACTCACGCATGGTCTGGTAGTCGAGGTCCTTGCGGTCGACGACGAACAGGACTTTCTCCACACCGGGCAATCGGGACGCCAACTGCGCGGACTTGAACGACGTGAGCGTCTTCCCCGATCCGGTCGTGTGCCAGACGAACCCTCCAGCTGCAACTGTTCCCAGCGCCCGGCTGTTCGTGGCGATGTCGATCTTGTTCAGGATCCGTTCAGTCGCGACGATCTGGTAGGGCCGCATCACGAGCAGCATCCGATCGGCCGTCAGCACGCAGTAACGGGTCAGGACGTTCAGAAGGGTGTGGGGCGCAAGGAACGTCTTGGTGAAACCGGACAGATCCTGAATCGGGGTGTTCGTGGCGTCGGCCCACCAGGAGGTGAACTCGAATGAGTGCGACGTCTTGCGGGCACGGCGTGACCCCGCCTTGCTGTCGAGGTGCTGCCGGCGGGTCGTGTTCGAGTAGTACTTGGTCAACGTGCCATTGCTGATGACGAACAACTGCACGTACTCGAACAGTCCGGACCCCGCCCAGAAACTGTCCCGCTGGTACCGGTCGATCTGGTGGAACGCCTCGCGCAGATCCACGCCGCGTCGCTTGAGTTCCACATGGACCAGGGGCAGGCCATTGACCAGGATCGTGACGTCGTAGCGGTTGGACCGCTCGCCCTCGACCTCATACTGGTTGATGACCTGCAGGCGGTTGTTGTGGATGTTCTGCTTGTCGATCAGGTGGATGTTCTTGCTCGTGCCGTCGTCGCGGCGCAGCACTTGGACATGGTCCTCTTGCATGCGGACGGTCTTGTCGACGATGCCCTCGTTGGCTCCGCTGATCGAGGTTACATAGAAGCGCTGCCACTCGGAGTCGCTGAACGAGACGGAGTTGAGTCGCTCGAGTTGGTGGCGCAGATTCGCTATCAGTTCGGCCTCGTCGTGGATACGCAAGTACTCGTAGGCCTGTCCCTGCAACTGCCGGATCAATTCCCGCTCCAGATCGGCCTCAGACTGGTAGGCCGACACGCGCCCCGGATCGGGCGTGAACTCCGCGACGACGGTACTTTCCGATGACGCGGCGACGATCTCGTAGCTGCTCATGGCTTCCACACTCGCAACGGAATGTGCCCGGCAGCGTGGCTGAAATCGCGATTGGTGGTGAGCAGGGTGAGGTCGTGAGCGATTGCCAACTGGGCGATCAGGGCGTCAATGGTGCCTAGTTGCACTCCGGCCCGAGCACAGGTGTTGCCCAGAGCGGCAGCTGCGAAGTAATCCTCCCGCCGCGGTTCCATCAACTGCATGACGGCAAACCGCTCGGCCAGAGTGGCCTCGACTCGTGCTGGTAGGTACCCCCGCAGCAACTCCAGCACAACGATGCCGGCAGTGAATACGTCATCGGAGCCTTCCAGCGCCCGCGCGAGCGCGACGACCTCCGGAACATCTGGTGGCGTGTCCCGGCGAAACGCCAGCGACCACACGCTGGTGTCCACGAGCAGCGCCACGAATCAACCGCGTTCCACGGCGCTGCGGGAGCGCTCCGCTTTGTAGTCGTACTTGGGATCCCACTCCAAGGAGCCGAACAGTCCCAGCAGCTGCCGCTGTTCACGTCGAGCGATGAACTCCTTGAGTGCAGTGGTCACCGTCTCCTTCTTCGTCGACAGACCCCCCACCGCGAGGGCGTGGTCAAGCAGGGCCGGATCGATCGCCAAGTTTGTGGCCATCACACATCACCTCACACATGAGTCTACACACGGATAGGTCACAGTGCGAGTCACTTGTTGTCGGCCATCAGGCCCGCCCACTGCTGTCGATAGTGATCGAGACTCGGGCCATCCGGCGACCCGACGTGCCAGGTGGTCCATCCATTCGACGACTGCAGTCCAAGCGCCATGGCGGCCGCCTTGCTTGGGGATGCGTACGCCACTCCGTCGACCACGATCTCCCCGTCCGCCGTCACCGATCCTTTTGCCGTGACCGTGCCCTGCGAAAGGTGTACTTCCACGCCTGCCCGGATCAGGCCAGCCGCGAGCAAGTCGCCCACGGTCCCATCGATCTTCTTGGGGTGTTTCCGTTTACCCGGCCCAGCAGTCGATTCCGGCTCGTCGGCCTCCTTCGCAATGTCGACGCCGGCCAGCCGCACCGCCGCCAGCATGCTGTCCAACAGCGGATCCAGCGACAGCATCACGTGCGGAGGCAAAGTGGTGTCTTCGTCGTTCTTCCCCTTCACCACCGACAGACTGGGCACAGCGCCCAACTCTGCGGACAACCGGCCTTCCAAATAGCCGACCTCAGCGCTGTTGAACCCGTGCGTTGTGTCCCGTCGGATTGCCAGGGCGCGGGTCCACGGCATCGGTGGCTTGTTGGCGTGGGCTTGCAGGCGCTTGCGCAGCGCGATTGCCTTTCCTACATAGACCTTCCCGCTGCCATCCCCGGCGAGCAGGACATACACCCCGGGGCACAACCACTCTTCAACCGGCAGTGCCTTCAGGTGCGTCCGATGGAGATACGCCACCCGCAATGCATGTTCGACGAAGTCCGCCACGACCGGCGCGTCCGCCGCAGCTGGGACCTGCACATTCACCACGACCGTGTTCACGACGCCAACTCCTCGAACGACAGCAACCGATCCCGGTAGTACTCGTACTGCTTGCGCCGGGCAGCGATCTCGGCGGGAAGCCCGGAGGACAGGTCGTTCACAAGGGCGTCAAAGGAGTCGAGGATCGCAACGATGCGTTGCTGCTCCCCTTGAGATGGAACCGGAACCCGGATTCGAGAGAACCCGTCAATCAGGAGGGTGTTGACCTTGGTTCTGGCAACGTACTTCATCTTTTGGCGTCTGAACCAGGACGTCTGCATCACGTACGAGATGAACGCAGCATCCAGTTCGCTGCGATAGGCGTAGCTGTGGTCGTGAATCGCCACGGGCTCGTCGCCAAGCCAGGCCACTGCCTTGCCCACGTCCTCTGGGGTTTCACCCACGTCAACTACGACAACATCTCCCGGCTCGGCGAACCTCAGGCGTGACCGAGCATCAACTCGAAGGTGCGATTGCACGTCTCGAGCCCAAGTCTCGTAGTGAGTGTAGATCTCTCCGTAGTGAATGCACGGGACACCGTCGTCCGAGTAGTCGGCCTTGGTGAAGCGCTTGCCTCGGTGGAACGTGCCGAGCTCACCCATCGTCACCCACCGGAGACCCCCCCCCGCTTCGTCGAACGACAGCAGAGCGTCGCGGTAGTACGCATATTGACGGCGACGGGCTGCCAGCTCCGCCTCCAGCTCCGCCTCCAGCTCCGCCTCCAGCTTCTCCATCGTGTCAAGGACTGCTGCTATCTCGCGCTGCACCGCCAAAGGAGGCACTGGGATTCGGTAGGCCAACAGCTTCGGATACTCAATAGAAGCCACGGAACCTCCCGTCTTGCGTGTGCGCCGGAGAAGTTCGGGCCCTCTCGACCGCAGCAAGTGCGCGAGGTAAGTCGGCAAGACTGAGTGATCCGGTACGACGGCCTTCATGTCCTGGTTCAACGTGACCGGAACGCTGACGAGCGCAGTGGGCAGAACGCGGTCGAGGATGCTCGATCGGGCAACCAATGCGACCGAGTTCGCGGGCACAAGCCGAGTGGCAGAGCTGTTCACGGCTGCTTCAGTTATGTAGTCCTCAGATTCGGCGATGCGGGGGCTGCCCATGTCTTTGGGAGACAACCAGGGAATCGTTCCGTTCGTCCAGAAGTCAGCTCTTCCCTTCGATGGAGTACCACCCCCGTACCAGGTCCCGACATCAGCGAGCGCCCGGTACTCCACCCCCTTTGGACACAACTCAGCCAACAGCCGCTCGATCTCACTCACGGCGCACCTTCAAGATCAGCCACGATCGCATCGATCTGCTCACGCAGCACCTGCTGCCGGGCCACGATCTCGGCGATCTCCGCGTTGAGGGCAACGATGTCGACCGCTTCCGTGGTGTCCTCAGCCTCGACGTACGAACTGACCGACAGGTTGTAGTTGTTGGCGGCCAGCTCATCCTCGGCGATCAGCGCGGTGACGTGCGCCGCCTCCGCGCGCTGCACATACAGATCCAGAATCCGCGCTTGCTGTTCGGCCGTCAGCTTGTTCTTGTTCCCCTGGCGAACGAACAGCGACGAGGCATCGATGAACAGCACCGAGTTGTCCGACTTGGACTTCTTCAGCACGATGATGCAGGTCGCGATCGTGGTGCCGAAGAACAGGTCCGGCGGCAACTGGATGACCGCGTCGACGTAGTTGTTGTCGATCAAGTATTTGCGGATCTTGGCTTCGGCTCCTCCCCGATACAGGACACCTGGGAACTCGACGATCGCCGCGGTGCCGTCGACAGCCAGCCACGAGAGAATGTGCATCGTGAAGGCGAGATCGGCCTTCGACTTCGGTGCCAGAACGCCCGCGGGAGCGAAGCGGGGGTCGTTGATCAGCAGGGGGTTCGCGTCGCCTTCCCACTTCGTCGAGTAGGGCGGATTCGAAACGATCGCCTCGAACGGTTCGTCATCCCAATGGGCTGGATCCAGCAGGGTGTCACCGTGGGCGATGTCGAACTTCTCGTAGTTGATGTCGTGCAGGAACATGTTGATGCGGGCCAGGTTGTAGGTGGTCAGGTTGATCTCCTGCCCGAAGAACCCCTGCCGCACGTTGTCCTTGCCCAGGACCTTCGCAAACTTCAGCAGCAGGGAACCCGACCCGCAGGCCGGGTCGTACACCTTGTTCACCGCCGCCTTGCCCACGACGGTGATACGGGCCAGAAGTTCGCTGACCTCCTGCGGAGTGAAGAACTCCCCTCCCGACTTGCCCGCACTGGACGCGTACATCGTCATCAGGTACTCGTAGGCATCCCCGAACGTGTCGATGGTGTTCTCGCCGAACTCCGAGCCCAGATCCAAGTCACCGATCGCATCGAGCAGCTTCACCAGCTTTGCGTTGCGCCTGGCAACCGTGTTGCCGAGCTTGGCGCTATTGACGTCCAGGTCATCGAACAAGCCCTTGAGGTCGTCCTCGCTGTCACTGCCGACCGCAGACCCCTCGATGTTGCGGAACACCTGCTCGAGCGTCTCGTTCAGATTCTCATCCCCGGCCGCGCGCGCCCGGACATTGAAGAACAGCTCGCTGGGCAGGATGTAGAAGCCCTTCTCGTTGGTCGTCTCTACCCGGCCGAACTCAGCGTCGGCGTCGGATAGCCGCGTGTAGTCGAAGTCGGCGTTGCCGGCCGCGCGCTCCTGCGTGTTGAGGTAGGCAGTGAGGTTCTCGGAGATGAACCGGTAGAAGAGCAGGCCGAGCACATAGGACTTGAAGTCCCACCCGTCGACGCTTCCGCGCAGATCGTTGGCTATTCGCCAGATGGTCTTGTGGAGCTCGGCGCGCTGCAGTTCCTTGCGGACGGCGGTCTCAGCAGTGCTCACCGCACCCTCCCCTTCGCGCCTGATCCCGACTTCCCCGAAGTTAGCGGAATTGGGGTTATCGGGGCTCAGGAAGGGTGGCCCTTGAAGACGTCAAACGCTGTGGATCGTGCTGCCGCAGTTTTGTCAGACCCCTATGCGAACCTGTGTTCGAGGAGGTGGTCACGTGTCAATGGAGATCTCGCAGCAGGCGCAACGCCGGCGCCGCATCCACGACTCTCTGCCGACCGACCACCCTGCCGTGCTAGACCAGATTCTTGCCCTGATGGATGAGTTGCCTGACCCTTCCGAGTTGTCCATCAACGAGACAGCTGGTTCTCTGAGCCCCGCTGCGACCGCTCGCAACCGCATGGAAGCGTGGCTGACAGCTGTGGCCGCCGAGGCGGACGCCCGCGGGACGGCCAAGATGCTGCTCGCGGGGACTACCGGAACTATGGTCGGGGCGGCCACGAACTCCAATCCAGCTGCGGGATCCGGCCTCGTGAACACCGGCCGGGAGCTGCGCTGTCTACCTGCAGTGGCGGCGGCGTTTCGGGAGGGTCGGATCAGCTCCTGGCACGTCACGGCGCTGGCCGAGGCCGCACCGCGAATCGACGGCTTCCAGCAGATCGAGGACTCCCTGGCGGAACTGGCTTCGCAGGTCGAGCCCAAGGAGTTGCGCCGCATTCTCGACGTCCTGATCTGCCAATCCATTCCAGAGGGCGCGGACATCGACCACAACAAGCGGCGCACGCGCCGCGGCCTCAAGCTGGGTGAGCGCCAGGACGGGATGTGGAAGCTGTCCGGGCTGCTGGACGGGATCACGGGCCAGAAGCTGCATGACGCACTGCAACCCCTGATGGCGCACACCGGGCCGACCGACAACCGGTCAGCGACCCAACGGCGGGCCGATGCCTTGGACGATCTGATGAGCATGGCCCGAGCCAACACCCGGCCATTGGGGGTTTCGGGGCTGACCGTGCTGATCGATGTCGAAAATCTGCCCGAGGGGATCAAAGCCGCGCTGGAGGACGGCACGCTGCTCGGCCCGGACACTTTCGACTGGGTCAGTTGCAGTGTGGCGCTGGCAGCCGTCTTCGGGCAGAAGACCCCGAAAGGCTTCCGACCGTTGGCGCTGGCTCGGTCCAAGCGCCGCGCCACCCACGACCAGTGGCTGGCGCTTGTGGCCCGTGACCGGGGCTGCATCCGGTGCGGCAAGCCGCCTCGCTACACAGAGGCGCACCACATCATCCACTGGCGGGACGGCGGTTTGACTGATCTGTCGAATCTGTGTCTGTTGTGTTCGCGCTGTCATCACGACCTGCATATGGGCGACTTCGACGTGTTGATGGGCGCCGACGGCATACCCACACTGATCTCGGGAAGAGGGCCACCCAAGAGCCGGACTGGGTGAGGCAGCGACCGTCAGACCTCGAGTACCAACTCCACGAACTTCTGCCCGCCAGGTCCGTCGAAGGTCCGCACGGGCTGGAAACCTGCAGATCGCCCCACTCGCTGGGACCGGGTGTTGAACTGCGCCACAACCGCGCGGATACGCTGCGCCCCGAGCTGCTCGCGCGCGAACTCGACGACTAATGGCATCAGAGCGGTTCCCACCCGTTGCCCGAGCAGGTCAGGACGCAGACCGGCGCCCACATCCACGACGCCATCCTCGTGCTCCTGCCCGAGGACGCGCGCTTCTGCACCGAAACACACGAAACCGACCAAGTCGTCGCCGTCGTAGACCGGACGGTAGTCCGGATGCAGGAAGACGTCGCGAGCCGAGCCGTCGTACAAGTCAAACGGCGCCTCATAGCGCCAGGCCGCGACAGCATCAGCCTCGCGGGGCACCAACGGCCGATCCAGAACGCGCAAGCCGTCCGGATGTGCCGTCACAGTTGCCGCGCAATGATCATCCGCTGGATCTGGTTCGTGCCTTCGAAGATCTGCATCACCTTGGCCTCGCGCATGTACCGCTCGACCGGGAAATCGCGCGTGTAGCCGTAGCCGCCGAGCACCTGCACCGCGTCTGTCGTCACCTTCATCGCATTGTCAGTGGCCACGAGTTTGGCGATGGCTGCCTCGCGGGTGAAGCGCTGCCCCGCATCCCGCAACCGGGCCGCCGACCGGGTCAACTGGCGCGCCGACTCCACGGCTCCGTCCATGTCGGCGAGCAGGAATGCAAGCCCTTGATGCTCGATGATCGGCCGGCCGAACGTCTCCCGCTCCCGGGCGTAGGCAACCGCATCGTCCAGCGCCCGCTGGGCCAGGCCGGTAGCGACGGCGGCGATGCCCAGGCGACCGGAGTCCAGACCCGTCAGCGCGATCCGTAGGCCCTGACCCTCCTCCCCGAGAAGCCGGTCGGCGCTCACACGGACGTTCTCGAAGCGCACCGACGCCGTGGTCGAGCCCATCAGACCCATCTTGCGTTCGGGAGGATCTGCCGAGAGACCGTCGGCGTCCGCCGGGACGAGGAAGCACGAGATCGTCTCGCCCGTGCGGGCCATGACCTGGTAGAAGTCCGCCTGCCCGCCGTGCGTGACCCAGGCCTTGGTGCCGTTGAGCACATAGCCGTCGCCGTCGCGCTCGGCACGCGTGCGCATAGCCGCGGGGTCCGAACCCGCGTGCGCCTCCGACAGGCAGTACGCCCCCAGCAACTCACCGCCGAGCATGTCGGGCAGCCACCGCTCCCGCTGCTCATCGGTGCCGAACTGCGCGAGCCCGAAGCAGGACAGAACGTGCACGGAGACACCGACCCCGACACTGGCCCACGACCGGCCGATCCGCTCCAGCACCTGCAGGTAGACCTCGTAGGGCACGCCACCGCCGGAGGGGTAGGGCAAGCCGAGCAGCCCCGCTTCTCCCAGCGTCGTGAAGACGTCGCGCGGAAACTCCCCCGTCTCCTCGGCGGCGACGGCGCGCGGGTCGAGCACTCTGGTGCACAACTCGTCGGTCAGCGCCAGCAGATCTGCGTACTCGGTGTCCACGGGCTCAACCTACGCGTCGTACGGAGACTGCGGGATGCCTTCTGGGCGACGCATTAAAGCCTCCAGATCCGGACGCCGCGAGTCGTCGTGGCCGGACGCGTCGAAGTAGATGCCATTGCGCTGACTGGGCATGCGCTCGTCCATCAACGTGAGCAGTGCATAGGCCCGCTCATCAGCCGGGAACAGGTTGTTGATGTCCAGCCCGCGCGGCCACAGGCGCCAGGCCCAGACCACCGACGCCTCATACGACAAGACGATTACGTTGGAGGCCAGGAACAGCACGGAAATGAAAGCGATCACGGTCGCCATGGCCCCATACACAGCAGACGAGTTCTGCAGGAACCGACCCACGATCACCCCGGCCAGTTGCAGGATCAGGGAGATCGCAAGAGCCCCGGCCACTGCTCCGGGCACGATCTCGCCGGAGCGGACCGGCCGTCGGCACAGCAGCTTCGGAGCGACGAACAAGGCGACTCCGACCACGATGAACCGGCTGACCGCTTGCACCAGCCCCTGCCATTGCGGCGGCAGGTGCTGGCTGGTCCACAACGATGCCGAGGCGAGCAGCACGATGCCGATGCCGAGCATCCCCAGCATCGACAGCACGCGAAGATATCGCGGCCCGAAGCCGTAGCGGAAGCGGTAGGGCACGCAGAAGATCTGGTTGACCATGGCATAGAACGCGAACGCCATACCGGTCCCGGCCAGCAGCAGACCGAGCAATGCGATGACCAACGCCGGACCGCTGCCCGGCAGCGACGAGTAGGAGTCGATGATCTGCTGCTGGAACGACGGTGGCACGACCTGCCGCACGAGATCGTTGACGAGATCCGGGTTGTTCTCGGCGATCATCCGCAGGATCGCGTAGCCACCAATTGCCAGCGGGAAGATCCCGAACAGGGTGTAATACGCCAACAGCGCGGCCAGCCGGCTGCCCTCGTCGTCGGCGTACTTCTTGAACACCGCGTACCCGAATGCGACAGGCCGGAATCTGGCCTGCGCACGATCGACCAGCCGACTCGTTGCCAGTACCACCTTCTCGACGGCCAGCGCGGGGCCGCTGTGAGACGTCTCCGGCGCCGCAGCGCCGTAGTCGCTTTCGCGATTCTCCCACGGCCGGTAGAAGG
>ERZ724512.1319-NODE-1319-length-11609-cov-3.145577_pt1 | contig 11609 bp, 8 predicted proteins | sample MGYA00376045_ERZ724512 | MGnify/ENA primary metagenome ERZ724512 (study PRJEB28724, sample SAMN07190883) | activated sludge metagenome | isolation source: activated sludge of sewage treatment plant in Hong Hong | place: Hong Kong | collected 2016-03-17 ... | reverse complement strand
CCTGTTATATCCCTGGCTGGTTGAGCCAGCACTCCTCACAAATGCTCCCGTCGCGGCGCGAGAAAGGGCAGAGCCTTTCCTGCGGACCACACCGATTCTGCTCGAAGCGCCGATTCTCGCGTTGCAGCCGGAACATGACGACGAGAGCTGGGATCACGCACAACTCGTGAGCAATGTTCCGACCCTCACCGGATTCATCGAATGGGTAAGCGGACAAATATCGGAAGAGCCGGCCATCCTGGATGACGTTTTCTTCGAACTCTCCCCGCTGGAAGCCATCGGTTGGACGGACTTGCTTAGATCGGGCGCGGAAATGCGCGTGGCACGAGGCATCCATCTGGTTCGTGAAGATGAGTTCGCGTGGCGACTACAGGTTTTCATGCAAACCGCGCCGAAGGAGCAGATACTGACCATCTTCAAAGAGCCTGCCGCGATCCGCTATGACCAGCCGTCCCGCAGGTTCCAGATCGAAAAGATGGACGGCTGGAAAGATATTTCCACGGACCCTATTGCCGCGAAGTCTCTATTCGTTGCGCTGACGCTGCTAAGCGCCTTGTCCCAGGATCGGCGAACCTCGTTCGTCGATCACGTTAAGACCGCGCACGTCGTACTGAAGCAAGCACCGGACATCGGATTGGAAATACACTATTTTGTCATGCGACATCCAAAGACAAACGAACCCTACACGGGCGAGAAAGCCTGAACCCGCGGCCATCACCGGAGACGCCGCTACTGCCTGGCGAGTCTCAAAGGATCGAGAAGTATGTCATCGATTGCAATCGAATGGTCGACATGTAGTGGCCTAACCAGAGCGCTGCAGCGAACCGGCGCTGCGCGTTTCAGTTTATGAGCCATTGGTTTTACAGCATCATCAGCTTCGGCGAACGTGCGGTGCCAGCGCCGGTCGCTGAGCTTGGTCGTAATGCGACAGGGCGGAGGACCGCTTTATGGCGGTGCGATCTCGGCGACAAACTTCCGCACCTGGCCGTTCCGTGACCGTCAATATCCAACCAAAACCGCTCGATCACCGGATTGAAAAGTGGCCGTTTAATGCATGCATGTGCGGTTGGGAAGTTCTCCGTTCGTTGGAATGCGTCGATCTGGCGGCTTACGCTGATCTGTATATGAACCGGCGATATATGGTCGATGGCGCTGCAACTCATTGCGCAATCATTGATTGCGAGATATTGTTCACGATCATTGAAGGTGTGTTGCACGGATAAAATGGCGATCCGGTTCTTATATGGATCAGCCTAAACATTGTTAGACAGGCAGGCCACCTATGGGATTTACGCTCGACAAAGTCGTACCGTGGGGACGTTCGTATGACGAATACGTCAGCATGTTCGGGCTCACAGAGAGCGACCTGGCGCTTCGCATTCTCGGCTGCGGTGATGGACCTGCCGCATTCAATTCCGAACTGTGCAAGCGCGGCGGAAACGTTGTCTCAGTTGATCCGATCTATGTTTTTGACGCTGCGCAGATCAGAAGCCGCGTCTCTGATACCTATGAAACCGTGATGACCCAAGTGCGCCAGAACAAAAGCGACTACATTTGGGGAGCCATTCCGTCAGTGGAACAACTCGGGAATGTGCGCCTGTCTGCGATGGAAACTTTCCTCGCTGACTTTGACATAGGAAAATGTGAGGGCCGATACATTGCAGGGGAGCTACCGTCGTTGCCCTTCAAAAGCGGGCAATTCGACATCGCCTTATCGTCTCATTTCCTGTTTTTATACAGTGCCCATTTATCGGCAGAGTTTCATCTTCAGTCTCTTCAAGAAATGTTGCGTGTTGCTCACGAAGTTCGTGTGTTTCCACTGCTTGCGCTCGATAGCACGCCATCGCCCTACATTGAGTTCGTGAGCAATAATCTTGAGAAACACGGCTTCGGCGTTGAGGTCAGGCGCGTACCTTACGAGTTTCAGCGAGGTGGCAATGAAATGCTGGTCGTCAAACCTGTGTAGCAGTGCGGTCAAGCGGAACACGCAAAAATACGCGCCCCCCTTAACCTTTACGTTAATGGACAGGGCTGAGGACCGCTTTATGTCTGTGTGATCTCGGTGCCGGACTTCCGCACTTGGCCAGATAGCGGCATTTGAATCTGATTAGCACATCGCGGACACTCCTTTCTCAATGGATCTCGCCAAAGTGAGTGCGTCGCACTGACGGGTCGCGAACGCGGCGGCGCTCGTCACGCCGCCCTCTTTCTACGAAAGGAGTCCATCATGGGAATTATCAGCACGCCTACATGCCGCGAACCATGGAACAAGGGCAAACTTGTCGGCCAAAAAGCACCGTTTAAGCTGAAAGAGATTTGGGCGATTCGGACTCGTTTGCAAATGGCCGGTCGTTCCCGCGACCTCGCGCTCTTTGATGTAGGGATCGACAGCAAACTGCGGGGCTGCGACCTGGTCAAGCTGCGCGTGCGCGATATTTGCCACGGCGATCAGATCGCCCCGCGTGCGAGCATCATGCAACAGAAGACCCAACGACCAGTTCAGTTCGAGATCACACCGTCCACGCGTGAGGCTGTAGGGGCGTGGATCAAGCAGGCCAAGCTGAGGTCAGAGGACTATCTCTTTCCCAGCCGCCTCCACAACTCACCCCACTTGGGCACCCGGCAGTATGCACGAGTGCTGGAGGGATGGGTGAAGGCCATCGGCCTCGATGCATCCGCCTACGGTACGCATTCGATGCGGCGCACCAAAGCCTCGCTGATCTATCGGCGGACGAAGAACTTGAGAGCCGTGCAGCTATTGCTTGGGCACACCAAGATTGAGAGCACCGTACGCTACCTCGGCATCGAGGTTGATGACGCCTTGGAGTTGGCCGAGCAGACGGAGGTGTGACTGTCGAACATGAGCTAGCGGGTCTGGCAGCGCCCCAAGCCGATGGGCGCTGTCGACCCGTTGCCGTCTTCGAGGAATCTGGAGAACGAATGACCGGATACGCGACAAACTAGTTCTGATTGATGCAGGCTCTCAACGTCCGTTCACGCCGGGTCACCACCGATACCCGCATGCGAAATCCACGCGGGTTGTTGTCCCGTACCCTCAACCGGTGAGCCGTTACGCAGGTCCTCACGTGAAGGCAGTATGATTCATATATAGAGCCAGCAACATCACGCGATTGCTAGCATCAAATGCCCGACAGGATCGGAGGCGGGCTTTACCTTGATTTCGATGTCATAGCCGAGCCGATTCAGGCAATCCATCAGTTTGCGTTCGGATAGGTTGGAGAAGTCGCCACGCATCATGCCAGAAACCTTGGGTTGGGTGATCCCCATGCGCGTTGCTGCTTCGTGCTGGGTCAGCCCTTGCTGGCGAATAGCCTTCCTGATCTCAATCACCAACCCCGTCTTGATCTTGAGCTTGTCGGCATCGGGCAGGCCCAAGTCGGCGAAGACATTGCCAGAACTGCGTTGTACTTCGACTCCATCAATGACTCGTTTTTTCATGTCGTAGATCCTTTGCAAGCGCCTCGGCCACTTTGAGCCTGGCGTGAATGATAGCTCTATCCTCTTTCGGCGTTGCGATGCCACGCTTACTCTTTTTTTGGAAGCAATGCAGAACAAAGACCGCTTCTTCGAACTTCACGGTATATACGGCACGATAGGTGCCGCTCCTATCGTATTCGACAACCTCAAGCACTCCGGCGTTGCCAAAGCCCGTGAGCACCTTCGCCGCATCGTGTTGATCACCGGCTTGAGCAAGCGAAAGAGCGTACCCGAAGAATCGCCTGACGGCGGCGGGTAATGCCATCAGATCTTTGTAGCTACTGCCTATCCATTCGAGAGGCCTTTCGGTAGGAGCCATGTTTCAATTATAGCTGAACAGGTATATTCCGCAAGTACCCGATCAGTTCACATGCGGGTTTTCTCGGGTTTCAGTGACCGCACTTGGCCGGTTCTGCGACCATCGGAATCCGACCCAAAGCAGAAGCCCACGACCGACCGCTATCAGAGGGGGGCTTACGTCGATCCGCATAAGAACCCGTGATAAATGGTCCCATCGTCGCAACTCATTGAAACGACCACGAGCATGGCGTATTCTTCCCGAACAGTAGTGGCGTGTTATACGGACAGAACATGGCAGATCCGGCTCTTATGCGGATCGGCCTAAACATAGTTCGGTGGCACGTTGGCAACACCGTCAGTGAGGATGACATGATCGCGAGCAGCAACTCGCCATTACGTCATTGCGCACAGCCCGATCGCTCGGAGCACACCCAATCCCAAGAGAAATCCACCGCGCTCCAACCCCGCGCAAGCCAGACTCACGGGGCGCGAGTACCATGAGCGGGCAGCGGGCGGATAAGTTTTCCTATTGTTTTGTCGAGACGGGCGGTACGCGCTAACCTATCGCGCGCCACTGCCCACGCTAACAGTCGTTGGGGTGAGCGTAGCGTTGATAGCAGTCGATGAATCGAACGAATATGCAGACGTGAAGGAGGTGTCTATGGGGGCGAACCGTGGCACTCGGAACCGTAGGAGCGTCGGCTTGGTAGCCTTGATCGTTCTGCTGAGCGCAGCTTGTGCAAGCCCACCTCAACCAGTGGTCCCGCCAGACTTTGGCTCGGCCGTGCAACTCATTTCCGCCGAGCGCTCCCAGTGTGAGTCCGCGGTCGAAACCCTGGTTCTTATTGGTCCTACGACATTCGTCATGAATCGGTGGGACCTGGCGGAAAGTTCATACACAGAAGCCGAGATCGCGTTCAACGCATGGCTGGATCGTCTCAAGTTCGCCATCGACAATGGAGAGGACCTTTCAAAAGAAAAAGTCCAAGAGGACTACCGAAGGTCACTAAACGAGGCAGCTGAGAAAAGTGCCGCATTCCGACGACTTGTCAACGTTCTGCGGTCTGGCGGGCCTCCACCTTCGGGAACAACAGCTAGCGCATTGCTTACCAGTGCTGCCGAGGTTCTGGTCGGCCTCTCCAAAGCCGGGTTGGACATCTACAAGGAGATCCGAAAGCAACGAGGCGAAGAGAAACGAGCAGCCCAAGAGCAAGTGAAACGCGCCCTGGATAGCCAGAAATTCAAGTCATTCACGGTTCTCACTAAAGGGGCTCATCCCGCATGAGCCTGAAGAGTCTTCAATGGTGCTCGGCGTGAACTGCTCCTAATCTGATCTCATTCTTATCGGCACGTAAGCTGGCCCACAAACAATTGTGACGCGTTGATCGGTAATCTCACAAATGTCTGCACTTGGCCGGATAGCGGCATTTGAATCTGACAAACACATCGTGGACACTCCTTTCTCAACGGATGCCGCCACAGTTAGTGCGTACCACTGACGGGGCGAGAGCAGGGCGGTGCTCGTCTCACCGCCTTTTTCCCAACGAAAGGAGTCCGTCATGGAAATGTTCAGCACTTCTCAACACCGCGAACCGTGGAACAAGGGCAAACTTGTCGGCCAAAAAGCACCGTTCAAGCTGAAGGAGATTTGGGCGATACGGACCCGTTTGCAAATGGCCGGTCGTTCCCGCGACCTCGCGCTATTTGATTTAGGGATCGACAGCAAGCTGCGCGTACGCGATATTTGCCACGGCGATCAGATCGCTCCGCGTGCGATCATCATGCAACAGAAGACCCAACGACCAGTTCAGTTCGAGATCACGCCGTCCACTCGGGAAGCGCTAGGGACGTGGATCAAGCAGGCCAAGCTAAGATCAGAGGACTATCTCTTTCCCAGCCGCATTCACAACTCACCCCACATGGGAACCCGACAGTATGCACGAGTGCTGGAGGGATGGGTGAAGGCTATCGGCCTCGATGCATCCGCCTACGGTACGCATTCGATGCGGCGCACCAAAGCCTCCCTGATTTATCGGCGAACGAAGAACTTGAGAGCAGTGCAGCTATTGCTTGGGCACACCAAGCTCGAAAGCACCGTCCGCTATCTCGGTATTGAGGTTGATGACGCCTTGGAGTTGGCCGAGCAGACGGAAGTGTGACTGTCTAACATGAGCTAGCGGGTCTGGCAGCGCCCCCAAGCCGATGAGCGCTGTCCGACCCAAAGCGGACGTATGCGACTCAGACGTGATACGATGCGAAACTGCAAACGCTGCCCTTCAAAACAGCCGCCGAATCCGCTCATGCAAAGTCAAAGCCGTTGTGAGCTGGCGCGATACGGCATGCGCCGAAAGATCAAGCAGAGCCTGGCTCAACTTCTCCTTCTGTCGTAGCTCAACCGCATGTTCGGAAACGAGAACGTCCAAGAATTCCATGAAGGCGTTTGATGTCTGATCCCTATACCATTTCCCAACATCCGGGCTGGTCATCAGAGCATCGGCAATCCATTGCAGCCCATCCATACGTAGCGGCTTCCCAACCTCGTGAGCAAGAAATCCACAGAACCCCGCTAGATTGTCTTCGTCACGCGTGAGCCGTTTTTGAGCCCAGATCGGAAACAGGTCTCGCATCATTCCAACAAGCGCAGCGTGACCTGCAACCCGCCCTATATAGCTCGACGCGTCGAATCCCAGAACCTCGCGCTCCAGTCGCTCACCGTAGTACCACGGCCCATCCTTGGACCACTCCGAATCTAAGACCATGAACTCGACCATTGGACGCCAGCGTTGCGCGAACTCCGCGACGACAGTAGCTTCCGTTAGTTGGCCGAACCAACAGGTCAGGAAATGACTAATGGCATAGTGCCCCTTAGGTCCTAGCGCAAAAACCGGACGCCAGAGCGCTGGCGCCTCAGATACTGGACTTTCAAGAACTAGGCGCGCAAGTTCTTTTAGAAGCGCATAGCCGAACCCATACATCGGACGATAATCGTCTTTTTCATCCTTGCCGCTACCCAATAGCCACCATGCTTGATGCGACCAAAACGCTGCGACGAGTTGCCGGTGTATCTCTAGCTCCTGAGCCTGAATGACGCGATTAGCTTGATTGCGAAAGAGCCATGCGAACGCGCTCTCTAGAAAATCCGTACCAAGACTGCCGGAGAGTCGCCGTCCCGGTTCTATGGTGAAGACGCGACCGTCGCGCGCGTAGCGGCGGCGCCATCGTCTGAATTCAAGCCGTTCGACCCGCTGCGCGATCGCCAGCGGATTAATCGAGGACGATGTAGCTACGGCGGAGAGGCTGCGCGTTCGAAGCCACCGACACCATCTCTGCCAGCGAACCTTTGTGCCTTCTTCGTCGCCATACCGTGGAATGAGCATTGAGAGGCCCGACCACAACAACGCCATGTAGAGAAGTCGCCACCAGCGCTGACCAAGCGCATCACGGTTCTGGTATGCCGACCAAACCAACACACGCACTGCTGCTGAATCGTCGCTCGTAAGCAGTCGCAATAGCCGTTTGTCGTTCTCCTTTCCTGGATCATTAAGCCAGCGCTCAACTGCGTAGTAAGCAGCGAACTCCAAATGGCTCGGTGCCGACGAAATCCGTAGCCGGTGCGCTTCATCCCTATCGACAATATCGGCGATGGCGGCATCAATGATCGACTGCGCCCGCTGCTGGACAACCGCGTTCTGAGCTAACCAGTCTGGGGCGCGCAACAGAAGCATGGCTGCTGCAGCCACGCGAGGAGCGCGCAACATATCATCTTTGAGATCGATCTCTTCGTGGCCATCGAGAGCCCCCATGAGCGACGCAACAGATTCAGCGTCCTGGTTGGTAAGGGTGCTCGCTCGCTCAAGAGCATTGCGACACTCTTGGGGGAAGGTCAGCGTCTGTATGGCTCGTGAGCTTTTTTGTTGGAAGGCCGCAATCGCCTTAGTGATGTCTGACGGATAAGCGAACTCCAATGCTTGCTTTCCTGATTCAGGATCTAGCGCAGATGAGTAATTCCTATGATCAAGTTCGGCCACCAGCGCTCGGAATTCCAAAGCTTCCTTCTCAGACTTAGGCGAAGCCCATTGGCTAGTCATTGCTGCGACGAAATCGCCAACCTCCCTGTCAGCCACAATTATTTGAGGGACGATCGCTCGCAACGGTTGTCTTCGATATGGAGCCGAAACCCAGCTCTTAGCCATCTCGAAGATGAACTCACCGCTTCGGGCCCACGCCATCGCATCAAAGCGATATGCATTCGCCTCAACATCCCGAGAATCCCACCAATAGAAATGCTGCACGCCGAGCAACGGCCGCAATGGACCTTTGAGCAACTCCTCGCGATATTTCCCAACGTTGACAAGAACACCCAGTACGGCAACCGAGGTCGTCGCTCGAAGCAAAGCACCGATTTGCGGCGCGATATCGATACCCGCGTCAATGAGATCACATAGCCACCGTTCCAGCGCCGCCAGCGCAGAATGGAGTTGGCCAATGAAGGTCGAGTTCTCATGAGACCAGGTAAAGACCCAGGAATTGCCTGCATACTCGCGCACTGCACCATCAGACAAACGAACTGCGAGCCTCGATGGATCCGACCCACTTCTCTTGCTGACCGCCTGCACCCATCGATCCGTACTGAAATTGATGAGCTGATGCAGATGACCGAGTGTCGCCTCTGGATTGATGCGGAGAAATGCGTAAAACGGACTCTTCCACGGGGCCGTCGGATATCCTTTCCCGTCAAACTCGATGCCAAGTTCCCGATCGACTCCGCGCATAGAATCGAATTCCTCTTCGGGCTCACTCTCAACGATGCACGCAAGTAGCACTTCTCCTGCCACATCGGCATCAGCACGCATGAGAACCTGAAATTCCACCGATCGCAGCACTGCCTCACGAAACGGTCCCACGATGCGATGTGTTGGTCCTAGAGGCCAGGGAGGGAGTCTTCTTGCTGAAGATATTAATCCCGACGACTCCCTGAGTTCTTGATGGCGCCTACGATATGCGGGATCAGACTCAAGACGCTGCTTATGTTCCTTAGCCTGCGCTGCGCGGTATGCACTAACCTGCTCGACGATATCCGCCCGGTACGGACGGCGTTGCGCCATTTCGAGTGCCCATTCTGATATGTCGGCGGTCAAATCGGGCGTACCTGCGAAGGCTGCCTGGTAAATGAGCATTTCATCTTCATCACTGGCAAGGTACATCACGCTCTTTGCGTGCCCAAGCTGCATCTCTCGCGCCATTGCCAGTGCTAGCTCGGAAAACTCTTGGCGATATGGCACGCGCCCGCCGTCAGGCAATCTCAGTGGTGTACTCGTTAGCCAAAGCTTACACACGCTCGCGACTACTGGAGATGTCATCTTCACAATCCGGTCGCGATGTTGTATGAGGAAGCGCGCAATCGACGGCCATCGGCCAAAGATTGGAGTTCGGAAATGGGTCTCGATGTAGAGACTCAAGTTTGCGAAGCGGCCTTGAATGGCGGGGCTTGGACCAGGAGCCGAACCGACATGCTCGAACCGCTTGATCAAACGCAATAGCCGTCGTCCGCCATCCGCAAGCAGCATCTCCGCCCGCTGTTCCAGGAACACATCGGCGCTGGGATCGAGGAACAGTGCATCGAGTAACACATCCTCGGCGAGCCGCGCCGTATCCCGATTCTGCTCTGCCCATTCAAACGCCACATCCCAGGCGCTGCGAGTCTCGACCTGGCGCCTCAAGAGAAGCTGGCCCAGCATGCGAAGCGCGCCGTGCCAGAAGGGATTGCTCGCATACTCAGCCCACTGGGCCGTATTGTCCACAATCTCTTTCAGTCGCTGAAACCGTGCCCAATCCGCAGCGAGATCGTGCTGAAACTGAATCCGACCGGTCACTCCATCTTTGCGCAAGGGACAGGCAACAGAGAGGTCGTCAAGAACGGCGGCGTCGCCGCTCTCTAATTCGCTGATCGCAAAGCTGCGTTCGAAACGGGCTTCACGCTCTGCAAGCCTCACCAGCAGCCGGTGGACGCTCGGCTTGCCTTCAGTCCAGTGAGTCCAGAGGCGGTCAGCAATCACGGGGAGTGAGAGCGCGACGTTGCTGTTCTGTGCTTGAAACTGTGCAGCGGCCTGAATCACCCATGCCAGAGTGCGCAGATTGGTAAGAGCCAATACTGTGTCGCTATGAGTGACCAACCATTCCAGACCGGCAACCGAACGCAATGCTTCCTTCACTGTGGCGTGCGGTAACTCTTTGACTTCAAAGTTTGACGGCGATGCCGCACCGGCCAACTCTTGAAGCGTCCCACGGACCCAGGCTTCTGTCTGGCCGACGATCAATACACGCCATCCGACCGTCGCCTCCGATGCGTTTCGCTGTTTCAATGACTCGATCAGCGCCTTGGATTTCAATGCACATTCGTGGCCTAACCGTTCGGCAGCGTCGATGACAAGGAAATTGTCGGTGCGGGCGGTAGCATCTAGTATATGGACCAGGGGCTGATTAATACCGAGCTTTGTTCTCGCTGCTTCGTTGAGAGCCAGATCAAGAGTGGTAGGCCCAAACCATACTTGAGCAGCTTTGGGGAAGCGCTCATCCAGCATCGTCTTTACAAGCGCTGACTTGCCACTGCCTGACTCTCCGAACACAACACACACTGTATCTGTGGTTATTCGCTTCAGTAGCTCGTCGATCTCACCCTTTCGATCGAGAGAAAGGCCGGATGGCAGCGCCGTCTCTACCGTACCCTTATAGGCATGCGTCAGAGCACAAAGCTTCTGCCATGAGGCTTCGTAGTCGGGATGATCCTTGAGCGGGTACTTGCACCGAAGCTGTCGCCATAAGTCAGGGATGTCCAACGTTCCCGAGCCAAGTCGAACATTCTTGGCCTGTGCAACGAGTTCGCTCCACAGCCGCTTGCCCTCCATGAGACTGCCATCAACTAACAGCTTGCGCGACTGCGCAATGGCGGCCTTTTCGTCTTCGGAGCCGGCAATTTGGAAGTCGAGTGGCGTCACCTCCATACAGTTGATCATCGCCATGACATCTCTGTCGGTCGCCTCAATACCAGCATCCCTAGCGGGCGCCTTCACGCTCTCAAATATCTTGCGATGCTTAGCTGTCGCCGTCATACGGCCAACCGCAAGCGCGATATCAGCGCCCGGCGCGGCGTTTTTCAACTCGCTCCAGGTTGCCATAAACGCGTTGTTTCTACCCCGCGTCACCAGCATCAGGCGATCCTTGTCACGCTGCATAGGATTTGGATTAGCTTGAGCCCACTGCTTCCAGCAACGCGTCACGAAGTCGGCAGGCAAACGCGAGGCGGTCACTTGCACGTTGCTTTTGCAGGACATCGCAAGGTGTCGCTGATCGTCAGGCGACTCCATTGTCGTCAACAAGATGTCGTCAATGGCCCAGCCAAGTGATTCAACTTGCATCTGGAGCCGTGTCCCAATGCCCTCAATGCCAGGGAGCGGCTGACCGGTAAGCACTTTTAGGAGAAGCCAGGCAGCGACCTGATCCTCGAAGTCGAATCCAGGCCCCGCTGTCGATCTCGTTGTGCTCGGTCTCACGGCCTTCTTCTTAATCTGCTTCGCGGGCCTCTTCCCTCGTTTAGCGGTCTTTTTTGATAGGCGGGTCATGACGCGACTAGTTTATACCCGCGACTCTCCCATGGGAACCCGGAGATTTGCGGGGCGAGCTGGCGCTCGGTTGTGAATTTAGGCTTTTCCTGCTGCCTCGGCTGGAGATTCGAGCCTGCACTTCCGCACTTGGCCGAAACCGGCCGGCCATCGACGAATGCGAAGACGGCAGGAATGGACTGCACCCGTAGC
>ERZ724512.1317-NODE-1317-length-11610-cov-16.068369_pt1 | contig 11610 bp, 9 predicted proteins | sample MGYA00376045_ERZ724512 | MGnify/ENA primary metagenome ERZ724512 (study PRJEB28724, sample SAMN07190883) | activated sludge metagenome | isolation source: activated sludge of sewage treatment plant in Hong Hong | place: Hong Kong | collected 2016-03-17 ... | reverse complement strand
GCGCGGCTGGCGAGGTACCCGCGGGTCGAGGTGCGCAAGGGCTGGATCGACGACGCGGAGTACGCCGAGCCGTGGCCGGCCTTCCGGGCCCGCGTGACGGCTGCCCTCGACCGGGCGCAGGAGCAGGCCGGCCCGGGTGGCACGGTCGTGGTGGTCAGCTCGGGCGGGCCGATCGCGGCCGCGTGCGCTGCGCTGGTCGATCCCGAGGCCGACGACGCGTCGTTCGCCCGGCTGTGGAGCCGGCTCAACACGGTGATGGTGAACGCGTCGTACACGCGCGTGGTCGTCGGTTCCACCGGCCCTCGGCTGCTGACCTTCAACGAGCACCCGCACCTCGAGGGCGAGCTCGTGACCTACCGCTGACGCCTACCGCCGATCCCTACCGCTGACGCCTGCCGCTGGCGCCTGCCGCTGACCCCTACCGCCGACCCCGCGCCGGGTGCATGCTGGCCCGATGGCACAGGCGGCTCCCGCGCCGAACCGGAGCATGGCGGTCCCGCTGACGGCGTTCGCGGCGGGCGCGGTCGTCGCGCTGCTGGTCGGGGTGTTCGGCACGGTCCACGACCCCACGTTGGGCGGGACCACCACGTTGGGGTTCGACACGGTGCTCGCGATGAAGGTCGCGGTCACCTGCGTGATCGGCGTGCTCGCGGTCCTGCAGCTGCTGGGGGCGCTGTGGCTCTACGGCCGGCTCGGCGTCGCGGCGCCGTCCTGGCTGGGCACCGTGCACCGAGTGGGCGGCACGGTCGCCCTGCTGCTCACCGTCTTCGTCGGGTATCACTGCCTCTGGGCGCTCGGGCTGGAGAGCGGCCACCTGCCCGACGGCGAGAAGGTGCCGCTGCGGACGGTCGTGCACGGGGTCCTCGGGTGTGCGGTGTTCGGGGCGGTCGTGGTGAAGGTGACGGCGGTGCGGTCCCAGCGGGCCCCGGGCTGGTTCCTGCCGATCGCCGGCGGGCTGCTGTTCGCGCTGCTGGTCCTCGTCGTGCTGACCTCCGCCGTCTGGTACCTGGACGCCCACGGCTGGCCGTCGAACAGCTACGCCTGACCGCAGCCGCAGCCGCAGCCGCAGCCGCAGCCCGCAGTCAAGGCAGCCCTAGACCAGCCCGGCGCGCATGTCCATGAGCCGACCGAGCACGCGAGGCGCGTCGGCGCGCAGGCCGTCGTGCTCGTACTCGTTGGTGACCCAGGCCCGCACGTTGCCGACCCGGCGCGCGGTGTCGAGCTGCAGGTCGGCGTCGACGTACATGTCGTCGAAGTAGACGGCCGCGCACACCGGCACCTCGTTGGTGGCGAGCCGGTCGAGGTCGTAGAGGGGCGGCCAGTCGTCGTACGACGCCAGCAGGTCCGCGGCGCCGAGGAACGGGCGGAGCGCGGCGATCTCCTCGAACATCCAGCGGTAGAACATCTCGCCGGTGAAGAGCAGCGGGTCGTGGTCGGCCGCGAACTCCGGGTGCTGGGAGATCGCTCGTTCGGCCGCCCACGCCGTCGGCGGCAGGCCGGGCTGGCCGTAGGTGTACTCCTGCAGCGCGAACAGCGGCCCTTCCGCGAAGGCGGTCGCCGTGAGCACGCCGTGGAGGAAGACGTCGGAGAGCTCCGCGCCGTGCCACGCCTCGTCGAGCAGCCAGTGCAGCTTGTCGTAGCCGTCGCCCATGCCGAACCCGCTGCCGAGCATCCGGAACCGCCGCGGGGTGAACCGGTCGCCGTCGGGCAGGTGCACGACGTGTGCCTCGAGATGGTTCGCGATCCGCCGTACCGTGTGGGCGTCCTCGGGGTAGCGGGCATAGAACTCGGCGTTCTTGCGGGCCACGCGCGGGTAGGTGCGTGCGTAGACGTCGTCGGCCGTGGCGACGATCCCGGGCAGCCCGCCGGTCACGTAGCAGGCGTCGAGCGCCTCGGGCGCCTGCGAGAGGTACGCCATCGTGACGAAGCCGCCGTAGCTCTGACCCAGCGTCTCCCACGGCCGACCGCCGGCGAGGCGGGCACGGAGCACCTCGGCGTCCGCCACGATCGAGTCGGCGCGGAACAGGCGGAGGTACGCCGCGACCTGCCCGTCGGTCATCCCCGCGACCGCGCGACCCGTGAGCGGCGTGCTACGGCCGGTGCCGCGCTGGTCGAGCAGGAGCACCCGGTGGGTGCGGGTGGCGAACCGGATCCATCCGTCCCCCGGGCCTCCTCCCGGGCGCGGCGACTTGCCGCCGGGGCCGCCCTGGAGGAACAGCAGCCACGGCAGCTCGTCGTGCTCGCGGCCCGCCGCGACCACCTCGCGTGCGAACACCTCGATGGTGCCGCCGCGCTCCGGACGACGGTGGTCGAGGGGCACCTCCACGACGTGGTCGGTGACGACGAGACCCGGGATCCGCACGGTGGTCATGTCCCCGAGTCTGAGGGTTGAGTCGAGACTTCCGTCGATCGAGTCGGGACTTCTCGCCACGGGTGTGGTCAGAAGTCGCGACTCAACCGACGGAAGTCTCGACTCAACAGAAAACAAGCAGGCTTGACTGTTTGTTCCTGACCCAGCATGCTGGCGCGGTGACGTCGTCCACCGCCGCTGCCCCGACCTCGGGGCGGGTGCCCCAGGAGGAGCGCACGCGGGTGATGCGGGCGCGGCTGCTCGAGGCGACCGTCGACTGCCTGGTCGAGCGCGGCTTCGCGGGTACGTCGACGACGCTGGTCTCCGAGCGGGCCGGGGTGAGCCGGGGTGCGCAGCTGCACCACTTCCCCACCAAGAACGATCTGGTCGTCGCCGCGGTGGAGCACCTGACCGAGAAGCGCGGCGCCGAGCTGGCCGCGGCGGCCGCCCGGTTGCCGCAGGGCCGCCGACGGACCCGTGCGGTCCTGGAGATGCTGGCCGACCACTTCACCGGCGCGGTCTTCAGCGCCGCCCTCGAGCTGTGGGTGGCGGCTCGGACCGACGAGACGCTGCTCGCCGCCGTCTCGCCGCTGGAGCTGCGCGTCGGCCGCGAGACGCACCGGCTCACCGTCGAGCTGCTGGGCGCCGACGAGTCGGTCCCGGGCACCCGGGAGCTGGTGCAGGCCACCCTCGACCTCGTGCGCGGCCTCGGCCTCGCCAACACGATCACCGACGACGCCCGCCGGCGCGGCCGGATCCTCGACCGCTGGGCCGACCTGCTGGACCAGCAGCTGCAGAAGGAGCAGGGATGACCCTCCTCGACGACCTCCTGGTCGACCTCAAGGCCGAGAGCGACCGGCTCTGGAACGCCGTGTCCGGCCTCGACGACGCCGGGTGGGCCACGCCCACCCCGGCGCCCGGCTGGACGGTCGCCACCCAGGTCGCGCACCTGCTCTGGACCGACGAGGTCGCGGTGATCGCCGCGACCGACAAGGACGCGTGGGACGCACTCGTCCTCGAGGCGCTCGAGGACCCGCTCGGGATCGTCGACGCGAAGGCGCTCGAGGTCGCGCGGCTCGCCCCGGCCGCCCTGCTGGCCCGCTGGGGACGGGCCCGCGAGGCGCTCCCGCGCGCGCTGCGGGACTACCCCGAAGGGCAGAAGATGCCCTGGTTCGGCCCGCCGATGTCGCCGACGTCGATGGCGACCGCACGGTTCATGGAGACCTGGGCGCACGCGCTCGACGTGTACGACGCCCTGGACGTCGCCCCCGAACCGACCGACCGGATCCGGCACGTCGCGCACCTCGGCGTACGCACCCGCGGGTTCGCGTTCTCGGTCCACGGACTCGAGCCGCCGGCCGACGAGCTCCGGGTGGAGCTGACCGCTCCCTCGGGCGAGCTGTGGACGTGGGGTCCAGAGGACGCCGCGCAGTCGGTCCGCGGCTCGGCCTGGGACTTCTGCCTCCTGGTGACCCAGCGGGTCCACCGCGACGACACCGGGCTGGTCGCGACCGGCCCGGACGCGGAGAAGTGGCTCACGATCGCCCAGGCGTTCGCCGGCCCCGCCGGTGAAGGGCGGCAGGCCCGTGCCTGACGGACGTGACGACGTGATGCGGATCGGCAACTGCTCCGGCTTCTACGGCGACCGGCTCTCCGCGATGCGCGAGATGCTCGAGGGCGGGTCGTTGGACTACCTCACCGGTGACTACCTCGCCGAGCTGACCATGCTGATCCTCGGCCGGGACACGATGAAGGACGCCTCGCTGGGCTACGCGAAGACGTTCGTCCGCCAGCTCGAGGACTGCCTCGGCCTCGCCCTGGAGCGCGGCGTGAAGATCGTCAGCAACGCCGGCGGTCTCAACCCCGCCGGCCTCGCCGACCGGGTGCGCGAGATCGCGGCCGGCCTCGGCCTCGACGCCGCCGTCGCGCACGTCGAGGGCGACGACCTGCGGGGGATCTCCCAGGAGCTGGGGCTGAGCGAGAAGGCCCTGACCGCCAACGCCTACCTGGGTGGGTTCGGCATCGCAGCCGCCCTGCGCGCGGGCGCCGACGTCGTCGTCACCGGACGGGTCACCGACGCGAGCGTCGTCGTCGGACCGGCGATCGCGCACCACGGCTGGACGCCGACGTCGTACGACGAGATGGCCGGTGCCGTCGTGGCCGGCCACGTGCTCGAGTGCGGGACCCAGGCCACGGGCGGCAACTTCTCCGGCTTCCGGTCCCTCCCGGACCACACCACGCCGCTGGGCTTCCCGCTCGCCGAGATCGCGGCCGACGGCAGCAGCGTGATCACCAAGCACGCCGGCACCGGCGGCATGGTCACCGTCGACACCGTCACCGCCCAGCTCCTCTACGAGATCCAGTCGACGCGCTACCTCAACCCCGACGTCACCACCCACCTCGACACGATCACGCTCCGGGAGGTCGGACCGGACCGCGTCGAGGTCAGCGGCGTGCGCGGCGAGGCGCCGCCCGAGCGGCTCAAGGTCTGCGTCAACGAGCTCGGCGGCTTCCGCAACGCCGCGGAGTTCGTGCTCACCGGGCTCGACATCGAGGCCAAGGCCGACTGGGTGCGCGAGCAGCTCTCGCCGTCGCTCACCGCCGCCGAGGTGTCCTGGACGCTGACCGCGCTCCCACAGCCGGACGCCGACACCGAGGAGGGTGCGTCCTGCCTCCTGCGGTGCGCGGTCAAGGACGCCGAGCCCGGCCCGGTCGGCCGCGCGTTCACCGGCCCGGCGGTCGAGCTGGCGCTGGCGTCGTACCCCGGCTTCACGATGACCGCCCCGCCGGCCCAGCCGGCGCCGTACGGCATCTACCGGGCGGCGTACGTCGACCGCGCGTCGGTCACTCACACGGTCGTCCACGCCGACGGTCGGCGCGAGGTGATCGCCGACCCCCTCGAGTTCGGCGTCGCCGACCCCGACCACGGCCGGCGGCCCTCGCCCTACCCCGCGCCCGTCGACTCGGTGACCCGGCGGATGCCGCTCGGCACCTTCGTCCACGCCCGATCGGGCGACAAGGGCGGCGACGCCAACCTCGGGCTGTGGGTCGTGCACGACGGCTCGGAGAAGTACGACGAGCGGGTCACCTGGCTGCAGAAGCTGATCACCCCGCGCAAGGTGCGCGAGCTGGTGCCCGAGGCGGCCGACCTCGAGGTCGAGGTCTACGTGCTCCCCAACCTCGGCGCGGTGAACGTGCTGATCCGCGGGCTGCTCGGCGACGGGGTCGCCGCATCCACGCGCTTCGACCCGCAGGCCAAGGGCCTCGGCGAGTGGGTGCGCTCGCGGCTCGTCCACATGCGCGAGGGACTGGCAACCACCCCACGGAGTTCTTCGTCTCCTCCGCTGCGCTCCCCCGACGAACAACTCCGCGGGGACCCCGGAGAAGAGCGATGAGCGCGCTCCACGACCTGGGCGCCGAGTTCGTCCGGCGCGAGGTGGCGCCCCACCTGCAGGAGTGGGAGGACGCCGGGGAGATCCCGCGCGCGCTGCACCTGGCGGCGGCGAAGCAGGGGCTGCTCGGCATCTCGTTCGCCGAGGAGGTGGGCGGCCAGGGTGGTGACCTGCTCGACACCGTCGACCTGCAGGAGGGGATGTTCGAGGCGGGCGCGTCGAGCGGGCTGATGGCGGCCCTCTTCACGGGCGGCATCGCGCTGCCCCACATCGCCGCCCACGGCAGTCCCGACCTGGTCGACCGCTTCGTGCGGCCGACCCTCGCGGGGGAGAAGATCGGAGCGCTCGGCATCACCGAGCCCGGTGGCGGCTCCGACGTCGGCGGCATCCGCACGACCGCGGTGCGGGACGGCGACGACTACGTCGTCAACGGCGCCAAGACGTTCATCACCAGCGGCGTGCGCGCGGACTTCGTGACGACGGCGGTCCGGACAGGTGGGCCGGGGGCGGGGGGCGTCAGCCTGCTCGTCATCGAGAAGGGCACGCCGGGCTTCACCGTCGACCGCTCGCTGCGCAAGATGGGCTGGCACTGCTCCGACACCGCCGAGCTGTCGTTCGTCGACGTGCGCGTGCCGGTCGCGAACCTGGTCGGCGCGGAGAACAGCGGCTTCCTGCAGATCGCCGAGCAGTTCGTGGTCGAGCGGATCGCGCTCGCCGTCCACGCCTACGGCATCGCCGCCCGCTCGCTCGCCCTGACCGCGGCGTACTGCCGTGACCGCGAGACGTTCGACAAGCCGCTCATCGAGCGTCAGGTCGTGCGGCACAAGCTCGTCGAGATGCACCGGCAGGTCGAGGTGGCCCGCACCTACACGCGCGAGGTGGCGCGTCGGCACGTGGGCGTTGCCCCCGAGATGCAGAGCAACGTGATCGCGGAGGCCTGTCTCGCGAAGCAGACCGCCGTCGACTGCTCGACCTACGTCTGCGACCAGGCCGTCCAGCTGCACGGCGGGACGGGATACATGCACGGGACCGAGGTGGAGCGGCACTACCGCGACGCGCGGATCCTGCCGATCGGAGGAGGGGCCAGCGACGTGCTGACCGATCTCGCAGCCAAGCTGCTGGGCTATTCATGAGCATCTCCCTGCTGAAGCCGATGGGCGGCGAGGTGTCGCTCTGGATGAAGGCCTCGCCCGAGGAGGTGTGGGCGCTCGTGAGCGACGTGACCCGCATCGGGGAGTTCTCACCGGAGACCTTCGAGGCGCAGTGGACGCGCGGCTCGACCGGCCCGGAGGTGGGCGCCTACTTCAAGGGCCACGTGAAGCGCAACGGCGTGGGGCCGACCTACTGGTCCCCGTGCAAGGTCACCGAGTGCGTGCCGAACGAGCTGTTCGAGTTCTCGGTCGGCACCGACGACGTGACGGTCAACAACTGGGGCTACCGCCTGCAGGCGCAGAACGGCGGCACGCTCGTCACGGAGTACTTCCGGCTCGAGCCGGCGCTCTACCTGCGCGCCTACTGGCTGGTGCTCGGGTTCCTGCGCGGGCGCACCAACGAGAAGGGCATGCGGACCACGCTCGAGCGGATGAAGCAGGTGGTGGAGTCATGACGGAGACCATGTCCGAGACCGTGTCGACGAACCGCGAGGCGATGCTGGCGAAGCTCGCCGAGCTCGACACCGAGCAGGCCAAGGCGGTCGCCGGCGGCGGCGAGAAGTACGTCGGGCGCCACCACGCCCGCGGCAAGCTGCTGCCCCGCGAGCGGATCGAGCTGCTCATCGACGAGGGATCGGCCTTCCTCGAGCTCTCCCCGCTCGCCGGCTGGGGATCGGACTTCCCCGTCGGCGCCAGCGTCGTCACCGGCATCGGGGTCGTCGAGGGCGTCGAGTGCATGATCACCGCCAACGACCCGACGGTGAAGGGCGGCGCCAGCAACCCCTGGACGGTCAAGAAGATCTTCCGCGCCTCGCAGATCGCCGAGGAGAACGGGCTCCCGACGGTCTCGCTCGTCGAGTCCGGTGGCGCGGACCTGCCGACGCAGAAGGAGATCTTCATCCCCGGGGGCAAGCTCTTCCGCGACATCACGCGGGCGTCGGCGCGCAAGGAGCCGACCGTGGCGCTGGTCTTCGGCAACTCGACCGCCGGCGGTGCCTACGTGCCCGGCATGTCCGACTACACCGTGATGGTCAAGGAGCAGGCCAAGGTCTTCCTCGGCGGCCCGCCGCTGGTGAAGATGGCGACCGGTGAGGAGTCCGACGACGAGTCGCTCGGCGGTGCCGAGATGCACGCCCGGACCTCCGGCCTCGCCGACTACCTCGCCGAGGACGAGCTCGACGCGATCCGCATCGGCCGCCGCATCGTGGCGCGGCTCAACTGGCGCAAGGCGACGCGGCCGCCGGTCACCTGGGCCGAGCCCGACGAGGACCCCGAGGGCCTGCTCGACCTGATCCCGGCGGACCTGAAGGAGCCGTTCGACCCGCGCGAGGTGATCCGCCGGATCTGCGACGGGGTGTCCGACACGAACGGCACGGTGTTCGACGAGTTCAAGCCGCTCTACGGCACGTCGCTGGTCACCGGCTGGGCCAAGCTGCACGGCCGGCCGATCGGCATCCTCGCCAACGCGCAGGGGGTGCTGTTCTCCGAGGAGGCCCAGAAGGCCACCCAGTTCATCCAGCTCGCCAACCAGGTCGACACCCCGCTGCTGTTCCTGCACAACACCACCGGCTACATGGTCGGCAAGGAGTACGAGCAGGGCGGCATCATCAAGCACGGCGCGATGATGATCAACGCGGTGAGCAACTCCAAGGTCCCGCACCTGAGCGTGATCATGGGCGCGTCCTACGGTGCCGGCAACTACGGCATGAACGGGCGCGGCTACGACCCGCGCTTCCTGTTCACCTGGCCGTCGGCGAAGTCCGCGGTGATGGGCCCGGCGCAGCTCGCCGGCGTGCTGGAGATCGTCGCCCGGCAGTCCGCCGAGTCGCGCGGCGACGTCTTCGACGCGGAGGGTATCCAGGGCATCAAGGAGATGGTGGAGGCGCAGATCGAGGAGCAGTCGCTGCCGTTCTTCCTCTCCGGGATGCTGTACGACGACGGCGTCATCGACCCCCGCGACACCCGGACGGTCCTCGGCATCTGCCTGTCCGTCATCGAGACCGAGCCGATCGTCGGCACCGACCGCTTCGGCGTCTTCAGGATGTGAGCAGCATGATCAACCGACTGTTGGTGGCCAACCGCGCCGAGATCGCGTCCCGGGTGTTCCGCACCTGCCGCAAGCTCGGGATCGAGACCGTCGCCGTCCACTCCGACGCCGATGCGGCCCTGCCCTACGTGCGCGAGGCCGACCACGCCGTACGCCTGCCCGGCAGCGCACCGTCGGAGACCTACCTCCGGATCGACCTCGTGCTCGAGGCGGCCCGCCGGTCCGGTGCCGACGCGATCCACCCGGGCTACGGGTTCCTCTCGGAGAACGCCGACTTCGCCCGTGCCGTCGAGGACGCCGGCCTGACCTGGGTCGGTCCGACGCCGGGGTCGATCGACGCGATGGGCTCGAAGATCGGCGCCAAGGAGATCATGAAGGCGGCCGGGGTGCCGGTGCTCGAGGCTCCCGCCGAGCCCACCGAGGCCGACCTCCCGTTGCTCGTGAAGGCGTCCGCCGGCGGCGGTGGTCGCGGCATGCGGGTGGTGCGGCGGCTGGAGGACCTGGGCGGCGAGATCGCCAAGGCGGAGGCGGAGGCGTTGTCCGCCTTCGGCGACGGCACCGTCTTCGTCGAGCCGTACGTCGAGCGCGGCCGCCACGTCGAGGTGCAGATCGTCGGCAACGGGCAGGGTGACGTGCTCGTCCTGGGCGAGCGCGACTGCTCGCTGCAGCGGCGCCACCAGAAGGTCGTCGAGGAGTCGCCGGCGCCGAACCTCACCGAGGACGTCGCGGACGCGCTGCACGAGGCCGCGCGCAAGGCCGGGGAGGCGATCGACTACCGCGGTGCGGGCACGGTCGAGTTCCTCTACGAGCCGGGGTCCGAGCGCTTCTTCTTCCTCGAGATGAACACCCGTCTCCAGGTCGAGCACCCGGTGACCGAGCTGGTCCACGGCGTCGACCTGGTCGAGATGCAGCTGGCGGTGGCGGAGGGCGCCGGCCTGGACGGCTGGGCGGTCGCCGGCGAGCCGATGGGGCACGCGATCGAGGTCCGGCTCTACGCCGAGGACCCCGCGGCGGACTACCAGCCGCAGAGCGGCCGGCTGACGACGTTCGAGATCCTCCCCCCTGGTGAGCAGAGCGAGGGGATCCGGGTCGACGCCGGGTTCGAGTCCGGCAGCGAGGTGTCGACGCACTACGACGCGATGCTGGCCAAGGTCATCGCGTACGCCGAGACCCGCACGGCTGCGGCGCGCAAGCTCGCGTCCGTGCTCAGCCGGGCACGCATCCACGGGCTCGTCACCAACCGCGACCTGCTCGTGTCGATCCTGCGCGACCCGACCTTCCAGGCCGGCGAGGTCTCGACCGACTTCCTGACCGGCTTCGAGACGGACCGGCCTGGATCGGTGAGCGCCGACGCAGCGGTCGCTGCGGCGATCGCGCTCGCGGAGCACGCGCGCGAGGTCCGCACCGTCCAGCGGGGCATCCCGGTCGCCTGGCGCAACGTGGCGTCCCAGCCGCAGCGCACCGTCTTCCAGACCCTCGACGGCGCCGAGGTCACCGCCGAGTGGTGGGGCGGGCGCGACGGCTACGCGATCGACGGCCACCAGGTGGTCGCGGCGAGCCCGACCGAGGTGACGCTCGAGACCGACGGGGTGCGCGCGACGTACCGGATCGCTGTCAACGGAGCCGATGTCGACGTCGACGGCCCGCGCGGCCACACGCGGCTGACGCGCGTGCCGCGGTTCGTGGACCCCGCCGAGCAGGTCGCCAGCGGCAGCCTGCTGGCGCCGATGCCGGGCACGGTCGTCACCGTGGCGGTGGAGGCCGGGCAGCAGGTCGAGGCCGGGCAGCCGGTGCTCGTGCTCGAGGCGATGAAGATGCAGCACACCGTGAGCGCGCCGTACGCCGGCACGGTGACCGAGATCGACGTGAAGCCCGGTGCGCAGGTCGCCGCCGGGGAGGTCCTCGCAGTAGTCGAGCAGAGCATGGTGGAAGAGGAGCAGCAGTGAGCAACGAGTTCAGCGAGTCCGAGGAGCGCCAGGAGCTCCGCAAGGCCGTGGCCAAGCTGGCCGGGAAGTTCGGCCGCGAGTGGTTCACCGAGAAGGCCCGCGCCGGGGAGAAGACGACCGAGCTGTGGCTGGAGATCGGGCGCAACGGCTACCTCGGCATCAACATCCCCGAGGAGTACGGCGGCGGGGGTGGCGGCATCGGCGACGTCGCCGCCGTGTGCGAGGAGCTGTCGGCGCAGGGGTGCCCGCTCCTGCTGATGGTCGTGAGCCCGGCGATCTGCGGCACGATCATCAGCCGCTACGGCACCGAGGAGCAGAAGCGGCGCTGGCTCCCGGGCATCTGCGACGGCACCTCGACCATGGCGTTCGCGATCACCGAGCCCGATGCCGGCACCAACACCCACAACATCACCACGACCGCCCGGCGGGACGGCGACGAGTGGGTGCTCAACGGCCGGAAGATCTACATCTCCGGCGTCGACGAGGCCGACAACGTGCTCGTGGTGGCGCGCGCCGAGGACGCGAAGACCGGCAAGGTCAAGCCGGTCCTCTTCGTGGTCCCGACCGACTCCGCCGGCTTCGAGGCGCGGGCGATCCCGATGGAGATCGTGAGCCCTGAGCTCCAGTTCCAGGTGTTCCTCGACGACGTCCGGCTGCCAGCCGACGCGATCGTCGGCGACGAGGACGGCGGGCTGGTGCAGCTCTTCGCCGGTCTCAACCCCGA
>ERZ724512.1315-NODE-1315-length-11617-cov-5.082166_pt1 | contig 11617 bp, 6 predicted proteins | sample MGYA00376045_ERZ724512 | MGnify/ENA primary metagenome ERZ724512 (study PRJEB28724, sample SAMN07190883) | activated sludge metagenome | isolation source: activated sludge of sewage treatment plant in Hong Hong | place: Hong Kong | collected 2016-03-17 ... | reverse complement strand
TCATCGGCCTTGAAGAACGCCTTGTTGTTGACGGCGGTGAAATAGGGCGAGCGTGGCGTGTAGCCGGTGTCCCGCGCGACCGAGCTCGACGCCCCCGCCCGGATATCCACCAGCAGCGACGTGCCGCCGCCGGTCCCGTCGGTCACGGGACGCCGCGGCGGCGTCGGACAGACTGTCGTCGATGCCGAGCACCGTCACCCGTCGACGATCCCGGGCCTCGGAGTGGTGGTGGGAGCTGACCTACCGGGTCGGGCCCAACCTGTGGGTCATCCCGCTGGCGATGGGGCTCATGGGCGTCCTGCTCTTCGTGGTCACTCGTCGATTCGATCGGGTGGTGCCCGCCCCCGGTGACCACCACGCGGTGTGGGCGCCCGAGTGGCTGATCGCCCGCAACGGAGCCGACGCCTCCCTGGTGCTGACCGCATTCCTGGGAGCCCTCGCGACCGCTCTCGCCCTGGTGTTCTCGACCACGGTGCTCACGTTCTCGCTGGCCACCTCCCAGCTCGGCCCCCGGCTGATCCGCCGCTTCATGGAGGACCCCGTCACGCAGGTGACCCTGGGTCTGTTCCTGTCGACGGTGGTGTACTGCGCGCTCACCCTCGGATCGGTCCGCACCGGGATCGGATCCGCGGGTGTCCCGGCGGTGTCCTACGGCGTGTCGATGCTGTTGGGGCTGTCCTGCTTCGTCGCTCTCGTCGTCTACATCCACCGGGTGGCGACGACGATCCAGTCGCCCAACGTGGTGGCGTCGGTGGTACGGGCCCTCGACCGCTCGCTCGACGAGCGCGACGCGATGTTCGAAGGGGTCGGCTTCGACCTCGACGACGCGGCGGTCGCGGAGCTGAGAGACGCCGCGGACCGCGACGGCCAGGTGGTCGCGGCCCACGCCAGCGGGTTCATCCAGGGGATCGACCACCTGCGGATCCTGGACGCGGTCGATGCCCGGGGGGCGTCGGTGGTGATGGTCCACCGGGTGGGCCAGTTCGTGGTCGAGGGCCAGCCGCTCGCCCGCGTCCTGCCCGCCTCAGCGGCCGCTCCGCTCGCCGGAGAGCTGCACCACGCGGTCGAGATCGGTCCGTGGCGCACCCAGCGCCAGGACGCCGAGTACGCCATCTACCAGGTGGTCGAGATCGCCATCCGGGCCCTGTCCCCAGCGGTGAACGACACCTTCACCGGGATGGTCTGCGTGGACTGGCTCGGGGCGGCGCTCGTCCGAATGGGTCGGGAGCCGGACCACAACGGCGGGCTCTCGGGAGCGGACGGCCGCGTGGGTCTGTACCTGCCGCCCCTGCGGTTCGAGCGGGCGGTGCGCGCCGCGTTCGACCTGATCCGCCAGGCCGGTGCAGCCAATCCGGCTATCTCGATCCGGCTGCTCGACGTGATCGCCACCACGGCGATCGACGTGCGCCCCGAGCACCGCCCGGCGCTGCGTGCCGCGGCGGACCAGGTCCTGGCCGGAGCGTCGGCCCACGCCCCGATCGGGCAGGACGCCCGTGACCTGACCGATCGGCACCGCATTGCGGTCGGGACCATCGACTCGCTCGGGTCCCGGTGAACGCCGCTTCGACGGACGGTCCGAGGGATCCGGGTCGCTTCTCCTACCCCCCGACGGCGCCCTGCTCGATCTCGATCGGCGCGCTGCGCCGGCTGGCCCCGACGGTGGGACCGGGCCCGGGATCGGAGACCGTCGAGGTGGTCGGCCGGACGATGCTGGTGCGAGACCACGGTGGAATCGCGTTCGTCGTCATCCAGCAGGCGGGGGACCGGGTGCAGCTCGTCCTCAGCCGCACCGACGGCCCCGGACCACTCGTGCTGCCCGAGCGCGGAGACGTGGTCGCGGCGGCCGGGACGTTGGGGCGGACCCGGACCGGGGAGCTGTCGGTGTTCACCGATCGGATCACGGTCCTGGCCCCGCACCTGCTCCCGCCGCCCGACAAGCACCAGGGCCCCCGTGAGCCCGGTCGGCGGGCACGGGAGCGTGAGCTCGACCTGATCGCCAACCCCGACAGCCGTCGGACGTTCGCGACCCGGTCCACCGTCGTCCACGCGCTGCGGCGCGAGCTGCACGACCGTGGCTTCACCGAGGTCGAGACCCCGGTGTTCGCGTCGTCGGCCGGCGGGGCGGTCGCCCGACCGTTCGTCACGCACCACCACGCCCTGGGCATCGACCTGTACCTGCGCATCGCCCCCGAGCTGTACCTGAAGCGCCTGGTGGTGGGCGGGATGGACCGGGTGTTCGAGATCGGCAAGGTGTTCCGCAACGAGGGGATCGACGCCGCTCACAACCCGGAGTTCACGATCCTCGAGGCCTACCAGTGCCCGGGCGACCAGTTCGACATGATGGACCTGGTCGAGCAGTTGGTCGTCGGGGCCGGCCGGGCGGCCGGGTCGACCGAGGTGGACGTCGACGGGAACCGCATCGATCTGGCCCGGCCGTGGCGGCGGGTGGCCATGGTCGACCTGGTCGAGGACGTGACCGGGCATCGCATCGACCCCGCCGGGGATCTGGCGGCGGCCCACGCTGCTCTCGACGAACTGGGGGTGACCTGGGAGGAGCCCTGGGGTCCCGGCCGTTGCCTGCTCGCCGCGTTCGAGGAGCGCGTGGAGTCGAGCCTGGTCGAACCCACGATCGTGCACGACCACCCGTTGGAGACCTCGCCCTTGGCCCGGGCGCACCGCAGCGTCCCGGGGGTGGCCGAACGGTTCGAGGTGTTCGTCGCCGGCCGCGAGCTCGCGAACGCCTACAGCGAGCTCAACGATCCGGTCCAGCAACGCGAGCGCATGGAGTCGGCCGCCGCCATCGGTGCCGAGGTGTCAGAGGTCGACGAGGGGTTCCTGCGGGCGCTCGAACGTGGCCTGGCACCCACTGGCGGACTCGGCATCGGCGTCGACCGCCTGGTCATGCTGCTGTCGGGAGCGACGTCGATACGCGACGTGATCCTGTTCCCGACCCAACGGCCGGAGCGCCGTGGCGGCGAGGTCACGGCGCCCCGACCGGTGCTGCCGACGACTCCGTTGCCGACGACGGCCCGGCCGGGGGCGCCGGTCGCGGTCGTGCGACTCCCCGGGCTGGTCCGCGTCGTCGCCACGCTGACCACCGTCGTCGGCGTCCTCACGATGCTCAGCGCGCTGCCGGCTCTGGGGGTACGGGTCCTGCCTCTCGACGAGCTCCTCTCGCCGCTGCCCCAGGTCGTCGACGACCGGGTCCTCGCCGTCGGACTCGGGCTCTGCATGGTGCTGCTCGCCGGACAGCTGCTGCGGGGCAAGAGACGGGCCTGGAAGCTGGCGGTCGGACTCTTCGCCCTGTCCGCGGTGATCAGCGTGCTCCGCGGCGGTGAGGTCGTCGCCCTGGGTGCGTCGCTCAGCATGCTCGTCGTGTTGGGCCTGACCCGCCGTGAGTTCACCGGGCTGCGCGACCCACCGGCGATCACGCAGGTCCTCCTCGCCGCGCCGCGGTTCCTGCTCTTCGTCTACGGCTATGGGTTCCTGGCGCTGTGGAGCCAACGCAACCGCCTGGAACCCCCATTCGGGTGGGTCCGATCGGCCGAGGCGATCACCGTCGGCCTGTTCGGCGCAACCGGGCCCTACGAGTACTCGGGTCGGTTCGCCACCTGGTTCCCGGCATCGCTGGTGGTGCTCGGCGTGATCGGGCTGCTCCTCCTGCTCTGGTTGCTGCTGCGCCCGGCCGTCGCCGCCGCGGTCGGCGACTCCGACGCGGCCGGCAACCGGGCCCGGGCCGAGGGCCTGGTGAGGGAGTGGGGCTGGGACACGCTCGCGCCGTTCGCCTTGCGTCGGGACCGCAGCTGGTTCTTCTCCTCGGACGGCCGGGCGATGATCCCCTACGGGTACCTGGGCGGATTCGCCCTCGGTTCCGGCGACCCGATCGGCGACCCGTCCTCGATCCCGCTGGCGGTCGACGAGTTCATCGAGCACTGCCGGCACCACGGCTGGCAGCCGGCGTTCCTCGCCGCCCGCGAGATCGATGCCGCCTTCTACTCCGAGCGCGGCTTCCGCGACTTCTACCTGGGCGACGAGGCGGTCCTCGACTGTCGGACCTTCGACCTGGACGCTCCGGGCATGGCCCCGGTGCGACAGTCGGTCCGCCGCGTCGAGGGCACCCACCGCGTCGAGCTGATCGCCGAGTCCGAGGCCGACCCGGCTCTGGTCGCCCGGCTCAACGAGATCAGCGTCCGTTGGCGCAAGGGCGCCGACGAGCGGGGCTACACGATGGCGATGAGCACCGAGGTGGGCGCGTCCGACCCCGGTCGACTGCTCGCGGTGGCCTGGCGCGTCGGGTCCGACGCGACCGCCGAGGTCCCCGTCGCGTTCCTGAGGTTGATCCCGACCGGCGGGGGCGACGGACCGTACGGGCGGGGCTACACGTTGGATCTGATGCGGCGGCTTCCCGACGCGGCCAACGGCATCATCGAGCTCCTGGTCGCCCGGTCCGTGAGCGAGCTCGACCAGCGGGGCGTGCGACGTCTGTCGCTCAACTTCGCCGCGTTCTCCCGTTTGCTCGACGACGACGTCCAGCACACCCGGGTCGATCGCCTGCTGCGGCGGGTGGTCGACGTGCTCAACCCCTACTACCAGATCCGGTCGTTGCGCGAGTTCAACGAGAAGTTCCAACCCGAGTGGCAGCCCCGCTCGCTGATCTACGCCGATCCGGGCGACCTCCCCAAGGTGGCGTTGCGGTACGCGTTCCTCGAGGGCTTCGTCGACGTCCCGCTGATCGGCCGGCTCCTGTCCGGGCCGTCCGGAGCGGAAGGCGGGTACCACGTCGCCCGCCTTGGTGGCGAGAAATGACAGGTGTACGGTTCCGGACCGTATGCATGTGTCCTGTCGATGAGGGGTTCGTCATGCGGCATCGGATTCTGATGAAGACGTGCTCCATTCTCGTCTTCATCGCCTGCTCGATCGGGGTCAGCTCGATCGCGAATGCGGGCGACTACAACAGTGGCGAAGTTCGGTACTTCTCTGGAAGCACTGGCAGCGATCCGCAGTGTGCCTGGGGGCAGATCGATGTTGAAGTTGTATCGGGCGATCACGCGACATCCTATTCATGGACTGGCGCTGACCACTCTGTAGCCTGCTGGTTGCCGTTCAATCTCCCTGCGGGCTGGTTGCTGAACATTTCGGTGCTTCAGGTGAAACTCGGCGGTAGCTGGTATGACGTGGGGACAACCTCCGAGTACAGCACGATCACGACGTCATCCTGGGGCAACGGGTACGTCTTGTGGAATCCGCCAATGGCCATGTACAGGGCGGTGTCAGGGCACAGCGTTGCCGTGGCTGGCGGATGGCAATCCCATTTGATGGCTAGCCCTGGTTACTCATGAAGGAGATGGGATGAACCGGATCTCTCGACCGATGCACAGTCTGGCGGGAGCCTTGCTGATCTCCTTGTCCTTGGGCCTGGTGGCATGTGGTGATCCAGCTGAGCCAGTCCAGAATGTCGGAGTTGGAGCCCCGCCTACGTCAGGTTCTTCTGAAGGCCCCCCTGCGACTGATTCTGTGCCCCCGCCGGGCGACGAGCTGGATCCCGCGACGTTCGGTCCCGGTTCACTTCGGCCGGTGGTCAATTCGCGGAACTTTGACCAACGTGGGTTCGTGCGTGCGGATGACCTGTTCCCGAGTCAGCCGGGCCGTCCAATACCTGACTTGGTCGAGGTTCTGGACCCCAACGGTGCTGTGATCGCCTATTGGGGAAACCGAGTTGGCTGGATCGACAAGGATACAGTTGAAGCCCCTGGCTTCGATTTTGCTGCTTATCGGGCGACCCAGAACCACGATGCGCCGCCCAAGCCCCCGTTCAGGGGTTGATTGCGGCCGCAATAGTCGGTTCCGGCGCTTGATCGCGCCGTTCCGTCCGCAACGGTGAGCGGTCGATCGGTCGTGGTCGACGGATCCGGCCTCGGAGCTGACATGCTGGACGCCGTGAGCGACGAACGACCCGGACCACTGGACCGCATGCGGGACCCCGACGCCGACCCGGCCCGTGACCGGGCCCGACTCCGGGCCGCCGCCATGATGGCCGGCATGGGCATCGCCCACTTCCTGGTCCCCGGCCCGTTCCGGCGGATCGTGCCGCGCTGGTTCCCGTGGCGACGGGAGGCGGTGATGGTCTCCGGCGTCGCCGAGATCGCATCCGGAGCCCTGCTGGCGATCCCGCGCACCCGTCGGGCCGGGGGCTGGCTCATGCTGCTCACCGTTCTCGCCGTGTACCCCGCCAACGTGCAGATGGCGATCGACGCGTCCCGGGGTCGTTCCCAGGTGCGCGTGCCGGTGTGGCTCACCTGGTTGAGGTTGCCGCTGCAGCTGCCGATGCTGGCCCGGGCATGGAGCTTCACCCGCTGAGCGGACAGAGTCACGACCCTTCCTCCCGCCCGGTCGCGTCCCTCCCCGGATTCGCGGACCGATCGGTCCTGGAGTCCCGCGTCGACGCCGCGTCGGGTGCCGGGCGGCCGGTCGGGGCGGAGCGCCCGCTCGGGCTGGTGCGCGTGAGCGGACCCGATGACCGCGCCGCGGAGCTGGCCGACAGGCTCCGGTCCGCGGTGCGGCCCGGCGACACGGTCGCCGAGCTCGGACCCGGCCGCTTAGCGGTCCTCTGCGACCGGCTGGGCGAGCCCGACGACCTCCTCACCATCGCCCACCGGGTGGAGCAGCAGCTCGCCGCGGCCCCGCCGCTCGACCCCCGACTGGACGTCGCCCTGGTCGACCACGCCGGCAGGGAACCCGGGAGGATCGTCGGTGACGATCGACCGGGCCGACGTGTGGAGGACCCCGAGGACCTCCCGGCTGGGACGTGGGTCCGATTCGACGAGGCGCTGCGGGATCGGGCGACGCGCCGTGAGCAGACCGAGGCGGCCCTGCGTCGTTCCAGCGACGGTCGGGACCTGGTTCTGCACTACCAACCGGAGCGCGACCTCGTGACGGGCCGGACCGCGGGGGTCGAAGCCCTGCTGCGCTGGGAGCGCGACGGCGTGATGGTCGGCCCGGACCGCTTCGTCCCCCTGGCCGAGCACACCGGGCTTATCGTGCCAATCGGCGAATGGGTCCTGCGGACCGCGTGCGACCAGCTGATGAGGTGGCGTCGCGACGGGGCGGCCCGGGACGCGTTCGTGGCGGTCAACGTGTCGCCGCGTCAGCTCCTGCACGACGGCTTCGTCGGTGCGGTCCGTGAGGTCCTGGCCGATCCCGGGCTCGCCCCCGGTGACCTCGTCCTCGAGCTGACCGAGGGCGTTCTCCTCAACGACCTGGCGCTGGCACGCGACCGGTTGGGCGAGCTGCGCGGCCTGGGGGCCCGGGTGGCGGTGGACGACTTCGGCACCGGCTACGCATCGCTCACCTACCTGCACCAGCTGCCCATCGACGCGGTGAAGCTCGACCGCAGCTTCGTGAGCGGCCTCGGGGTCGACCCCCGCCTCACCGCCATCGTGACCTCGGTGCTCGGGTTGCTGGGGGCCCTCGGCCTGCAGTCGATCGCCGAAGGCGTGTCGAGCGTCGCCCAGGCCGAACGGCTGGCCGCCCTCGGCTGCGCCCTGGCCCAGGGCGAGTGGGTCGGCACACCCGCCCCGCCGGAGCAGCTCGTCGACCAGCTGCGCTGAGAGGCGTCGCCGGTCAGGGGCGGTCCGACCGCCGCGTCGGGCGGATCAGAACGGCAGGGCGGGGTGGCCCAGAACCCGGTGCGGATCGCAGCGCTCCCGCAGGGACCGCAGCACCGCGCGATCGCCCGGAGGTGTCGTGCGGATCCACCAGTCCGCGTTGTGAGGACCGATCCCGTGCTCGGCGGAGTAGCTCCCGTGGTGGTCGTCGACCGCGGTTCCGAACACGACCCGGCGGGCGTCCGCGCGCTCGCTGTCGCCGGGAGGTCCGCCGGTGAACACCAGGTTGCAGTGGGTGCCGCCGTCGGCCCAGTGGCCGAAGTCCGCCACCACCGCCCGCGGCACGGTGGTCGCGAGCCGCTCCCGGACGTCGTCGCGGAACGCCACCAGCTCGGAGCGGGGGACCGAGACGTCGAACCCGACGACGGTTCCGGCCCGGGCGAGTCCCTCGGTGATCGAGTGTCGCAGGTGCCACGCCCGGTCGGTCGGGACCAGGACGGCGTCATCCACCACGCCGGCATCGTCGAGCGCCGCCACCGCGTCGGCGAGCACCTCCGCGGTGCCGATGGGGCCGGCCGCCTCGACCAGCACCATCACCTCGGGGGCGGGGCTCCGGTCGCCCCACGGTGATCGGAGGCCGTCGATGTGGTCCACCGCCAGGTCCAGGGCCGTGTCCGAGACGACCTCGTAGGCCGACAGCAGCGGCCCGAGCGCATCCTCCAGGATCCGCAGCGCGTCCAGTGCCGCGGCGGCGTCGACCGGGGCCAGCAGGCCGCACGCCGTCTCCCGGGGGACTCGGGCCAGCTCGACCGCGACCCGGGTAACGACGCCGAGCGCCCCGCCGGATCCCACCATCAGCGAGGTCAGGCGAGGTCCGGTGTTGTCCTTGCGCAGCCGCGTCAGGTCGTCGATCACGGTCGGGCCGACGCCGTTGGTCAGCTCGACGTCGGCCAGGACCGCCTCGACGCCGAGCACCCGGCGGCGCATGTCGCCGTGCGCCAGCATCCGGGCCCCGCCGGTGTCGGTGGCCACCATCGCTCCCAGGCACGGATCGGCCCCCAGGTCGATCGGCAGCGACAGGCCCAGCGGAGCCAACCGGTCGTTCAACGTCGAGAGCCTCACCCCGGCCGGGACGATCGCCACCCGGTCATCCGCGAAGACCTCGATCGGGTCGACCAGTCGCTCGGTGCTGAGGACCACGATCGGTCGAGGATCGGATCCCGACGGAACGGTCGGTGGCACCGACGCGCCGACCAGGCCCGTGTTGGCGCCCTGGGGCAGCAGACGGAACCCGTCGAGCACGGCGCGTCGGACGACCGTGCACACCTGTGCGGTCGTCGCCGGCCGCAGCACCGCCGCGGCGGGACCGCCCCGGCCGCGGGCGGGCTCCAGGTAGCGGTCGAGGACGTCCCGACCCGCTCGCAGCACCGACCCCGCTCCGAGCGCGTCCTCGAGGTCGTCGAGCAGTCGGTCGTCGAGCAGCCGGTCGTCGAGCAGCCGGTCGTCGAGGGGTGTCGCGGTCTCGCCGTCGGTCTCCTCCACGTCGCGACAACATAGGGGTCCCAGTCCGGCCCCGGAGGAGCGACCCAGATGACGACGACCGACGCAGAGGATCCGACCGCGCCGTACGCCGGCCACGAGGGCCGGGTGGGTCGGGTGTTCGCCACCTCGGAGCCTTGGTGGCCCGAACGTCGTCGGCCGGCCGAGGGCGCTCCCAACATCGTCGTCGTGCTCTGCGACGACCTGGGCTACTCCGACCTCGGTTGCTACGGCTCGGAGATCCCGACGCCCAACATCGACGCGATCGCGGCCGAGGGGCTGCGCTACACCGACTACCACTCGGCGCCGATGTGCTCGCCCACCCGGGCGTCGCTGATGACCGGCCTCGAACCGCACCGCGCCGGGGTCGGCCACGTGGCGCACTCCGATCCGGGCTTCCCCGGCTACGCCATGGAGCTGACCCCGTTCGCGCCCACGTTGCCGGAGCTGCTGCGAGACGCCGGGTACCAGACGCTGATGGTCGGCAAGTGGCACCTGACCAAGGACAGCGAGGTCAACGACGCCGGGGACCGCTCGTCGTGGCCGCTGCAGAAGGGCTTCGACCGCTACTACGGGTTCCTCGATGCCTTCACCAACTTCCACCACCCGCACCGCCTGATCGAGGACAACCACGCGGTGCGCACCGACGAGTACCCCGAGGGCTACTTCGTCACCGACGACTTCACCGACCGGGCGATCGACATGGTGCGCGAGACCAAGGCGTCGGACCCGACCAAGCCGTTCTTCCTCTACTTCTCGCAGGCCGCGGTGCACGCCCCCTTGCAGGCCAAGGCCGTCGACGTCGAACGCCACGCCGAGACCTACCGGGCCGGGTGGGACGCCATCCGCCAGGCCCGCTACGAACGCCAGGTCGACCTGGGCGTGATCCCCGACGGCGCCGAGCTCGCGCCCCGCAACACCGAGCCCGGCGACGACGTCCCGCCGTGGGACGACCTCGACGACGACCAGAAGCGACTCTTCGCCCGCTACATGGCGGTGTACGCCGGTCTGATCGACAACCTCGACCAGAACATCGGGCGGCTGCGCGACGCGCTCGAGGAGATGGGCGAGTGGGACAACACGCTGTTCATCTTCACCTCCGACAACGGCGGGTCCCGCGAAGGTCAGGAGCAGGGCACCTCGGCGTACTTCCGGACCCTGCACTGGGAGCGCAAGGGAGCCGCGGAGCCGTTCGAGGAGGACCTGGCCCGACACGACGTCATGGGCGGGCCGACCACGCTGCCGCACTACCCCCGCGGCTGGGCGATGGTGTCGAACACGCCGTTCCGGCTCTACAAGATCAACGCCCACCGAGGCGGGCACTCCGTTCCGTTCGTCGTGTCGTGGCCCAGGGCGCTGGCCGAGGCCGGCCACACCGGCGGGGAACGGCGTCACCAGTACCTGCACGTCACCGACCTGCTGCCGAGCTTCCTGGAGCTCGCCGGGGTGACCCGCCCCGACGAGGAGTGGCGGGGCAACCCGGTGCTGCCCCTGGCCGGTGAGGCGGTGTTCGGGGCGACGATCACCGATCCCGACGCCGTCGGGCGCAGCCGTGACGTCGTCGTCGAGAACGAGGGTCACCGCGGCTATCGCCGCGACGGCTGGGAGGTCGTGACCCGCCACCCGGCCCGGACCCCGTTCTCTGCGGACCACTGGGAGCTGTTCGACATGGCTGCGGACCCGACGCAGCTCCGGGACCTGTCCGACGAGCATCCCGATCGTCGGGACGAGCTGGTCGAGGCGTGGGAGTCCGCGGCGTGGGAGAACCAGATCTTCCCGATGGACGAGGGGACCGGCTACCGGTTCCTGCTGCGTCCGCCGTGGGTCGAGCGCTACGACGAACCCGTCGTGCTGCACGCGGGGATGCCGACCCTCGACCGCTGGCGCTCCCAGCGGCTGATCCTCTGGCGCGACGCCGCCATCATCGCGGACGTGACGCTGGGCGAGGGTGACCGGGGGATCCTGTTCGCCCACGGCGACCAGGGCGGCGGCTACTCGCTCTACGTCGACGACACCGGCGAGCTGGTCGCGGCGCACAACGGCTACGGCCTGGAGGGAGAGGTGCGCGGACCTGTGGTCGGTCCCGGGTGCCACGAGCTCGAGCTGCGCATCACCTGCCCGGGCGACGACCTCTGGGACCTGGCCGTCGCGGTCGACGGCGAGGCGGTCGCGGCCGGGACCGGGTTCCGGTTGCTGATGGCGATGGCGCCGTTCGAGGGGATCGACGTCGGCCTCGACCGCCGGTCCCCGGTGTGCTGGAAGGTCTACGAGCGCCACGGGTCGTTCCCGTTCACCGGGACGATCCACTCGGTTCGCTACCAGCCCGGTGATCCCGCGCCGGACAGCCCGACCAACTTCCTCGAGGTGCTCCGCGACTGGGGCCGCAGCATGGAGTGACCCGCCCCCGCGTCGCCCCCGACCCCGCTTTGTCCCGCACAGACGCGGTGATCACCGCGTCTGTGCGTGACAAAGCG
>ERZ724512.1314-NODE-1314-length-11619-cov-7.403926_pt1 | contig 11619 bp, 11 predicted proteins | sample MGYA00376045_ERZ724512 | MGnify/ENA primary metagenome ERZ724512 (study PRJEB28724, sample SAMN07190883) | activated sludge metagenome | isolation source: activated sludge of sewage treatment plant in Hong Hong | place: Hong Kong | collected 2016-03-17 ... | reverse complement strand
ACCTCCATGCCGGAGTCGGCGATCATCCGAAGCGTGTCCCAGCGCTCGTCCCAGGTGTGGGTGGTGACGACGTTCGGGAAGTACGAACGCGCGGTCTCGAGGTTGTGGTTGTAGCGGTGGATGCCCATCGCTTTGAGGTCGTCGACCTGTTCGCGGGTCAGGATGCCCAGCGACGCCGCGACGTTGATGTCCACGGCCTCCTGGATCGCGGCGACGGCCTCCCGCATCTGGGTCATCAACTTCTCGTCCGGGCCACGGACAGCAGCCACGATGCAGAACTCGGTGGCGCCGGTCGCCGCGGTCTGGATCGCGGCATCGACCAGGCCGGGGACGTCCAGCCAGGCGGCGCGCACGGGGGAGGGGAACAACCCGGATTGCGAGCAGAAGTGGCAATCCTCGGGGCAGCCGCCGGTCTTGACCGAGACGATGCCTTCCACCTCCACCTCCGGGCCGCACCAGCGCATGCGCACGCGGTGGGCAAGGTCGAGGAGCTGCGGGATGCGCTCGTCGGGCAGCTGCAGGATGGCCAGGATTTCCGGCTGGCTCAGGCCTTCACCGGTTTCAAGAACGCACTCCGCCGCCGCCAGCACATCGGTGTCAACTGTCACAGCAGTCCTCTCATCCGTTCCTCAAACTTATCCGCATCGAACTGGCCTCCGAAGGCCGGGGAGAGGCTGTGCTGGGCGACCATCTCGAACTGCTTCGGACTCGCATCGACGATCCCGGCCGGGAGCACGCCGTCGACCGGCGCGCCACGCAGGATCCGCAGATCGTGCAGATTCTCGATCATCGCCAGGTCGGGTTCTTCCGGCCAGGCGCCGATGATGACGCCCTTGCACTCGATACCTCGCGCGGCCATCGCCTCCAGCGTCAGCGCCGTGTGGTTGAGCGTGCCGAGACCGGCCGGAACGACCAGGACCGCCGGCACCCCCAGTTCGACCAGCAGGTCCGCGAACGTCAGGTCGTCGCTGAACCGCACGAGCAGGCCGCCGGCCCCTTCCAGCAGCACGAGGTCGGCGTCGGCTTCCTCAATGCCTTCGGCGACTTCGGCGGCGGTGAGGGTCGGGATGCCGCTACGACGCGCGGCCGCGGCGGGTGCCAGCGGGTCCGGATAGCGCACGAGTTCCAGCGTCTCGACGTGCGGCACCAGGCGGTGCACAACGTCGACGTCACCGGGTTTGTTGAGCGGCAAGCCGGTCTGCGCCGGCTTCATCACGGTCACGACGTCGGGGCACAAGGCAGCGATGGCGGCGGTGGCAATGGTCTTGCCGACCTCCGTCCCGGTGCCGGTGATCGCCAGGACGCTCATGCGTTCTCCTTCACGTGACGCAGGGTCGCTTCGATCGATGCGAAGTCACTGTCGGACAGTCCGGCATGGCCTGTCATCCGCAGCCGGGCAATGCCGTCGGGGACGGACGGGGGGCGGAAGCAGCCGACGTCAATGCCGGCCTGCGCGCACATGGCCTGGGCAGTGACGGCAAACTCCGGCGATGGCATTGGGATGGCGGCAACAGCGGCGTCGAAAGGGTTCACCGTCCAGCCGGCGGTTTGTGCGGTCTCGGCCAGGCGCCGAGTGTTCTGCAGGGCCCGCTGCGGCAGGGCGGGATCGGCCAGGATGCGCCGTGTTGCGGCAAGAGCGCTGCCTGTCGCGGCCGGGGCCAAGCCGGTATCGAAGATGAAGCTGCGGGCGGAGTTCACGAGATGGTCGATGATCGCCGGTGTCGCTGCGATGCCGCCGCCTTGCGAGCCCAACGCCTTGGACAGGGTGAACGTCCGAACCGCGCCTTCGATCGGGGTCGCTGGCAGGACGCCCACGCTGTGGGCCTCATCGATGATCAACAGCGCATCGTGTTCCTGGCACACCTGCCCGAGTTGTGCCAATGGCGCGAGTTCGCCGTCAACACTGAACACCGCATCCGTGACAACGACGGCTCGGGGGTGCGGATTGTCGGCTAGCGCCTGCTTCACGGCGGTGACATCGGCGTTCCGCGTGATCCGCAACTCGGCCCGGGACAACCGGCACGCGTCGACAATGGACGCGTGGTTGCGGGCGTCAGAGATCAGCAGCGTGTCCCGGTCGGTGAGCGCCGTGATGGCTGCGAGATTCGCCAGATAGCCAGACGAGAACACCAGCACGGCAGGGGCTTGCAGGAGCTCGGCGAGTGCGGATTCCAGGGCGGCGTGAAGCTCGGTGTGCCCGCTCACCAGCCGCGATCCGGTGGCACCCGCGCCCCAGTCCCGCATGGCCCGCACCCCGGCTTCGATCACCTCGGGGTCTCGCGCGAGGTTCAGGTAGTCGTTGCTGGCGATGTCGATCCGGCCCGGCTGTCGCGGCCGCAGCGTGCGATGCAGCCCGGCGGCCCGGCGCTGCGCGTCCCGCTCCTGCAGCCAGTTCATGCGTAGACCGTGTCCAATCCGTGGTGGAATGCGGTCACGAGCTGCTGCAATTCGGGCTCTTGGATTCCCAATGGCGGCATCAGGATCACGACGTCGCCGAGTGGCCGGGTGATGACGCCGGCCTCGCGCATTGCGGTGCAGATCCGGAAACCCGTGCGCTCGCCGTGCGGTCGCACCTCGATGCCGGTCATCGTGCCGATGCGGCGCACTTCCACGATGCGTTCGTCCTCGCCTTTGAGGAGATCGCCGAGCGTGCGCCCGATCCAGGCGGCGTGGTCCAGCGTGTTGCGTTCGTCGATGAGTTCCAGGTTGGCCAGTGCGGCGGCCGCGCACATCGGGTTGGCGGTGAAGGAGTGGCCGTGGAAGAACGTCCGCGTGCTGTCACCCTGGAACGCCTGGAAGATCTCCTCGCTGGCCAGCACCGCGGACAGCGGCAGCACGCCGCCGGTAAGACCCTTGCCACACGTAAGCAGGTCGGGCTGAACGTCTGCCTGCTCGATCGCCCACATCGTCCCGGTGCGGCCGATACCGGTCGCGACCTCGTCGGTGAGCAGGTACGCGCCGTACTCGCGGCTGAGGTCTCGGGCGCCCTGCAGGAACGTGACGTCATGGGTGAGCATCCCGCCGGCTGCTTGGACCAGCGGTTCGACCACGAGTGCGCAGACCTGGTCGCCCACCTCGTCCAGCAGAGCGCGCAGTTCGGCCAGCACCTCGGCTGCGCGGTCGGCACGGTTCTGGCCAGCCGCGAGCACGCCAGGGGAGGAGACCATCCGCGTGCGCAGCAGGATCGGGCGGTAGGTGTGGTGAAACAGGTCGATGCCGCCGACGCTGACCGCGCCCAGGGTGTCGCCGTGATACCCCTCCGCGACGTGGACGTACAGCGGCCGGTCCTCGCCCTGCTGCAACTTTGCCTGATAGGCCATCTTGATCCCGGCCTCGACCGCGCTCGACCCGTCGCCGGCGAAGAACACCCGGTCCAGCGGGCTGCGGTTCACCAGTTCCTCGGCTAGCCGCACGCCGGGTTCGTGCGTGAAGCCCAGGAACGTGGAGTGGTCCAGCGTGCGGGCCTGCCGGGTGATCGCCTCCGTGATGCGCGGTTCGTTGTGCCCGTGCACGGTCACCCACAACGAGGAGAAGCCGTCGATATAGCGTTTGCCGTCTGAATCAGTGAGGTACACGCCCTGCGCGCCAGTGATCACCAGCGGATCGTCGTCGGGCCACCACGCGTGCTGCGTGAACGGATGCCACACGTAGCGCTGGTCGGCCTGCAGGACGGGATGCACGCATTCCAGTGTGCCTTGGGCGCATCGTGGCGACTGCGGGGGACTAGCGGGCGCTGGGCATCCGTTAGACCTTGGAACATCCGTTAGACCGAAACGTCCGATTTGCCCTCTAACCGATGGTGGAAGGTCTAACCGATGTCGCACGAGTGTCGCCAATGCGCTCGATACCCTCCAACCATGGTCGACCTCGATCGTCTCGCCCGGGAGCGCACGGATCTCAGTGCGGAACAGATCGCGCATTTGCACCTGGTCGTGGCCGACTGCACGCTGTTGTCCGACCTGTGGTTCAGCGACCTGGTGCTGTGGCTGCCGACATGGAACGCTGCCGGCTACGTCGCTGCGGCACAAGTCCGGCCCTCGACCGGTCCGACGGTGTACCCCGAGGACATCGTTGGCACGTTCGCGGCCAAAGGCCGGTTGCACGAGGTCGAGGTGGCTCACCAGAGCCATCGCATCGTGACCCAGCGCAGCGAGAGTGATCCCTTGTTGCCGGTCGGAACGGAAGCAGTGCCAGTTGTCCTCGATGATCGGGTGATCGCGGTCCTAGCGCGGCGCAGCGGTCTTGCGCGCAGCGGCTCGGGGGAGTTGGAGCGCCGCTATAGGGACGTGGCCGACGTGCTGGCCGGCATGCTGCTGGCCGGGCAGTTCCCTGTGCACGGCATGCAAGATTCCTCCACTCCGCCGCGGGTGGGCGACGGTTTGCTGCTGCTGAATGCACAGGGTGTCGTGACGTTCGCGTCGCCCAACGCCCGCAGCGCGTTCCGGCGGATGGGTGTGATGTCGGACCTGACCGGACGGATCCTGGAACTCGAGGTGCGTCGGCTGGTGTCCCGGACCGGACCGGTGGACGAGGCCATCGGCGTGATCTCATCAGGTCGCGGTGCGGGTTCCGTGGACGTAGAGGTGGGGGATGTGACGGTCTCGCTGCGTTCGATCCCGCTCGTGACTGAGCGGGTCCGGACCGGCAGCGTTCTGCTGGTGCGCGACGTCACCGACCTGCGGCGCGGGGAGCGGGCGCTGCTCACCAAGGACAACACGATCCGGGAGATTCACCACCGGGTGAAGAACAACCTGACAACCGTGGCCGCGCTGCTGCGGATGCAGAGCCGGCGGCTGGACGACCCCGCCGCGCGGACGGCGCTGGAGGAGTCGGTGCGCCGGGTCAATGCCATCGCGCTGGTCCACGAGACGCTGTCGCACACCGACGCCGACGCCGTCGAGTTCGACGAGGTGGCCGACCGGCTGGTGGCGATGGTGCGCGAGCTGTCCCCGACCGTCGAGGTTGTGCGGCAGGGCGATATCGGAGTGGTGCCCGGTTCCATCTCCAGTTCCCTGTCGCTGGTGGTCGCGGAGTTGTTGCAGAACGCCTTCGAGCATGGGGTGCAGGAACGCGGGCACGGCCGCATCCTGCTGGCCGTGGAGCGGCGGGGCCGCCGGTTGCGGATCAGTGTCGTGGACGACGGCGCCGGGCTGCCCGAGGGCTTCGACCCAGCCGCCCACGCCCGGCTCGGACTACAGATCGTGCAGACCCTGGTCCGCGACGAGTTGCACGGCGCTTTGAGCTGGGAGCCCGGATTTGGCGGTCAGGGAACGGCCGCCACCATCGACCTAGTGATTCCGAGCCGGGGCTGACGTTCGAGGGGTTCCGAAGGTGCACGGATGAGTTCGCGCGTTCGCCCCGGGCCAGAACGCACGAAAGGGGGCCCACCGCATCCAGCGGCCGACCCTGTGTTGAACGTGCGAAAGGGGGCCGACTGCATCGAGCGGCCGACCCTGTGTTGAACGTGCGAAAGGGGGCCGACCGCATCGAGCAGCCGACCTGCCTTGAACGTGCGAAGGGGGCCGACCGCATCGAGCAGCCGACCCCCTTTGCGAAATCAGTGCTGGTAAGCCACACCCGTCCGGGCACTGCGGCGACGCAGCGCGCGGCGTTCGGCCTCAGACATGCCGCCCCAGATCCCGGAATCCTGACCGGATTCCATGGCCCAGGACAGGCACTCGCTCACGACGGTGCAGGTGCGGCAGACGGCCTTCGCATCATCGATCTGCAGCAGAGCCGGGCCGCTGTCACCCAGCGGGAAGAACAGCTCAGGGTCTTCGTTACGGCAAGCAGCATCGGCGCGCCAGTCCATGCGCTACCTCCTTGATCGGGGCCCACCCCCCTCGGTGGCCAACGTTTTGGAGCACGTAACAGAACGCCACTTTCCACAGGAATGGGGGGTGCTGTATTCCGGCGGCGGGCTGTGGCGTATCTTTCGCTCCAGCGCATTCAGATTCACACACAAGTGAACGGCTGCACAAGGGTATAGGCCTATAAGTCTGCTCACGTCGGTGTGTTCTGCGTCACATTGCCTGCTTTTCACCACGATTCGGCCACAAATTCGCCGGTTTTGGCCCCGCCCACCGGTCACACCGAAGCGAAAACAGGTCACAACAAGGCACGAAGTCAGGGCACGTAGACGCGCAAAGCCCCCGGAACCGCCCGGAACGACACGTCCTCGACCTCGCCGATCACTTCTCCGTCCACCTGCATCGCCGTCGGCCGGGTGGCGGTTATCCGCAATTCCGCCTGGTCGTGCCAGGCAACGATGTTCTTCGGGTTGCCCTTGTCGCGGTTGAGCACCATCCGGGTCCCGTACCGCAGACCCGAACCGACCTTCAGAGATGTCGTAGCCCACAGATCTAGGCCGGTATCGAAGCTGGCCTTGGGCGACGGATTGATCGGGTGGGCACCGAAGAACGTCCACGGCGAGGTGTTCTGCACGATTGCCAGGAAGACCCCGGTAACGGGATCCGCGCCCGGTCGGTGAAGCGTCAAGGAGGCGGTCTTGCGGTCGCTGCCCCGGAAGAAGTGGGCCAGCGTGGTGGCGAGGTAGCGCGTGGGCGTCGCGGTCTTGCCGTCGGCCCGCGCGGCCTCCATGCGCGCCATGATCTCGGCGTCGATGCCCAGTCCGGCCGTGAATGTGAAGTAGCGGTCGTCGACCATACCCAGCCCTATCGTGCGAGTGGACGCCTCGCGCATGGCGCGCAGCAGCAGGCCAGTCGATTCCACGGCATCCTGGGGGTAACCAAGCGCACGGGTGAAGACGTTCGCGCTGCCGCCGGGAACCGCGCCGAGTACTGGCAGATCCGCACGCGGCCCCTCGGCGAGCAGCCCGTTGACGACCTCGTGGACGGTGCCGTCGCCGCCGAGCGTCAGGATGCAGTCCATGCCTTCGGTGCGCGCCCTGGCGCCAAGTTCTTCGGCGTGGCCGCGGTGAGTGGTGGTCACGACCTCGAGGTGAAACTTGTCGGCCAGCGCGCTGATCAGGACGTCCCGGGTGACGTCGGTGGTGGTGGTCGCTTTCGGATTCACCACGAGCAGGCCGCGCATGGCTCAACCGTAGTGACAGGTAGATTCGGGCGGGTGAAGCAGGCACTGTCCCCAGCCCGGCAGGCTGCCGTGATCGCCGGGCTCGAAGCCGTGGCGCTGCTGGTCTTCACGGTTGCTCTTGGCGTCGCGTCTTTCAGTTCCCGCGGAACCAACACCGGCGCCTCGCCAGTCGCCGAAGTCGTGATCTACCTGCTCTTCGCGGCGTGCCTCGGCCTGATCGCGCGCGGGTTGTGGCGACGCAGCCCTTTTGCCCGGACTCCGATGGTGCTAGCGCAGGTGTTCGGTCTGATCAGTGCATGGCTGTTTATCGACGGCAACGGCGCGGCGGTGGTCGCTGGTTGGGTGATCGCCGCAGTTAGCGTGGTCGGCATTCTGCTGACCCTGCGGCCCTCGATGGGTGAGGACTTGCAGGGCTGAGTCGGTGTACATGGATGACTAACCCGGGACTTTGATGTGCCGGGCCCCGCATGGCCGATCCGTGAGCATTCCGGGGATCGGTGAGCAAACAGGGCGCCAATAACCCGTCTGTCGTGCTAACGGATGCCCGGAATGCTCACGGATGAGCCGTGCCGGGGTCAAACAACGGAAGCCTCCGGGTTAAGCGTCGACTCCCATCGCGCCGCGTAGCGTCCCCAAGGCTTTGACCAGCAACCGCGACACGTGCATCTGCGAGACCCCCACTTCTTCGGCGATCTCGGACTGGGTCTTGTTGTGGAAGAAGCGCAGCATCACGATGTGCCGCTCGCGGTCCGGCAGCGTCGCCAACAGCGGTCGCAGAGTCTCTCGGTACTCCACGTGTTCCAGCGCAGAGTCGTCATCGCCCAGAGTGTCGACCAGGGCAATGCTTTCCTCGTCGCCGCCGGAACCGTCCAGTGACAAAGTGCTATAGGACTGCGCAGCTTCCAGACCCTCCAGCACCTCGTCCTCCGAAACCCCGATCCGGGCGGCGATCTCGCGCACGGTCGGGGAGCGCCCGTTCTCCTGCGACAGGTCAGCCGTGGTCTTGCTGATCGAGATGCGCAATTCCTGCAACCGGCGCGGCACCCGCACCGACCAGCCCTTGTCCCGGAAGTGCCGCTTGATCTCCCCGATGACGGTGGGCGTGGCGTAGGTCGAGAACTCGACCCCGCGGGAAGTGTCGAACCGGTCGACCGCCTTGATCAGCCCGATCGTGCCGACCTGCACGAGGTCGTCGTGGCTCTCACCCCGGTCGCGGAAGCGCCGGGCGAGGTGGTTCACCAGCGGCAGGTGCATAGTGACCAATTCGTCGCGCAAGGACTGCCGGCGGGCGTCATCCTCCGGCAGGTCGTACATCTCGGAGAGGATCTCGCGCTCACGGCTGCGCTGCGCGTCGCCCCAGCCCCGGGTGCGCTGCTCGGGCAGCGGATCGCTCATGCGGCAGTCCCGATGCCGTGCGCCCGCAGCGTGATGTGCAGTAGGCCATCGGCCACGCTGGACTCGACCCGGTCGACCAAGGCGGTCAGTACGGTCCAGGCAAACGTGTTGGTCGCGACCGGGGATCCCGAGCGGCTGCGGCAACTGAGTTCGACGGCCACCTCCGGTCCGCTGATTCTCCAACACACGTCCAACCGGGCGTCGGGCGCGGCGTCGGCGATCGCAACCGCACATGCCTCGTCGACCGCCAGCTGCAAATCGTCGAGGGCATCGAGCGTGAAGTCCGCGCCGGCGCAGATGGCGGCTGTGGCCGAACGGACGAGCGCCACCTGCGACGGGGCAGCCGGCACGCTCAACTCGACCAAGGACTCCATAGCGCGAGGGTAGCGACCCGTCGCCTGGTGAGCGACAAAACGATCGATCGGGGCCAGATACGACCCGAATCCACCGCTTTGTCCGTGGACCTGGAACAAACGTGTGAATCGGGGTCGTATTTGGCCCCCATCGACACGTTTGCTGTCAGCCGTAGTACGACGAGGTCGAGCTCGGAGTCGGGACGGGGCTTGCCGGGGCGAAGGATTCGGTCGACAGCGGTTCGGGCTTCGGGATGTCCCGGCGGGTCATGATCCGCGGGTCGTCGATGGCGCCCTCGCTGATGTCCCACTTGTCGAGAATCTGCTGGTAGCTGCCGTCGTCGATCATCGCCTTCAAAGCACCCTGGATGGCCTGCGCGAGTTGCTTGCGTTGCTGAGCCACGGCGATGCCATAGGGGGCGACTTCGAACGGGCGGCCGTTGGGGACCAGGGCACCGTTGGATTGCGCGACCGCCCGCTGCACGACTGGGGAATCGGCCAGCGTCCCATAGGCCTTTTCGTCGATGACCGCCTGTGTGGCTGGTTCCTGGGCCTGGAACGTGATGATCCGTATCGCTTTACGCTTCTTCTCCACGCAGTTCGCCGAGCGTTCCACGAGTTGGGAGTACTGCGTGCTGCCGTCCAACACCGTCACCCGGCGGCCGCAGAGATTCTTCGGCCCGAACCGCTTCTTCGCCGGGGGTCGTACCGCGAGTTGGCTGCCAGCCTGGAAGTAGGTGACCATGTTCGCGTTCTGCAGGTCGTTCTCGTCCACGGACAAGGCCGAGATTGCGGCGTCGAAGCGGCCGGCGGCGACCCCGGGGACGAGAAGGGCGTAGGCGTCCTCGGCGAAGCGCGCTTGCAGCCCCAGTTTTTGGGCGATCGCGGTCATGAGGTCGAGGTCGGCACCGACCGCTTCGCCCCGCTCGAGGTACTCCATCGGCGGGTAGTTCGGGTCGATCCCGACGTCCAGGAAGCCATCGGCGCGGATCTTGTCGGGAACCTTCGCAGCCAACTCGTTGCTCGCTGGGGAGATGCTCGGCGTGGGCGTCGGAGCGGAGGCGTTATTCTGGCAGCCGGTAAGGGCACCGACGGCGACGGCAAGACATGCCAGGCCGACGGACGCAGGACTGCGCAGTTTCATGTGGTGATCCCTCTCGCACAACTGCCACCCATTGTGCCCAACCGCGCGTGCCATCACGACACCGCATCGACACGAAGAACGAGGCTATCCGTGGACCACGAGAACGACCCGGCATTTCCCCTGCATCGGCGCGGGAAGATCGAGGTGCGCCCCACTGTACGCATCCGGGACGGGGCCGGTTTGGCGCTCGCCTACACCCCCGGTGTGGCGCGGGTGTCGCAGGCAATCGCCTCGGATCCGGAACTCGTCTTCGACTACACGTGGAAGTCGAACACGGTCCTGGTGGTGACTGATGGCACCGCCGTGCTCGGCCTCGGCGACATCGGACCGCGGGCCGCACTTCCTGTCATGGAGGGCAAGGCGCTGCTGTTCAAGGAATTCGGTGGCGTAGATGCCGTCCCCATGTGCCTGGACACCACCGACGCCGACGAGATCATCGAGACCGTCGTGCGGATCGCCCCGGCTTTCGGCGGGATCAACCTCGAGGACATCTCCGCACCCCGCTGCTTCGACATCGAGCGCGGCCTGCAGGAGCGACTGGACATCCCGATCTTCCACGACGACCAGCACGGAACGGCGATCGTCGTGATCGCGGCGCTGGAGAGCGCAGCCCGGCTGACGGGGCGCGAGTTCGCAGATCTCAAGGTCGTGGTGTCGGGAGCTGGCGCCGCGGGCGTTGCGGTCTCCAACATGCTGCTGGCCGGGGGTGTGCGGGACTTGTGCGTGTGCGATTCACAGGGCCTGATCAGCCGCGATCGGCCGGGGCTCACCGGGGTGAAGGCCGAGCTGGCGACTCGGACGAACCCGCGCGGGCTGCAGGGCCCGATCGATGTCGGCCTGGAGGACGCCGACGTGTTCATCGGCGTCTCCGCCGGCAAGGTTGCCGAGAGTGCCGTGGCAGGGATGGCCGACGACGCCATCATCTTCGCGCTGGCCAACCCGCACCCGGAGGTGGACCCAGCCGTGGCCGGCAAGTACGCGGCCGTGGTGGCCACCGGCCGCAGCGACTACCCGAACCAGATCAACAACGTGCTGGCGTTCCCGGGTGTGTTCCGGGGGGCCCTCGACGTGCGAGCCTCCCGCATCACCACGGGCATGCAGATGGCCGCGGCGGACGCCTTGAGCGACCTGGTCGGCGACGAGGTCGGACCGGAGTACATCGTGCCGTCGGCATTCGACAAGCGAGTCGCGGGAGCGGTTGCCGAAGCGGTGGCGGCGGCTGCTCGCGCGGAGGGTGTGGCGCGGGTCTAGGGGTCGCACCTATGCGGCTGCTCCCGAACGGATCGTGGTAGCTGTCGCCTTCGGGTTCAGCCGACCGGTTGCCACTGCCGCGGTGGCAAACGTACGCGGCGCCGCTGCACGGCAAATGAGAGCGAGCCACCCCAGACGCGAGCAGAAGGCACGGGGGCTTTCGCTCACATCTGGGGTGGCTCGCTCACTTCTGCACAACCGCGAACGGTTTGTGGCTCAGCCGACCGGCACCTCCGGCAGCGTCGCCAGCCCGACGGCCAGCCGTTCGTCGGTGACTTCCTCGTCGAGCATCGCGCCGCTGAGGTAGGCCTCGTAGGCCGGCAGGTCGAAGTGGCCGTGGCCGCACAGCGCGGTCAGGATCACGGTCTCCTCGCCGGTCTCCTTGGCCCGCTGCGCCTCCCGGATCGCCAGCGCCAGCGCGTG
>ERZ724512.1313-NODE-1313-length-11622-cov-4.882424_pt1 | contig 11622 bp, 9 predicted proteins | sample MGYA00376045_ERZ724512 | MGnify/ENA primary metagenome ERZ724512 (study PRJEB28724, sample SAMN07190883) | activated sludge metagenome | isolation source: activated sludge of sewage treatment plant in Hong Hong | place: Hong Kong | collected 2016-03-17 ... | reverse complement strand
AACGATTGAAAGAGGCGCGGGTACAGGTGATTCTGGCCGGCATGAAGCTGCCACCGAACTACGGCGAGGAGTACACCACACAATTTGAAGCGATGTATCGGGACCTAGCCAAGGCCCATGCGCTTGCACTGATTCCGTTTCTTCTGGAAGGAGTGGGCGGCGACCAGAAGCTCAACCAAGCCGACGGCATTCATCCCACCGGGGAAGGTTATCGGATTGTCGTTCAGAACGTGTTGCAAACCCTGCTTCCGCTGCTGAAATCCGGCGAGTCCCATTCCCCGACTAGCAAAAAGAAGGCGTGAAACATCCCCTCCGCCTTCCGCAACGGAGAAACGTTTCACGCCGCTCGAGCCTGAGGAGCTGGTTAGCTCTTCTTGAAGAAGGTGTCGTAAACCCCGAACGCCAAGATGAGAGCAATCAGGACGTAGTACAGGCCCGTGATGCCACTGTAATCCGGTGGCCCTTCACTGACGTTGGCCAAGGCATTGGTCGCCTGGAGCGCCCCGATTCCACCCAAAACTCCTGCTATCAGCTTGTTCATGATCTCCCCCTTGTAGTCAAGGAATCCCCAAAGAGGCCCGCATTGTACTGAACGGACTGGGGATGACGCAAGGGGGGACAGAAAGAAGGATTCGATTCGGAATTGGAAGAGACAGGGCCGGTTTGAAGGCGGAAGTAGCCGCTACACCTTCCCCAGGGCTTTCAACATCGTGGCCACATCTCGACAGGTATCGGAGAGGCCTTCCAAACGCCGGCCTTTCTCTGTCAAAAGACCGGCGATGGCCCTCACTTCGCCCTCGAATTGTTCGACGTGTCGTGACAACTCCGTGGATTTGGACAGGGAGGCCTTGTGCTGATCCACCTCCCGCTGGAGATCCCGGCAAATCACCTGTAAGGATTTGGCTTCCTTTGCGGAGGCTTCCAAATCCTGAGTCAGGCGGGCGACGACCGCTTCACGATTGCGAATATCCGTATCGAGTTCAATTTGCGCGACTTCGCTTTCCCGCCGTCGTTCATCCAATTGCTGAATGATCCGGGTCCAGGTCGAGACCAGGCCCGGCTCGATATCGGGCTGTGCAGGAACCGGCTGACCGGATTGAATAGCCTGCACCACTCGTTGCATCCAGTCGCTGAACTGATTCAACTCGCTGAGTTTCACATCCCCGGAGGGAGCGGATTTCGTGGTTGCCCGTTCGGCTTCAAGACGGGGAGCTGCAGGTCGCGCCCTGGGGACCACGCGAGCCTTCGACCATCGTTGATATTCGAGCAGCGCAGCAACACCGTGCCGGCAGATCGGTTGCTCGTGGAGGGTACAGGAGCACTTGGCCTCCAGGTGCCCGTTATGGAGACGGATGGTCTGCTCGTACAGCCCGGAATTGCCCATCACAGAGGAGGTGAACTCGGTATCCGAGGCGTCGGTCAGCTGCACCCGGCGTTCCGTCTGGTATTGCCTTCCGATTTGAAACGCATTGGGCTCCACGATGGAGCTGATCATGTCCGCCTCCAGTAAACTGAGGCGATCCGCCGAACATGCGATTTTCCCCCGCATCGTGCCACCTGTGGAATGGTTGGTTCCAGTGAGTCGCCCTTGCAACTTATCGAATGATCGCCGCAGTGTCATGGAATGCTTACCCCTGAGGCCCATCATCCAGGCATGGGACCCGAGTGTACGGCAGGTTCCCCGATCCGACCATTCCGGTGACGGAGCCCCCTGCAGGGGTCGACAGAATACGGCAGGGCCGCGAGGACTCGACCGCCCGATATCTTATCGGCATCGGCGAGGAGCCCCTTGAGACCCAGGCGGGGTCAACCACACAAAATCTGCAATACCTTCCTGCATGGATTGATAGAGCTCTGCGGCCCGGTCCTGCTCCAACGTGGCCATATAGATGGTCACCTGCTTGAGTCCGTGCTCAACACGCCGAGCGACGCGATTCGGTACCGGCAACCGGTATTGGACGTGTCCGCCGCCGGTATAACTCACCACCGGCCCCTGTGTCGGGTCGCCCGCAGCGCGAACACGATTCACCGCCGCCGCGACGGTCTTCGCCATGCCCTCGTCCCTCACCATCGAGGCGTCGTACATGGTCTGATAGTCTTCCGGTGCCCCCCCTCCGTGGCAGGCCTGGAGTTGAGATAGAATACGGGAGCGATAGGCCGGGTCATCGACTATCGTCTCCTGCTCCATGCCCCGTTGACGCCATTCGGGCTGCTCTTTGGCTTGGGCCAGTCCCAGCTTGACGACCTGACGAATCAGCGTTTTGGGAGGATTCATGGCCAGCACCGGGAGCCGCTGATCCTTGGCAAACTGCACGAGCGGTTCATAATCCTCAAAAGCGCCACCCCAGTTTTGTTTCCATCCCACACGCTCGAGAAATTCCGGGCGAGCGGATTCCTTCGTCTCGAGATAGGCATCCAGAGCGGGCTGGCCTTCCCAGCCGAACATCTCCATCGCGAGCACAGGCCGACGCCCGCGGGTCACAAGCGTCCGCAGCACCGTCAGCGCGGACTCGATGTGGGATCGATTGTGATGCTCCTCACCCAAGTAGATCACGTCATATCCGGCCAACCCTTCCAACCACTCGGCCGTTGAAACGACGTGGCCCGTCTTGGCATCCAGTATCTGACCGACAGACCATGCGTCCCAGACTTGCGGGGTTACCCGGGGCACAGGCCCGGCCGCCTGGCAGCCTCCCAGAGCGACCACCAAAACCAATATCGCGATGACACCGCTGAGGTTGTTCAAGACCTTCTCACGTAAATGCTGTAATGATGTACGCATATCGTCTACCTAACATACGCATCATGCAGCCGCAAGACGACCTGCTTGACTCCTTTACAACCGGCCCGATACTCTGCGCGACGCAACGGAACGGTCGATCACCCACAACCCACACGCCGGTCGTTGACTCCTGATGCCTGTTGATTCCGACAGCCTGGCCGCATTCCGGAAACAGGTCACATCCGCCAGATCGCTCGATGCGCCGTTATGGGAGGCCTCGCGCCACCTCGTACATTCGGCAGACTGGCCCGCAACCAGGACAGCCCTCGTCAAGGCGATCCACGCTTCTTCCATACCAGACGGACTGAAGCAGACTCTGGTGGCGGCGTTACCAGTGGATCTCGCGACTGAAGATCGCACTTCTTCCGCTGTGCTCCTCAAGCAGCTCACGGGGCTTCCCCTCACAAAAGCCCTCCGGGCCTTATGCGTGTTCTTTAAGGTCGGACGACCAGCGATGGCCAAATGGCCCCTGCCGACCGTCACGCCAGACACGATCGACAGATTCGTCCAGACGCATCACAATCCATTCGATGTGTTACTGGAGCAACTTCCGGCCTCGTTGTTAGACCTGGGAGCAGGGGATCTTTCGTTTGCGGAAGAACTGGCCACCATCTATGACCCCCCATTGACCGCGCAACACAGGCCACTCGTACTCCACTGCCTCGACCGGCTGGATCCTTCCTCCCAACTCGGAGGACCATTACATGCCCCTCCGCTTCGACTGAATCGCCTGCGCAGCAAGCCCGGTCTGGAGTTCCGCTTCTATGGCGATCAGGACATGTTCGCCCTCGACTCTTTGGAACGGGATCAGCGCTTGGCCGCCCGATATCTCATCGTCACCTGTTGGGCCCCGGCTACGCCGACCTTTGCCTATGAACCAACTCGCCTCTCTGCCCGCTGCCTCGCCGAAGAGCTCCGACGCACCAAGGGAGATTCCCGCCAGATTCGACATGGCAAAGAACCGGCCCTCGAGGTGAGCCATGCCGGACGAAACTTACTGTTTCCACCGTGGAAGTTCGATATTCGTGGGCCGCTCGCCCTGCTGGAATTGATGGCCAGCCGGGCAGCCCTCTGTGTGTTGGGGGCGGTGGACTCGCAGGTGTGTTGGGAAATTCTCTCGCAACTGATCGATGACCCGCGTGTCAGACCCGCCGATGTCGTGTTGTCGGCAGAAACGCTGCCAGCGATCTTCGGGGAAACCTACCGCCAACTCTCAGCTCTGCCGGTGGGTGGCTCCTGCCTGCTATCGGACCTGACGCCGCTGCGGAAGAGTTTTCCGTCTGTTCTGCACACCTCTCCCGGTCATCCTGCCCCCTATCGATTCCGGCAGGTCAAAATTCAGCGCGGTGCGCTATTCGCAGGACTCCCTGCCAGTAGCACAGCGAGGCGGTTCCAAGGCATGTCTGAGGAAACGCCCCCCTGGTTGCTGACGCTCGTACCCGAGCCCGTCGCCATTTCCTGATACTCGCCTGGTTCCCGCTCTGGCGCCTCACAAATCGATCACCGAGCCACCCCGCATGAAAGGCCGTATAAATTGACGGTCTCCAGACCCTTTGTTAGACTTCGGGCATACACGCCATGTGCCCAACATAACCCCCTTCACAAACAAACCCATCGTGAATTCTTCTCAATCTATCAAACTGTTACAGGACAATATCGCGCAGGTCATCAAGGGGAAGGCGCGGGCGATTGAACTGGCGGTCGTCTGTCTCTTGGCACGGGGGCATCTTCTGATCGAGGACGTGCCCGGCGTCGGGAAAACGACCCTGGCCCACAGTTTAGCCCGTTCCCTGGACTGCTCCTTCAAGCGCATCCAGTTCACGAGTGACCTGCTGCCTTCCGACATCGTCGGAATATCGGTCTTCAATCGTCAGAAACAGGCCTTTGAGTTCATGCCGGGACCGCTCTTCGCCCACATCGTCCTGGCCGATGAGATCAATCGCACCACGCCAAAAACACAAAGCAGTTTGCTCGAAGCGATGAGCGAGGCCCAGATTTCTGTCGACAATCAGACCTATCCTCTTCAACAGCCGTTCATGGTCATTGCGACTCAAAATCCGGCGGAGTATCACGGCACATTTCCACTTCCGGAATCGCAATTGGACCGGTTCCTTATGCGGCTGTGTATCGGATACCCGACACCAGAAGAGGAAAAGAAGGTGCTGGACCGACCGCCATCGCTGCATCCGGCGAACGAAATCGAGCCGGTTCTCAACGCGCAGCATATTCTGGATCTTCAAGCCCAGGTCGATAAAGTCCGAATGGAAGACAGCCTGATGGATTATCTGTTGGCTGTCGTGCTTGCCACCAGGCAAAACCCCTTATTTTCACTGGGCGTCAGTACGCGCGGAGCGCTCGCGCTCAGCAAAGCGGCGAAGGCCCTCGCCCTTGCGCGAGACCGAACCTATTGCTTGCCGGAAGACATTAAAGAACTCGCTCCGGCCGTCCTCTCGCACCGCGTTATGCTCAACCGATCTCAGGGCGCACGCACGAAGAGTGTCGAACACACCGAACGGGTTATTCACGACATTCTGGAGAGCATCCCGGTTCCCGTGTGACCACCCTGCACACGAAGCAGGCTATCGGATAACGGCCGCCAGCGGCCGCTCATGGGATGACGGGCCACCAGCATGGCTTTCATAACTCTCCGTACCTGGCTTCACCAGCTCTCCAGACACCGCGCGATCAGCGTCACAACGGAAGGCGTACGCTTTCTGCTGCTTACCTTGGCGGTTGGTATCGCTGCCGTCAATACGGGCAACAATCTGTTCTACCTGTTGCTGGCGATGATGCTCAGCCTCATCGTGTTATCCGGCTTCTTGTCGGAACAATGCGTGCGGCGACTCGAGTTCCACCGCCATCTGCCGGACACGTTGTTTGTCAATCAGCAGGCCACCGCAACGTTGTGGATTGCCAATCGCAAATCCCATCTTCCGAGCATCTCCTTGCGCTTCCTCGACGTCGCCGCCGGCCAGGATCATGAGTGCGGGATCCATCTGACTCACCTTGCGCCGGGCGCGTCGACGTTGCGTGCGTACCCGCTGCTCATCAAACGGCGTGGCCGCTGTCAATTGGACGGAATCCGAGTCGTCACACCGTTTCCCTTCGGGCTGTTTCATAAGAAAGCGTTCTATCCGCTGGAGGCCAGCGTCATCGTCTGCCCGGCACTCATTCCGCTTCCACCCATGCAGGTCCAGGCACTACACGCGATCGGCCATGATCACGCCTTGGCTCGACGTGGCCACGGAAATTCACTCTACAATCTGCGGGAGTTTCGCCCGGGCGACGATTCGCGAGCCATCCATTGGATGACGACCGCACGAACGGCCAAACTCATGCTCAAAGAGACTGAAGCCGAAGACCAACGCATCATCACGCTTGCGGTCTTTACGGTGGCAGCGGACGCAGAAGTGGCAACATTCGAACGGGCGCTCTCTATCGCCGCTTCTTTGATTGATCAATTGCTGAAGAGCGGGGTTCGCCTTCGCCTGCTGCTGGGCGATCAACAAGAAGTCATGGCCGAGGGAAACGAGTCACCGCTTCATCTGTTCCATGCCCTGGCACTCTGTGAGCGAAGGCCCGTAGACGACAGTACAGCCGTCCAGCAGGCGCTGATCTCAACTCTCGTACGGTCCCAGGATGGCCCCACGCTCTTGATAGCATCATGGGCAGACCCGGCCCTCCACGATCTGTTTCCAGGAGTGGATCAAATTCTTACCCCTCACACGCACAAGGACCTCTTCGATGCCGATGGATCAGGCCTTCCGGCTTAGCTCCATTCTCCTGGCTGGGACCGGCTTCGCCAGCCTGACACTCGCCATTGCTTTGCCGTTGTGGCTCTTAGTCCTGGCGGCGGGAGCCTTCGGCATGGCATTGCTGCGCGTCCAGTCTTCAGGCGCGATCTCCGGTGCCATCGGGCATCTGCGGTTCTCAGCGCTCACGTGGAATATCTTTCTCCTGCTTGCGTTCGCCGGATTCTGGATCGACCTCTTCCTCATCTCACAGGAGATCCTTCCGGCAGGCATTCACTTTCTTGTCCTGCTCCTCGTCAACAAACTCTCGAATCTCGATCAGCGACGCGACTTCCTGCATCTCTACGCCATCAGCCTGATCGCACTCCTGGCCTCCGCGGCGCTGACGACGCAAATCTGGTATGCCCCGTTTTTCTTCATCTACCTGGTCATCGGCGTGTGGACGCTTCTGCTCTACCACCTGCTGCAGGAACGGGAAGAGCTGACCGAACCGGAACCAGGGCACGCTCACGCCGAGCCGTCACCCGTGCCCCTTCCCCGCCTTACGGCCCGGTTTTTCTGGACCACCAACGCCATGGCGGCGAGCGCGTTTGGTCTCACGTTGCTGTTCTTTTTTCTCATCCCGCGAGTGGGAGTAGGGTTTTTTCAAAACAATCATGGAGAAAACCTGCGCACGACAGGGTTTTCGGAGCATGTCGACTTGGGAGTGATGGGGCCCGTCAAGCAGGACCCCAGCATTGTCATGCGAGTGGAACTCCCTGAACGCACAGGTCACGACGCGAAGTGGGAGCCACTGTACCTTCGAGGCGTCGCCTACAATCGGTATGATGGAAAATCCTGGAGCAACAGCCTGCCGCACCGCCGCATGCTCACGGAGCTTCCCGAAGGCACCTTCACGCTCCGTACGTCAGCCTCCAAACCATCACCCCCGGCTCGCCAGCTCAAACTGGAGATCCTTCTTGAGCCACTCGACACCACGGTCCTCTTCGGCAGCCCGTTTCCCACGGCGGTCAAAGGCCACTTCCTCTCCCTCCAATCGGATCTGATGGGCTCCCTGTATCTGCCGTTCCCCCTCCACACACGGAGCCAATACACCGTCTATTCCTCACCGACCAGCTTGAATGCCGCGGAGAAAAAATCCGCGGCGTTGATCTACCCCGACTTTATTCTGCAACAGTATCTCCAGGTGCCCGCGGTGAATGAGCAGGTCCTCGAACTCGCGCGCCAGGTCACGCGTCCTGCAACCAGCGTCGCCCAAGCCGTCGCCATGGTGCACACGCATTTGCTGACTCATTACCGATACAACCTGGATGTCCCCTCGCTGCAGTCTCCGCATCCGCTCGAAGACTTTCTGCTGACTCGAAAAACCGGCTATTGCGAGCACTATGCGACGGCCATGGTGGTGATGCTTCGCTCCGTAGGCATCCCCGCACGCCTGGTGACCGGATTTCTCGCCACTGAATGGAATGAATTCGGCGGGTACTACACCGTACGTCAACGAGATGCGCATGCCTGGGTAGAAGTGTATTTCCCCCAATCAGGCTGGATCACCATGGATCCCACCCCGCCCTCGCCGAATGCAGTCGGTCCGACCTGGTGGCAATCGGCCAACAGTGCGATGGATTCGATTCGCCTCCAATGGGATCGCCTGTTCGTCCACTACAGCGCACATGATCAATTCACCGTGGTGCAAGGCATTCGAGAAGGCGGAGAAGCCGTGCGGGCAGGATTTTCCGAGACGTTGAGCGCCCTGTCAGCGCAGGGTGTCGCCATCGTGAGTCATATGGTGATCCGCTTGACTCCCTCGGGTGTTCCGCACGTTGTGATCGCTCTTGTGCTGGCAGCCGCCGCAGTCTATGGAGGGATAGTGATCTTGCGGAGGTTCCGGACGAGGACCACGCCACGCAGTCCATTTTCAACGCAGCAACAGACCGTCATCGCGCTCTACACCACCATGCTGCAATGCTGCGCGCAGCAGGGAATCACGAAACCGGCCAGCGCAACCTCAGTAGAATTTCTCGAACAGATTCGGACGCGATGGGGCGAGGCTTGGCCTCTCGTTGACTCCGTCACGCGGCTGTATGCTCGAGTACGATTCGGAGAAGCGGCGCTGACTGAGGCAGACCTCGCGACGGCAGAAGTCCAGCTGCGCACACTCCGACTTCTCAAACGCAAGACCGCCGACTCGCAGTAACCAGGGCACTCACGCCTCAATCCATCAAGCTAGTGCTACGTGAAACCACCGGACTTCCACACGCCAGGCGAAACGGAAGGAAGTCGTTGTGATTAAAGAACTGCTCGATGCCGAACGAGTCTTCGTCATTGACCATTTTCTTTCGGAGGAAGAGTGTGCGGCACTGATCCGGCGCAGTGAAGCAGCGGCCTATGAACCTGGAACCGTCGGTGGCGTGGTGAATGAAAACTTCCGCAATAACGAGCGGGTGATCGTCGATGATGAGTCCCTCGCGTCAAACTTATTTCAACGCGCTCAACCCTTCCTCCCAGCCGTTCTTGATGGCCATCATCTCGTCGGCTTCAACGAACGGCGGCGATTTTATCGGTATCAACCCGGCCAGACGTTCCAGCCTCATCGCGACGGCTCCTATCTGCGGATGAAGACCGGAGACAAAAGTGAAGTGACGATGATGATCTATCTCAATGATGGGATGGTGGGCGGGGAGACGAAGTTCTATGCGAGCGCCGACCATGCATTCCTGCAACCTCCTGCTCCGTATCTGTCGGTTCGGCCGAAGATGGGAATGGCGCTTGTATTTCTGCATGCCATTTGGCACGAAGGTGCCGTGGTGCAGAGCGGACTGAAGTACGTACTCCGCACGGATGTCTTATACGGTTTGCACTCTGCCGAGTCCCGCCAGGGGTAGCGATCTGTCCCTACTTAGAGGCGTGCATTGCCGCATGTAATGCCCAAACCGGTGCACGTGCACGAGGAACGATCAATGACAAGGAGATCTGGAACGATCTTGCGTGGAGATAATTGAAAAATTGGAGCGGGAAACGGGATTTGGGATTTGAACCCGCGACCCTCCCCTTGGCAAGGCTTCCTGAGTTGTTAGTATGGAAAGAGACCCGTAGTGACAGAAGGTTGATGATCATAGACCAGACGGCTCGTTCTCCAATTTAGTTTGTAATGTCGCTATCCCTAGACAACTGAGGTATCGCGACCAAAACGTGTCACACACCGTGACCTGAACCGTGCCCCAGCTTGCCGGCCAGTTACACCTAAGATTTGTGCTCGAGAATCACTCCAACAAGTCTCGACACTTCGTCCAAAAGGCATTCCGCCACAGCGCTGTTAGCCGCTGCAGTATAATGCCAGCCGAGGGTAAATCGACTAGTCGCATTTACAAGCTCCAAACAAGCCGTCAGATCAAGAAATTTCACCCCTGCTTCCTGCAGCACTCGCCTGCCTAAAAGCTGCTGTTCAGATGGCGAGCGAACCGAATGACGGAATTCACCATATTCAGGCAAAAAGACCACTAATGGCGTCGAGCCTGTTGCCCGGACCGTATCGACAAATGACTTCAGAATCGCCTTATCCACCCTCTCAACGTCTGGGGCCAACTCGTAGGGGGACCATAGAGACGTGGGATTCCATGATACGGCGAATCGGAGCAGGTAAGAATATTGATAAAGATGCCACTTCCAGTCCGCTGGGCGGTAGGCAATATCGAAGTCCACGAACGGCAAGTCTTCAATGGATGAAGTGGAATAAATCCGCTCAGGAGATGGCAACGGGAGATTGAGAGCGAAAGGTTCTTCTCCGACTACTGAGAGTCTCGGTTTGGCTCCTGGCACCCTGCCACCTTGAAATCCTATTAGATAGTAGACGAGACCGCTTCGTACAAGATCGTGGCTGATCAGAGCTAGAATGACGATATCAGGGTGCCAATCCTGGATGTCTCGCAGATAACGGAGGTAGGACTGATCTAAACCATAGGCAGGCACTCCAAAGTTCAAGACCTGGACATGTTGACTGATTCTGCTCTCAAGCTGATGGCCCCAAGTTTTGTCGTAAGTAACGTCCAGTCCATAGGCATACGAGTTTCCCGAGATGGCGATGCGGAGAGCGGGGGCGGTCGCTTTCGGGTCGGTTTCGTTCGCCAAGGTTCGCAGCCCATAGGCGTTACTGAAGTACATTTCCCCGAAAATCCCGATCTCCTTCCGGTTCGGGCCTATCGTCCAACCGAGTGTCGCGTCCGGCTCGATTATTGTGGATTGTTGACGAGACCTTTCCCAATCTGCAAGTCGGTGAGCCTGAACCCGCTGCCATTCCCTTGGCAACAGGACAGTGTCCCCCACGAACGTTTCCTCGGGAGTCTGTTCGGCTACGACCCGTATCATCACCTCGGCCCCAAGAAAGAGCAACGCCAAAGCAATACCCGTAGCCGTCAGCTGAAGAGTAAAAGCTTTAGAAGCGATCCGACGAGTGTGTCGGTAGTGGGCGCTCAAAGAAATACAGGCGAGACAGAAGACAGCGATGATAAAAAGTAGGCCTCCTGCATGCCATAGATCAATTCCCTGGTGTTGCAGACGATAGAAGATCACGATGAAACTAAAAAAAGAGGCTGCGAGCCCGCAAAGGGCAACAGGTAGGGATACCAATGAAATCATGTCTAAAGGCTTATCAAAAGACCGGAAAATTTGAAAGAGGATGAACGCCTTCAAACCGATAGGCGATGAACCTTTTCCCATTCGATGGGTCAAGTGGCTCACGCCTTTCAGCAAAGGCCTGGTCTGAAATCCTGAACCGTGCCCACTTTGCCGACGGCGGGTAGACTTGCGGTGATCCTGTTAGACGCAGGGCAGGGTGGGTCCACGGCCTTGGCCGCAGGCGCAAATGCATGCTGGATTTTTGGGGAAATGATAAAAGAGCGTTCGGTTAAGCGGTATGAGTTTCTGCGCAGCGCGATATTCGTTTGGCACTCAGCCGCCCCTGCACGCCGTGACTATTTGATGTCTCGAGGATCAACTCTATCAGGAAGGCATACGATAGTTTACTTACCGATCACAGTCTTCTTGCGAATTGCCATAGAGTCTCTTTATAGCGGTCTTACACGACTACTTGTC
>ERZ724512.1311-NODE-1311-length-11640-cov-4.121019_pt1 | contig 11640 bp, 9 predicted proteins | sample MGYA00376045_ERZ724512 | MGnify/ENA primary metagenome ERZ724512 (study PRJEB28724, sample SAMN07190883) | activated sludge metagenome | isolation source: activated sludge of sewage treatment plant in Hong Hong | place: Hong Kong | collected 2016-03-17 ... | reverse complement strand
TGATGGTTCCGAACGAGATTCTCGCGGTGCAACACTTCGACGACGTGACGGCCAGTGTCGAGGGTCTGGTCCGGCCGGACGGAAAGCCTGTCAGCGTCGCCCTCGCCACCGGAAAGGTGACCGGGAAAGACCGCAAGACGATGCTCGCCGGCCTCGCCGACGGCAGCGTCGACATCGTCGTCGGCACCCACGCCCTGATCGAGCCGAAAGTCGTGTTCGCGTCCCTGTCCCTTGTCGTCATCGACGAGCAGCACCGGTTCGGCGTCGAACAACGGTCCGCGCTGCGCGGCAAAGGTGCCGGTGGGGTTCTGCCGGACATGCTCTACACCACCGCGACGCCGGTGCCGCGGACGGTGGCGATGACGGCGTTCGGCGACCTCGACCAGTCGACCATCGACGAGATGCCGCCCGGACGGTCGCCGGTGACAACCGTCCACATCCCGGGCGGAGAAGACATCATCGACGAGGCTGCGGCCGACCCGTGGTCCGCCATCCGGAACGCCGTCTCGCAGGGGCGGCAGGCGTTCGTCGTCACCCCACTCGCGACGAGCGTCACCCGGGAGGCGTCCGGAGCCCACGACGTCGCCGCCCGGCTCGGCGCTGGACCGCTCGCGGGCCTGCGGATCGGCGTCGTCACCGGGAAGGACACGAGCCAGGACAGGCACGCGGCGATGAGCGCGTTCGCCGCCGGAGGACTCGACGTCCTCGTCGCGACGACAGTCGTCGAGGTCGGTGTCAACGTGCCCAATGCGACCGTCATGGTCGTTCTCGGCGGCGAACGCTTCGGCCTCGCCCAGTTGCACCAGTTGCGGGGACGTGTCGGCCGAGGGGCGCACCCCGGCCGGTGCCTGATCGTCGCGCAGCCGAAGACGGTGATCGCGAAAGAGCGGATGGCCGCGATCACGACCGTCACCGACGGGTTCGCTCTCGCCGACCTCGACTACCGGTTGCGCGGCGGCGGTGATCTCGCCGGGGCCAGCCAATCGGGCCGGGCGAAGTCGCTGCGGGTCGCGTCCCTGACCGGGGACGCCGACATGCTCGCCCTGGCGATCATGGACGCCGCCCGGATCATCGACGCGGATCCGACACTGGCGGAGCACTCGGACTTGCGGGACGAGATCACTCTGTTGATCGACGAGACGTCGACGGGGCTGCTACGCAGCGCATGACCGTCACGCGAGATCGTCGGCGGTGGCCTCGACGAACTTCGCTTCACCCACCCGGAACGGCTTGCCCGAGCAGCCGAGTGTCGCCGGGCAATTCGCCGGTGTCCCGCTGGCGCTGCCGGTCAGCGTCCAGCGTCGGCACACCGGACAGACGAGGATCGTCACGGCCGGCTGCCCGACCATGGTTCGCCCGCGCAGATAGGTCAGCATGACCGCTGACTGACACAGCGCGTCACGCTGCGCCGGGGACAGGCGGACGTGCTCGGGGATGGTGACATCCGCCCAACATCGGGCTTTCGCCTTCCGCATCAGCGCCAAGGCGATGCTCGCGGCGACCGCGACCGCAGGTTCGTTCTGTGCCGTCGCCACGGTGACGGCGGGTGGCGTCTTCACCCTCCTTGACATGGTTTCTCCTTCTTTCGGGCGACGAATGTTCTCGTCACCTCACTACGGCGCCGGTCGCGCGCTGCGGGAAGAATCACCTGTCCGTGTCTGACACGCTGATGACATATCGGGCACCACCCGGACCGGTGAGGCCGAGATTGGCGAACGTGTACCGTCCGTTCTGGTCGGTATGGGTGACGGTGGTGACAGGTTTCCCGTCGACGTCGGTGACAGGTTTCCCGTCGACTCGACTCACCCGGACCACGACGCCGGGGATGCCCTTCTCGCCGTTGTCCTGGACGCCGTTGTGGTTGGCGTCATTCCAGAGGACGTCGCTGATCGTCACTCCACCAGCATCATCACACCGAACGGTCTCGCCCGGGGCGAGGGTCCCCGTCCAGGACGCGCCCCAGGTACCGTCGGGGAACATGCAGACGAGCCTCTTCCCAAGGGCGGTTGACGGTCTGATCGTCACGCCGGTCAGCGGCTCGGACCCGGTGTTGGTCACAGAGTAGGCCGGCAACTCGGGATCGGCGTTGGTCGCCGAGTGAGGGCGTAGAGCGCCGACGAAGAATCCGATCGGTGCGCCGACCGCCACTGCTGCTGCGAAGATGAACACGCGGCGTATCGATCGGGCGGTCGATGTCGGGGCGGCGTCACTGATGATCGGACCACTGCCACTGCCGTACTCGGAGTACGGCAGTGGCAGTGTCGGAGGAATGCGGGTCACGACGTCAGCGAGTGGGTCTTGACCATGTTCTGTTCTGTCCTTTCGGGGCGCTGTTCACACGGACGGCGCCGATCTCCCGCACACCTGGTCCGGTGACATACCGAGAGAGCGAACATCCGCGGGCAAGGGCCGGCGCGGCCGGCGGACAGTGGACGGAGAAGGCCCGTCCCGCGCCTGACGGTCTGCCGAGCGCCGGCGGGCTCGACGGCGGGTTCGCCGACCTGAAGATCGGTGCCCGGTTCTCGGATGTCGATCGTGAAGACCGGGTCGCGGCGATGGAGGCCGAGATGCGGGCCGCAGTCACCTCGATCGTCGAATCCGGTCGGCTGAGAGAATGGCTCGACCTGTGTGCGAACAACGGGATGTCCCGCTGGTCATTCAATAACCAGATTCTCGCGTGGGGGCAGGCGATGCGCGCCCGCGAGGAGGCGTCCCCGGAGGAACTGGACGGCTGCCCCGGAACGCCGATGGTGATGTCGGCGAACGACTGGAAGACGAAGTACGACCGGTTCCCCAGGAAAGGCTCGAAAGCCATCTGGGTCCTGGCCCCGGTGACACGCCGGTTCACCGACACCGACGAGAAGACCGGCGAGGAGAAGGCCCGGGTGGCGGTCGTCGGGTTCACGGGCCAGGCGAAGTTCGACGCCTGCCAGACCGACGGCGCCCCGATTCCCGGGCAGTCGATCGTCCAGTTCGGCGGCGGGGAGCCGCCGGAAGGTGTCTACGCGCACCTGACCGGGAAAGTCGAGGAGGCCGGGTACGCCTATTCGGAGCGTCCGTTGAGTGACGGTCCGGTGAACCCGACCGGGTTGCTCGGCTACACCGACCCGAAGACCAGACAGGTCGTCGTCGACTCTCGTCTGCCGGCCACCGCGAAAGTGTTTGTCATCGCCCACGAACTCGGCCACATCCACTGCGGCCACGTCGACCGTCCCGGCGAATACGGCTCGCACCGCGGGGTGGCGGAGACCGAAGCCGAAGCGACCGCCTACATGGTCATGCGGCACCTCGGGGTGCGACCGGGCGACGCCGACTCATTCTCCGCTGGGTACATCGCCTCGTGGTCGAAAGGTGACCCGGATGCGGTCTCGAAGGCGATGAGCCGGGCATCGGGGGCGTTCCGGAAGATCACCAGCGGCGCCGAAGACCAGTGGACACCGAAGACCGCCGACGGGGCACCGCGGGCACCACGGACGCCGCGAACCAGACGAGCGACCAGCCGTCGGTCTCCGCGGAAGGCGACTGCGGCGGCATAGCGCCCACCCGCGGTGCGTCCGACCCCACACGGTGACGAGTGGATCGAACCTGCGCGGTGGCGCAGTTTCGGCGGCTAGACGAGAGACCAGTCGTCGGCATCGTCCGGCTCCGACTGTGACGTAGCGCCCCACCCGAGGCCGAACGGGTCGTCGTCATCGTCGGCGGCCGCAGGAGCGGCCGTGAAGGACGAACCGGATGGAAGGTCCGAGTCGGTGACGAACACGTCTCCAGCGCCCGTGGCGGGCACTGACGGGGACGATCCGGGGTCGTCGAGGCCGTCAGCAACAGCGAGGTCGACGAGCATCTCGTCGTCGCCGTTCCCGAGGTCGAGCAGGACGATCGACACCGGGCCGTCCAGCGGCTCGAACAGGGCCTCGCCGGCCAGAGGTGCGACATGCGTGTTCGTCCGCAGGAGGGAGAGCGCCTTGGGGTCGGCGACACCGGCGATCAACCGGCCGCAGATCGCCGTCAAGACAGGACGGACCTTGGAGATCCACCCCCGGCTGCTCGCGATGACCGAATCGACCCCGGCGAGCAGATGGATGCCGCAATCCCGGCCATCGTCGCGGATCGTCCGGAGGATCGACGTCACGGCACTCGCCATTTCCTCCGACTCGGCGGCCAGGGCCGCGAGATCGTCGACGACGACGAACAGGCGCGGCGGGCGCAGATCGTCGGGCAGGTCGCCCACCGTAGCGACAGAGTTCTCGGCCGCGAGCAGACGTCGGGCCGCGACCGTGAACGACACCCACGCCGAGAGCGCGGCCACGTCCCGGACTGTGTCCGCAGACCTGGCCGGCTCGATGCCCTCGAACTCGCAACCGACCGTAGCGATGATCGCCCCGCCGTCGACCGCGGCCGCCACGATCCGGTCGATGATCTCGATGCGTTCCTGGTCACCGGCCACGACCACGAGGTTCGGCGTGGACGAGAGCCGCCAGTCGACGAGGACGCCGTCGGCGTCGGTGCCGACCGGGATGACTGGTGCGGTGTGATCGGGCATGTGGTCCTCCGGGGGGAATTGGTCAGAGTTGGACTCAGAGTTGGACTCTGAGTCCAACTCTGAGTCGGACTCAGAGTTGGAGTTGGACTCAGAGTTGGACTCAGAGTTGGACTCAGAGTTGGAACTCGGCGCTGATTCGGCCATGAGCGCGTCGAGGTCGATGTCGTCACCGAGGTCGATCGGGGTGTCTGCCCACGAGGTGTCGACGTCGACCTCCTGAACGAGCGGAGTGCCGGTGGTCGACTTCCGGGCGACCGGGCCGGTGTCGACCTTGTCGACCGGCTCGCGGACCGCAGCGATCATCGCGGCGAGTTCGTTGGTGGGGCTGAACGCCGTCTGAATGAGCCGGGGCAGGCCGACCGCCGGTTCGTAGAGGCCGCGACCGGCCCCGATCGTCCCGTCGAGGGACGGCGCGAGATCGGCGTTGTTGAGGGCCGACGCCCGGTCCCCGAGACTCGTCATCCCGAGCAGCATCCGGGCCAGTGACGTCTTCAACGTGCCGCCGCCTGGCACCTTCTCCAGATCGGTGGTTCGCATCTTGATCGCCCCGACGACGAGGTGGACTCCGGCGGACCGGGCCTCTTTCGAGATCCGCCCGGCGATCGAGCCGATGTCGTCCTTGAAGGTGTTGGCCTCCACCTGGGCGAGTCGTTCGATCTCCATCTCCGGGTCGGCGTACGGCGTCCGGGGGACGTTTCCCTGCTTCTCGACGAGGGAGACGAACTCGTCGATGACGACGACGAGTCGCCGGGGCCGGATGGTCGCGGGCAGGTCGGCGAAGCTCGGAGCCCCGTGGGTGGCGTTGAGGTTCTTGCGCCGTTCGACTTCCTTGATGACCCAGCGCATCGTCGCCGAGGCGGACGCGAGATCGTCAGCGAACGCGAGGGTGAAGTCTTCGGCGAACTTGAAGTCCGCCCCGCCTTTCATCGGGTCGACGACGACGACATCCCAGCCGGCGAGCAGCGCCCCGGTGATCGCCAGCGTCATCGTCGCCGACTTTCCGGACCCCGACTTTCCGATGACGCCGAGGTGCGGGGAGTTGCCGAGATCCCAGGTCTCCGGCTCCCCGGAGACCCCGACCCCGAGCGGGATGGCGTTCGATCGCTCGGTGACCCCGTCGGGGGTCCACGGGAAGCTCTTCGGCATCGGGTCGTGCTGGGAGACGAGGAGGACGAGCGTGCTCGCGTCCGTCCGCTCCCGGTCGATCTCGACGAAGCTGTTCCCGGTGGCGGTCCGCAGTTCCGGGAGAGCCTTCGCGATCGCCGGAACCGAGGTCCCTTTCGGCAGCTCGAACGTCGCGACGTGGACGGCGGGATTCGTCGGAACGTCCTCGAACGCGGTCAGGGACGGGGTCAGCCCCGCATGACCTCGGACTTTCGCGGCCAGCCAGGCGTGGTCCCAGTCGAGCCGGGCGAGGTCGAACCGGACCCGTGGAGACTTCACACTCCCGTCCTCTGGGCGGACTCCGGCATAGAGGGTGACACCGTCGGGGGCGTCGTCGACGCGTAACCAGGGAACCCCGACGTGGGCGCGCATTCGCTCGGCCCCCGCCTGGACGTCGGCGAGTGTCACCCCGCCGTAGAGCCGCAGGCCGATCCGCCAGATCGAGGCCACCGTGAACGCGCTGACGGTCGCCGTCAGACAGTTCGCTTCGGTCAACTCGGGCCGGGCCAGGCGGGCAGCGTCGAACATGGCGTTGACCTGAGCGGCCAGGATGACCCGAGATCCTTCGCGTTCGTCGGAGACCCGGTCCGGAGACGCCGGAACCGCCTGCGTGCTGTAGCAGACGGTGAATGCCTGCGAATGCCGGATTCCGGCACGACCGCCGCGGGCGGGGTATCCGGTGACGGAGACGAACGGCACCTGCTGGATCGCCGTCTTCAGCGCCGACTCCGTCTTGGCGTTGACGTGGTCGACCGGGTTCAGCCCGGAACGAACCTGGAAGACGGCCCGGTGAATCGTCACCCCCTTGTAGGTGATGTCCCGGGTTTCGCTGTGCGCGACGACCGGCGGGTTGACGTTCGACTTGACGACGGCGGACCAGCGGTGTGTCCAGGTGTCCTCGAACCGGATCTGCTCGACCTTGGTCGCGCTCGCCGGGTCTGCCCAGTCGGTGTCGTCGAGGTCGCCGGCGAGGATCTGCCCGGTGTCGGGCCGGTGATCGGCGACCGCTTCGACGCCGAGGGCCGACGAGAACTCGGCCGGCCACCCGGAACTGCGCGCGGTGACCCACCCGGGGCCTTCCGGCCAGTCACCGGTGATCCGCCATGCGCCGGTCTCGGAGTCGTCGGCGTGCAATGGCTGCGGATCGGACAGGACGACAGGGGAGAACCCGAGCAGAACGCAGGCCCGTTCGGCGGCGACCCGGGCGGCGACCAGCACCTCATCGGCGGTCGCGCGGGGCAGGGAGGGGATCGGCGGCAGACTGGCCGGGGCGGTGACGACGGCGAACCGGCCCTGATGGATCGTTCCTGGAACCGGTGCCCCGTTCGCCTCGTCGAGGACCGGGATGATGGTCGCGGACATCCCGCCACCGACGAGCGGGGCCAGCTTCGGGGACTTCGGCCGCATCCCCGCCCAGCCTTCCTGCGGCGGGGCGGTGAAGGTCTCGACAACGAACTGTCCGACCTCGCTCACGGAGAGCAGGACAGGGGGCGGATCGACTTTCAGCACCTCCCAGCGGACACGCCACAAGGCTGCCTGCCGGACGAGGGTGCGCCAGGACGTCAGGGCCGCGCTCGACCACGTCGGGTAGAGCCCCGCGGCCGCGCCGGCGAGGCCGAGCGGGGGCACGGTCAGGGCGACCGGGACCGCGGGGATGACCAGTGGCCAGCGTCCGTGCGCCATCTGTGGACCGATGAACCCGGCGACCCCGGCGAGCAGGCCCAGGGGAATCGCTGCGGTCGAGCACCACGACAGGCCGGCCGTGAACGTGTCGAGCCGCACCCCCGGGCAGTCGTGGTCGGACCGGCGGCGGGACGCGGGAATCTGGACAGCCAGAATGTAGGCGGCGAGTGCGTCGAGTAGTGCGTATTCCGGTTTCGTGACCGGCAGGGCCAGGGCGAACCAGGAGGCCGTCAGGGCGAGCAGCCAGGTCAACCGCACCGGCCATCCGGGCAGCCAGTCCCGGTTCGGGACGACCAGCCGCCACCGCAGGTCACGCCACATCCGGTGGCTGTCGATGAGATGTTCCTCCCGTTCGTCCGCGGGCAGTGGTGCCCGGCCGGCGACCCGGCGACCCGTCATCACCGGGGCCGGTTCGACGAGCCCGCCGATCACCAGGATGCCGAGCGAGAAAGCGAGACCGGGTAGGCGCTGCCAGACACCGAACGGGACGGCGAGGACCGCCCCGAGGACGAAGTAGAGCGTCGTCGAGGCGGCGGGCGCAGATCGCCGGGTCGCCACCGGTCAGACGATCACGAGCGACCGCAGCGCGGCGACGATCATCGGATCGGCCACCCGGCGAACCGGCAGAGAGCGCCGGGCCGCCCGGTCGAGCCGGTGACCGAGAACGAGAGTGGCACCGGGAAAGGTCGCCGCCCACACCGAGACCTTCCCGCGGACCCGGGACGGCCAGACAACGACGATCGGCTGGACGAGGCGGGCCCGCGGCCCGAGAAACGACGTGAACGCTTTGTGCGCCATTGCGACCGTCTGCTTGCGGTGGTGCGGGCAGGACGTCAGGCCGCGCCGCGTCGTCTGGCCGTGCGACCAGTAGAACCCCGGCTCCCAGCACTTGCTGTCGATCAGCAGCACCTTGTCGCCGGCGACGACGACATGGTCGATGTTGATCGACATTCCCGGGATCGGGACACGCACGTCGTGCAGAACGGTGACGTCTGTCCGTTTCGCGAGGTCGGCGAGGACTGACTGGGTCATCTTCTCGCCGAGACCTCCGGCGCGGATCGTGCCCGCGTTCGCCGCCCACGACGCACGGCCCGACAGAGACGTGCCCGCCCGCCCGATGACCTCGCCCATCACAGGGCTCCGGACAGGACGGACCACAGAATCGCCAGGACCACGAGGACGGCCATGACCGCCATCAGGTTCGCGCCCCGGCCAGCCAACCAGTCGGCGGCCTCGTTGCGGTCGTTGTCGTTGCTCACACCATCAGGTATGCGGTGCAGACGACGCCGTGTCGGCCAGTCAGGCGGCGGACGGCCACATCTGCGCGAGGAACCGGGCGTGTTGCCGGAACGCCTCGGCGGCCTGATGCGGGACGACCCCATTACCGAGGATGCGCAACATGGCGTTCGGCACGAGGCCGGGGGTTCCGGTGACATGCCCCGCCGGAAGGCCCATCATCCACTCGGTGAACGCCGGGTTCAGGCGCCTGTTGCCGCGCGCACTCAGGGAGGTCGGCGGCGGAGCGGGGTGACCGAACGCTCGCTCCCACCGGGTGATAGCCGGGGCGTAATCACCCCACCGGGCCAGGGCCACCGCCATGTCCCGCCGCCACTGCCCACTGCTCTGGCCGTGCGCGGACGGCGAGGATGAGCCGACCATCGGCGTCGGGAGCAGCATGACGGCGGACGGGAGCATGAGATCGCCGGACGATCCGCGCTGGCCGGGGCCGCCCTTCTCGCCGTCGGTGGCCTGCGGCGTCGGAAAGAGCTTCTGGACAACCCCGTCGAGGGCCGGGCGCACGGCGGCCCCGGGCGACGCAGGCTGGTTCGATCCATCGGAGGTGGCGGTCGGCGTCGGCAGGAGATGCTCGACGGCATCGGCCAGGCTGACCGAGTGACCGCCGGCGCGCCGCCGGGCCGGGTGAGTGCTGCCTCCTCTGGACCCGCACGATGCGTCCGGTGTGGGCAGGAGGGTCAGGCCGTCCGCTGGCCGAGCATCTTCGCCACCCCCGGAAGCAGCAGTTCCGTCGACCGAGCACCGGAGCGGGTCAGATGGCCACCCTCGCCGTCCGCGACCGAGGGGGTCGGCAAGAGCAGCATGGTCTCCGTCGAGGAGCCACCGCGCGTGGCGCGGGGGGTCGGCAGCAGGCCAGGCGAAGACGAAGACACGCCATCGTCCATGGCAGCAGCCGACGTCGGAAGCACGTAGACCGACCCAGTGCGCATCCATCCGCAGGTCGGCCAGGTCTCCGAGTACACGCCCGAGCGCCCGCAGCCAGGGAGGGTCGGTGCGTCGAGGACCTCCGTCCAGGCGTCGAGCTCGGTGCTCCATCTCGCCAGCGGACGAGGCTTTCGCGGACAAGGCTCCACGGACGTTCTCCCATACGACGAGATCGGGCCTCAGGACGGCGATCGCCTCGCGCATCTCCGTCCACAGGTTGCTTCGAGTGCCGTGAGACATTCCGGCACGGGCACCTGCCGCAGAGACGTCTTGGCACGGGCTTCCGCCAGTAAGGACGTTCACCCGGGGGGTCGTGGCCCAGTCGACCGTCGTGATGTCCCCCAGATTGGGGACACCGGGGTAGAGGCGGTTCAGGACGGCGCTGGCGCCCGGGTCGTTCTCGCAGTGCCAGAGGGTCTGCCCGGGCAGGACCATCTGGAGGCCCAGGTCAAGCCCGTTGTAGCCGGTGAACAGACTGCCGTAGGTGAGACCGGACTTCACCGATCGTTCTCCGCGATGCCGGCGGTCAGAGAACCGGGCGGAGCGTCACCGGCGACGGACACGACGTACGGGGCACCTACCCCGGCCAGGGCCGGGAATGGAACACCGGTGAACCGGAACGATCCGGCGCTGTCGGTGACGGCCGGGGGGATCGGGGTGCCGTCGACACGGCGGGCCGGGAATGCTCCGCACCGCAGTGACACGGTCGCACCGGCAATGCCGCGGTGGTCGCCACCGCCACTGGTGTAGCGCCCCGCGACGACGAGAACTCTGGTCGCGCTCATACCGCGACCAGAGTCAGCAGGTGGACACGGTCGCGGTGGTCGCGATCCGTGCTGGTGAACCCCGGGCACCGGTGGGAGAACGTCGTCTCCTGGGCCGACGTGTCGGACTTCTCGATCCGGTCCCAGCATCCGCACGCGAACGTCGATGACGTGGCGACGAGAGCGGGGATGGACTCGGGCACGACGGCGGTCAGGCGCAGGACGGGGCCGTCGTGACGACGGCAGCGGGGAGGGGTCCCGCCGGGACGGCCAGTCATGCCACGGCCGCGTGGGCGGGACCGGTCAGGCATTCGCAGAGGGGCTCGCCCCGGTCGAGCCGGTCGGACACCATCGCGACGATCTGCTGGCGGGTCCACCGCTGGTATTCCGGGCCCTGGCACCACCGGGCGTGCAGCGCCGTCGGCGCGCCCCCCGACCACAGGTTAGCGAGGACCCGGGCCCGTTCGGCGAGCTGATCCGGGGTCGCCGTCATCCGGGGCGACCTGCGAGTCGCCCCGGCCTGGTAGACCTCGTAGAACTCGCCGCCGGCCAGAACGAGGAACCGGCCCGGAAGGAGCGACCGGTCGACGATCACCGACGTCAGTTCGGTGCCGTCGGGTCCGATGAAGGTGCAGGTAGCCATGCGGGACATGGCGCCGGATCGGGTGCTCACCAGACCAGGTGTGCGGGGGCCGGATCACCGCCTGGATGGTGTTCGGCCGGCGAGCATCCGCAACCCCGGCGCGGCCAGCGATCCGTCGCCGATGCCGCCCGGGTGGACGGCGGCGTAGTCGAGCGTCTGGCCCCACGATTGCCGTCGATCCGGACATTCCGAAGCGTCCCGTTGATGTGGTTCCGGTCGAAACCGGGCAGTCCCGCGTAGGCCCCGGTCGCCCTGAAGGTGTTCGCGCCGTCAGCGAGCGCGGCGATTCCCTAAGCACTTACTCTGGCTCTGGCTCTGGCTCTGCGGTGTAGGTGTAGGGGCCGAGATGGTAGGCCCGCCCGGCGGCGAGGGCGAGCTCCGCATCTACACCGTGCGTGGTGGCCGCCCGGCGGAACATGCCGAGGTTGTCGGTGGCACACCAGAAGACCTCCTGGCCGAGTTCCCGGACGGTCAACCCCGTCCGGACATGCCGCTTCTGGCCGTTGGTGCGAGTGAGCGTGTAGCGCTTGAGTCGGGCCACGGGTCGTTCCTCTCGTGTGCGGAGTCGACGTGGCGGCGGCTGGACCTTCGAGCGGGTGATGCACACCTTCCCCCGCCTCGCCGAG
>ERZ724512.1307-NODE-1307-length-11664-cov-9.227582_pt1 | contig 11664 bp, 10 predicted proteins | sample MGYA00376045_ERZ724512 | MGnify/ENA primary metagenome ERZ724512 (study PRJEB28724, sample SAMN07190883) | activated sludge metagenome | isolation source: activated sludge of sewage treatment plant in Hong Hong | place: Hong Kong | collected 2016-03-17 ... | reverse complement strand
GGCCTCGGCCTGGGCGACCCTATAAGCTTCGGCCCGGCCCTGGCCGGCGCGGCGATCCCATTGGCCGGTTCGTCCGGCATCTAGCACTCTGGAGCATTCTCATGTACGGCGACATCAAACTCTATGCCGGCTCCGCCTGTCCCGAATTGGCGCAGCGTGTGGCCAGCTACATCGGCATCCGGCTCAGCCGCTGGAACATCACCACGTTTCCCAACGAGAACATCTTCATCCGCCTCAACAGCAGCGTCCGCGGCCAGGATGTCTACCTGATCCAGACGCATGCCAAGCCCGTCCACACCAACATTATGGAGATGCTGATCGCCATCGACTGCTTCAAGCGCGACTCGGCCGGGCGGGTGACGGTGGTCACCCCCTACATGAGCTACTCCCAGAGCGACAAGAAAGACCAGCCGCGCGTGCCCATCACCGCCCGCCTGCTGGCCGACATGATCGAGGTCGCCGGGGCCGACCGCTGGGTGACCATCGACCTGCACGCCGGGCAGATTCAGGGCTTCTACAAGATTCCTGGCGACTCGCTGACGGCGCTACACATCATCTGCAAGTACATCCGCGCCAAGGGCCTCAACGGCACGGTCGTCACCACCGACCTGGGTTTCGCCAAGGGTGGACGCAACTACGCCGAGGCGCTGGGCTTCCCGCTGGCCTTCATCGAGAAGCGCCGCACCGGCCCCACCGGCACGCGCGAGGCGCTGACGCTCATCGGCAGCGTCGCGGGGCGCGATGTCCTCATCGTCGATGACCTGGTTGACACCGCCGGCTCCGTCCAGCAGGCGGCCGAGATCGTCCGCGCCCACGGTGCGCGCGATGTCTATCTGGCCTTCACCCACCCCGTGCTATCGCCGCCGGCCATCGACCGGCTCCGGGGCCTTGACCTCAAGGAGATCATCACCACCGACACCCTGCCCATTGCCCCGCAAGACCGCCTGCCCAACATGACCATCCTGACCGTGGCCGACCTGCTGGGCGAGGTCATCATCCGCTCGCACGAGGGGCGCAGCGTCGGCGAGTTGTTCAACGAGTAGATTACTTAGAAACCGGGTTTCTTCTGAGAAACCCGGTTTCTAATCGGCTATAATAAACCCCGCCATGTTTAAGAGAATTGTCACCAGCATCGTAGGCGATGCCAACAAGAAGATCATCAATAACCTGAAGCCCAGCGTGACCGCTATCGGCGCGCTGGAGCCGCAATTGTCGGTGCTGTCCGACGACGCCCTGCGCGAGCGCTCGCTGGCGCTGAAGGAGCGCGTGGCCGGCGGGGCCGAATTGGACGACGTGCTCGACGAGGCCTTCGCCCTGGTGCGCGAGGCGTCGCGGCGGGCCATCGGCCTGCGGCCCTATGACGTGCAGTTGATGGGCGGCATGTTGCTCCATCAGGGCGAGGTCGTCGAGATGCGCACCGGCGAGGGCAAGACGCTGGTGGCCACGCTGCCGCTATACCTCAACGCCCTGGCCGGCCAGGGCGTCCACCTGGTCACGGTTAACGAATACCTGGCCCGGCGCGACGGCGGCTGGATGGGCAAGATTTTCCACGCCCTGGGTCTGTCCATCGGCGTCATCGGCCCGTTGCAGTTCTCGGCCCTGTTCGACCCGGAGTATGTCAACCCCGGCGCGGAACTGGAGGACGAACGGCTTGTCCACTGGCGGCCGTGTACCCGCCAGCAGGCCTACCAGGCCGACATCACCTATGGCATTAGCTCCGAGTTCGGCTTCGACTACCTGCGCGACAACATGGCCGTGCGCAAGGATCAGCTCGTCCAGCGCAGCCTCCATTACGCCATCATCGACGAGGTCGATAACATCCTCATCGACGAGGCGCGGACGCCGCTGATCATCTCCGGCCCGGCGGCGCGCAGCAGCAAGGACTACACCCGCTTTGCCGAGTACGTCCGCCGGCTGCGCCCCAACACGGCCGACGAAGACGACGACCCCAACGGCCACTACGACATCGACGAGAAGAGCCGCAGCATCAGCCTGACGGAGATCGGCCTGAGCGAGGTCGAGAAGCGCATCGAGGAGATGGACCCCGACGCGGGCGACAGCCTCTATGACCCGCGCTTCTACCACCTGACCTACTATCTCGACAACGCCTTGCGTGCCCAATACCTCTACAAGCGCGACGTGGACTACGTCGTCCAGGGAGACGAGGTCATCATCGTCGATGACTTCACCGGCCGCCTCATGCCCGGCCGGCGCTACTCCGACGGCCTGCACGAAGCCATCGAGGCCAAGGAAGGCGTCGATGTCCAGCGCGAGACGGTCACGGTGGCGACCATCACCCTGCAGAACTACTTCCGCCTCTATGACAAGCTGGCCGGCATGACCGGTACGGCCCTGACCGACGCCGAGGAGTTTGAGAAGATCTACGAGTTGGGCGTCACGCCGCTGCCGACCAACGTCGAGTACATCATCGACACCGGCCAGATGGGGCTGGAGACGCGGCGCGACAAGGTGGACGGCGCGGAAGCCGTGGTCTACGTCAAGCCGCAGTCGGGCGAGCCGGTCTACTACAAGCGCGTCGACTTCGCCGATCAGGTCTATGGCACCGGCCCGGCCAAAGACCAGGCCATCATCAACGAGATCAAGCGCGTCCACCAGACCGGCCGGCCCATCCTGGTGGGCACGACCTCGGTGGAGCACTCCGAGACCATCGCCAAACTGCTGACCCGCGAGGGCATCCGCCACAACGTCCTCAACGCCAAGATACACCAGTCCGAGGCGCTCGTCGTGGCCCAGGCGGGCCGGCGGCAGGCCGTGACTATCTCCACCAACATGGCCGGCCGCGGCACCGACATCCTCCTGGGTGGCAACGCCGAGGGGTTGGCTGCCGAGGCGCTGGAAACGGAGATGTTCGACCGGCCGATGCTGACCGTGCTGGCGCTGAAGCTGCTGACCGACGGCGAAGAGGCCGCCCGCGACACGGCGCGCAAGAGCAACCGGCTGACCGAAGACCTGGTCGATGCCCTGCTGGAGACGCGGGCGCGCTTCGACGCGGCCATGATCGAGATCGAGCAGGTGCAGGTCATGGGCTATCTGGCCCGCGTGCTGCAAGAGCCGTATGGCATCGACTACAACGACCTGGTGACGACGCTGCGCTTCGTGCGCGCCGGCGAGCTGGCCCAGGCGCGCACCTTTGTGGAGAGCCTGGACAAGGACGTGGCCCTCGTCGATGAGATTCTGCGCCGCCAGACGGAACTGATCCGCTGGCAGAACATCCACGCCGATGAGAAGCTGGCCGCGCAGTTCCTGGCCGAACAGGTCTTCGAGCGCCACTACAACGCCCGCGCTGCGCTCATCCGCGCCGTGTTGGGCGACCGGCCCGACGAGGGGCGGCAACTAGCGGCGACCATACCCGGCCTCGGCCCGCAGCACATCGCCCGCATCGAGGAGTTGCGCGCCCAGGCCCGCCGCGACAAGGAAGACATCTGGCGGCTGGGTGGGCTGCACGTCGTCGGCTCCGAACGGCACGAGTCGCGACGCATCGACAACCAGTTGCGCGGCCGCGCCGCCCGCCAGGGCGACCCCGGCTCATCGCGCTTCTTCCTGTCGCTGGAAGACGACCTGATGCGCCGTTTCGGCGGCGAGCGCCTCAAGGGCTTCATGTCCCGCACCAACATCCCGGAGGACATGCCCATTGAGAGCGGCCTGCTGGACAAGATCATCGAAAGCTCGCAGGAGCGCGTCGAGGGTTACAACTTCGACATGCGCAAGAACGTCGTCGAGTATGACGACGTGATGAGCAAGCAGCGCCAGGCCATCTACGGCGAGCGCCGCGCCATCCTCATGGGCGGCGAGTTCGACCTGGACGCCAAGGTGGACGCCGCCTTCGATGACGCCATCGCCGCGCTGGTGCAGAACTACATCGACGACTACCCCAGCTACATCCGCGGCGAGGTGGAGCGCGTCGTCAACGACTTCACCACCGACGCCACCAACACGGTCAACCTCGCTGCCGTCCTGCGCCGGCTGGGGGCGATGCTGCCGCTGATGGCCGAACTGGAGCGCGATGAGTTGGAGCGGCTGTCGCCCGACCGCCTGACCGCGCGGCTGGCCTCGTTGGCCCACGAGCAGGAGCGCCAGGGCACGAACCTGTTGCAGCTGCTCCAGGCAATGGGCCGCTTCCTGCCGCTGGTGCCGCCCGTGCCCAACCTGGGCGCGCTGGCGACGCACAAAGGCGGCCAAGTGCAGACCCGCGACCGCCTGCGCGCCGCCTTCATCGCCCAGGTGCAGATGCTCTACAACGAGTTCCTGGCCGAGACCATCGACCAGGCCGACCGCGAGCCGATCTGGGCCGAGGCGGAGAGCGAACTCAACCACGCCTTCAGCCAGTTCAGCCTCGACGGACTGTCGGTCAAGAACATGGAGGAGCGTCAGCGCCACTTCCGCGCCGAGGTTGACCGAGTTCTGAGCGATCTGCTGGTGCAGAGCTTGCAGGAGTTGAACGGCGAGCAGCTGGCCACGGCGTTGGAGCAGTACATCGATCAGCAGCAGGGCAAATGGCGGCAACTCATCGGCGACGAGGAGTACCAGAACTACGAGCGGCTGCTGCTGCTCTCGGCCATCGACCGCGAATGGCGCGACTACCTGACGGCGATGGACGACCTGCGGCGCGAGATCGGCTTGCAGGCCCTCGGCCAGCGCGACCCGAAGATCGAGTACAAGAAGCGCTCGTTCGAGATGTTCAGCGACATGCGCAAGAACATCGACCGCGACATCGCCGACCGCTTCTTCCGCGGCATCGCCGACCACCAGGCCTTCATCCAGCAACAGCAGCGGGACGTGGCCTACAAGGCGCAGTCGCAGGACGCCGGCTACCAGACCGTCAAGCGCGAGAAGGGCAAGGGCACGGAAGTGCGCAAGGACAGCCCCGACGTCGGTCGCAACGACCCCTGCCCGTGCGGCAGCGGCCGGAAGTACAAGAACTGCCACGGCCGGCCGGGGATGGCGGCGGTCGGCGCGGCCGGCGGCGGCAACGGCCAGGCCAACGCCCAGCCCGCGGCCAAGAAGAAGCCGCAGCCGCAGAAGAAGAAGGCGCGGCGGTAAGTTCTAGAAACCGAGTTCCTTCTGAGGAACTCGGTTTCTATGACGCAGACGGAGGACGGATGGAGCGAGTTGCGAAACTTCACATTGAAAAGCTCCCAGAGGGCGTGTACCTGGCCACATCGGACGACATCCCAGGTCTTGTGGCTCAGGGGCGGACGATTGCCGAGACACTGGAGATTGCTCGCGATGTAGCGCGAAAGCTTCTGGATGCGCGGGCAGAGCGCGAGGGTGAACTCTCTCTGGCATTCGCCGAAGAGTCGTTTGACTATCCACTTATTATTGGGGCTTGATGGGAAGGCTTGCGGGCTTCAAATACCGAGAAATCGTCAAGCGTCTGCGGCGACTTGGCTTCGAGTTTGACCGCTACGCGGCTAGTAGCCACGAAATCTGGTACAACCCAACGACGAATCACTATACAACAATTCCCAATCACGCCGGAGATATGCCGGAAGGGACGCTGCGGGCTATTCTGAGGCAAGCGGGCGTTGCGCCAGAAGAGTTTCTAGACGCATAAGGCTGGCCTTACCACGCGAACTGAATGTTCAGCTTACAGGCCTAATCGATTCGGGGTCTGAACAGCTTCCATCTTCAATCTGCGTAATCTGCGGTTAGGCCAAGGAACGCTCCCAACCTTTCGGCTGCTGCGCCGACCGCCGCGCGCTCTGCCTCCGTCAACTTGCCGAACGGATTGAGAGCAATGCTCACCACGCCTTTGCCCAACGTCCGCCGCCACGTCCCCACAACCCGCCCATCCATGACGATCACGTTCTGCAAGGCATTGCCCATCGTTGCCAGCCGCGCGCCGTCCTCGGCGCTGACGATGGCGCGGCGGTCTTTGTAGCCGATGGTGTACTCGTCATAGATCGACAGCAGATGGGCCGTGGGCGACGGCGCGCGCGGCGGCCGCGGAGCATCGGCGAACCAGTACGTCTGCCCATCGACCGTCTCGCTATTTAGCTCGCCGGCCACTGCCTCCAGCCCTTGCCGCGCCTCGGTCAGCGTCAGCCCCGACCAGTTGGCGAAGTCGGCCGCCGTGGCCGGGCCGTGACCGGTGAAGAAGCGCCGCGCCATTTCCACCAGCGCCTCGTCGCGCGCCAACGTGCGCCCGCCCGGCGCGCGTTCGTCCAGCAACATGTAGGTGAACTGCTTGCCGCGCCGCGGCCCGCTGACGATTAGCCCCTCCAACTCGGCGTACATGACGATGTAGGCCAGCCATTGCCCGGCGCGATCCGCGCCGCCGGCGGCGATGCCGGCTCCGTCGAGGGCGGCCTTCAGCTCGTCGCGGGTCAGCGCCCGGCCGCCGCCCAGGGCGCGGGCGATGACCTCGGCGCTGCGGCTCAGCGTGGCCGTGTCGAGACCCAACTGCCGGTACACGCTGCCGTTGGTCTGGTGGACGCGCGGCGCGGTCAGCGTCAGCAGCGGCCGGATGTCGTCCGGCGTGACGAAGTGCCACGTCGGCCGCAGCACGTGGGTGCGAAGAATCAGCCCCTCATCGAAGGCCCGTTCGATGGCCGCGTCGGTCGTCGGCGGCAGGCGCAGCCCCAGCGCCCAACGCGCCCCGGCGTAGTCTTGCGACTGGACGGCCACCAGCCAGGCGACGACCTCGGCCGCTGTGGTGAACGTCGTTTCTGTCAGGCGCTGGTTGGCCAGCCGGGCGTGGGCAATGTCATTTTGATTCATTGAGGAGTTACCTTTGGTAGAAGAACCTCACGCAAAGCCGCAAAGGAAGACAAGCCGCAAAGAAGAATAAGATTTCTTGCTTGGCGTCCTTTGCGTGAGGTTCTTCTTCTGTCCAATCTAATGCTGGCAATTGGGGCAGAAATGCGTGCTGCGCCCGCCCAGGACGATGCGCTCAATCGGCCCGCCGCAGATGTAGCACGACTGCCCCGTGCGGCGAAAGACGGCCACGGCGTTCTGCATGTCGCCCTTCGCGCCGTCGGGCTTGACGTAGGTGCTGATGCTGGCCCCCTCGCGGGCAATGCCCATCGCCAGTACCTTGCGGATGGCGGCGTGCAGGGCGGCGATCTCGTCGGGCGTCAGGGTGTGGCTGTGGCGGGTGGGTAACAGGCCGGCGTCGAACAGCGCTTCGTCGGCGTAAATGTTGCCGATGCCGGCGATGAAAGTCTGGTCGAGCAGCAGCGGCTTGAGCACGCGCCGCCGCCCGGCCAGCGCCGCCGCCAGCGCCGCGGCCGAGAAGTCGTCGGCCAGCGGCTCCGGACCGAGCGGGCCGAGGACGCCGTCGGGGTCGCGCAGCAAGTAGACGCGGCCGAACTTGCGCGGGTCGCGGAAGCGCAACTCGCGGCCGTCGTCCAGCAGGAAGACGGTGTGGGCGTAGGGGTCGGGCGGCGTGTCGCCGGGCACGACCGACAGGTGGCCGCTCATCTTCAGGTGGATGACCAGCGTCTCGTCGTCGCTCAGGGTGAAGACCAGGTACTTGCCGCGGCGGTCGATGGCTTCTATGCGCCGGCCAATGATGCGCGCCGCCAGTTCGTCGGGCGCGGGTTGGGCGATGTGGCGCGGCCAGTCGTTGCGCAGGCCGGCAATGGCGCGGCCCACCAGCGGTCGCCGCAGCGCGCGGACAAAGGTTTCAACTTCGGGCAACTCGGGCATGGGCCGATTATAGCCGAGAACGAAGAGGCTCACGCAAAGGACGCGAAGAGGGCAAAGGACGCAAAGAAGAACTTTTATCTCCTTTGCGCCTTCACCCCTTAGCGCCTTCGCGTGAGCGTTTTACTCTTCGTCGCCGCGCTGGTGGTTGTCGATCAGGTCGAAGAGGTCAACGGTGCGTTCGGTGTCTTCCCATTGCCCTTCGATGACGCAGGGGTGGCGCAGGCGGGCGACGAACAGGTCGGAGCTAAGGTACATCTCACCGACCTCACGGCCGTGGGTGTGATCGTTGCGCTGCAACAGTTCGTTTAGCGCCTCGCGAATCCGCAGCGTCGGCTTCGAAGGCAGTTCGTCTCTCATTGTCGTCCCTCAGGCTCTTCCGATACACCCACCATACCCTGCCCTGCATTGTAGTCCCGCCCCCGGCGCGTGCCGTGAAAATGGCGTGCAAATTCGCGCCGGCAGAGAGGCCGCGGCCGGCCACATGAGCCGGACGTGAGCGCGGCCCGGCGCGGCCGGCCATGACCTCAGCATGACCCCGCCATGACTTCCGGCACATCCGATCATGACCCCCGCTATGCTATCCTGTTGACAGTTACTTCAGGTTCGATACTTCAAACGCAGAGAGGTTATGATCATGTCCACCCGCTCCGACCGTATTCGCGAAAACCGCAACCTCTTGCTTGGCGGCCTGCTGCTTATCTTCGGCGGCCTCCTCGCCCTGGTGGCTCAGTTCGTGCCCGATAGCTGGGGCTTCAGCTACGGCCTGGTGGTGCTGCTGGGCCTGGGCGCGGCCTTCATCCTGGCCGGCATCCTGAGCCGCCACATGGGCTGGTTCATCCCCGGCGGCATTCTGACCGGCATCGGCGCGGGTGTGGCCCTGGTCGATGGCCCACTGGCGCGTCTGCTGCCCGCCAACCTGCTGCCCGTTGACGACGGCGGCCTGTTCATGCTCGCCTTCGCCGGCGGCTGGTTCCTGATCACCGTCCTGACGGCGATCTTCACCGACGAAACGCAGTGGTGGCCGCTCATCCCCGGCGCGATCATGGCCCTCATCGGCCTGGCCGCGGGCTTCGGCCGCGTCTTCGCCACGGTGCTGAGCCTGCTGGGCCAACTCTGGCCCCTCGCCCTCATCCTCGTCGGCCTCTACGTCCTCTTCGCCGGCCGGCGCTCGCGCCGCCACGACGCCGACGCAGCCGAGAAGCTCGTCGAAAAGGCCTAAAGTCCGGTGCGACGCACTTTCCGAAGTGCGTCGCACCTTCTTCTCTTGACACCAACCTACAGACTCGACACTTCATCCCCGGAGGCTCTCATGACCACCCCCATCCTCATCGCCAAAGACCTGCGCAAGACGTTCGGCGATCTCGAAGCGGTCAAAGGCATCTCGTTCAGCGTTCTGCGCGGCGAGATCTTCAGCCTGCTTGGCCCCAACGGCGCGGGCAAGACCACGACCATCAACATGCTCAGCTGCCTGCTGCCGCCGACGGCGGGCACGGCCGAGATCGCCGGCCACGCCATCCCCGGCGACACGCTCGGCGTCCGCCGCGCCATCGGTGTCGTGCCGCAGGAGATCGCCCTCTACGACGCGCTCAGCGCCCGGCAGAACCTGGAGTTCTGGGGCCGCCTCTATGACATGCGCGGCCAGGCTCTGACCCAACGCATCGACGAGGTGCTGGAGCAGGTCGGGCTGGCCGACCGGGCCAAGGACAAAGTCAAGACCTTCTCCGGCGGTATGAAGCGGCGCATCAACATCGCCGCCGGGCTGCTCCACAAGCCGCAACTGCTGTTTATGGATGAGCCGACCGTCGGCATCGACCCGCAGAGCCGCCGGCGCATCCTCGATATGGTCAAGGAATTGCGCGACGGCGGCATGACCGTGCTCTACACGACCCACTACATGGAGGAGGCCGAGGAGCTATCCGACCGCGTCGGCATCATCGACCAGGGCCGGCTCATCGCCCTGGGCACGCAGGCCGAGTTGACCCGCGTCGTCGGCGAGCAGGAAACGCTGCGGCTGTACCTGGCCGAGGAGGCCGGCGCCGCCGCGGCCCAGGCGACGGTTGCCGCCGGCGACGGCGCAGCGCTGCCGGCCGATGGCGGGCTGACGCTCTTCAACGGCCTGCCGGGCGTGCTGCGCGCCTCGGCCATCGATCACCAGATCGTCGTCAACGTCGCCGACGCCGGTGAGGCGCTGCCGGCCGTCGTCGGTCGGGCCAACGCTCTGGGCCTGCACGTGCGCTCCGTGGACATCGAGGAGCCGAACCTGGAGGCCGTCTTCCTGCAACTGACTGGCCGGGGCCTGCGCGACTAGGGGCCGGCCCGACCGCTGGAGAGGCGATCATGAACAAGATTCTGACGATCATGTGGAAAGATGTCCGCGTCCTGTTCCAGGACTGGGCCGCGGTGGCCCTCATCATCGCCGGGCCGCTGGTGCTGGCCCTAGGCCTGGGGCTGGTCACGGGCGCGTTCAGCAACAGCGACGCGCCGACCATCGGCCGCATCCCCGTCGTCCTCGTTGATGAGGACGGCGGGCAACTGGCCGCGGCCCTGGTCGATGTGCTGACGAGCGACGACCTGAGCGACCTCCTGGCCGTGGAGACGCTGAGCGACGCCGACGCCGCCCGCGCGCGCGTCGCCGCCGGCGACGCCAGCGCCGCCGTGCTCATTCCAACCGGTTTCAGCGACAGTTTCACGCCCGATATGGCCACCGGCGAGATGCCCGCGTCCGTCACCGTCACTGTCGTCGGCGATCCCGGCGCGCCGGTGGGCGCGGCCGTCGTGCGCAGCATCGTCGAGGAGTTCGCCGCCCGCGCCGATACGGCCGTGGCCGGCGTGCGCGTCGGCCTGACGCAACTGGCCGGTAGTGGCGCGGTGTCGCCGGTGGAGTTGCCGGCCGTCGGCCAGAGCATGGCCGCGGCGGTCTTCGCCGACAGCGCCGCCGCCTCGGCCGCGTCGGTCATCCGCGTCGAAACGCGCAACGTGACTGCCACGGGCGAGAGCTTCAATATTCTGGCCTACTTCGCGCCGGCCATGGCCTTGCTGTTCCTGATGTATGCCGTCACGTTGGGGGCGCGCACGCTGCTGTCGGAGCGGCGCGAGGGCACGCTGGCGCGCATGCTGGCCGCGCCGGTCAGCAGCGCGCAGGTGCTCGGCGGCAAGGTCGGCGGCATCTTCCTGGGCGGCTTCATCCAACTGGCGGCGCTCATCCTGCTGACGACGCTGCTGTGGCAACTGAACTGGGGCAACCCGCTCAGCGTGCTGTTGCTGGTCGTGGCCGCGGCGCTGGCCGCCACCGGCTGGGGGCTGCTCATCGCCTCGCTCGCCGCCAACGCCGGGCAGATCACCAGCCTGGGCATGGCCCTGACGCTGCTCTTCGGCATCCTGAGCGGCAGCTTCGTGCCCCTCAACGACGCCTGGCCGGTGCTCGACTGGCTCAGCCGCATCACGCCCAACCGCTGGGCGATGGACGGCTTTGTGGCGCTGGCCGCGGGCGAGGGCGGGGCGGCCGTCCTCGTGCCCGTCGCCGCGCTGCTGGTCATGGCCGCGGTGCTCTTCGCCGCCGCGGCGCTGTTCTTCCGCCGCCGCCAGGGGGCGCTCCTGACGGCTTAACCGCCACCGCCACCGCTCGCGCATGAGGTGATGACAATGCTCAACAAACTGGCCGCCATCATTCGCAAAGATACTCTGCTCCGCTTCGAGGGGCGCTCGGAACTGCTGTTCTTTCTGATTCTACCGCTGGTGTTCACCTTCCTCGTCGGCGGCGGCCTGCCCGCGGCCGGCGGCGGCGATAGCCGTATCCTCCTGCCCGTGGCCGACGAGGATGGTACGGCGCGCTCGGCCGCCCTCGTGGCCGCGCTGGCCGCCGGCGACGCCGTCCGGCCGGAGGTCATGAGCCGAGCCGACGCCGAGACGCTGCTGAACGACGAGGATGTCGCCGCCGTGCTGGTCATCCCCGCCGGCTTCGGCGCGGCGCTGACGGCCGGCAATGTGGCCGGC
>ERZ724512.1305-NODE-1305-length-11670-cov-7.359966_pt1 | contig 11670 bp, 10 predicted proteins | sample MGYA00376045_ERZ724512 | MGnify/ENA primary metagenome ERZ724512 (study PRJEB28724, sample SAMN07190883) | activated sludge metagenome | isolation source: activated sludge of sewage treatment plant in Hong Hong | place: Hong Kong | collected 2016-03-17 ... | reverse complement strand
ACTGGCCCAGGCCGGCGCGTCGCCGTGGCGGCGGGCGGGCTGGTGGCTCTGGCAGACGGCCGTCATCGTCGCCGGGCTGGCGTTGGCCATCGTCGTCTACCCGGGGCTGGGCTTCGTCAGCCTGCTCATGCCCATCATTCCCATCATCCTGCTGATCCTGAGCGCCGGCGCGGCGGCCTTTGACCGGCCGTGGAGCTTCGCCCTCGGTGGGGCGCTCTTCTTCGGCTGGCTTCTGGTCGCCGTCTTCCCTCTGGCGTGATAGCATACGGTCATGCGCTACGTTGATAACAGCGACATCCACGACCCCCGGCTGAACCTGGCCTTTGAAGAGTACCTGCTGCGCTTTGTGGACAGCGACGAGCCGTTGTTGCTGTTTTATGTCAACGAGCCGTCGGTTATCATCGGCCGCAACCAGAACACGCTGGAGGAGATTGACCCCGACTACGTCAACCGCCACGGCATCCACGTTGTGCGGCGGCTGTCGGGCGGCGGCGCGGTCTACCACGACCTGGGCAATCTCAACTTCAGCATCGTCACCAACGGCAAGGAGCACCTCAACGACTTCGCCCGCTTCACCGAGCCGGTCGTGGCCGTGCTGCGGTCGTTGGGCGTGCCGGCCGAGTTGCGCGGACGCAGCGATATCCTCGTGGAGGGGCGCAAGATCTCCGGCAATGCCCAGTACGCCACGACCAGGCGCATGTTCAGCCACGGCACGCTGCTCTTCGACACCGACCTGGGCGAGATGCTGCGGGCCATCAACCCGCGGCGGATGCAAATCGAGTCAAAGGCCGTCCAGTCGGTGCGCAGCGCCGTGGCCAACATCCGCGAGTTGCTGCCGCGTGACATGAGCCTGGCCGACCTGCGGGCGGCGCTGCTGCGCGGCATTTTTGGCGGCGACGACATTCCCACGCTCAACCTGACCGGCGAAGACTGGCTGCGCATTGAAGACATCGCCGAGGCGCGCTACCGGCTGTGGAGCTGGAACTACGGCCGCTCGCCGCAATTCAACGTTCAGAAGAGCGCCCGCTTCCCGGCCGGCAAGGTCGATGCGCGCATCGACGTGGAAGACGGCCGCGTCCAGGCCATCCGCCTCTTTGGCGATTTCAGCGGCCGGCGCGACGTATCCGAGTTGGAGACCCACCTCGTCGGCGTGCCCTATGACCGCGAGCGGCTGAGCGCGGCCCTGACCGACGTGGATCTCGACGGCTACTTCGGCCGCATGGACGTGGCCACCCTGATCGACCTGTTGTACTGATGAAACCCCGTTGGCCTCTTCTGGTCGGCATCCTCGTGGCCGCTGTCTTGCTGGTCGGCGCGGGCTACGCGCTGGCCAACCGGCGCGGCGCGGCTGCCCCGGCCCCGACTGGGGTGGAGATCGTGCCGCCGCCGGCGACGGCCACGGCCGCGCCACCCCCGACGCCTCCGCCCACGGCCACGCCCGGCCCCATGCGCGTCTACGTCAGCGGCGCGGTGGCTCATCCGGCCGTCTACGCCCTGCCGCCGGGCAGCATCATCGACGACGCCGTCAGGGCGGCCGGGGGCTTCACTGCCGTGGCCGACCCGGTGGCCATCAACCTGGCCGCGCCGGTGGCCGAGGGGATGCAGATCTACGTGCCGACGCAGGCCGAGGGCGCGCCCACGCCGCCGCCTGTCAGCGCCCCGGCGGCGACAGTGGCTGTGGAGGGTGGCAGTCGCCTGGGAAGTGTGACCACCGCCGGCCTGATCAACATCAACCAGGCCACGGCGACGGAGTTGGAGATGCTGCCCGGCATCGGCCCGACGATGGCGGCCAACATCGTCGCCTACCGCGGGGCCAATGGCCCCTTCGCGACCATCGAGGCCATCATGGACGTGCCCGGCATCGGCGAGGGGCGCTTTGAGGAGATGAAGGCCCTGATTACGGTTGGGCCGTAGCCGCGTCTATTCCCGTTCCCGTTGGCCCAGATAGATAAGCGGTTGTCGGTCACAATCGCACCTCGCTTACGACTGAAGCCCATGTATAATCTGACCCCATGACGGCAACTATAGCAGATAGCCAGGGGGGAGCGGGCGGATGAGCGGGCAGATGTGGCTCCTATCGCTGTTGGCCGCGGCCGTGCCGGTGCTCTTCTATGTGGCCCTCATCTACTGGGTTGACCGCTACGAGAAGGAGCCGTGGTGGCTGTTGGCGACGGCCTTCCTGTGGGGGGCCATTCCCGCGGCGCTGCTGGCCTTGCTTTTCAACACTGCCCTCAGCCTGCCGCTCTACGCGCTGCTCAACCCCGGCGCGGCCGAACTGGTCGCCGGTGGCTTCTTTGCGCCGATCATCGAGGAGATCGCCAAGGGCATCATCCTCGTGCTCATCTTCTTTCTCTGGCGACAGGAGCTAGACAGCCCGCTCGATGGCCTCATCTACGGCGCGCTGGTGGGCATGGGCTTCGCTATGGTGGAGAACGTGCTCTACTACCAGTCGGCCTTCGCCGAGGGCGGCCAGGCGGCCTGGAACAGCACGGTGATCATTCGCGGCGTCATCTTCGGCCTCAGCCACGCCTTCTACACGGCTCTGACCGGCCTGGGTATCGCCCTGGCCCGGCTCAGCCCCAGCCGCCCGGTGCGCATCCTGGCCCCGCTGCTGGGTCTGGGCGCGGCCATCTTCTTCCACGCCCTGCACAACGTGACCATGTTCAGCGGCGTGGCGCTGGGCTTCCTGGCCGGTCTGACGTTTGACTGGGGTGGGGTGCTGCTGACCGTGGTCATCATCATCCTGGCGTTGGCCCGCGAACGGCAGTGGATGCAGCACTACCTGGCCGACGAAGTGACACAGGGGACGCTGACGGCCGACGAATACACCCTGGTGCGCTCGGCCGCGGCCCGCAACCGGCGGCGGCTGGGGCTGCTGCTGAGCGACGGCCCCGACGCCTGGCGGCGCAGCGGCCGGCGCTACCGCGAGTGCGCCGAGCTGGCCTATCTCAAACGCCACCACGCTATCTTTGGCGACGAGCGCAGTCGCGCGGCGGCCGAACGCCTGCGCGAGACGCTGCGCGCGGGCGTCTAGCACTCAGGCGCGCAGGGCGTCGATTTGCTGGCCGTGGACCCGGTCGTGCTGTACGGCCAGGTACACCAGTTCATGCAGCGAGGTCGGGCCGAAGAACGTGTGCTGTCCCTGAGTCTCCCAGACGTCGGGCGGCAACGGGGCCAACAGGGCAATGGTCTCGGCGCGGGCGGCGACGAACGCCGCCGCGGCGGCGCGGCCATCCTGGGCGCGGTAGTTGCGCGGGATCGCCCACTCGTCAGCATCGACGCCCGGCAGGAAGGCGCTGCTGTCTGCCAGCAGGGCCTGGAAGCGCGCCTGATGCACTTCGCGCTCCACGTCGCGCAGGTGGCAGGCGATCTCCGTCAGCGACCACTCCGCCTCGGCCGGGCGGCGCGACCAATCGGCCGAATCATCGGCCAGCAGCCCGACGATGCGCTCGCGGAAGGCGGCCAGTTCGGCCAGCAACGCGTCGATAGGCGGTGGGTTGAGGAAGGTGCGCGTGGGCAGCATAGACGGCTCAGGCCGGGCGGCCAAGGCGCTCCAGCCAGCCGCCGGCCACCAGCTCGGCCAGCACGTCGAGCGACCCCTGGCCGTTGAGTAGCGTCGCGTCGGGCGGCTCGGCATCGATGGGCGCGATCCAGTAAGTGTACAGGCCCAGCGCCGCCGCCGGGGCGATGTCGTTCTTCCAGTCGTCGCCGACCATCACGGCGCGTTCGGGCGGGCAGTCGATGGCGGTCAGGATTTCGCGGTAGTAGGCCGGCTGCGGCTTGGCGGCGTGCATGTTCTCGTAGGTGGTCACGAGGGCATAGGGATATTCGTCCACAGGCACGCCGGCCCAGGCCAGCCGCTGCTCGATGGCCGTGGCCGGGAAGAGCGGGTTGGTGGCGACGACGACGGCCAGACCGCGCGCGAAGGCAGCCCGCACCAGGTGGACGGCCGCGGGGCGGACGAGCGTGGACGGTCGCAGCCGGGCGAACTCCGTCTCGTAGAAGCGGCTGAAGAACGGCTCCAGGTCGCTGCGCCGGCCGCCGGTCAGCGCCTCGAAGTTGGCCCAGAAGACTTCGGCGTTGGTGTGGGCCGGGTCGGTGTTGCGGATGGTGGCCTGAGTTGCCTGGATGAGATGGGGCAGGAAGGTGGCGTTGTCCATGACCGGCCGCGCGTATTCGCCCAGCAGGCCGAAGTAGCGCTTCATGAACTCGGCCGTGTTGTTGCCGAGCAGGGTGTCGTCGAGATCGAGGAGGATGGCCTGGATGGGTGCGGTCATGGCGGCGTCTACTTGAGGTCGTTGAACAGCTCGCGCAGGCCCGGCCGCTCGGCGGCGCATTGCGGGCAGCCGACCTCCGGCTGCTCTACGTCGATGAGGTGGCGGCTGCAGAAGGCCTTGACGGCGACGCGGCGGCCGATGCCCAGCACGCCGGTCTTCACTGTCGCTTCCAGCACGAGGTTGGGGTTGCTGTTGGCCATGAGGATGTCGGGCACGGGGCAGTTGGCGCAGTCGGCCGGCTTCCACTGCGACGAGCGCGGGTTGGCCTTGATCAGCCGGCACTCCTGCTCGGAACGGCCGCGGAAGAAGTCCTGGTAATAGAAGCGGCACTCTTTGCCGGCGGGGGTCCTCATGCGGCGAATAACTCCCTACAACCCATTTCGCCCCCGGTTATATCCGGTCGGCGGCAAAAGAAAAGCCCCATATCGGTCGATATAGGGCTTGCGGACATTTCAGTACGCCCTGAGGGATTCGAACCCCCGGCCTCATGGTTCGTAGCCATGCGCTCTAATCCACTGAGCTAAGGGCGCGTCTGTCTAACGTTCGTAAGCATAGCCGAAACGCGCGCGCTTGGCAAGCGCTCACGCGACTTGCTCATCGACTTTACGCCGGAGGCAGGGAGCGGGGAGGATGGGATTCGAACCCATGACCGAGTTTTAAGCCCGGTAACCGCTTAGCAGGCGGCCCCAATCGACCACTCTGGCACCTCCCCATGCGAAGGCGTGTGTTGCGCGCTCGGTTGTCAACCTCAGGCGGAGGGAGAGGGATTCGAACCCCCGGTGAACTTGCGTCCACTGCGGTTTTCAAGACCGCTGCAATCGTCCGCTCTGCCATCCCTCCGCGGTTTTCCGGCGAGGGAACGTCTGGAAAGTATAGCATGCCCGGCCCATGAGGGCAACCATCGACGGAGACGATCTCACGCCAAGGCACGAAGGGGCAAAAGGCGCAAAGGAAGAAACAGCCGATAATAGAGATTCTTCTTTGCGCCTTTGCTTACTTCGCGCCTTGGCGTGAGCTCTTCTTCCAACTTGGCCATGACCCGCAGGCCGGGCGCGGCCCTACATGTAATAGACGAGTGTTGACTTGATCGCCTGGCGCAGGTTGTCCTCGTTGCTGCGGTTGGGCTTGCGGTCGCCGTACTTCAGCATCAGCGAGCGCGGCTGGTCGCGCACCTGGTCGGCGGGCACGACGGGGTCAAGGATCAGGTAGTCGTCGCCGGCCGGCGTGCGCTTGACGAGGATGACCCAGTGCTGCTCGATGTTGGAGTTATAGAGGCCGTCATTGGGCCGCGTGTCCACCTGGGCCAGGACGATGACCCCGGCGGCCAGGTTGCGGTCGATGCGCGCCAGCGGGTCTTCGCCCGTCCACGTCGTCGCGTCGAGGGCCGGGCTTTCGTAGGAGCGCAAATTGACCCCCTGCCGCAGCCCGGCCAGCACGTAGGTCGGGCCGATGAACTGCACGTTGGCGCCGCGGAAGCCGTTGTCGCCCTGGGCCTTTAGCTTGTCGTTCAACTCCAGCGGGGTCAGGCGCAGACCGTAGGCGCTCATGGCCATAGCCATGCAGGTCATCAGACAGCCCCACGACTCGATGCGCTGCTGGCCGTTGCCGACAGCCGCCTTGGCCCAGCGCGCGTCGAGTTGCGAGTACCACGCCGACGGGTCATTCACCAGGCGGCTGAGCGCCGTGCCACCCGACAACGGCCCATCGACCGCGACCGCGCTGACCGTGACCGCACCGGGTGCGGCCACACCTGGTGTGGTCGTGATCTTGGCCCAGATCGGGTCGCCGAAGAATGCGCCGCGGTCGTCCTGCATGCGCCACAGGCTGCTATAGGCCGTCGTCTTGCCGTTGATGGCCGCGGGCGCGGTCATGGGCACGGACAGGATGACCTCGTCGCCCGGCTGGGCGTCGGGGACGACGTGGGCGGTCACGCCGCGGGCCATCTGCACGTCCCCCTGGGCAAACACCAGCCGGAAGCCGCTGCCCCAGTTGCGCTCGCCGCTGTTGCGCACGACCCACTGCTTGTGGAAGTCGGCGCCGGTGACGTAGGGCGTGCCGTCGGGCACGGTCTGGTCGCGCAGGAAGGTCATGCCCGTGCGGCGGGCGTTGGGCGGCGGCGGCGCGGCGACGACGGTGATCTCGGCGTAGAGGTGGCCGAAGGCCGCGCCGTCGGCGTCGCGCAGTTGCCAGCGGCTGCGGTAGGCCCGGCCGAACTGCGTTGGCGCGGTCAGGTTCAGGCTGATCTCCGTCTCCCCGCCCGGCGGCACGGGGAAGGGCGCGGCCACGGCGGCCAGGGCGACATCGGTCTGCGCCGTCATCGGGTCGCTGTTGGCCCCGTCGGGCACGTAGGCCAGCCGGAAGCCGTCGCCCCAGGTTGTCGCGCCGCTGTTGCGGAAGCGCCAGCGGTTGGTGAAGGCCGTCCCGGCGGGCACGGCGACGTGGTTGGCCAGGGTGGTATTGAAGGACAGAAAGTCCGCCTTGGACTGATCCAGCGCCTCCAGGCCGGACTCGGCCAGGTCTTCCAGCCCCTCGGGGATTTCCTTGCCGCGGGCGATCATGTACCGGAAGACGTCGAAAATGGCGCTCTTGGGCTGCCCGTCGGCCGTCAGGATGCCGGAATTGCGCATCCGGTCCGTCCAGGCGAACCAGATGAGCACCGGCACGACGTCGGCGTACTGATCGACCAACTCATCGACGAACTCGCGCATGTAGTCGGCGATGTCGCGGTAGTGCTCCGGGCCGATGACGCTGTCGCTGGCCGCGCCCACCTCGGTGATCCAGATGGGCAGGCCGGGGAAAGCCTTATGGAAGCGGTCGAGCGAGTCGCTGAGCTTGCCGATGGAGCCGTAGTTGAAGATGATCTTGTGGACGTAGCGGCCGTAGGGGTGGACGGCCAGGGCGTCAACCGGCAGCCGGCCGCCCAGCCGGGTCTGCACCGCGCGGGTATAGGCGATGGCCTTCTCCGGGCCGGTGTTCAGCCCGCCGAAGATGACAAGCGCGCCGGGGTGGTTGCGGCGGATGGCCTCCTGCGCCCGGTCGAGGATGAGGGCGTAGTGCTCGGCGGGGATGCCGATGGCCGAATGGTTGTCCGGGCCGCTGTCCTGCTCATTGAAGATCTGGTAGGCCACGCAGTCGCCGAACTCGGAGCAGGCCGCGGCCACCCGGCCGCAGGCTTTGGCGAACGTCTCGGCGTATTGCTCCCAGCCGCCATTCTGCCACGGCGCGTTGCCCCACTCGGTGTCCTGGTGCAAGATGACCAGCGAGCGGATGCCGGCGGCGGCGTAGGTCTGAATCCAGGCCCGGTAGCGGCGCTGGTAGGCCTCCTCCGGGCTAAGGTTGAGGCGCGAGGCGAAGAAGACGAAGCGCACCCAGCTTAGCCCGCCCAGCCGCTCCACGTCCAGGCCATGCACCTCCGGGTTGACGTTCATGCCGAACTGCACCCGGCCGCCCACCGGCTTGGGCCGCGGCCGCTGCGTGTCGTCGGGCCGGCCGACCACGCCGATGCGCAGCCAGCGCACGCCGCCGAAGGCCTCGCCCGTGGCGCTCTCCAACTGCCAGTGGAAGCTGTAGGCCCCCGGCGCGGTTGGCGCGACCAGGTCGAGGCGGATGGCGACCGTCTCGCCCGGGGCGACGCGCTCCCGGCCGCTGACCTGGCGCAGGGTGGCGACCGGCTTGGCCCCCATCGGGTCGCGCACGGTGTCGGCCGTGCCGTCCACGGGCCGGTCGAGGTAGGTCACGCGAAAGTCGCCGTCCCAGGCGCGGCTGCCGGTGTTGCGCAGCGTCCATGTACCGCTGAATTCCTGCCCCGGCTGGAGGTTGTTGAAGTCGCCGGCGGTGTTGGTGAAGCTGACGACCTCATAGCGCAGCGTGCCCGCCTCGGCGACGGCGACGACCACGGCCCGCAGCCAGCGGATGGGGCCGAAGCGCCGGCCGTCGGGCGCGGCCAATTGCCAGTTGGTGGCGTAGGTTCCCGGTGCGGCCGGCGCGTGAAAGGTCAGCGTCAGGGCGACCGTCTCGCCCGGCCTCACCGGCGGCGCGCCCAACTCGGCCAGGGTGTAGCTGGCCGCCGCGCCCAGCGTCGAGCGGGCGTTGTTGACCGTCTCGGGGTGGGGTGTGTCGGCGTAGACCAGCCGGTAATCGCCGCCCCAGGTGCTCTGGCCGCTGTTGCGGAACGTCCACGTGGCCCGGAAGGGCGCGCCGGCCGGGACGCGGTTCATGTCCGTGTCGGATGCAAAGCCGGCCGTCTCGGCGGCGTTCGGGTTGGTCAACTCCGCCGGGGCCGCGGCGGCCCCCAGGTTCACCTGGGCCACCGGCGTGGCGGGTTGCGGGCTATCGGTCATGGTTTCATCTTCCTTGTTCTGTTCAGACGTGATGTAATTCAGGACGCGCTCCTCGACGCCCGTCCCGGCGATGTCCCACTTGGCCCAGATGCCGACGGAGCCGACGGTGAAAATCATCGCTCCGCGAACGAAGGCGTCCTGGCGGATGTGGTGGTCATACCAGGTGAGCATGTCGGCGTAGGTCGCCTCCGGGTCGTGGCCGGCCCCGCTCCAGAAGCCGCGGTGCTCCTGCCACGTGCCGACGCTGCCGCCGGCCGGCGTGACCGTCTCGACGCTGTCGCAGCCCAGTTCGGTGATGAGCAGCGGCACGCCGGCCAGGCCGGCCGGGCGTAGATAGGTGTCGTAGATGAGCCGGTAGCGCAGGGCGACGTAGCCGTAGGGGTAGCGCTCGTCCGGTTGGCCGGCGGCGTCGCGGCGGCCGTGCCAGCGGCGCGTCAGCCGGCGCTGGCCGTCGATCTGCTTCCAGCCCACGCCGAGGTCGGCCTCGTAGCCCATGTACTCGTGCAGCGCCAGGTAGTGGCCGTGGTCGCTGGCGTGGCGGATGGCCGGCAGCAGGTGGGGCCAGACGTCGGCCGGATCGCCGGGGCGCACGTCGGGCGTGCCCACGGCGAAGCAGAAATTGGCCCGGCGGCGGCCGATGGACTCGTACAGGCGCATCATCTCAATGCAGTAGTCGCTGTACCAGCGCGCCTCGTCGGGGTTGTCGGGCACGACCTCGTTATCGTCCTCCCACACGTCAATGCGCGGGTTGACCAGGTAGCGATCGACGCGCGGCTTGTTGCCGCCGACGAAGATCTCCCGCTGGACGTTGAAGCGGTGGGCGGCGACGGTCGCCGGCGTCCCCCCGCCGTTCATGTACGCCTTCCAGTCGGTCAGGTTGAGGCTGTCCTCGCGCTGGTCGAGCTTGCCGACGACCAACGGGCCGGCCGGTATCTGGCCGCTGGCCCCCAGGCTCGACGGGTCGAACTTGAACACGCGCGCGCCGGCCTGGAGCCAGCGCGGCAGTCCGGGTGTGCCGATGAAATGAGGCCCTAGTTTGCTGGGCATGACCGCACCTCCTGTACCTGCTCAATTGGTGCTATGTTGGCCGGGTCACAGAGAGACAATGGGGGAATTCTAAAAGAAATGGCGGGCGCGTGTCAATGCAATTTGTCCGACGAGCAGACTATGCCAGTTTTGAGTCATGGGGCCTCTCGGCTATAATACCCGCTGATTCTTTGAGGAGCATCACCCGCATGGAAATCACCTGGTATGGTCTGAGTTGCTTCCGCATCACCGAGCGCAAGCTGGCCACAATCGTCACTGACCCGTTCGCGCCGGCCGTGGGCTTGGGCGAACTGAAGTTGCGCGCCGACATCGTCACCATCAGCCACGACGCCCCCGGCCACAACTACCCCGCCGCTGTCACCGGCGTCGAGCACCGCCTGACCGGCCCCGGCGAGTACGAGATCGGCGGCGTCTTCGTCACCGGCATCGCCACGCCGAGCAAGACGGGCAAGTTCAACAACATCGTCTATCTATACAACTACAATGGCCTGACTGTCGCCCACCTGGGCGATATCGGCGACGTGCCCTCGCAGAAGCAGATCGAAGACCTGGAGTTGGTCAACGTCTTGCTCGTCCCCGTGGGCGCGGGCAGCAGCCTCAACGCGGCGCGCGCGGCCGAGCTGGTCTCCATGCTGGAGCCGAACATCGTCGTGCCGATGCACTATCAGGTGCCCGGCCTGACGATGTCATTGGAGCCGCTGGAGAAGTTCCTGAAGGAGATGGGCGTCACCGAGGCCAAGAGCGAGGCCAGCCTGAAGCTCGGCGGGGTCGATGGCCTGCCCCAGGAGACGGAAGTCATCACCCTGGCCCACAAGGAGCAAATCCCGGCGGGGTAGCCCTATCGCCGGCGGGGAGAACATCATGACCGCGAAGCTCATCATGCGCTGGAACGTTCGCCACGAGATGGAGTCGGAATATTTCGAGTTCCTGGTGCATGAACTCATCCCGTCCATGAACAAGTTGGGCATCGGCGACATTCAAGTGTGGTACACCGCCTACGGCTCCTGCGAGCAGAAGATGGCCGAAGGGGTCATGGACTCCACCGATGACATGCTGCGCATCATGCACACCGAGGAGTGGGGGCAGCTGACGGAGAAGCTACGGGGGTTCGTGCAGGACTACAGCCAGAAGGTCATCGCCGGCACGCGCGGCTTTCAGATTTAGGCGGAGGCTTACTCAGTCGGGGCGGCCGGCGTGCTGGGTGTCGAAGCGCTGCCGGACGACGACTCGGCCGCGCCGCCTTCCTTGGCGTCCTTGTTCTTGGGCTTGCTGCCCTTGCCGTTGACGCTGCTGGTGCGGTTGTCGGTCACGTAGAAGCCGCTGCCCTTGAAGACCACGCCCACAGAACTGACCACGCGACGCACCGGCCCGCCGCACACCGGACACTCGGTCAGCGGGTCATCCACCATGCGCTGCCGCACCTGGAACTCGTGACCGTTCTCGTTGCATCGGTAAGTATACAATGGCATCTGTCGTAACCTCGGTCGCCTTCGGGCGCTCCTTGTCAGCCGGTGATTCTAGCTGCTGTCGCCCGTTCTGACAAACCACATTGGAGTATAGCCGGGGCGCGTTAGTTTCTAGTTAGCGCTGTCCGCGCGCGGCAGCAGGAAGCTGACTCGCGCGCCGCCCTCGGCCCGGTTCTCGGCCCAGATGCGCCCGCCGTGGGCCTGGACGATGCCGCGGGCGATGGCCAGGCCCAGCCCTGCGCCGCCCGTGGCCCGCGTGCGCGCCTCTTCGCCACGATAGAACTGCTCGAAGCCATAGGCCAGGTCGGCGGCGCTGAAGCCGGGGCCGCTGTCCTCGACGCGGAAAACCACACCCTCGGCCGTCTCCCCCGCCGCCAGCGTCACATGCCCGCCCGGCGGCGTGTGGCGCAGGGCGTTGCCGATGAGATTGCCCAGCACGCGCTCGATCTTGCCCGGCTGGACGGCGACGGCCGCGCTGGTCGTCGCTTCGCCGGCCAGGGCGACGCCGCGCCCCTCGGCCAGCGGCCGGAAGCGCTCCAG
>ERZ724512.1303-NODE-1303-length-11681-cov-3.597884_pt1 | contig 11681 bp, 13 predicted proteins | sample MGYA00376045_ERZ724512 | MGnify/ENA primary metagenome ERZ724512 (study PRJEB28724, sample SAMN07190883) | activated sludge metagenome | isolation source: activated sludge of sewage treatment plant in Hong Hong | place: Hong Kong | collected 2016-03-17 ... | reverse complement strand
AGCACGGTTTGTCCAGCCCATACTCCCAACGCTGAGGTTAACGACAGAGCCAGCGTTCCGCCTATCCACACTGGTAGGGCAGCATGTGTGCCGGCTAATCCGGCCACTGCCAACTGAGTTTTATCTCCCAATTCCGCCATAAAAATCAGCACGAAGGTCGATAGAAATACGCTCCGGCCACTGCGCTCGCGGACATCGACCGTTTCCTCGCCGGCTTCCCGCAGTGCGCGCAGGCCGAAAACCGCGAATAATATCGCCACGACAGCGGCCACCAGCCATTCTGGGAGCCAAGCGGCGGTGGCGGCACCAAACAATACTGCCAGTAGATTCAACCCGATAAAGGCGACAATCGCACCAAGTAAAACTGGCAGGGGCGGGTGGCGGGCGGCGAGTGTCATGCAGACAAGCTGGGTCTTATCGCCGAGTTCGGCTAACGCCACCACCCCTAATGTCGTGGCGGCGGTCGCGAAAAAATTGCTCATGACGAAAAATTGCTCATGACGAAAGTTTTGTTGGGCAACAAGCCGGCAAATGACGGAGCAAACGGTCACCCCGTTGTCAATACGGCTAGCACCTGCCGGGGTTCTAGTTTACCCTTGAAGAAGATGACCGGGCCGGGAATGTCGCGAAAATCATCCGTGCCCGCGTTCAACCGCTCCGAGACCGCGACGATCAGATCTGGCATCGCAGCACGACGGAGCTTTTCCAGCTTACGACGTAAATAGTCAGGATGCCAGAAACCCATGATCTCGATGTGCGCCAATCGGCCATCGGGATGGCGCAGGGCGAAATCCGGGACGAATACCGTACCTTTCAAATCGACGATTTCGACCTCCCGCTCCAATGTCCACGGCGTACCCAGCTTGTCCCAGCGACGCGCGAAGGTTTCCTCCAATAAGCTGTCGTAAGCCGGTGGCGTAGCGCCTAGCGGTTTGAGTGGCGATTGTGAGTCGAGCTGGTAACTCAGCTCAGCTCCATCCCGTTGTAACACCGCTTCCATTTCCCAGCGACTGACCCGCAGCAGCGCCGGTAGGAACATTGCCATTTGCAAGCCGTACTTGCGGGTCTGCTTGAACAGGCTGGCGGGACCGTCCACGTAAATCTGATAGCCGTCGTCGAGATTGCCCTCGACGTCATACATCAGGCCATGGAACTTGAGGTGCTGAATCAGCCGCCGATATTCGCCCGGCACGTTGCGGTGGGCGGTGAGGCGCAGATAGAGCGCCGAATACAGCAATCCCTGGGCCTGGGCGAGATTGTAGCGGTCCACTAGCCGGTCAGGCGTGAAATCGGGCAGCGCGGTCAGCAGATGGTTTTCTGGTAAGTCGGCGTAGAGCGATTCCCGCAGTGTTTCCGCCTCCAGCCGGTAGCGCGGCGCGACGGCTTCCAATACCGCCCGCGCTTGGCTTTCACCGTAACCGCCGCGCGCCGCCGCCAGCGCGAACACTTCATGCCGCAACGCTTCCGGTTCCAAGTCTCCGGTCGCCAGGGTAAATTCGGCAGCGTTTAGGGCCAGATGGGCGAAGCCGCGCACGATCCGGTAATCCGGCGAATCACCCTCCAGCGCCCGCAAGGCTGCCTGCAACTCGCCGCGTGGGCGATGCTGGTGCTCGTGGATAAGGTTTAGAACCCGTTCGGCCCAAACGTGTTGCTCCCGTCGCAGAAACCGAGGACAGATCTGGGCGCCGCGCTTGAAGGAAAACAGCAGTTCGGAGGGAAGCATGGGGTCGGGCTAGCGCGCCGGGCCGTTGCGGCCCTCACTCTCCGTTGGGTTCTCGGTGGACGAGAGGGCCGCCGGATCGAATAGCGCCAGCGTGGCCTCGATCCGTTCCGCTTTCCGGCCCGCATCAGGCAGGGTACGGCGGCGATCAGCGACCCGTTCCTCACGGGTTTCGCGGGCGACGACCTCGTACAGCACCGCTTGTTTGCCGTCACCGCGGCGGAGGATGCGACCCAAGCGCTGTACGAACTCCCGCGCCGAGGCGCTGCCGGACAAGATGACGCCGATCGAGGCATCCGGCACGTCCACGCCCTCATTGAGCACGTTACTGGTCACGATGGCGGCGTAGGTGCCGGCCTTGAAGCCGTCCAAAAACGTTTGCCGTTCCTTAATAGCGGTCTGATGGGTCAAACAGGGGATCAGAAATCGCTGCGAGACTTCATAAGCGGTAGCGTTGTCTTCGGTGAAGACCACCGTTTTGGCGCCGGGATGGTTAGCGAAAATCATTCCTAGAGCCCGCAATTTTCCTGGAGTGGCGTGGGCGATGCGGCGGGCGTCGCGATGGGCGCGCATGGCCCGGCGACCCTCGACGCTACGGGCCGACAGCATGACAAAACGGTTCCAGCCCTCCAAGCTGCTTAAGGATAGCCGGTTCGCCTGCAAAAAGGCGTTGCGCTCGTCCAACGCCTGCTGATAGGCGTTGCGCTCGGCTGGGGAAAGATCGACATATACTGGTCGCACCTGGAAATCCGCCAGCACCTCACCGGCCAGTTGTTCCGGACGCTTGCGGTAGACAATCGGGCCGACTAGGGCCGGCAGATCGGCATCGCGGCCATCGCCGCGCTCGGGGGTAGCAGTCAAACCCAATCGATAGGGGGCCAATGAAAATTCGGCAATGACCCGATAAAATTCCGATGGTAAGTGATGCACTTCGTCAAAGATCAGCAAGCCGAAGCGGTCGCCCAGCCGTTCGACGTGGCGTGCGGCGGAATCATAAGTAGCGATGGTCAGCGGTTGCGGTTCGTGATAACCACCGCCGATCAGACCGATTTCATGATCGGGGAACGCTGCTCGCAGCAGCGCATACCATTGCTGCATCAGATCCAGCGTCGGGACCATGATCAGACCATCCCGCCGCGCCCAGCACAACGCTAATAGCCCAACCAGGGTTTTGCCGGCTCCGGTCGGCAACACCACCACGCCGCGCCCCTTTGCGGCCTGCCAAGCCGCAAGGGCTTCCCGCTGGTGGGGGTAGGGCGTCATCTCTAACGCGCAAATCAGCTCGCGACGCTGATAGCGTGGGGCTTTATTGCGGGCTAGCTCGCTTTTCAGGGGGCCGATGATATCGCTGTAGCAATTGGCGGGAGCACGGTAGGCATCCACGCGGGGGTCGTAGCAAAACCAAGCGTCTAGCCCGGTCGGCAGCTCGGTGACGCCTTCTAGTAGCAGTGTTCCTCGGTCGAAACGTAGCTGGCGTTCCGCGTCGTCGCGGCTGGTACGGTAAAGGCCAGCGGTATCCTTGGTACGGTGGGTCATGCCTGACCCCGATATTTCCAATGGTCGATCCAATTTACGTCGATCTGTAGTGATGATCTAAATTTTTTTGGAATATTTTTGAAGATCCGCATGGCCATGGCGATCTAACAACAACATTGTTATACCACCGTAACGCTTTCACGGACGATGATCAAGAATTTGTTGCAGATAGAATCCCTGAGGGGGAGTTGACGGGGTGGTTTCTTCCTACAGTCAGGAGGCGCGGAATCCTCGTGTGACGCGGAGATCCCGATGCAGCGTGTAGACCCCACCACTGACCCGGCGCCACTCTACGTTCGGGTCAGCGTGAATCTACGTTCGGGCTTCCGTTCGCGCTTCTTGACGTCTCCGAAGCAGCAAGCGTGAAATGAAGATGCCGACTTCGAACAAAAACCACATCGGCAGCGCCAGCAGGGTTTGCGAAATGACGTCCGGCATCAAAAACATGCCGATGATGAACGCACCAACGATGACGTAGGATCGTTTCGATGCCAGCGCATCGGGCGTGAGGATACCGGCCAAGACCAAAATCACGGTGGCAACGGGTACCTCGAACGCCACCCCGAACGCGAAGAACATCATCATCACAAAATCGAGATAGCGGTTGATATCGGTCATCACCGCCACCCCCTCGGGGGCGGTGCTGGTAATGAACGCGAAAAAGATGGGCATGATCACAAAGTACGCGAAAATCATGCCGCAATAGAACAGCGTCGTACTGGAAAACAGGATCGGCAACACCAGCCGCTTCTCGCGCTGGTATAGCCCTGGCGCGACAAAGGCCCAGACTTGATAGAGCGTCCACGGCACGGTGATAAAAAGCGCCAGTACTAGCGTGAACTTGAGTGGGGTCAGAAACGGCGACAGCACGTCGATGGCAATCATGCTGCTCTGGGCCGGCATGTGTCGGGTCAGAGGGCCAGCCAGTGCCGTATAGATCGGATTGGAAAACGGCGATAAGCCGATAAACACCAGCAATATTCCCATCACGATACGCAACAGGCGAGTGCGCAACTCGATCAAGTGGCTGACGAGCGGTTGCTCGCGGTCGAGGTCGGTCACGGGGCTCGGTCTGACGGTGGGAGTGGCGGAACCGGCGGCGGAACCAGTTCGGTAGCCGCATTGGTTGGTTCTGTCTCGGTCTTGGCCAATCGGACCGGTGCGGCCGCCGCAACGGCCGGCGCGGCGGGCGGAGAATCGGGATCGGCGTAGGGCGGCGGCGTTCCCGTTGGCATTCCCGGTCGCCAGCCCGGCGGTGGCCCTGGATCGTCGAATTCGGCTTGAATATCTTCTTGCAGTGACTTCATCTGCTCGGGCAAGCCATTCAAATCGCCCAAATTCGCTTGCTGGTGGAACGACCGCTTGAGCTCCTCCAGATGCAGCTCCCGATCGACCTCCGCCTTGACATCAGCGATCATTCGTCGTGCCTTGCCCACCCACAAACCGGCAGTGCGCGCCAAGCCGGGCAACTTCTCGGGACCGACCACGATCAGCGCGACCACGCCGACCACGATCAATTCTCCGAAACCAATTTCAAACATATCGGCGCGACCTTGTGGAGCCTCAGACCTTTTCCCGATCCTTGGTCAGCGGATCGCCCGCCGTGACCCCAGCGCCCTGTTCCCGAACGGTCGGTTGTTCAAGCTTCTTGGGGTCTTCCTCGAACACCGCGTCCGGCTTGGCGCCTTCTTTCATGGCATCGCGGAAACCGCGAATCGCCGAGCCCAGATCGGACCCTAGATTGCGCAGCCGGCTGCCACCGAACAGCACCAGGACGATGACCAAAATAAGGAGTAATTCCCAAATATTGAAATGCATGACGATGAGCCTCGCGTGACGGGGAACCGGCGGAAGCGATTCAGCCGGCGGTGCGGGTGGCCTTTTCGACTAGGCCGGAGATACCAAAGCGGCGGCGTAATTCGTCCAGTACCGCGTCGGGACCTAGCTCCAGATGGGCCAGCATGACCAGGGTATGAAACCACAAATCGGCGGTTTCGCGCACCAGATGTTCAGGGTCGCCGTTCTTGGCGGCCAAAAGGGTTTCGGCCGCTTCCTCGCCGACTTTCTTGAGGATGGCGTCCAGGCCCTTGGCGTACAGGCGCGCGACGTAGGAACTGTCGGGATCGGCTTGCTTGCGCGCTTCCAGGGTTGCGGCCAGCTCACGCAGAACCTCGTCGCTCATGAACCGTACATCTCGCGTGGATCCTTTAGGACAGGGTCGGTGACGGTCCATTCGCCATCGCGCAACTCCTCGAAAAAGCAGCTTTGCCGGCCAGTGTGGCAGGCGATGCCGCCGATCTGTTCGATCTCCAGCAACAGCACATCGTGGTCACAATCCAACCGGATGGTTTTCACTTTTTGGGTATGACCGGACGTTTCGCCCTTGTGCCAGAGCTGCTTGCGAGAGCGCGACCAATAGACCGCCTCGCCACATTCCACGGTGCGTCGCAAGGATTCCCGGTTCATCCAGGCCATCATCAATATCCGGCCGCTGCCGGCATCCTGCGCGATGGCGGGAACCAAACCGTCCGCCGTCCATTTGATACGATCCAGCCAAGTGTCAGTCATGAATATCCTCAGCTCAGCCCTTTCCCGAGAGGGAGGGCGAGTATCTAAAGCCTTACCTCGATGCCGCGCGCCTGCATGTGGCGCTTGGCCTGCTCGATGGTGTATTCGGCGAAGTGAAAAATGCTGGCCGCCAGCACGGCGTCCGCCTTGCCCAGCAAAACGCCATCCGCGAGATGATCGAGCGTGCCGACCCCGCCGGATGCGATCACGGGGATGCTGATCGCCTCGCTAATGGCGCGAGTCAATTCCAAGTCGAAACCGCGTTTAGTGCCGTCGCGATCCATGCTGGTCAACAAAATTTCCCCGGCACCATAGGCGGTCATCCGTTGTGCCCAGCTAATGGCGTCGATGCCGGTCGGTCGGCGCCCGCCGTGGGTGAAGATTTCCCAGCGCGGCGGCTCGTCCGCTCGATGCACCGCCTTGGCGTCGATGGCCACCACGATACACTGGTTGCCGAACCGCTCGGCGGCTTCCCGCACGAAATCGGGATTGGCGATGGCGGCAGTATTGATGGACACTTTGTCGGCTCCGGCGTTCAACATCCGCCGTACATCGGCCAAAGTCCGAATCCCACCACCCACGGTCAGGGGAATGAAAACCTGGCTGGCCACCTGCTCGACGACATGGACCATGGTCTCGCGGTCGTCGGAACTGGCGGTGATGTCGAGAAAGGTGATTTCGTCGGCACCCTGCTCGTCGTAGCGGCGAGCGATCTCCACCGGGTCGCCGGCATCGCGGATTTCGACGAATTTGACGCCTTTGACCACCCGGCCCCGATCCACGTCCAGACAGGGAATAATGCGTTTCGCCAGTCCCATCAGCCATTCTCCTCGGCAGCGTCGGCGATTGCTTGGGCAGCGGTGAGATCGATGGCGCCATCGTACAGCGCTCGCCCAATGATCGCGCCCATGATGCCTTCCCGTTCCACCGCGCGCAGTGCCCGCACATCGTCCAGGGTACTGACCCCACCGGAGGCGATGACCGGAATAGTGATGGCCTGTGCCAAGCGAACCGTGGCCTCGACATTCACACCTTGCATCATGCCATCGCGGCTGATGTCGGTGTAGACGATGGCCTCCACCCCGTAGCGCTCAAAAATCTGTGCCAGATCGATCACGTCGTGCTTGGATAGCTTGGACCAGCCGTTGACCGCGACCCGCCCGTCTTTGGCGTCCAGTCCCACGATGACATGGCTGGGAAATTCCAAGCATAGGTTGCTGACGAAATGCGGATCCTGTACGGCCTTGGTGCCGATAATGACGAATCGGACGCCAGCGTCCAGATAAGCCTCCACGGTTTGCTCGTCACGGATACCGCCGCCGACCTGGATCGGCAGGTCGGGAAACGCTTCGGCAATGCGGCGGATGACCTGGGCGTTGACCGGTTGGCCGGCAAAGGCCCCGTTCAAGTCCACCAGATGCAGCCGGCGGGCGCCAGCCTCCACCCAGCGCGCGGCCATCGCCAGCGGATCGTCCGAAAAGACCGTCGAGTCTTCCATCCGTCCCTGGCGCAAGCGCACGCATTTACCGTCCTTCAAATCAATCGCGGGTATCAGCAACATGGCAAGGGATCTTCCAGCAACAACACATCGATCGGGTTCGGGTTCTCAGGGGTTCCAATCCACGAAATTGGCGAGCAGCCGCAGTCCGGCCTGGGCGCTCTTTTCCGGGTGGAATTGCACGGCAAAAATATTGTCTCGCGCGATCGCCGAGGCGAAGCCGAAACCGTAATCGGTCTGGCCCGCTACCAAGGTGGCATCGGCGGGTCGCAGATAATAACTGTGGACGAAATAGAAGCGGCTATCTTGGGGAATGCCGCGCCAAAGCGGGTGATCGCCTTGCTGGTGGACTTGGTTCCAGCCCATGTGCGGTACCTTGAGCCGCTCGCCGGTGGCGGGATCATGCAGATCGCCGAACCAGACCACCCGGCCGGGCAGTACATTCAGGCACTCGACCCCGCCGTTTTCCTCGCTGAATTCCAGCAACGCCTGCGGCCCCAGGCACAGGCCGAGAAACGGCTTGCCGAGTGCCGCCTCGCGCACCACATCCATCAAATCCCAGTGGGCAAGTTCTCTCATGCAATCGCGGATCGATCCCTGACCGGGAAACACCACCCGGTCAGCTTGCAGGATATCTTGGCGATTTTGGGTGACGGCCACCCGTGCATGGGGAGCGACGTGTTCGAGCGCCTTGGCGACGGAGCGCAAATTGCCCATGCCGTAGTCGATGATCGCGATGCTGGTCATTCGGGAGACTCGCGAAAGCGGAAGAGAAGGGGGGGTGCGTTACAGGATGCCCTTGGTGGACGGCACACCGACAGCGCGGGGATCGGGTTCGACCGCCATGCGCAGCGCGCGTCCGAACGCCTTGAACACGGTCTCGGCGATGTGATGGGCGTTACGGCCGCGCAAAGCGTCCACATGCAGGGTGACCAGCGCATGGTTGACGAAACCTTGGAAAAACTCGCGGAACAAATCCACGTCGAACTCGCCGATCCGAGCGCGGGGAAATTCGACGAAATATTCCAAGCCGGGCCGCCCAGAACAATCGAGCACCACCCGCGACAACGCCTCGTCCAGCGGCACGTAGGCATGGCCGTAACGGCGGATACCGCGCTTGTCGCCCAAGGCCCGCCCGACCGCTTGGCCCAGGGTGATGCCGATGTCCTCGACGGTATGATGAGCGTCGATGTGGAGATCGCCCTGCGCTTCGATATCCAGGTCGATCAATCCGTGACGCGCGATCTGGTCGAGCATGTGATCAAGGAAGGGTAGACCGCTAGCGAGCTTGGCGCTTCCGGCGCCATCCAAATTGACTCGTATCTGAATCTGGGTTTCCAGGGTATCGCGCTGGACCGTTGCGATGCGTGCCGACATGCGAGTTCCGCTTGCGCTGATAAAGAGTGACAGACGCAATTCTACATAAAAACTGAAGATAGCCTAGTGGGGTTACCACAGAAGTGCTACCCAGCAGCGGCGAACATTCCCTATCCAGGCCGAGTAGGTAATACCTCTAACCCACAACCGGTTGTGAGGTGATAAAGATCACGCTCCTCGATCGCGGAGCCACGCACCCAGTCACAGAAGGCAATTACCCGATCGCGTGGAGTCTTGATTGTTTGACCGCGCATAGGGTTTGGTTTCTGTCGTGCAGCACAAGGCAAAAAGTGAGCTGGCCGCCGGTGAGTACGGAAATAGTACGGATTTGGCCAGCGCGCCGCAACAACAGCGTGTAATCACAATGTAAGGATCGAGATCGGCTGAGGAAGCATCCGATGGCAAGGAGTCGCTGATGGTGGGGTGTGAAGGAACTGGTGGCTGCTCGCAACCCTCGTAGCAATGGGGCGCCTTAACAAACAGATCGCCGACAGATTGCACATCAGCGAGTGGACGGTTTCCACCCACCTCAGGCGTATCTTTGCGAAACTGAGCGTGCGCAGCCGCGCCGCGATGGTATATCGCTGCGCGCCGCTGATCGAATCACCATGAATCGCCGCGTGGCGCTCGCTGCGCCGCCGGCAGAAATGCCATGACCCGATTCGGTGGTGGTCTCAAGCCGCCGCGGGCGTGGGGCACGCACCACAACCGCCCGCGCCATCGCACGCACCGCTCGACTTGCTTTCCTTGGGCGGCGCGTCATCTTTAGCGACATTCTTCTGGTTGCCGCTCTTCTTAAAATCGGTTTCGTACCAGCCGCTACCCTTGAGGCGGAAGCCAACCGCTGAAATCAGCTTCTTGAGTTCCGACTTGCCGCAGGCCGGGCAGTCGCTCAATTCGGGATCGCTGAGTTTTTGCATCACCTCCAGCTCGTGATTGCAGGACTGACAACGGTACTCGTAAATCGGCATGGCACACCTCGCAAGCTGACGAAGACGGTTGAGAATTTCAGTGTGATTTTATGGGGACAACAGGGTACGTTTGCAAGTCCTTCGTCCAACGTTGGCGTGATTGCGGTTACACTTCACGTCATGTCGCCATCACTCCGCCTGTTACTACTCGTCATCCTACTCGTACTCTTGTCCGGTTGCTATTCCACTGCCGACCAAACGGTGACCGTGGAGTTCTGGGCGATGGGTCAGGAAGGCGAACAGGTGCAAGCATTGTTGCCGGAATTCGAGCGTCGCCACCCCGATATCCGCGTGCGGGTACAGCAGGTTCCCTGGAGCGCGGCGCATGAAAAACTGTTGACTGCCTATGCCGGGGACGCCATGCCGGACGTGTTTCAACTCGGTAACACGTGGATTCCGGAGTTCGTGGCCTTGCGCGCCATCGAGCCGTTGGACGCGCGATTGAAAGCTTGGCCGGAAGCAGCGCTTGACGATTATTTTCCCGGCATTCTCGCCACTAATCGGTTGGACGGGCGTACCTACGCCCTGCCGTGGTACGTCGATACCCGGTTGTTCTTTTACCGCACCGATCTCCTCGCCGCTGCCGGTTTCGCCGAGCCGCCGACCACTTGGGCGGATTGGTTGCGCGCGATGAACGCGCTCAAGGGCGCGGCGGGTTCGGAGCGCTACGCTATCTTGTTGCCGATCAATGAATGGCAGTTGCCGGTCATTCTGGCCTTGCAGCGCGGTGCGACGCTGCTGCGCGATCGTGATCAGTACGGCAACTTCCAGGAACCGAGCTTTCGAGAAGCGTTCGCATTCTATCTGAGCTTATTCACGCAAGGTTTGGCGCCTCCAGTGAGCAATGCGCAGATGGCCAATCTTTATCAGGAATTCGCCAACGGCAAGTTCGCGATTTACGTCAGCGGTCCCTGGAACATCGGCGAGTTCGGGCGGCGGTTGCCGGCGGCGGTGCAGCCGCATTGGGACACTGCGCCATTGCCGGCGTTCGCTGGCGCAGCGGGCGTATCGCTGGCTGGCGGCGCCAGTCTGGCTCTCAGCCGCACCTCGTCCCGCCAGGAAGCGGCCTGGGCATTGCTGGCGTTTTTGGCCGAACCGACGCAGCAAGCGCGCTTCTATCAGCTGACTGGCGACCTCCCAGCTCGGCAGTCGGCTTGGCGCGATCCGGCATTGGCCGGCAATCGTCATGCTCAAGCGTTCTGGCGTCAGTTGCAGAATCTGCGAGCGACCCCGCCGATACCGGAATGGGAACGCATCGCCAACCGCATCGCCTATTACGCCGAATTGGCGGTTCGCCAGGACTTGAGTCCCGACGACGCCTTGGCCGCACTGGATCGGGACGTCGATCGGATTTTGGAAAAGCGGCGTTGGTTGCTGAGCCGAGGCGTGACGCCGTGAGCGGTCCCGAACGGCATGCCGCGTTGACCGCCTGGGTTTTTCTGGCCCCAGCTCTATTGCTGATTACCGTATTTTTCTTCCTGCCGGTTTTTGCGGCGTTGCTGTTGAGCTTTACCGATTTCGATATCTACGCGCTGGGTGATCTCGACCGGTTGCGCTTCGTGGGGTTCAGCAATTATCTGCAACTGTTGCAAAGTCCGCTGTTCTGGACGGCGCTTGGCAACACCTTTTATTTCGTGGTGGTGGGCGGCCCGTTGTCGGTGGCGGTGTCGTTGGGCGCGGCGCTGCTGGTGAATTCGCGCCTGACCCGTTTTCCGGGATTTTTCCGCGCCGCTTTCTTTTTGCCGGTGGTGACGACGCTAGTGGCGGTGGCGGTGGTATGGCGCTATCTCTACCATCCCCATTACGGCATGTTGAATTACGGATTGCGGTTGCTCGGCATCGCCCCGATCGATTGGCTCGGCGATCCGGTCTGGGCGATGCCAGCCATCATTCTGTTAGCGGTGTGGAAGAATTTCGGCTTCAACATGATTATTTTCATCGCCGGTTTGCAAAATATCCCGCCGCAGCTTTACGAGGCGGCGCGCATCGATGGCGCCAGCCCGTGGCGACA
>ERZ724512.1298-NODE-1298-length-11702-cov-5.941959_pt1 | contig 11702 bp, 9 predicted proteins | sample MGYA00376045_ERZ724512 | MGnify/ENA primary metagenome ERZ724512 (study PRJEB28724, sample SAMN07190883) | activated sludge metagenome | isolation source: activated sludge of sewage treatment plant in Hong Hong | place: Hong Kong | collected 2016-03-17 ... | reverse complement strand
GCCGATGATACTACCCAACCCGGGTGGAAAAGTAGGACACCGCCGAACACACACAGAAAATGCCCCCCACGCAAATGGGGGGCATTTTCTATTGTCCACACTCAGTCGAATAGGGTCAGGTTCACGGCATTCTTCTCCAATTCGAGCAATGCCGACTTGCGTTCGATTCCGCCGCCGAAACCGGTGAGACCGCCATTTGCGCCGATGACGCGATGGCACGGCACGATCACCGCAATCGGATTGTGCCCATTCGCCAGACCCACCGCGCGGGATGCATTGGGCGATCCGATTTGTTCGGCTATTTCTCCGTATGATCGGGTTTCGCCATAGGGAATGGTGCGCAACGCGCCCCAGACTTTGCGCTGGAATTCGGTTCCCGACATTTCGAGCTCGAGGTCGAATTCCTTCAGTTCGCCGGCGAAGTATGCGGCGAGTTGATCGACGGCATCGGGAAACGCGCTGTCGTCGAGCACCCAGTCGGCACGGTCGGGTTCGTAGGTCTGGTCGACCATGCGCAGATTGGTCAGCACGCCGCCGTCGCCGGCCAGCGTCAGGGGTCCGATGGGGCTGTCGATCGTTCGGTAGCAGGTCATGCCGCCTCCTTCGGGGGCCATTGGTTGATGGAGTGGTCCAGAGCTGTCCATAGGTATTGGGTGGCGTAGGAACGCCACGGGCGCCACCGGGCGCTGGCCTCCATCAGGGACCGGGGATCGTCGGGCAACCCGACTTTTCGCGCGGCCGCCCGTACGCCGAGGTCGGAGGCCGGGAAAGCGTCCGGGTCGCCGAGACCGCGCATGGCGATGATCTCGGCGGTCCACGGCCCGATCCCGGGAAGCGCGAGCAACTGCAGTCGTGCTTCGGTCCAGTCGGCGCCGGCGTCCAGCACCACCTCGCGGTTTGCCAGGGCGTCGATCAAAGCCAGCACGCTTCGTCGCCGTGCGCCCGGCACCGGCAGCTGCGCGGGATCGAGCTGCGCGAGTTCGGACACCGAGGGAAAGCCGTGGCTGAGCCCGCCACCCGAGTCCTCGACGGCGGGTCCGTAGGCGGTCACGAGCCGGTTGGTCAGCGTGCGGGCCGCCGTCGTCGACACCTGCTGACTGAGGATCGCCCGGAGCGCGAACTCGCCTTCGTCGACGGTGCGTGGAATTCGTTGCCCGGGGGCCCTTCTCACCAGCGGGGCCAGGGATTCGTCACCGACGAGTGCGTCGTCGACGGCTTCCGGGTCCGCGTCGAGGTCCAGCAGGCGCCGGCACCGCGCGACGGCGACGGTCAGGTCCCGGAAATCCGCCAGGGTCAGGGCGCAACGGACATGGTCGGTCGCCGGGGTGAGGCCGACGATCCCGGTCCCGTGCGGCAGTCGGAGCACACGTCGGTAGGCGCCATCGCGAACCTCTTCGCAACCCGGGACCGCGGTGGCGGCCAGATGGCCGAACACACCGCCGAAGCCGAAGGGCTGCCGCACCGGAAGGCGCAGGGTCAGTGCACCGGTCGGCTGAGCCTGAGCCACCCGGGCGGCACGCCGGCGCAGTTCGGTGGGACTGACATCGAAAACCGCCCGGACCGTATCGTTGAACTGGCGAATGCTCGAGAAACCCGCCGCGAAGGCGACATCGCCGAACGGCAATGCGGTGGTCTCGATCAGGATGCGCGCCGTCTGCGCGCGCTGGGCGCGCGCCAGCGCCAGCGGCGTCGCGCCCACCTCGGCCTGCAGGAGCCGTTCGAGTTGGCGGGTGGTGTAGCCGAGCTTGGCGGCAAGTCCGGTGACCCGGTGCCGGTCCACCGCGCCGTCGGCGATCAGCCGCATCGCCCTGGCCACCACGTCCCTTCGGACGTTCCACTCCGGCGAGCCGGGCGACACGTCGGGGCGGCAGCGTTTGCACGCCCGGAAACCGGCCCGCTGGGCGGCCGCCGCGGTCGGGTAGAACCGCACATTGCGCGCGAGCGGCGGAGGCACGGGACAACTGGGCCGGCAGTAGATGCCGGTGGTCAGCACGGCCGTGACGAACCAGCCGTCGAACCGCGCGTCCTTGGCCTGGACGGCGCGGTAGCAGCGGTCGAAATCGTCGTGCATGTCTCCCACCATGGCATGCCCAGCGCGGAGTGACTAGCGGAAAAACGACATCAAGTCCGTCGCCGTTTGCCGGCGCCGAGCAGGTGCTGCGCACCGTCGACCGTGACGGCGGCGATTTCGCCGCGGTGATCCTGGACGTTTCCCGGTTGGACAGCGTCAACGACCCGGCCCGGGCGATGCTGATGAGTCTCAGCGAGCAGTTGAGCGCCGAGGGCAAGGCGGGCTTCCTCGTCGACCCGGACCGCCGGGTGATTCCCACCGAGCATCCGGTCGCGGAACTGTGCTTCAGATTCGTCGGCGACGCGGTGGACGCGGCGCGGACCTGGATTCGCGGCGGGCCTCGGGGCTAGTTTCCGGGCACCGCGAGTCGCACCGACTCGGGGATGCCGCGCAGCGTCACGCTGTCGCCGTAAACCCATTGCGCCCGAGCGCTTTCGGATGCGGCCGCCACGGTGTCGGCGGTGGCCAAAACATGGCCGGGGACCAGCTTGGCCAACTCGCACAGCCGGGCGGCCGCGTTGACCGGTTCGCCTATCACGGTGTACTCGAACCGCTCGTGCGCCCCGACGTTGCCCGCGACGACCTCGCCGGCGGCCACTCCGATGGCGGCTTCGCACTCGGGCACCTCGGCGCGCATCCGGGCGGGAATGGCGCATGCGGTCGACAGCGCGGCGTCCTCGGGGTGCTCGATGTCCTTGGGGGCACCGAAGATTGCCAGGCAGCCGTCACCCTCGAACTTGTTCAGCAGGCCGCCGCGGCTCTCGACCTCGTCGACGACGACGCTGAAGAAGCGGTTGAGCAGGGTCACCACCTCCCATGCCGGCCGGGTTGTCACCAGTTGGGTGGACCCGATGATGTCGACGAAAATGACCGCGACACGGCGCTCTTCGCCCCCGAGGGTGCTGGGGTCGGCTTCGGCGGCCGCAGCCACATCACGGCCGACGTGGCGGCCGAACAGATCACGGACCTTCTCGCGTTCGCGGAGGCCGGCCACCATGGAGTTGAATCCCTGCTGCAGTTCGCCGAGTTCGGTGCCGTCGAAGGCGATGAGGTTGGTGTCGAGGTTGCCGTCCTCGACGCGTTTGAGCGCGGCCCGGACGACCCGCACCGGGGTGACGGTGATCCATGCGGCGACCCACATCAGGATGAAACCGAAGATCACCGCCGCCGCCGAGGCGATCAGCACCGCCACCGCGAACTCGTGGCGGGTGAGATTGCCCAGAAGCAGGACGAAGAAGGCGATCATTCCGATACCGATGATCGGCAGACCGGAACCCATCATCCACACCGTCATCAGCCGCCCCATGATGCCCGGTGCGAAGCGGCGCGGGGCGGGGCCGGCCTCGAGTGCCTGGGCCGCGATCGGCCGCAGGGTGAACTCGGTGAACAGGTAGCTGAACGTGGCCACCATCGCGCCGACGATGCCAAGCACGCCAATGAATCTCGGAATGAACGCGGTGTCCACCCGGCCGTAGAGGACGGTCCCCAGCGCGGTGGCGCCGCCCCACAGCACCAGGTGCACCAGGGCCACCCGCCAGGGGATCAGAAAGGTGTTGCGCTGGTCGGCCACGGTCGGACGACGCCCGTCCGTCGCCCACCGCAGCGCGTTGACGGTGCTCTGCGTCAGGAACCAGGTCCCGACGAACAGCGCGGTGACCACGTAGGCGGGAAGCACCACATAGCCGAAGACGGCCGGGGCGTCGTCGAAAACGTCGGGTTCCGGGACGGCGACCACGATCAGCAGAATGCTGATCGCGATGCCGATCAGATTGATCAGGGACATAAACCAGGTCAGGATGACCTGGATCCGGACCCGCCGCCGCCGCGCGCTCTCGACCCTGCGGCCGAGCAGCCAGGATCCGTACGCCGGGGTCTTCTTGGGCAGTCGGCCGCTCTGCCGAGTGACGCGCTCCAGGACGCGACCCAGTTTCTGGGCAAGCGTCTTGTCGGCCTTCATCGTTGCGCCAGCCTAGCCGGGTGCGGTCGGCGTGGTGCCCGGTTGCCTCTAAGGTTGACCGGGTGCGTCTCGTCATCGCCCGGTGCACTGTCGACTACGTGGGCCGCCTCACGGCACATCTGCCGTCGGCACGGCGGCTGTTGCTGATCAAGTCCGACGGTTCGGTCAGCGTGCATGCCGACGACCGCGCTTACAAGCCCCTGAACTGGATGAGCCCGCCGTGCTCGCTGTCCGAGAACGCCGACGGCCCGCTGCCGGTCTGGGTGGTCGAGAACAAGGCCGGCGAGCAGTTGCGGATCACCATCGAAGACCTCGAGCACGACTCGGTTCACGAACTCGGCGTCGACCCAGGACTGGTGAAGGACGGCGTCGAGGCCCACCTGCAGATGCTGCTGGCCGAGCATGTCGAACTGCTCGGGGTGGGATACACCCTGGTGCGGCGCGAATACATGACCGCGATCGGCCCGGTCGACCTGCTGTGCCGCGACGAAGAGGGCCGCTCGGTGGCCGTCGAGATCAAACGACGGGGCGAGATCGACGGCGTCGAGCAGCTGACCCGCTACCTCGATCTGCTCAACCGGGATTCGCTGCTGGCTCCCGTGACCGGTGTGTTCGCCGCGCAGCAGATCAAACCGCAGGCCCGGACGCTCGCTACTGATCGCGGAATTCGTTGTGTGACATTGGATTACGATCAGATGCGCGGTTTGGACAGCGACGAGTACCGGCTGTTCTGATGGGCCGGCGGCGACGATCCCCGGCCGGGCGGCGTCCGTTACCCCCGCTGGCCGGCCCGCGCCGCGTCGAGACCGGACCCGACGGTCACGACTACGAGGTGCGGCCGATCTCGGCCGCGCGGGCCGTCAAGACCTATCGGTGCCCGGGATGTGATCACGAAATCCGTTCCGGCACCGCGCATGTGGTGGTATGGCCGGCCGATTACGGCGACGGGGAGAATCGCCGGCACTGGCATACGCCGTGCTGGGCGAATCGGGCCAATCGCGGCCCGACCAGGAAATGGTCTTGACCCGGGACCGGGTCAGTGATCGGCGTCGACCGGCTCGGTGAGCTCGATCAGAACGCCGCCGGCATCCTTGGGATGAATGAAGTTGATCCGGGCGTTGGCGGTGCCGCGCCGCGGCACGTCGTAGAGCAACCGGACGCCCTGGTCGCGCAGGCGCTCAGACAGCGCGTCGATGTCGCTGGTCCGGTAGCACAGCTGCTGCAGTCCGGGGCCGCGCTTGTCGAGGAATTTCGCGATCGTGGAGGAGTCGTCGATCGGGGCCATCAACTGGAGCTGGGCGCTGCCGACGGTGGCTCCGCGCACACTGAGCATGGCCTCGACGATGCCCTGGTCCTCGTTGACCTCTTCGTGCAGCACGATCATCCCGAGGTGGTCGTGGTACCACTTCTTGGCGGCCTCGAGGTCGGGAACCGCGATTCCGACGTGGTCGATGGCGGTCACCAGCGCGCTGGCGAGGGCCGGACGGGCATCAACCTGGTCGGTGGTCATAACGTAACGGTAACCTGAATACTTAGGTTTGCACATCGCTCGGCGACTGTAACGGTCGTCTCAATCTCGGTCCGGAGGAACACATGACCACATCGGTGATCGTTGCTGGCGCCCGTACGCCCATCGGGAAGTTCAACGGTTCGCTCAAGGATTTCTCGGGCTCGGACCTGGGTGCGATCGCGATCAAGGGCGCCCTGGAGAAGGCGAACGTCCCGGCATCGCTGGTGGAATACGTGATCATGGGCCAGGTGCTCACCGCCGGCGCGGGCCAGATGCCGGCGCGGCAGTCGGCGGTCGGCGCGGGCATCGGCTGGGACGTCCCCGCCCTGTCGATCAACAAGATGTGCCTGTCCGGCATCGACGCGATCGCCCTGGCTGACCAGCTGATCCGGGCCGGAGAGTTCGACGTGGTGGTCGCCGGCGGCCAGGAATCCATGACCCTGGCACCGCACCTGCTGACCAAGAGCCGTTCGGGCCTGCCGTACGGCGACGTTCCGCTCATCGACCACCTAGCCTATGACGGTCTGCACGACGTCTTCACCGATCAGCCCATGGGCGCGCTCACCGAGCAGCGCAACGACGCCGACAAGTTCACCCGGCTCGAGCAGGACGAATACGCCGCGGCCTCGCACCAGAAGTCTGCGGCCGCCTGGAAGGACGGTGTTTTCGCCGACGAGGTCGTCCCGGTGCAGATTCCCCAGCGCAAGGGCGACCCGATCGAATTTGCCGAGGACGAGGGCATCCGCGCCAACACCACCGCGGAATCGCTGGGCGGGCTCAAGGCGGCGTTCCGCAAGGACGGCACCATCACCGCCGGTTCGTCCTCGCAGATCTCCGACGGAGCCTGCGCGGTGGTGGTGATGAACAAGGCCAAGGCCGAAGAACTCGGCCTGGACTGGCTGTGCGAGATCGGTGCGCACGGCGTCGTCGCGGGGCCCGACTCGACCCTGCAGAGTCAGCCCGCCAACGCCATCAAGAAAGCCGTTTCCCGCGAAGGCATCGGTCTGGACGACCTCGACGTCATCGAGATCAACGAGGCTTTCGCGGCGGTATCGCTGGCCTCGACGAAGGAACTCGGCGTCGACCCGGAGAAGGTCAACGTCGACGGCGGAGCGATCGCCGTCGGGCATCCGATCGGGATGTCCGGGGCGCGCATCACCCTGCACGCGGCCCTCGCGCTCAAACGCAACGGGGGCCACTACGCCGTGGCGGCGCTGTGCGGTGCCGGCGGCCAGGGCGACGCCCTGATCCTGCGCCGGCCCTGACAGCCCGGTCCCGTTTGCTGGCGATACTCCCGGGCATCGTGCCGGCGGCATCTGTGATGTTCGTCATACGGGCCGATCGGACCGGAAAGGCCGGTCCGCGGGCGGGCGGAACGGGCACTTGACGGCCGGACGGTTCGGTCGGGACCGAACCCGTGACAGACTTGTCCCTGTGACACGTTCCGGCCCCTCGGGGCGTCCCCGGCTCGCCGCGTCGATGACCGGTGCCGTCGACCTGTCCGGTCTCAAACAGCGCGCCCAGGAACCCGGTGGCGCATCCGGTGGCGCCGCGCCGTCCGGAACGCTGGAGGTCACCGAGGCCAACCTCGAGAGCGAGGTCCTGGCCCGGTCCAACCAGCTACCGGTCGTCGTGGTGCTGTGGTCGCCCCGCAGCGATGCCAGCGTGCAGCTCGGGGAGACCCTGGCCGCGCTGGCGGCCCAGGACAACGGCTCCTGGGCACTGGCCACGGTCAACGTCGACACCACACCACGGGTCGCGCAGCTGTTCGGCGTGCAGGCCGTGCCCACCGTGGTCGCCATCGCCGGCGGACAACCGCTGGGCAGCTTCCAGGGACCGCAACCCCCGGATCAGCTGCGGGCCTGGATCGACTCGCTGCTCAACGCCACCGCCGGCAAGCTCGGCGGGGCGCCCGGCGACGGTGAGCCCGAACAGGTCGACCCCGCGTTGGCCGGTGCGCGCGACGCGCTCGACGCCGGCGACTTCGACGCCGCGAAGGCCGCCTACGAGGCGATCCTGCGCACCGATCCCAACCACGTCGAGGCGAAGGCCGCCGTGCGCCAGATCGACTTCCTGGCCCGGGCCACCGCCCAGAATCCGGACGCCGTCGCGCGTGCCGACGCCGCGCCCGCCGACATCGACGCCGCGTTCGCCGCCGCCGACATCCAGTTGCTCCATCAGGATGTCGCCGGCGCGTTCAATCGTCTTGTCGCGCTGGTGAAGTCGACGTCGGGCGACGACCGCGGCCGGGTGCGCACCCGGCTGATCGAGCTCTTCGAACTGTTCGATCCGGCCGATCCCGACGTCATCGCCGGCCGGCGCAACCTGGCCAACGCTCTGTACTGAGCGCTTTTCGGCGTTACTCGGGAACGAGCCACAGCGCCGCCGTCGGCGGCAGGGTGACGACGGCCGACGCGGGACGGCCGTGCCAGGGTTCCTCGACGGCGTCCACCCCGCCCATGTTGCCTATCCCGGACCCGTTGTACACCGTCGCATCGGTGTTGAGCACCTCGCGCCACCGCCCGGCGTGCGGCAGGCCGAGCTGGTAGCGGCCGTGCTCGTTGCCGGCGAAGTTGAACACGCATGCCATCACCGAACCGTCGCTGCCCCAGCGCAGGAAGCTGAGCACGTTGTTAGCCGAGTCGTTGGCGTCGATCCAGGAGTAACCCTCGGGCTTGGTGTCCTGGCTCCACAGGGCCGGGTGGCTGCGGTAGAGACCGTTGATGTCCCGCAGCATCCGCTGGATCCCGGTGGAGAAACCGTTCTCGTCGAGCTGGAACCAGTCCAGGCCACGCTCGTCGGACCACTCGGCGCGCTGGCCGAACTCCTGACCCATGAACAGCAGTTGCTTGCCGGGATGGGCCCACTGGTAGGCCAGCAGACTGCGCAGCCCGGCGGCCTTCACATGGTCGTTGCCGGGCATCCGGCCCCACAGCGTGCCCTTGCCGTGCACGACCTCGTCGTGGCTGATCGGCAGCACGTAGTTCTCGCTGAACGCGTAGAGCATCGAGAACGTCATCTCGTGATGGTGATAACTGCGGTAGATGGGATCGCGGCTGATGTAGCCCAGCGTGTCGTTCATCCAGCCCATGTTCCACTTCATCGAAAAGCCAAGCCCGCCAAGGTTCGTCGGCCGGGTGACGCCGGGCCAGGAGGTGGATTCCTCGGCGACGGTCACGATGCCGGGGTTGAGCTTGTGCACCGTGGCGTTCATCTCCTGCAGGAACTGCACCGCCTCCAGGTTCTCCCGGCCGCCGTGGATGTTCGGTGTCCAGCCGCCCGCGGGTCGCGAGTAGTCCAGGTAGAGCATCGACGCCACGGCGTCCACCCGCAGTCCGTCGACGTGGAACTCCTGCAGCCAGTAGAGGGCGTTGGCCACCAGGAAGTTGCGCACCTCGCGCCGGCCGAAGTCGAAAACGTAGGTGCCCCAGTCAAGCTGCTCGCCGCGCCGCGGGTCCGCGTGTTCGTAGAGCGGAGTGCCGTCGAAGCGGCCCAGCGCCCAGGCGTCCTTGGGAAAGTGGGCGGGCACCCAGTCCACGATGACGCCGATGCCGGCCTGATGCAGCCGGTCCACCAGCAGGCGGAAATCGTCGGGGGAGCCGAAGCGTGAGGTGGGCGCGTAGTACGAGGTCACCTGGTAGCCCCACGACCCGCCGAACGGGTGCTCAGCGACCGGCAACAGCTCCACATGCGTGAAGCCTTGGGTCACAACGTATTCGGTCAACTGGTCGGCGAGTTCCCGGTAGGACAGCCCGGGTCGCCAGGACCCCAGGTGCACCTCGTAGGTGCTCATCGGTTCGAACACCGGGTTCTTGGCGCTGCGCTCGGACATCCAGGCGTCGTCCTGCCAGGTGTAGGCGCTGGCGAACACCCGCGAGGCGGTCTGCGGTGGCACCTCGGTGCCGAATGCCATCGGGTCGGCCCGGTCGGTGGTGTTGCCGTCGGCGCCGTGCACGCGGAACTTGTACAGACCGTCGGCGGGAAACCCGGGCCAGAACAGCTCCCACACCCCGGTGGCGCCCAGCACCCGCATCGGGGCATCGTTGCCGTTCCAGCTGTTGAACTCGCCGATCAGGCTGACGCCCTTGGCGTTCGGCGCCCACACCGCGAAGGACACGCCGTCGACGACGCCGTCGGCGGTGGTGAACGAGCGGGGGTGGGCGCCGAGCACCTCCCAGAGTCGTTCGTGGCGGCCCTCGGAGAACAGGTGCAGGTCGATCTCACCCAGTGTCGGCAGGAACCGGTAGGCGTCGGCGACCGTGGGGCCGTACGAGCCGCCGTCCGGAGTGGGATAGCCGATCTCGAGCCGGTAGTCGAGCAGGCCGGTGAACGGCAGCGCCACGGCGAACACGCCGGAGTCGATGTGCTGCAACGGGTATCGCTCACCGCCGACGAGGGCGGTGACCGCGTTCGCGTGCGGACGGAAGGCGCGGATGACGGTGTGGTCGCCGTACTCGTGCGCGCCTAGCACGGCATGCGGGTCGTGGTGGGTGCCGGAGATCAGCCGGTGCAGATCGGACGGATCGGGCGCCAGGTACCTGCTGATGGTGCCGGTACTGGTCATCGGTGCGGTCCTTCCTATTCGGGCCTATTCGCGGCGCAGCAACGCGGCGCGGGACGCCTCGGGAATGTTCGGCATGTTCAGGATGTGCGCGACGGCCCTGGCCGGGTCGAGTCGGATGTAGTTGGACTGCCCCCACTGGTATTCCTCGCCGGTGATCTCGTCACGGACCCAGAACCGGTCGTACCACTCCATTCCGAGGGCAGCCATGTCCAGCCACAGCGTGGCCTCTTCGGGGCCGAAGGCGTTCAGCGTCACCACCACCAGCACGCAGTCGCCGGTGGTCGGGTCGAACTTGCTGTAGGCGAGCACCGCGTCGTTGTCGGCGGAGTGAAACTCGATGGTCCGCATCTCGCGCAGCGCCGGATGCAGCCGCCGGATCTCGTTGAGCTGGGTGAGGAATGGTTCCAGCGAACGGCCCTGGGCCAGTGCGGCTTCGAAGTCGCGCGGCCGCAACTCGTACTTCTCCGAATCCAGGTACTCCTCGCTGCCGGCCCGGACCGGTTGGTGCTCGAAGAGTTCGTAGCCCGAGTACACCCCCCACAGCGGGCTGAACGTGGCCGCCAGCACCGCACGGATCGCGAACATTCCCGGCCCGCCCTGTTGCAGGCTCTCGTGCAGGATGTCGGGGGTGTTGACGAACAGGTTCAGCCGGGCCTCGTCGGCGTGTTCGGCGATCTCCCGGCCGAACTCGGTGAGTTCCTGCTTGCCGGTGCGCCAGGTGAAGTAGCTGTAGGACTGCGTGAACCCGAGCCTGGCAAGCCCGTAGAGCCGGGCCGGTCTGGTGAACGCCTCGGCGAGGAACAGCACGTCGGGATCGGTGTTCTTGACGCGGCCGATCAGCCAGGCCCAGAAGTTCGGCGGCTTGGTGTGCGGGTTGTCGACCCGAAACGTCTTGACGCCGTGGGAAACCCAGTGCAGCACGACCCGCAGCACCTCGGCGTACAGGCCCGTCGGGTCGTTGTCGAAGTTCAGCGGGTAGATGTCCTGGTATTTCTTCGGCGGGTTCTCGGCGTAGGCGATGGTGCCGTCGGGCAGTTCGGTGAACCATTGCCGGTGTTCCACCGCCCAGGGGTGGTCCGGTGCACACTGCAGCGCCAGGTCGAGCGCCACCTCCAGGCCGAGATCGTTTGCGGCGGAGACGAAGTCGTCGAAATCCTCGAGGGTGCCCAGTTCCGGGTGCACGGCGTCGTGACCGCCGTGCCGGCTGCCGATCGCCCACGGGGAGCCGACGTCGCCGGGAGCGGCGGCGACGGTGTTGTTGCGGCCCTTGCGGTGGACCTCGCCGATGGGATGGATCGGCGGCAGGTAGACGACGTCGAAGCCCATCTTCGCGATCCGCGGCAGCGCCTTGGCTGCGGTGGCGAACGTGCCGTGCAGCGGCACACCTTCGGAGTTCCGGCCGCCGGTGGACCTGGGGAACATTTCGTACCAGGACGCGAAGCGGGCCTGTGGCCGGTCCACCCACACGCCGTATTGCGCACCGCGGGTAAGTAATTCGCGCAGGGGATATTCGCTCAGCAGCCCGGTGATCTCGTCGGACAGGGCCGCCCCGGCCCGGTCGGCGGGCGCGCCCGGGGCGCGCAGCGCGGCCGCCGCGGCC
>ERZ724512.1293-NODE-1293-length-11715-cov-5.571098_pt1 | contig 11715 bp, 14 predicted proteins | sample MGYA00376045_ERZ724512 | MGnify/ENA primary metagenome ERZ724512 (study PRJEB28724, sample SAMN07190883) | activated sludge metagenome | isolation source: activated sludge of sewage treatment plant in Hong Hong | place: Hong Kong | collected 2016-03-17 ... | reverse complement strand
GGCGGGGCGGCAAAGGCAAGATTGCCATGGGCATTAAGGAAGAGGATTTTGTCGAGACCCTCTTCACGGCGTCCACGCATGACTCGCTGCTGTTCTTTACCGATGCGGGCAAGGTCTACTGGCTCAAGGTGCACGAAATACCCGAGGCGAGCCGGGCTGCCAAGGGCAAAGCGTTGGTCAATCTGCTGGCACTCTCCAAGGACGAGAAAGTCACAGCCACGCTGCCGGTGAAAGAATACCGCGCCGACCGGTTTGTCATCATGGGGACCAAGCAGGGCGTCATCAAGAAGACGGAGCTGTCGGCCTACAGCAATCCTCGCCAGGGCGGCATCATCGCCCTCTCGCTTGATGCGGGTGATAAATTGATCGGTGTCGATCTTACCGATGGTCAGCGAGAAATTCTGTTAGGCACGAAGCAGGGCATCACCATCCGTTTCAAGGAAGAAGATGTGCGGGCCATGGGACGTACGGCCCACGGTGTGCGAGGCATTACTCTGGAGGCGGGTGATGAGGTGATCGGCATGGAGACCATCACGCCCGATTCCACGACGGCGATTCTCACGGTGACCGAAGGCGGTTACGGGAAGCGCACGCCGGTGAACGAGTATCGCGTGCAGGGACGTGGCGGCAAGGGCATCATCAGCGTCAAGACTACGGAACGGAACGGCGCGGCCGTTGGATTCCTCCAGGTCCGGGATGAGGACGAAATCATGCTGATGGCTGCGCAGGGGAAAGTGCTGCGCTGCAAGGTCGACGACATTCGTGAAATCGGACGCAACACCCAGGGCGTGCGTCTGCTTGATATGGATGGTGATGAGGACCGTGTCGTCGCCGTGGTGCGGCTCGTCGAACGTGAAGAAGGGGTGCCCGAAGAGGGCGAGTAGTCACTCCGTGAACGCCGGCGGATTCAGGCGTCCTTCACCATGGTTATGAACCAGCAGCAACCGCCGTCCGCCGGGACTTCCGCAGGCCGTCCTCCGAAACGTCCCCTGGATACGGTCGTGAAACTGGCGCTGGGCGTTCTGTTCAGCTCCTTTGCTCTGATCTGGGGCGGTATGTTTCTGAGCCGGCCGGATCGTTCCATTCCTCCCTACAGCATCGGCTCCCAGGAAGGTAGCATCGTCGCGGTGCACGTCCCGTCCTGGACGAGCGACACCGAGATCCAAACCTTAATCGAACGATTCCGCAAGGTGGGGACGGAGACAAGAAATTTCGGCCCCATGAAGATCCGTCCGACCACCGCAGATGATCCGAAAGGGCGCTACCAACGCATCGCGATTTACATCTTCACTGACGAGGGATGGACGGAGCCTGAAATGCTGCATAAGTATGTGACGGGCGAAGATCCGGCGGTGCGGGACGGATTCGAGGGTTCGGCACGGGGATACTACAAGTTGGACGAACAGGAAGAAGAAGGCCGTATCGGGCCGGTGCCCAAGGGCAAAGACAGTGCGGCAACGGCGGCCTATTCGAGGCAGTTGTTCAAGGGGCCCGTCGCGACGAGTCCGGCGGTATCCCCGACAACGCCTGCGCCATGACGGCCGCAAGTTGCTCCCTAAGAGCAGGATCCTGAATGTTCTGCGTATGCAGGGCCGTTTCCTGGAGCAATTCGGCGCTCGGCTGAGGGACAGGCTCTTCAACCGTCGCTGCCGGCGGGCTCACTTTGCGCTCGGCGGAAAACTCCCCGATGCGCAGGACGATTTCCGTCACGAGCGTCTCCCCGGCCATCCCATTCACTTTTTCGAGAAGTACCGGCTTGAGGAATGTGAGTTGTTGCAGCCAGACAGAGTTATGGACGTAGACGTGAAGTTTCTTGAATCGGATTTGATCGGGGCGCGTGTGGGTCGCGATCGGTTCGCCCACAATCTCTGGCCAATGGCGTCGTAGACGCGCCTCGAAGAGTTTGCTCTCGAGGCCCAACCGGTGGGCGACACCTGCTAGAATAGTGCCGAAGGAATCGAGTCTGCTCTGTCCGCGCATGGCGGCATCATATCAAAATGCGCGCGAGTGAAACAGCGGTCGCCTCAGCAACATGACCAAAACGCACGATACAGACGATCAGTATAAGGTGGTGGCCACAAATAGGAAGGCCTACCACGATTATTTTGTCGAAGAGAAGTTTGAGGCCGGCGTGATCCTGCGCGGCACCGAGGTGAAATCGCTGCGCGAGGGCCGCGTGAACCTCCAGGACAGTTATGCGTCGGTCGATGATGGCGAGGTGTACCTCAACCATTGCCACATCAGCCCCTACTCGCATGGCAACCTGATGAATCATGATCCTCTCCGCAAACGGAAGCTCCTGCTGCATCGCAAGGAGATCAATAAACTGATCGGGAAAACCCAGCTCAAGGGACTCACTCTCGTCCCTCTCCGCATCTACTTTTCGAAACGCGGTCATGCGAAAGTGGAGCTGGCCCTGGCCAAAGGCAAAAAGCAGTACGACCGCCGTGAGTCCATCAAGGCTCGTGAGGCTGGCCGCGAAGTCGAACGGGCGATCAAGAGTCGGAAATAGCCTCTCTCACCTTCGTCATTGATCTGTAGACCCTCGCCTGCTTCCCTGCTCCGCTGATCGTCGTCGTAATCTCGTCCTCCCGCTGCTGCTGACTGACCCCACCTCGTGTAACGGCTCGAGCGTATCGTCGGTGGGTCTTCTATCGTGGTCATGTCTTACAGCCTGTCCATGCATCAACTCAGAAAGTGAAGGAGCCCCGGCATATTTGCACTTGACTTTGTTCTAACTAGAACTATTATAGTGGGGTGCAGCGATTTGGGAGTGGCCGTCTTCTCCTGCCGGCGATGGGAGCCGGCCGATGCCGACGGTTCAGCCGTCGTGTCATGGGTTCAATTCAGGAAAAGAAGGGAACGACAACGATGTTGGTTGTACTGGGTGCGACAGGACATACGGGATCGGTCGTCGCGCAGACCCTGCTGACGCACAAGCAGCCGGTGCGAGTAGTGGTACGGTCGGCCGATCACGGTGCTACTTGGGCTGCGAAGGGAGCGGAAGTCGCCGTGGCCTCGTTGGATGACCAGGCGGCTCTGACGAAGGCATTGCAAGGAGCATCGGGCGTCTATCTCCTGGTGCCGCCGAACTATGGTGCAACGTCATGGCTGGCCGAGCAACGGCGGCGGGTAGACCAAACCGCAGAGGCCGTGAAGGCGACCAGGATTGCGCATGTGGTCCTGCTGTCTTCTATTGGCGCCCACCTTCCGGAAGGCACGGGGCCGATTCGCGCCGCTCGTTATGGAGAACATCGGCTCACGGCCGTGGCGCCCAACGTCACGATCTTGCGGCCAGGTTACTTTATGGAGAATTGGGCCAATGGTATCGGAATGGCCAAGGCGGAGGGTCTGTTGCCGTCGTTTATACCGCCGAAGATGTCGATGCCGATGATATCTACCCGGGACATCGGTCGTGTGGCAGCGGAGCGATTGATTGCCGGAGGCGAGGGCCATGCGATTGTGGAACTAGCGGGTCCAGAGGAGTACAGTCCTGAAGAGGTGGCCTCTGAGCTTGGCCGGATTTTCGGACGAGGCGTCTCCGTACAGGCGGCGCCGTTGAGCGCAGTGGTGCCGACATTCACCTCATTCGGGTTTTCCACCGAAGCGGCCGGATTGTTTCAAGAGATGTATACCGCGTTTTCCAAGGACGTGGTCAGGTATGAGCGCCCTCAGTCACTCGTGCGGGGAACGAAGGCTCTCGCAGAAGCATTGCGGGAGATGGCGTAAGAAAGGAGGCCGACATGCGAACAGAAACCATGAACGCAAAAGAACTCGTCGGAGTCTACCAGGCAGGCTCCCATCATATGGTTGGAGACGGCTTTCCCGTGCGCAATATGATTCCGGGCGCAGGGGTCGAGGAGCAACTGTCTCCCTTTTTGATGCTCGACTATATGGGCCCCGAAGAATTTCCGCCGACCACGCGCCGGCTTGGTGTGGGGGAACATCCGCATCGAGGCTTCGAGACCGTGACGATCATGTATCACGGGAAAGTGGCGCATCGTGACTCGACGGGGAGCGGCGGTGTTATCGGGCCCGGCGATGTGCAGTGGATGACGGCCGCGTCAGGCGTCGTGCACGAGGAGCTCCACGAGAAAGAATTTGCAGAAAAGGGCGGTCTCTTGGAAGGGGTTCAACTGTGGGTGAATCTGCCCAAGGCGTTCAAAATGACGGCGCCGCGGTATCAGACGTTGTTGAGCAGCGACATTCCGACGGTGGAACTTGGCGGAGGCGCCGGCCGGCTCCGCGTCATTGCGGGAGAATTTCGCGGTGTGGCAGGACCGGCGAAGACGTTTAGTCCGGTGCACCTGTATGACCTCCGTTTGGCGGCAGGGCACCGGCTGGAACTCGACTTGCCCGAGGGGTTCAATTCGTCCCTGTTCGTGCTCCATGGGCAGGTGGTGGTGAACGGGTCTCAGTCAGTGGACGACGTGCACATCGCGCTGTTCGGACAACGAGGTGAGCGTGTGGTTCTGGAGGCGAAACAGGAGGCGACCATCCTCGTGCTGAGCGGCAAGCCTATTGCGGAGCCGATCGCGCGCTACGGTCCGTTTGTGATGAACACACGAGATGAGATTATCCAGGCCGTGCAGGACTACCAAGCGGGAAAGATGGGACATTTGTCATGACGGCGCCGGTACTGACCATCGAGGTCTATTCCGACGTGGTCTGTCCCTGGTGTTATGTCGGGAAGCGACGGTTGGAGCAGGCGCTGGAATCGACGGGCAGACAGGACTCTGCTCTGGTGTTTTGGCGCCCGTTCCAACTGAATCCGACCATGCCGAAGGCCGGCATGGATCGTCGTGTATACCTTGAAGCAAAGTTCGGCGGTCCGGAGGAAATGCAGGCGATTCAGAATCGAATTGCGGGCGCAGGCGTAAGTGCCGGGATCGAGTTCGCCTTCGACCGGATTGCTCGCACGCCGAATACCTTCGAGGCCCATCGGCTGATCTGGTTTGCTCAGCAACAGGGTCGTCAGGACGCCGCGATGGAAGAACTCTTTCATGGATACTTCACCGACGGGCTGAATATCGGAGCGGACGAGGTGCTGGTGTCTCTCGCTGCCCGGGCCGGCCTGGACGGGGCAGCGGTCGGTCGGTTCCTGCAGAGCCAGGACGGGGTCGAGGCGGTGCGACAGGAAGAGGCACGCGGTCGCCAGTTGGGAATCAGAGGGGTCCCGTACTTCCTCTTGAATGGAAAAACCGTGGTGTCCGGTGCGCAGCCGGCCGAGACCTTCCTCCAGGCCATCGAGCACACAACCCGGTAAGGAGCAATGGACATGTCGGTTCAGGTCTACGGATGCAACCATATCGTCATCGAAGTCACCGACGCGAAAAAGGCCGTGAAGTTTTATTCGGATGTGTTCGGCTTGGAGATGTTACGCGGAGGAGAGGGTGCTGCCTGGTGCAAACTGGGCGAGCATCAATTTCTGGCCATCTTCGAAGTGAAGACGTTGCAGCCGGATCGCATGAAGCATTTCGGACTGATGGTGCGCGATGCCGATCAGATTAAAGAGGTCCGGCGCAAGCTCACCAAGAAATATAAGCTGAAGATGGAGCCCCATTTCCGTTGCGATTTTCGCGACCCCTGGGGAAACCGGATCCAGGTGGGAGACTTGTCGGACGAATCGCTGGTCTGGCTGCTGCCCTATCAGGAAGTCCAAAAGGCCGGCATCACGTTCGCCAAGCCCTCGCGTGCCGGATCAGGAAAAGGAGCGACCACATGAAGAATCTGGAGCAGGTTCGCGCGCTTGCGAAAGATCTCACCAAGACCTATCCTCGCAGCCCGAGGGAAATGCTGGGAGGGTATGTTATCGGCGCTCGTTGTGCCGATAAGTGCCGGGCGTTCCTCCTGGGCATCAACGGGGAATATAACTATTGGCCTTGTTCGCTCGCCGCGTTGTTGTTCACCTTTACGGGGATCAATCCGGACCAGTTCAAGGAGGTTGTCGCAACGGGAGCGACCGACGAGGAACTCGGCGACTGGCTCAAGGAGCACAGCAAGGTGCAGGATCGGCAGGCAATCATTGAATGGAATAATACGATGCGGGATCTGCGTCTTTCCGAGATGGCTCCCGCGGTACAGGCCTATATGGAAGACTATATTCCGAAGTATGTCCCGAGCCACCGCCCCGTTTACACCTATTTCGATGTGTATGATCTTGAAGAGCAGCGCTTGTGACGGGCAGCCCTGCCGCGGATGCCGATAGGAATGTGACATGCCGGATGTGAGGTGGACAGAGATCGGGTTGGTTGAGGAACTGAAGGGGAAGCCACTGCAGGAAGTTGTCTGCGGCAATACGAAGCTCGCCCTCAGCTATAGGGACGGCACGTTCGCAGCCATCTCTGGAATCTGCAATCACATCGGCGGCCCGTTGGGCGAGGGGCGGCTTGAAGGTGACTATGTCGTCTGCCCCTGGCACTACTGGAAGTTTCATCGACTCACCGGTCAGGGAGAGCCGGGATACGAGGAGGACCAGGTCCCGTCTTATCCGCTGGTCATCGAGAACGATCGTCTCTATGTGGATCTGACCTCGGCCACGAAACGCCGGAAGAAGGCGACGGTGCCGCATCCCCTCGCCCGTCCGATCGTGCGTGCCGAGGGTCCCATTAGAGTGCTTGGGATAGCCACGACGGCCATGACGACGGATGAGCCGCGATACAGCGCGTCCGATGCGCTGCTGGAAGCGGCCCTGGAGCATGCGCGCGAGCACTTGCAGCTCGACACGCAGCTCATCCGGCTGCGGGACCTGTCGTTCCGGCCTTGTGAAGGGTTTTATTCGAAAGCGGCCGAAGCCTGTACCTGGCCCTGTTCGATCACCCAGATGGATGCGGCAGATCAAATGGATCGAGTCTATGAAGGTATTGTCCATTGGGCAGACGTGATTCTCGTGTCGACCCCGATCAGATGGGGCGGGGCCAGCAGCCTGTATTACAAAATGGTCGAACGGCTGAACTGTATTCAGAATCAAGAGACGATTGCGAACCGGCATCTGCTCAAGGACAAAGTGGCCGCCTTCATCATCATGGGCGGACAGGATAATGTGCAGGGCGTGGCCGGACAATTGATGACCTTTTTCGCCGAAGTCGGTTGTCAGTTTCCGCAATTTCCCTTTATCGACCACTCGCGTGGGTGGAGTGCGGAAGACATGGAACGGAACAATCGGGAGGTGCAAGGCAGTCGCGAATTGCGCGAAGGGGCGGAAGCGCTCGTCACCCGCGCAGCGGACCTGGCTCGGCTCATGCTTGAGGCGCGCCTGATCTCCGCTCCGCTCGCCCGAGGCGGCCGCAAGGCGCATCAACTCGACAGTGAACCGACGGGATAATGGAGAGCCAATCGTAAGGAGGCGGACGTATGTCGGGTCAGGATCATACCACGGCGCATCTGGATAACGTGTCTCGCGCCCTGTTGCGCCTTCACAAGGCGTTGTTGGATGCCGAACGAGTCTCCTACGAGCGGGTTCATGGGCGCATTCCTACCAATGGCGCGTTTTTTCAGTTAGTCCTCGGGGATGCCTGGTTTGCCTGGTTGCGTCCGCTCTCCCAACTGATGGCGCGATTGGATGAGTTGTCCGAAGAAAAAGAGGCGTCGGATCAAGGGGAGATCACCGCGGTGATCGGGTCGGTGCGGACCCTGTTGACCCCTTCCGAAGAGGGCAATGGTTTCGGCCGGAACTATTATGATGCCTTGCAACGGGAGCCTGATGTGGTGCTGGCTCACGCGGCGGTTCGGGCGCTGCTTCGATAACGGGACAGGCCGAGGAAGGAGTCACGACGATGAAAGCGCACTATTTAGGGCATGTCGTGTTTTACGTGAAAGATCTGCAGCGTGCGCTGGCGTTCTACCGCGATTTGTTAGGATTCCACGAAGTCGGGCGGATCTTCAATGGCGCTGCAGCCGCGCTGACATCCGGCCGCACGCACCATGAATTGCTGTTGATCCAGGTCGGCGATGCACCGGGACCGCCGCCGGGACGGAGACGAGGGCTCTACCATATCGGCATCAAAGTCGGGGACAGCCTGGACGAACTGAGGACGGCTAAACGCGAGCTGGAGCAGGCCGGCATCGCGATCGACGGCATGAGTGACCACACCGTCAGCCAGAGTCTGTACCTTCGGGATCCGGATGGCAACGAGGTGGAGCTGTATGTCGATGCGGACGAGGCGATCTGGAAAACTAATCCTGACGCGGTCGTCTCGCCGATCAAACCGCTGGTGCTTTAGCGCTGAAGGCCAGATTCACGCTGTCCCCTTCTGTCGCAACAGCCGGCTGGAGATGGGCACATTCTTCCGCGGCAATGTGCTTTTCTGTGATGCAGCCGCGTGGCGGGACGAGCGCCTCATGACATGCATCGAGCGGGACTAGGCAGGGCAAGGGCGTATGTGGACATGAAAACAGTCAGTCAACCAGGAGGAGATGCACATGGAAGAACCAGTCATTGCAGCGAAGCAGCCGGCCGTATTGGAATTGGAAGCAGGGACATATTATTGGTGCCGCTGCGGCCGCTCGAAGAAGCAACCATTTTGCGACGGATCTCACAAGGGAACCAGCTTCACGCCCATGGAGTTTAAGACGGTCGAAAAGAAAACTTTGGCCTTGTGTCAGTGCAAGCATACGAAGAATCCTCCGTTTTGTGATGGCTCGCACAAGTCGCTGTAACAGGGTGGGGACGTATCGCCTGTAATGTCATGCGAGGTCAGGGATGAGTGACGCAATGGATGACAGCGGCTTTCCGGTGAAACTGATCGAACGACGGTTGATCGCGGAGGGAACGATGGCGTTCCATTTCGCCAAGCCGTCTCAGTTTGTGTTCACTCCAGGACAGTTCGTGGACCTGACGTTACTCCAGCCATCGGAAACCGATGCGGCCGGCAACAGCAGAGCCTTTTCCATCGCCAGCGCCCCGCATGAGGACACCATCATGGTCGCGACGCGTCTCCGCGACACCGCCTTCAAGCGCGAGTTGCAACGTATGCCGATCGGCTCAACCGTCCGGATGGAAGGGCCGTTCGGCAAACTCGTGTTGCATAGTGACCAGACTCGCCCCGCTGTCTTGGTAGCTGGAGGCATCGGAATTACCCCCTTCCGCAGCATGGTGGTGCATGCGGCTCAGCAGCAATCACCGCAGCGTCTGGTGCTGTTCTACTCCAACCGGCGACCGGAGGATGCGGCGTTTTTGGATGAGCTGCAGTCCTTACAGGACAAGAATCGTCACTATAGTTTTGTGGGTACCATGACCGAACCCGAGAAATCCCTCCATGCCTGGCGAGGCGAAACGGGGTACCTGAATGCGGGCTTGCTCTCCAAGTATCTCGCGGAGATCGACAAGCCGATGTACTATGTGGTCGGTCCGCCCGGCATGGTGACCGCATTGCGGACCATTCTGAAAGACGCTCACGTCGAGGACACCGATATTCGAATCGAAAAGTTCGCGGGGTACTAACGCAGGCTGCAGCGTCACGAACGACGTTGCTCATTCCGTGATGACACATGACAGGACCTCGGTGAGCGACAGAGATTCCTCCGGCATCGAGCGGTATCGGGCGCTATTGCGCGTCGCGGAAGCCATTGCCAGTCACTCCGACCTGTCTGCGCTAGTGCAGGATCTTGCGCGGCTGCTGCCCTTGGTCGTACCCGTCAATTTCGTCGGACTGTCTCTCTATGATTCTCAGCGTGGGGTGATGCGTCTGCAGGTGCTGCGGGCGAATGTGCCTGCGGAGATCATCGGAGGGCACGAAAGCGATCCCCAAGACACGCCGGCGGGTCTGGTGTGGGAAACCCAGCAGCCACTCTTGCTGAACGATCTGCCCACAGAACGACGCTGGCCGAAGGTCATCGAATTGATGTGCGAGGACGGAGTGCGTTCATGTTGTCTGGTGCCGCTGACGTCCCCGACGCAGCGACTGGGATCTTTGGAGTTTTCCAGTCTTGAGCAGAGCGCCTACAGCACGTCGGACGTGGAATTGATGCAGCAAGTCGGACGCCAAGTGGCGGTGGCAGTAGAAAACGTGCTGAACCGCGAGGCGGCAGCGGCATCACAACGGGACGTGGAACGGCAACGGGATCGCTTCAGTCTGTTGCTGCGCATGACGAATTCGATGGCGTCGACCTTGGATCTGCGCCAGGTGTTCAAGGCGGTGAGCCTCTGTCTGCGCGAGCTGGTCCCTCAGGAATACGCCAGTTTGATCCTCTGCGACGGCCAGACGCAGCGCGTCCGTCTGCATGCGCTCGATTTTCCCGACAACGAAGGCGCGTTGACCGAAGGGGCACTGTCGGATGTCGCCGGGTCTCTGGCCGGTCTGGCGTTTGAGCGGAGGCGCCCCGCGGTCGCCAACACCCTGGCTGACCTGAAGGCGTTTTCGCATGCCGTGCCTCAACTCCTGGTGAGGAAAGGGTTCCGCTCCATGTGCTCACTGCCGCTGCTGTCGCGCGATCGCGTGATCGGCTGCCTGAATCTGGCGAGTCATCACGAACAAGCCTTTGGCGAACAGGATCTCGAATTCTTGAGCCAGGTGGCGGGGCAGATCGCCTTGGCCGTCGACAATGCTGTGGCGTATCAGGAGATTCACACGCTTAAAGATCGATTGACCGAGGAAAAGTTGTATCTGGAAGAGGAAATCCGTGTCGAGCACGGCTTCGACGACATCATCGGCGACAGCCGGCCCTTGAAGCAGATTTTGGGGCAAGTCGAGATCGTGGCGCCCACCGACGCGACGGTGCTGATTCTGGGCGAAACCGGTACCGGGAAAGAACTCATTGCCAGGGCGATCCATCGTCTGAGTGGCCGGCATGCGCGCACGTTCGTCAAACTCAACTGCGCCGCCATTCCGACCGGATTGTTGGAGAGTGAATTGTTCGGCCACGAACGGGGCGCATTCACGGGCGCCATCGCCCAAAAAGTCGGCCGGTTCGAGTTGGCCCATGGCGGCACGATCTTTCTGGACGAAGTGGGAGAAATTCCTCTGGAGCTGCAATCCAAATTGCTCCGGGTGCTGCAGGAGCAGGAATTCGAGCGTCTCGGGAGTACGCGCACGATTCGCGTGGATATCCGTCTGGTAGCTGCCACGAATCGAGACCTGGCCAAATTGGTCGAGGAAGGCCGGTTTCGCGGCGATTTGTATTACCGGCTGAACGTGTTTCCGCTCAACCTTCCGGCGCTACGGGATCGGCGGGAGGACATTCCGATGCTCGTGCGGTATTTCGCACAGCACTATGCTGCGCGCATGAAGAAGACCATTGAATCCATTCCCGCTCCGACCCTGGAGGCCCTGTCCCGATATCACTGGCCCGGCAACATTCGGGAATTGGAGAATCTCGTCGAGCGAGCTGTGATCCTGACTCCAGGGACGCAGCTTCAGGTGCCGCTTCAGGAACTGAAGATCGAGGCGCGGCAGGCCCCGGCACCAGGAGCCACCCTGCAGGATGCCGAACGCGACCAAATTCTCCGAACCCTGCGCGACACCAGATGGGTGATCGGCGGCCCGGATGGTGCGGCGGCTCGATTAGGTCTCAAACGCACTACCCTCACATCGAAAATCAAAAAGCTCGGACTCTCTCGCCCACGAGAGTGACGAGCCGTTTCGTCACCTGACGACGTCTCGTCGCACGCCCTTCGTCACGCATCTTTTGTCAGCCCATCGTTTTCTTCGACCCACGGACAATCAGATCAGGATTTCAAGCAGTTAGCCCATGTGGCGTGATCGTCCAGCGCCTGGA
>ERZ724512.1290-NODE-1290-length-11728-cov-5.413261_pt1 | contig 11728 bp, 9 predicted proteins | sample MGYA00376045_ERZ724512 | MGnify/ENA primary metagenome ERZ724512 (study PRJEB28724, sample SAMN07190883) | activated sludge metagenome | isolation source: activated sludge of sewage treatment plant in Hong Hong | place: Hong Kong | collected 2016-03-17 ... | reverse complement strand
ACCTGCGGTTTACGAAACCGCTGCTCTGCCAACTGAGCTACGCCGGCCAGGCGGGGTGAGGCGCAATATTACTCAGACGGTGAAACACCTGTCAATGTGTGGCGGGGGGTGTTGGGTTCCTTGCGCTGAAAAATTGAGGATGGGTCTTCAGCTCCTCGAACATGATCTGCGCTTTGACCTCTTCTCCTTCCGGTGTCAGGTGGCAATTGTCCTGAAACCACTCATCCTGGAATCGATCTTGAGCAGGAATGACAAAGGGCACGTGATGCCGACTCCCGGCCCGTGCTAGAACCTCATAATTTTTCTCCAGCCCAAGTACGAGCGCATCTTCATAACCTTTAAATGCCGGGGCATTCTTACTCAGATATTGTTTCTTCGCCTGCAAAAACCCAAAGAGCACCACATCCGCCCCTGAACTCTTGCTCAGAGTGATCAGAGAATCCACGTTTCGCTCAAACCCGATCGGGGCTTGCTGCCGAACCCGTTCTAATGCGACGAGCGGGTCCACTTCCCAAAATGGTTGCGTCACCACCACCGACCCGACCGGTTCAAGCCACCTGGCATAAAGATATCTGGCGGTATGGCTGTGCTCAAGGAGCCGCTTTTCTCCCGGTCTCGGCTTACTCCCACCGGCGCTTCTGAAATGCGTATACTCAGGATTGTAGTGGTCAAAAAATAACGGCAGCACATCGTTTCCTCCGCCATGGTAAATCACGATGTCCGGCTGAAGAAACCGATGCCGGAACACGTACCCGGCTAAGGCTTCCGCACTCGTGCCATAGTTGATTCCGGCATTGATGACCTGGACTTGTTTGCTCGATATCGCTTGGAGCTTCGCTTCCAGACGCGCCACCCATGTGTCGGCAGGATTTTTGATGTACGGCCACATGAACGTGGTGGACCCGCCCACAACCAGAATCCGAATGGTGTCGGCCGGTTTCTCCACCGTAAATTCTTTATTGCGATACCCGAGTGAATTCGTTTGTTGGTACCCGTCTACGGTCATGTTGGGGGTATGCACAAACAGCAGATACGGATGCGGCGTGATCGAGGCCTTCTCCGCTTCTTTTGCACCCGCACGCATCTCTGGCGTCCGGCCCAGATAGAGATCCACCGTCCGCTTTCCATTCGCCAGTCCCGCGCGGTCGTAGAGATAGCCCGCGGCAAATTCCAACAGCGCAACGGATAGGCCAACGCTGATGAGCAGCAGCACCGTGATGACAAGAAGATTGGCGAGGCTTCGTATTCGCATGGTGTGCCGCGAGCACAAGCAACCAGAGAGCGAAGGACCGGACGAACCACGAATGAATCGTTCAGTACGCTAGACCACTATTGGAACCGGTGACGCGCCGTCAAGGCAGCTTACTGAGACGAAGCTGCCTAAGGGGAGACGCGCCGTTGGCGTCCGGAAGGCAGAGCGGCTGTTGGGTATCCCCCGATGTCGACCGCCCAACGGCCGTAACCTGTCGCTGCACGTAGGCGCACAATTCTCCGGTGAGCACTGATCCGTTTTTATCGAGATCAGCTGCGCCGCGAAGTCCCTTGAGGAGAAAATATGTGAAGAGGCCATGTTGGCCTGGTTGATACGCCTGAGCTTCCTGCACGGTGGCATTCCCCACCATCAGCATCACACGCTCCTGCTCTCCGTTGGCCTCCGGCGAAATCCACCGCGGCTGGGCCACGCGCGCAGGGTCCGAACCGGACGAGGGCTCCAGTGAAAGATCCAACATCACGACGGCTTGTTTGACAGGCGCGTTCGTCAGTGCGCGCTGCAACCGGGCCAGAGAGAACGCGCGGGAAGAGCCGGATAGCGTGGCATCATACGGTAGCAGCGATACGGCACCAGTCTCATGATCCACCATTGCTCGTCCAGCAACATACACGTAGGCCGTGGTCTGCGGGTCCACCTGCTTGGGCAACCACTGTTCGAATACCTCAATCCAATCGTCTTTCAGCCCCTTGGCATCCAGCACAACTTTGACCTTCTGCGGCGAAATTCCCATCACGGACGTGAAGTACCCGCTCATGATTTCGGCATCGTGCGTGGCCAGTTTCATCGTAGGCATGGCCGGATCGCGAAACGCACCGACTCCGATCGCAATCGCGACGGCATGCGTCTGAACCGGTTTCCCCTTTTTGCTGGGGAGTTGATCGACATCCACGGAGACGACTTCTGTCGCATCGGTCGCATCCGGTCTGATGGCCACAAAAAACTTTTTTGCCGACGGAAGCGCAACGTTCGCGGCAGCCTGCAGGGTGCAGATCAATTCTGCCTGTTCCGCCTCTGCTACCTTACCGACAATGCCCTCTACCGTGACGCGCCGAATTTCCCCCGGCTGCAACAGCCCCACGGAGACCGGCGTTTTCACTGAGGCGATAATGGCCGGATGCCCGCTGAGATCCACCGCCACGGCGTCAGCCGGCGTCGGCCCGTCGTTTCTGACTTCGAATTCCACGCTGAAGCGTTCATTCTGCTCCAGGACGTGGTTTTGGTTCTGGTCTCGCAAAATGGTGCGGAATGACAGGTGCGTTGTGCCGGTCGAGGAGACTGGCGGTGCAGAGGTCCCTTCAGTCGCAGCTGCCACCGGCGCTGGAACGGCCGGCACATTGGACAAAGGCGGAGCAGGCGGAGAGGGAGGGGCAGCCTGCCCTGCCGAGGCGGCCTTGCCCGTCGTTCCTCGTTGAGCTTTTCTCGACTGGGCGAGCTCCCGGATTTTTGTGGAGGTGCCGAGCTGTTGGGCCACACCTTCCACAACCGTGGAGATGACATCCTTGGCCACCTTATCGACGCCACTGATGTCACAGGTCTCCGCCCGCGCATCGACTTCCCCCGTGGTCACGCTTTGTAACTTCTTACTATGCAGCAGAGTGCCTTGCGCCTCGGTGTACGCCACATCGAGTCCCAGCGTCACCGTGGCAGGGTAGGATTTATTGGCTTTGCGGGCGACGAACAAGTCGACCTGCCGAAGTCCTATCGCGACATCCACCACACCATCGATCGCCTCGTTCGGCGGCCCTGGTTGTATCACCACCCGCTCGAACACCTGCTCCATCCGTTTTTTGAGTTCGGCCGCCAATGGTTCATGAATCGGCAGGGTAACCGACTGACCGCAAGCATCGCGATAGTCCAAGGTTGCGGCACCGATGCTCGGATCCAAACGCAGCAACACGCTCAAGGGAAGATTGTAATTCGTGGACACGTGACGCGGGCTGAAGTACTGGCAGCCGGATGACACAAGCACTGCCGCCATGAGCGCCGCAAGAGCACACTGGGAGGACTGCCGAATGCGACACCTGATCCAACCGCCGATCAATCGCTGCACAATACTTGTGTTATACCCAATCTGGCGAAGACATGACAACCGCCGGTCACTCGCGTTGACAGGCTCTGTGTGCTTCGTTATGGTCCAACGCGTGAGTTCTTCTAACGATTCAATGCAACGCACCTCACCGCCCTGGACGTGGAGTGCCGTCGCCGATCTTATCCGCCTGGATAATCAGTCGGGCACACTGTTGCTCCTCCTGCCGAGCCTTTGGTCCTTGGTATTAGCCAATCAGGGCCGGCCGCCCATTCGATTAATCGGCACATTCCTTCTGGGCGCGTTTGTGATGCGGAGCCTCGGCGTCGTGTTCAATGATCTGGCTGACCGGAACTTTGACAAACACGTCGCACGCACAAGTAATCGACCATTGGCAGCCGGTCGATTAGTCCCCTGGCAGGCGCTTCTCGTGGCCCTCGGACTCACCGGGGTAGCGGCAGGCCTCGTGGCCACACTCAACTGGTTGACGATACTACTCAGCCCTATCGCCTTGTTCCTGGCCGCGATCTATCCATTTTGCAAACGATGGATTCAGATTCCGCAGGCCGTATTGGGAATCGCCTTCGGATGGGGAACAATCATGGCCTGGGCCGCATCGTGCGACAGTCTCGCGCCGGCTGCCTGGTGGCTGTTTGCCGCCACGACTTGCTGGGCAGTGGCCTACGATACGATTTATGCGCTGCAGGACCGGGAAGATGATCGCCGCATCGGAGTAAAGTCTTCGGCGCTGCTTTTTGGAACAGCCGTGCCGACCGCCGTCGGCCTGTTTTTGCTGGGAATGATAGGCTGCCTGATAATCGCGGGACAGCTGGCTGGTCTAGGGATGGGATACTATGTGGCCTTAACGCTGCTGACGGGAGTCTTTCTCTGGCAAGCGCGGCGTCTACGGTTTCCCGTGACGCCGCTTCAAGCCTTCAGCATGTTTCAGCAGCATGTCGTGGCTGGACTCGTGATTCTGATCGCGCTGTGGATCAGCGCGTCACACGACTTGCCCTAAGCTATTCCTCTCCGACCTTACCGAGCGGCTTGTCGGGTTTCGGAGCACGGAGTGTTTTCAGATAGAGCGCCACGGCTTTGGCGTCGGCGTCGTTCAGACCCAAGCTGGGCATGCGCGTATCCGGCTTCATCGCTTGCGGGTTACGCAGCCACCGGTACACCCACGTAGGATTCAATCGATAGCCTGCCCGATCCAGAGCAGGACCGACCTTTCCACCGTCTTCTCCGATCTTATGGCATCCGTTGCAGCCATACTTGGTGACATAGATTTGCTTGCCGACTTCGACGAGTTTCGCGGCGGCGTCAGGCTTCATGTTCAAGTCGGGGCGCGCAATGTTCACGCCTTTGCCTGGGCGGGTTGTGAAATTGGCCAGTGCGGCTGTGGCTTGATCGAGCTCCTTTTTGGCCTGCCCCATCGCCTGCATTTCTTTGGCATAGGCATTATCGTCGACTTCCACGCCCTTCTTGTCGGCTTCGTCGCTGGCCTTCTTCTCGGCCTCCTGCTCTACACGTTCCGCCTCTTTATACTTTTGCTCGGCAGATTGCTTGGCCTCTTGAAGCTCTTTCTTACGACCCTCGACGTTAAATTCCAATTTTTTGCCGTGCAATGACCGCACGTAGCCGACGATGCCCCAAATCTCTTCTTCCGACAGCGTGTATTTGAAGGTCGGCATGGTCGGCACCGCAAACTCGTCGTCGCCGATCTTGTCGCCGTTCGGGCTCGTATCCTTCATGTCCCGGGAGATCGTGGCGAAAATATCTTCGTCCTTGAATGTGCCCATTTCGGACTTATTGGACAGATCCTTTGGTTTCGGGTCACTCATAGAGGACCAGTTAAACCCTTCATTCTGCTTTCCGGTTTCACCGTGGCAGTGCATGCAATAGTGCGCGTAGAGCTTCTTGCCCTTGGCGGCCTGTTCACTCTGCATCATCGAACAACCGGCACCGATGAGGCCCGAGAGGCCCACGACTCCGACGACTGCTCCAAAGACGCGTATTCTTCGCCACGCCCTCATGCTCACGACCCTTTCTTTAAACGTCTCACGAGAGCCATCTCGAAGCCCAGCGCGAGGCCCACCGCGAGTAATGCGTACAGGTACGGGGAATAGTCCGGTGGTGCATCGGCACGGAAATACCACCAGGATGAAATCGCTTTTTCAGAACCCTTTTCTTTCGGCTGGCCGCTCTCCATCTTTTTGCCGTCCCAGACAGCGAAGGCGATGCTGCCAAATTCTCCGGGCTTGAATTGGGTATCTTCCGCCACATGCTCCGTGCTCAACGGCCGCGAGAAAACGACCTTCCACACGCCGCCCTGGTAGACGCCCTTGGCCTTGACGTCCTGATGACTATGTGGCTTGAGCGTGCCGAATCCCTTCGCGCCTAGGTCCGAACCTTTCCCGTCTTTATTCTTCCAGTACCAGATATTGACCGGGCCACCCTCGACCTGCGCCATCGGCTGACCGTGAGCAAAGTGGGCTTTGGTATCACCCACCATGAACTCCAACGCAGCCGCATCATCGGGATCTTCAGAGGGATCCGAATATTCGAGCATGATGGCGACCGTGGTTCCATCGTGGAGGCCTCGAACCTTGACAGTTTTCGCGGTCACCTCCGTGATTCGAACCGGCCAATGGACCTGAGGAGACATGGGGAATTCAGACACGGAGGCAGTAGCCCATGCTGCTGCCGTGGGATCATCGGCCGGAAGGGAGCCCTTCACAAGTCCCGCGCGCACTGCGACGCTTTGCTGACTATAGGCAGGCTGCACTTCAGCAGCCACGCACAGCCCTAAAAGGCCGACGGCTCCAACCCACCATCTCTTTCCTACTCTCCTCACTCGTGCCATACGTTCCCCTTAATTGCTCAGCAGTCTCTGATCGGAGAAATTACTCGGACTCATCCCAGGTTCTTGGCTTCTGTCCGGCTCCGTCATATTCGCCCATAATAACTTTCCAGATATCCTCGTCGGACATTTCCAATTCCCATCGCGGCATGGCCGTTTTCCATGGCATCCCTTCGACAGGAAGGCCGACGCCTCCCTTCTTGATCCGCCAGAACAGATAGCTTTCCTGTAGCATGGCGATCGTCGTCGGATCCTTAAAGTTCGCCGGCGGGGGCGTAAATCCCGCTGCCGCGAAGCCCTTACCATCAAAGTTGCCATGGCAGGGCGCACAGCGTGAGGCGTAGAGACCCTTGCCATACATGATATTCTCCGGCGTCTTGGGTACCGGATTAGACAGTCCGGTATATTCGCCGGGAGGAGCGGGGTGAATCGTACGATTTTCACCCGGGGGCGCGTCACTCGACGCCGTGCTCCCGTAGGCCTGCCATCCGACGAGCAACGGGAACAATGCCAACACGAGATATCGGGCGCTACTGAGCGCTCCGCCACTTTCCCCAGTCAGGAAGCGGAGGATTGGTTGAAAGAAGGCATCTTTCGATTCACCGCTCAGGGTGGCAAATAACACGGAGCCTGACATCACCAGCATCAGGTACAGAAAAATCAAGCTCGAAGGCAGCGGCGCGCTGTGCGGCAACACCGGGACAATGAATTTCAAGAACAAATAGATACAGACCGTCAGTATGATTGGTCTGATGAGTACGCCTCCCATACCTTCCTCCTCTACTTCACCGCCAATAACTTATCGTGCTTGGGCCACTGCCACGGTGCCGGCATCTGCGGCCTTCACCGGTGCGGGGGTGGCACGTGGGATGTCAAGTTCCGAAGGACTCACGCTGATCGGCTCGCCACTCATTTGCTGCAGGAACGCAATGACCGACAGGATCTCGTTCTTCGAGAGACCGATGGGATTTCTATTGATGTACGGCATACGCGCCGGATATTCCTTCGGGACACCTTCATGTCGGTAGTCCAGGTACAGATACGCCTGCGGTTCCGTCAGACTTTCAAAGATGAATTCCCGCGACAATTTGGCGCCAATGCCTTTTAGGTCCGGGCAGCGGGCTGACTCGCTCGGCCCGATCGAATGACAGAGGGCGCACTGACCTTTGCTGAAAAATATTTTTTGACCGATCGTCGCCATGTCCGTTGCCGTTTTAATGTCGGCGATATTGATGCTCTCCTCCGCCGGGGGTAACGACGCCATCTGCGGCACCGCCAACGCCACCAGGGCAAATAAGCCCAACACGATCGCGACAAATCCGATGACTCGGAGAAATTGCCCCTTGATGAACAAGAGGATGACCGTTCCAAGTCCGACAACGCACAGACCGATTAGCTGCAGTTTGACTACTTCGCTCATAAGTCCTCAACTAAGGATAATGATCACGACCCGCCCCTGGTTACCAGAAGAAGATCATCTTCCCGATCAGACCGGACGGTTTCCCTCACTTGCATCGCTCGCCGGACCATCCAGTGCGGGCGATCCGCCTGCCATGGCAGGAATGTGACCTGGTTCCGGAGCACCCTTCGCGCTCGCCGCAGCTTTCGCCTTGTCACCCATCGTGGCGACCCAGAAAATGAAGGCGACCAGCATGCAGAACAGGAAGGTACAGAGGGCCATCAGGGCGGCCGCGTACCCGAGCGCGGGCGAGAAGGCATATTGAGAAGAGTCACGCATCACACCGTACACATGCCAATGGACACGCGACGAGGAGCGGGCATAACCCATCAAGGTCATCAGGAGGATGACCATGACGGCATTCAAGACGAGTGAGTAGCCGGCGCGAGGCGGCATACGGCCCCACACCATCTCCGTGGTGGTCTTAGCGCTCTTGAGCAATAACGCCGTCAACGGAGTGATGGTCAACATGACGAAGATGACGATCGCGACCTGGGACGTCGAGAAGTAATTGATACGAATAATGGCCGGTACGAAGTAGCCCCACACACCGAGCACGATAACCGCGAGTCCGGCAAGGACCAGCACAGCGCCCATCACAGACTTCGCCACTTTGGCCCATCCCGCAGTGTCTTCTTTGCCTGCGCGCCAGTACATGATGAAGCTCATAAACGTCACGAGCACCATCAGGTTCGATACCGTCATTTTGGCCGACATGACGCCGAACACGCCGAGGAGCGGGTGGTGTGTGCCGCCCATCTTTTGCGCTTCTTCCAAACTTGCGACGAGGGAGTGGGGTGTCATCCACACCGCAAGACACATCAGGAGGATGATCAGCATCGCCATAATCGGTTTTCGATATTGGCCCTCCGAGCCTGGTATTCGATGCGTAATACCCATCCAGAAATAGTAGTTGGAGCCGAGGAAGAGAACACCGATCAACATGGCTTGCAGGATGAACAACCAGGAGAGGAATCCGCCCATGAGCGTGATGCCCATCTGTTGATTGTACTGGTAGATTTCACGCATCAACCAATAGCCGGCGAAAGGCAGGGGCAACAAGCCGAAGACGCCGATGAAGTTGCCGACGTAGCCCATCCAATCGTAGTGGTACCGTTCTTCCGTGCTCTTGGCCGACAGGTACCGAATACCTGCGTAGGCTCCGCAAATGTAGCCTCCCAGCACCACGTTGGCGATGATCCGGTGAATATTCACCGGCCACCAGGTTGGATTCCAGGTCGCCGCCCAGGCCCGCTCGAAGTCGGTTCCTTCGGCAATGACGACCGGGCTTGCCTGGAAGGTCGCCCAGGAGTTCGGAACGATCATGATGAAAAAGGCGAACACATTGAGCAGGAAGCCCAAAAAGATATGGAACTTCTTCCCATTTCCCTCGGACATCGCATCCCAGCCGTACCAATAGAGGTAGAGGGTCGCGGTTTCCACGAGGAAGAGGCCGCAGTAGACGAGGAAGGATGGGAAGAAAATGTCGGTCAAATAGGCCATGAGCTTCGGGTAGAAGCCGATCAACAGGAACAGCAGGATGCCACCGAACAACGCGGTAGTGGCGTAGGATGACGTCAGGAGCTTGGTGAACTCCTTGGCGAGCTTATCGTAGCGCTTGTCGCCGGACTTCCAACCGACCACTTCGCACAACCAGGCAAAAATGGGTACGCCAAGCACGAATCCGGCGAGAAGGAGGTGCAACTGGGCGATGATCCAGACCAGATTGCGGCTTCCGACATAGGGGATGTCACGATAGGCGGTGGGCGCTTGAGCAGCCGCGTCCTGAGCCATAGCCGTGTCCGGCAAGCCGATCCAGCCGAGCATCGCCGCGCATCCGGCCAGCAACGCGATACGGCCTGCCATGTGGCGCACCTGATTATCCATAGTCCGCCCTTGGTTCCTCATTGTTCTCACCTCGTCGTTCGCCATGATGTCATTTGCTTCCCGCCGGTTTCCCGGCTGTTACCTGTGAAGCCTTGCCGTCGCTCTTGGCGGAGCTGTCCTTGACACCGGCTTTTTCCTTGCCGCCCTTTTGCTTATCTTTCTCGTCTTCAGCCGTCTTCTGTTCTAACGCGGCGATCTTCACCTCCGCGTCCTTCAACACCTTTTCCCCCTTGGAGAGAGATTTTTGGGGGTCGAATGGTGCAACAGGAGCAACGCTGGCTGGCTTACAGCATTCGTGAGGATGTGGAGTGGAGACTGGAAGCACCATCCAGAACAACACGCTCAGGACCGCCCCAGCTGCCGTAAAGGCGGTGAGCATCAGACTCTGATCCGCCGGCACGCGAATCATATCCCACCGAGAGATCAGCCCCTGATAACTGTCCCCTGACGGCTGGGCTCCGGCTGTCTTTCCTTCGACCAACTTGCCGAGAATGGTCAGTCCGATAAAGGTCAGGGCAATCAACACGACCAGAGAGGCACTGCCCCACGCGGTAAACTCCAGGCCGATGCGTTCAGCCACTGGAAGTCCCTTCAGCATGTCCATGTCGAGAATGGCCTTCACGATCGAACGGGCGAGATCCGTGGCTCCTCCCTCCACCACCCAGAGCAGGGGCAGATATACGGCCCCGGCAATAGCGAAACGAACCCATAACCCCAACCCGAGTGAATCCGGTGGTTCAAGCCTGAGGCGCTCCAGAAATACGGTACGCGCCACGAGGCCCAGCGCCCAGATATCAATGGGGATGGATACCAGGAAGAGTAAGGGAAGCCCGGTGCCTTCACCAAAGTGAAATCCGACGCCCAAGGAAATGACGAAAAATGCAAACACACTCACCGGGCTCATGAGCAGCATCAGGAAAGTAATCCCGAGCTTGGTCTCCAGATGGATGGTGCCCATAGCCATAAACAACATGGCGAATGCCATCTTGAGCGGCAGGGCGGTCCAACAGGCAGGCCAGAGAATGCTCAGCCCCAATTTAAATGACGACATCGTCTCTCGACCAGTCATGTGACGAAGACCCTCCGGCTATTCCAAAAATTCGCGATTGATGATCGCCGCCACGGTGAAAATGAGGATACTCGCCATGACTACAATCCAGCTGATCAAGGCAATCGGCCGTTTGAAAATATTTCGTTCTGGGTCGCGATCAATAAAGGGCAAGGCCGCCAGCAAGGCCATGAAGACCCCGGGCAACGCAATCGCGCCCAGGAACTGTCCGAATTCTCCCGCGAAGACTTTCAGACGTAACAGCTGGAACAGAAACAGGAAGTACCACTCAGGTTCCGGATGGTAATCACCGGGATCCGGGGTTGCCTCCTCGAGCAGCACGATCGGTTCCCAGAAGGCCAAGCTGCAAATGCAGAGAAACACGGCCACCATTCCGACAATGTCTTTCCAGATTTGTCGCGGGAAGAAATAGTCGGTCTTGGCTTTGATCTCTTCGACGCTGCCACGGAACGGACCGGCGGGGCCGGCTTTCCGGAACAGGAAGAGGTGCAAACCGGCCAGACCCATGAGCGCAGCCGGCAAGACCATGACATGGATGACGAAGAAGCGGCTCAGCGTCATCTGTCCCGGCGTCGCCCCACCCTTCAGGAACCGGGCCATGAAGTCGCCCAGCAACGGCGTCTTGTCCATGATTTCGACGCCGACGGTCGTGGCCCAATAGGCCCGCTGGTCCCAGGGAAGCAGATATCCGGTGAAGCCGAATCCCATCACGATGCCGAACAGGGCGAGACCGACCAACCAGATGAGTTCGCGAGGCTTTTTGTATGCGCCCCAAAGAAAGACCTGGGACATGTGCGCAAACACGCAGACAACCATCGCCGTGGAGCCCCAGAAGTGGTAACTCAGGAGGAACCATCCATAATCCACGGTGTGGATGATGTACTGTGTGCTGGCGTACGCGTGGTCCGCGGTCGGCACGTAATAGAACATCAACAGAATGCCGGTTACCGCCTGCATGATGAAGATGAAGAGCAGCACCGAGCCAAAAACATAGGCCCACCGTGAGCCGCCGGGGACAGGCTCGTTGAGCATTTTGGCTTGCAACGTCTTCAACCCGACGCGTTCGTCGACAAAGGCGAAGACTTTTTCAATGGCTGAGGGCTGCGTGGTCGTCGGCTGCGTAGTCGTATCCATTAGACAATCCGAACCTGGGC
>ERZ724512.1287-NODE-1287-length-11736-cov-8.941272_pt1 | contig 11736 bp, 6 predicted proteins | sample MGYA00376045_ERZ724512 | MGnify/ENA primary metagenome ERZ724512 (study PRJEB28724, sample SAMN07190883) | activated sludge metagenome | isolation source: activated sludge of sewage treatment plant in Hong Hong | place: Hong Kong | collected 2016-03-17 ... | reverse complement strand
GCGCGCGTCGCGCTCCGGGTGGGCGCTGGTGCGGGCCAGATGACCGGCCAGCGCGGACGCCAGGCCCGCGTAGTCCCGGACCGCGACGGCCGGGTCGGCGGCCGACGCCCAGTACAAGCCGGCGGGGCGGCCCCGTCCAGGTGTGGCCTTGGTGGTGCGCTCGACGAGCCCGAGCCCGGTGACCGCGTCGAGGTGTTCGCGGACGGTGTTGGGGTGCAGGTCCAGAGCGGCGGCCGCGTCGGAGACCCGGACGGGAGAGTGCGCACGCACGTACTCGAGCACCCTGAGCCGCTGCCCCGAGAGCGCGATCGGAACCCCACGGACCGGCGTCGGTTCGGGGCCGAGGACCGCCGACTCTTTTACCACGGAATTTAGTGTAGTAAATTGGAGTCACGTTAGTCGAGAGAGGAACCTGCCATGTCCGCCAATGATGTGATCGTCGCGTCGACAGCCGCCGACGCCGAGGCGGTCGAAGCCATCAAGAGTCATCACGCGCAACTCGCGGGGCAGGTCGCAATCCTCACCGATGCGATGCTGTCGGCCGTCGAGCGCGGCACCGACTTCGAACCGGCCCGCGCCGCGGCCGTGGCATTCCTGACCGGGGAACTGCTGCCGCACGCCGCCGCCGAAGAGGAGCGGCTATACCCGGCGGCCACCCGCACCAACCGGGCCCGGCCGCTGGTGGAATCGATGATCGCGGTGCATCGCATCATCGGTTCGCTCGTCGAGCGCATCCGCACCGAGCCACCCCTGCGCGCGGCCGGCAGCGGCCAGGCCCTACGGGTGCTGTTCGACGCGCACCTGACCGACGAGAACGACCGGATCCTGCCGATCGTGGCCGCCGATCCCGAGGTCTCGCTGCACGACGTGGTCCACGGGATGCACGAACTGCTCGGTGGTCATCAGCCCGCCGGCGCGGCGCCGGCCCATACCTGCTGCTGCGGCGAGCACGACAGCGACGATCCGGTGCTCGACGTCCGCGAGGTGCCGCATTCGATCCGGCACGCCACCGTGTTCGGCGCGTTCGATGCCGTGCCGGTCGGCGGCACCCTGGTGTTGGTGGCGCACCATGACCCGATTCCGCTGCTGCACCAACTCGACGAGCGCACCTCGGGCCGGCTCGAGGTGCGGTATGAGCAGCGAGGGCCGGAGGCGTGGCGGCTGCGGCTGACCAAGCGGTAGGCCTTGAGCAGCTCGCGAATCTATTCAGTCATCCCTGCGAGGCTCACTCGGCCTTTGTCGCAGTGATGACTCAACAGATCCCATATTGCAGTCCCACCACTAGGCTGGGTAGCCGTGACTCACTATGACGTTGTCGTGCTCGGCGCCGGTCCCGGCGGATATGTCGCGGCGATCCGCGCGGCCCAACTCGGACTGAACACCGCCATCGTGGAACCGAAGTACTGGGGTGGGGTGTGCCTGAACGTTGGCTGCATCCCGAGCAAGGCGCTGCTGCGCAACGCCGAACTGGCCCACATCTTCACCAATGATGCCAAGACCTTCGGCATCAGCGGCGAGGTGACCTTCGACTTCGGCGCGGCGTTCGACCGCAGCCGCAAGGTCGCCGAGGGTCGCGTCGCCGGCGTGCACTACCTGATGAAGAAGAACAAGATCACCGAGATCGACGGGTACGGCAGGTTCACCGACGACCACACCGTGAGCGTGGACCTCAACGACGGCGGAACCGAGACGGTCACCTTCGACAACGCGATCATCGCCACCGGGTCCTCGACGCGCCTGGTGCCCGGCACCTCGCTGAGCGAGAACGTCGTCACCTACGAGAAGCAGATCCTCACCCGCGAACTGCCGGGGTCGATCATCATCGCCGGCGCCGGTGCGATCGGCATGGAGTTCGCCTACGTGCTGAAGAACTACGGCGTCGACGTCACCGTCGTCGAGTTCCTGCCGCGCGCGCTGCCCAACGAGGACGCCGAGGTCTCCAAGGAGATCGAGAAGCAGTACAAGAAGCTCGGGGTGAAGGTTCTCACCAGCACCAAGGTCGAGTCCATCGACGACGACGGGTCGGCGGTCACCGTACGAGTCAGCAAGGACGGCAAGTCCGAGGAACTCAAGGCCGATAAGGTGTTGCAGGCCATCGGCTTTGCGCCCAACGTCGAGGGCTACGGTCTGGAGGCCGCCGGGGTGGCGCTGACGGACCGCAAGGCCATCGCCATCGACGACTACATGCACACGAATGTGCCGCACATCTATGCCATTGGCGACGTCACCGGCAAGCTGCAACTCGCGCACGTCGCCGAGGCGCAGGGCGTGGTGGCCGCCGAGACCATTGCGGGTGCGGAGACCATGGCGCTGGGCGACTACCGGATGATGCCGCGGGCGACGTTCTGCCAGCCGCAGGTGGCCAGCTTCGGGCTCACCGAAGAGCAGGCCAAGGAGGAGGGCTACGACGTCGAGGTGGCCAAGTTTCCGTTCACCGCGAACGGCAAGGCGCACGGTCTGGCCGACCCGACCGGCTTCGTCAAGCTGATCGCGGACAAGAAGTACGGCGAACTGCTGGGCGGCCATCTGATCGGGCCGGACGTGTCCGAGTTGCTGCCGGAGTTGACGCTGGCGCAGAAGTGGGACTTGACCGCCTACGAGTGCGCCCGCAACGTGCACACCCATCCCACGCTGTCGGAGGCGCTGCAGGAGTGCTTCCACGGCCTGGCCGGTCACATGATCAACTTCTGATGCGTTACGGGGCAATCCTTTTCGCGGCAGCCGGCATCGCCGGCCTGCTCGCCGCGGCTCCCGCGTCTGCCGCTCCCGAGGCGCCGGACCTGTCGGGCTATGCCGTTGTGGCACCGGATGAGTACGTCGACGGCGGGGAGGCGTACTTCCAGACGCCCGACGGTTTGTTGTGCGCGATCCGTCCGGCGCAGGGCATGGCGGGGTGTGACGGACCGTTGCCGCGCGGATCCGGTGGCGCCAATCAGATCGTGCTGTCGGCCGATCAGGCCCGCCGCGGTCTGCGGCAGACGGCAAGCCCCCAGTTCGTCAAGCCCAGCGGTGCGGCCGCCGCGGTGTTGCCGGTCGGGCACAAGATCGTGCTCGAAGATTTCACGTGTGCGGTTGATGACGGAAAGGTGTTCTGCACCAAGGGCAATCCGGTCGCGCAGTGGTTGTCGATCACGCCCGACAGCTCCAGCGTCGGCCCACCGACGCCCGGGCTGCCGGTCGGATTCCCCGACCCCAACGACTTCGTCGTCGGCGACGAGAGCTACCTCGTCGGGTCCGGCGCGAAGAACGTCTTTCCGGTGTTCACCGTGGGTGACGGTCTCACGTGCAAGATGTCGATGTTCAGTGGCGGTGTGATCGGCTGTGACACAACACCTCCGGTGGTTCTGCCCGGTGTCGAGGGTGGCGACGACGAGGTCTTCGCGCAGCTGCCCGGCCCGGTCGGAACGCGGAAGTCGGGGGAGCCGCGGCTGGCGACGCCCGACTATCCGGGTGCCGTCAAGGAACTGCCCGTCGGGCATCGCATCGACTCCTTCGGGGCGAGCTGCATGGCCACTGACGACGGTGTCGCGTGCTTTGGCGCGGTCGGTGGGGCGCCGCAGGGGTTCCGGGTGACCGGTTCGGAGACGACGACTTTCGGGGGAAGTTGACGAACTGGATTGCCCGGCGGATGGTTCCGCCGACGGGGTCAGCGTGAGGCTGTCGCCACAGCGGATCATCCGCAATGGCGCTTACCTCGACTCCTCTGTTTAGGGCGGTTGCCGCGAGCTTGATCGCGGTTCGCTCGCTCCTATCAATGACAGCACGAGTATGCATAGAGTGTCTTGCGCTGATTGGGATGCCGCGCGGGCTCGTTGCTGGTAAAAATTGCCAGTTATGGGGGGCCTCGGGGGTCGCGATGCGGAATTGCGTGCGGTGCGGCATTTCCTGCACACGGTGGAAAGTGAACCGGCGGCTCTGGTCGTAACTGGTGAACACGGCATTGGTAAGACGGCGCTCTGGAACGTCGCCATCGAACTGGCCGAGCGCGACGGGTTGGCGGTGCTCTCAGCGCGCGGCTACGCCGCCGAAGTTCAGCTGGCGTATTCGGGACTGGCCGACCTCGTCGGTGGGGTCGACGACGCAATACTGGATCAGCTCGGTCCGGTCCAAAGGGATACCGTCGACCGTATCCTGCTACGTCGTCAACTGGAGTCCGCGCCGAATGAACGCGCGGCCGGGGCTGCGCTGGTGGCCATTCTCGAGTTGATGGGGCGTCCGGCTCCGGTAATTCTGGCGATCGACGATGCCCAGTGGGTCGATCCGTCGAGTCAGGTCGCCATCGGTTACGCGGCGCGCCGAGTGACGGGCCGGGTCGGTTTCCTGGCCACAGCCGCCCCCGCCGATGATGCGTCGACCTGGATCCAAGTTCCACGGTTGGATTCTCTGACCCGAATAACCCTGCCGCCGTTGGATCGTGGCACGATCCACGCGTTGATTGCAGACCGTCTTGGTTTCGCAATGCCTGTGTCGCTGACCAAACGAATCCACCAGATGTCCGGGGGAAACCCGCTATATGCGATCGAGCTTGCCCGCACCATGGATGAGCGGTCGCTCGACCGCCCGTTGCCGCTGCCGGCTTCGCTGCAACAACTGGTCTCCGCACAGCTGGATGGCCTGAGCGCGGAGTGCGCGGAACTCCTGATGGTCCTCGCCTGCCTGCCGAAACGAGCCGTCAAAGACGTCGTCTCGGCAACGGCCATGGCACCCGAACGCGTTATCGCGATCCTCGAGGAGGCCGAGATGTTGGGCGTCGTTGCCGTTGACGGCGGCGCCGTGCGCTTCACCCGGCCATTTTTCGCATACGGCGCGTACTTTCACGTCGAGCCACCGACGCGCCGTGCATTGCACCGACGCATGGCGATGATCGCCGACGACCCGGAGGTCCGGGCCCGTCACCTAGGTCTGGCGGCCGTTGAGGCCGACGATCTAACGCTGCAGGAACTGGACACCGCGGCCATCGCGGCGGCCTCCCGGGGCGCGCGCGGCGCAGCAGCGGAACTCCTCGAGATGGCCATCCGGTTGGGCGGTGACGATGCTGAACGCCGGCTCAGGGCAGCCGAACAACATCTGCGCGCGGGTGCGTTCGAGCGAGCCGAAATGCACCTGACGGCCGTGCTTGACGAGGTACCGGCGGGCGCCGCTCGGTCCTTTGCCCTGGTCCTTCGCGGCGCATTGCACCTGTACCGTGACGGGGCGCGGGCCATCGAGTCACTGAATACTGCCGTCGAGCAGTGCGCAGACCAGCCACCGATGGAATTGTGCGGTCTATTGTTGCTGTCCTTCGTCTTAGAGCGTTGCGGCGAGATCGAACGATCTCTGGACTGCGCACGCCGGGCGGTCGCGGTGGCAGACGGGCTTGGTGACCCGTCACTGCAGAGTCTGGCGCTGGCGACAGTGGTCATGGCCGAGTTCAATTGTGGTCTCGGCGTCGACTCCGACACCCTGCGTCGCGCGATAGCACTGGAGGATAGGGGCAGCGCCACCGCGGCGCCGTTGATGCCCAGCAATGTGGAAGCGGTGATCTGCGCGTGGACCGGCCAACTCGAATCGGCCCGCAGCAAGATCACGGCGATGCTGCAACGGTCTCAGGAACGCGGCGATGAGATCGACTTCGGCTGGGCGATTCCTTTCGCCGTCATGGTCGACCTGTGGTCGGGTCGGTTGGCTGACGCGCAGGCGGCGGCCGATCAGCTGATGGCCAGTGCCGAACTGACTGGCGGTCAACTCAGCCGGATTGCCGCTCTGTCCTGCCGAGCGGCGGTAGCTGCTCACTGCGGCCGGGCCGACGAGGCCCGCCGTGCGGCGCGGGCCGCTATCGACGCCGCTCATGCCAGCGGGTTCCGACGGATGGTGATCGCGCCGTTAACCAGCCTGGCGTTCCTCGAGATTTCGCTGGGAGACCACGCGGGCGCACTCGCTGTGCTTGACCCGTTGCTGACGACATTTGATGCCAAACACACTGAGGTCTCGGTGGCCGGCTATCTTCCAGATGCGATCGAGGCCCTCATCGCCGTGGGTCGCTCCGGTGAGGCCGAACCGTTGATTGCGGCCTTGGAAGCCAACGGAACTCAGCTCGACCGTCCTTGGATGCTCGCTGCCGGCGCCCGCGGCCGTGCCGCTCTGCTGGCGGCGAAGGGCGATCTCGTGGCTGCCCGTCTGTGCGCGGAGCGGGCTACGACCGCTCACGAGTTCTTGCCCATGCCATTCGAGCGGGCGCGAACAGAATTCCTGATCGGACAACTACATCGCAGCGGTCGCCGGCGTAAAGCCGCAGCTGCCAGCTTCGAGTCCGCTCTGACCGTATTCGAGACCCTCGGCGCTCAGACATGGGCACACCGGGCAAGACAGGCGTTGCGCGAATGTCGACCGCGGCCGTCAAATCCCAGTTTGACGTTGACGGCAACGGAGCGGCGGGTGGCTGAACGCGCTGCTGCCGGCTATTCCAATCGTGACATCGCCGCGCAGCTCTTCGTGTCGGTCAAAGCCATCGAACAGAACCTTTCGCGGGTCTACCGCAAACTCGGCATCCGATCGAGGGCGCAGCTGTACTCCAGACTCATCGAGATGCTCGATTCATCCTGAAGACCGAGCATTCCGGACGTTCAGACAAACTCGGCGCCGCAGACCTCGAAGTGTGGGGGAAACCCTATATCGCGGATGGGGCATGACCCCTTAGCGTCCGGATCAATATTCGATTATCGGACGTTGGGGTCCCGATCCTCGGGGGGTTGTCGGTGGGCGCTGGTCGGTACATCGGTCGTGTCGGCGGTCTTGCGGTGGCATTGGGCGTAGGTGTCGCAATCGGCTTGGGTCACGGGACGGCCTGGGCGGACGACGCGAAGGGAACCAGCGCGGGAGCAACCGGCGGCTCTTCGTCGTCCACGTCTGATCCTGCGGGCGGTTCGCCGGCTTCTTCCGCGGGTACGTCGACGGCCTCGGGTTCGACAGAGGCTCATGATCCAGGTCCCACATCGGAGCCGTCTGCGCCGGAAGATTCGCAGGGCGATATCAAGACTGGATCGTCCGACGAGTCGTCGAAAGAGAAGACCGCCAAGTCGGCGCGCTCCAATCGGCCGAGCCGTAGCACCGCTGCTGAGAGTCGCAGCAGCACAACAGAAGCTGAATCAGAATCGGGAGATTCGGCGAGAGCTGCTCGATCGGATGCGTCGGAATCCGCAGAATCCTCGGAGTCGGCCGAGGCCCCGGAAACCGGGGCGTCGACCTCCGCCACGGGCTCGTCGTCGACCGACGAGCTGGCGAGTGCGAAGCAGCTGCGCGCGGTCGCCGTGCCGGCGGCCGCCGCGGTGGTGCGTGCGCCGGCAACGGCGACGAAGTCGGTGGGTGCGGTGACTTCGGCGGTGTCGTCACTGATCGGCGGCGGCGGGAACACCGGGGCGGATTCACCGCTGACGTGGGTGGTTGCCGCGGCCGCGCGTCGTGAGATCGGCGTCAGCGATGCAGACTCCGTCGCCTCGGTTGCCGCACAGGTGTCCACCGGGGAGCCCGCTAAAGCCGCGGGTGCCACGATGCGGATCGCTTCACTTGCTGCGGTGGCACCCAACAGCGCGCCGGTGATCTCGGCGCTGACCGTGGGCACGCCGAACCCGTCGACGGGGGTTGCCAGCGGCAAGGCCACGGCCGGCGACGTCGACGGGGACACGGTGAAGTACGCCGCCACCGCGGTCAAGGGCGCGGTCGCGATGAACGCCACGACAGGTGCGTTCACCTACACCCCGACAGCCGCTGCGCGTCACGCCGCGTCGGCTACGGGCGCGACGCCGGCCGACAAGGCCGGCTCGGTCACTGTCACCGTGACCGACGGCAAGGGCGGAAGTGCGACGAAAACCGTTGCAGTGAGTCTTGTTCCGGTCAATGCGGCCCCGGTCGTGACGATGGGTGCGGGTACTCCCAACGCCACGACCGGCGTGGTCACCGGTTGGGTCAAAGGCGCCGACACCGACTGGGACACCCTCGCGTACGGCGCACCGGCGACCACCACCAAGGGCGCCGTCGTCATCAACGCCGGCACCGGGGCGTTCACCTACACCCCGACCCAGGCGGCCCGGTTGGCGGCCGGGGCGGCCACCACCGCGACGGATCCGGCCAAGACCGACACGTTCACCGTGACCGTCACCGACGGGCATACCGGGGGCACGGTCACCAAGGCGGTCACGGTGACCGTCGCCCCGAACAAGGCACCGACCCCGTTGAGCGTGACGGTCAATACGCCCAACCCGACCACGGGCGTGGTCACCGGTTCGGTCAAGGCCACCGATCCGGACAAGGACGTCTTGAAATTCACCACCCCGGCCAGCACCGCCAAGGGCGCGTTGAGCATCAACGCGTCAACCGGTGAGTTCACCTTCACCCCGACCCAGGCGGCCCGGCAGACCGCAGCGACCTCGACTTCGGCCGCGAACAAGAGCGAGACGTTCACCGTCACCATCACCGATTCCAAAGGGGCATCCGCCACACAGGCGGTGACGGTCGCCATCGTCCCGAACAAGGCACCGACCGGTGCCGGCGTCACCGTCGGTACCCCGAACGCGACCACCGGTGTCGTGACAGGAACCGTGGCCGCCACTGACCCGGACGGCGATGCCCTCAAGTACTCGGCACCGGCGACGGCGGCCAAGGGTGCGATCAGCCTGAACACCGCTACGGGGGCGTTCACCTATACCCCTTCCGCTGCGGCCCGGCACGCCGCCACGCTCACCGCGGCGACGAGCGCCGACAAGGCTGACACGTTCACCGTCACGATCACTGACACCAAGGGTGCAGCGATAACCAAGACGGTTACGGTGCCCATCTTGGGCAAGAACACCGCCCCGGTTGTGAATCTCACTGTGGGCGCCCCGAATTCGACCACCGGTGTGGTCACCGGTTCGATCAAGGGTGCCGACGCCGAGAACGACGCCATCACATACACCGCCCCGAATTCCACCACCAAGGGCAGCGTCGGCATCAACGGCACTACGGGGGCGTTCACGTACACTCCGACGCAGGCGGCGCGTCAGGCCGCGGCCGCAGCCGTCACCGCAACCGATCCGGCCAAGACCGACACGTTCACCGTCACGGTCGCGGATGGGCACACCGGGGGCACGGTCACCAAGGCGGTGACCGTGTCCATTGCTCCGAACAGGGCGCCGACCGGAGCCAGTTTCACCGCTTCGACCCCGAATTCGACGACGGGCGTGGTGACCGGGACCGTCAAGGCCAGCGATCCCGACAACGACGCTCTGAAGTACACCGCTCCGGCCACCACAGCCAAGGGTGCGGTCAGCATCAACGCCAGCACGGGTGCGTTCACGTTCACCCCCACCCAGGCCGCGCGGCACGCCGCCGCCACCGCTGCATCGGCTGACAAGCAGGACACATTCACCGTCACGATCACCGACGCCAAGGGCGCGGCAATCACCAAGACCGTCACCGTGCCGGTGCTCGGCAAGAACGCGCCGTTGACCGCGGCCACTCCTGCCGTGGGTTCACCGAACGCCGCCAACGGCGTCGTCACCGGCAGCGTGAAAGTCACCGACCCCGACGGGGACGTCATCACCTTCGGCAGTCCGATCACCACCGCTAAGGGCACGGTAATCGTCGACAGCACAGGGAAACTCATCTATCAACCCACCGATGACGCTCGCCGGAAAGCCGGAGTTCTCAACGCCCCCGCCGCCGACAAGCAGGACACTTTCACTCTGATCGCCGACGACGGCCACGGTTCGACGGTGCCGATCTCCGTCACGGTGAGCATCGCCGCGCTCAACACCGCTCCGACGCCCGGGGCGGTGAACGTGGGCAATCCGGACGGGAACGGGGTGGTGATTGGGTCGGTCACTGCCTCCGACGTCAACGGCGATCCGCTGACTTTCTCGAAGGGATCCGACCCTGGCAAGGGCTCGGTGAGCGTGGCGACGAACGGGGCCTTCACCTACACGCCCTCCGCGGCCGGCCGCCAACAAGGCGGCACCGACTTGTTCTCCGTCACCGTCGACGACGGCCACGGTGGCACCGCGAGTATGAGTGTGACGGTGACGGTGCTGCCGGCGCCTCCGCCTCCACCCAGCGGGCCGACACTCAGCCAGAAGGTCGACGCATTTGTCGCAGAGTGGACGGGACGACACGTCGGCGCCGGCTGGTGCGTCGACTTGATAGTCAGATACTTGTCTGAGGTATTCGGCGTATCGAACCCGTACGGCAATGCCAGCGACTACAAATTTGGCGATGATTCCAACGCCGACAACGCAATGGCTGCCGCTGGCTTCCAGTGGCACGCAGGCAATATAGACGGAATCCAGAACGGTGACATCCTTGTGTGGAGCGGTCAGCCATATCTGAGGGATTGCAGCACCGATGGATGCGGCCACATCGCGATCTTCTACCACAACCAGGTTTGGGACCAGAACGATGGATGGCACGATCCGCACGCTCTCGAGGGCCTCGTCGGCCTCAGTGTGGCGAACTACTCGGGCTCGTTCTCCCGGGTCAATTCAAATGGACTGAATTTTGCGGGCTACTGGCGTCCGCCTGGTGGCAGCACCGGCGGCGGCGGGGGTGGCGGTGGTTCCACCGGCACTAGTGGGAAAAAGAACGGCACAGCGACAGTTATCCAGCTGGTGAACGTCCGAAATGATCCCAGCACGAATGGACCAATCATCGCGCAGTACAGCCCAGGTCAAACGTTCAACTACGACAGCTGGGTGATCGGTAACGGTTACTACTGGCTCTCATACATCAGTTACACGGGAGTCCGCCGGTACGTCGCAGAAGCAAGTGCGGACGGCAAGGTTGTCTTCGTCAGAGGGGGAGTATTTCACTGAGGGTTCGGCGGTCCTCAGTCCGGGAAGTCCAGCGGCGGCTGCAGGGTGGCGATTGTCGCCGCCAGCATGTCGTATTGCCCTGCTAGGAAACAGATTTCGATCAACTGCTTGCGATCGAAATGGTCGGCCAACGCCGCCCAGGTCTCCGGGCTGACGACTCGGTCGAGCACGAACTCGTCGGTCGCCTTGACCAGCGCGCGATACCGCTCGGAGAGGCCGTCGGCGTCGGGTCCTTCGAATATCTTGGCCTGCAAGGCAGTATCGATCCCGCGAGTGCGCGCCAGTCGGCGATGCTGCTGCAATTCGTACTCCGAATTGCGAAGGTGACCCACCCGCAGGATCACCACCTCCGCATCCCTGCGCGACAACGCCCCCCAGTAGAGCGTGGCGCCGCCGAACGGCAGCCACGACCAGAACAGCAGCGGATGCCGCGCCAACGCGTTGAACAGATGGAACTGCGGCGCCCGGATGCGCCGCGCGCCGCCGCGCAGGATGATCCAGTTGATCAGGCCGACGTCGCGCAGATTGCTGGTCACCGGCACCCGCGGCGGCTCCACCCCGCTCATGCCGGCCGCACCAGGTACGGCGACACCGTGCTGCGGTGCTCGTCGATGTCGAGCGCGCGGCCCAGGGCCGGGAAGGCGCGCTGCGGGCAGTTGTCGCGTTCGCACACCCGGCAGCCGGCGCCGATCGGGGTGGCGACGAGGTCGGCGGTCAGATCCAATCCCTCCGAGTAGATGAGCCGGTGAGCATGGCGCAGTTCGCATCCCAGTCCGATGGCAAAGGTCTTGCCGGGCTGACCATACCGATACGCGCGGCGCTCGACGGTGCGTGCCACCCACAGATAGTTGCGTCCGTCTGGCATCTGGGCGATCTGAACGCTGATCTTGCCCGGATTGGCGAAGGTTTCGTAGAC
>ERZ724512.1285-NODE-1285-length-11747-cov-9.582107_pt1 | contig 11747 bp, 9 predicted proteins | sample MGYA00376045_ERZ724512 | MGnify/ENA primary metagenome ERZ724512 (study PRJEB28724, sample SAMN07190883) | activated sludge metagenome | isolation source: activated sludge of sewage treatment plant in Hong Hong | place: Hong Kong | collected 2016-03-17 ... | reverse complement strand
CTCGTCGGCCGCCGGGCGAAGCGCGGCAGCCAGTGAGCAGTGGGCAGTAAGCAGTAAGCAGTAAGCAGTATCCAGTATCCAGTCACGCAGAGCACTGAACACTGGGCACTGGACACTGGACACTGGACACTGAATACTGACAACTGGTCACTGACCGCTACTCTTCCGCAGCCACTCATAGTGCATCATCCCCCAGGCGTCGATGCGCACGCCGTCGATGGTCGGCAGGGAGATGGCCCGGCGCGGCTCCTGGGTCAGGGGCAGCGTCGGCAGTTCCTCGGCCCATAGCTGCTGGATGCGGCCGTAGGCCTCCAGCCGCGCGCCGTCGTCCAATTCGCCCCGCGCCGCGGCCACCAACTCGGTCATCTCCTCGCTCTCGTAGTTAGAGCAAAAGACGCGGTTGGTGTTGGTGACGAAGAAGTCGGTCCAACTAGTCGCGTCAAGGTAGCTCGTCGGCTGCCCCGGCGATGGCCAGCCCAGCAGGTAGGTCGGGTAGGCGCACTGCGAGATTTGCAGCCGGAACTCGTCCCAGCCCGCGCCGGCGACCTCTACCTGGAAGACGCCCGTCTCCTCCAGCTGGGCCTTGATGGTGTTGGCGTAGGTCTCCTCGACGGCGCTATAGCGGCCGTCGTTGACGTACCACAGGGTGATCGGCAGCGGCTCGGCGGCGGTATAGCCCTCCTGCCGCAGCAGTTCGCGCGCCCGGTCGAGGTCGCGGGCGGGCATCGTCGCCAGATGGCCGGGGATGTCGTCGGGCACGGGGCTGAGCAGCGGCAGCCGCGCCCCGCCGAAGACGGCCGCCAGCGCCTCGCGGTCAATCGACAGCGCCGCCGCCTGCCGCACACGCTCGCTATCCCACGGCGCAGTCGTCTGCTCGAAGATGATGTAGCTCTTGAACGTCGATGGCCCGACCCAGGCGGTGTAATCGTTCGCGCCGTTGCCGTCAGCGTCCAGCGCCGACAACTCGGTGAAGTCGTTGAAGGTCAGCCCCGTCCAGGCCAGATCGACCGAGCGGAATTCGACCAGTGAGCGGCGCATGGAGCCGGCGTCGGGGTAGAACTTGACGGTGATGTTCTCGAAAGTGGGCTTTGGCTCGCCCGGCCAATCGGGGTTGGCCCGCAGGCGCATGCGGTCGTTCAGCGCCCAGTTGACGATGGTGTATGGGCCGATGCCGCCGCAGGTGCTGCCGGGGTCGCCGGCGTCGCTGTAGCACTCGCTGCTGATGGGGAAGAAAGGCGGCGCGGTCAGGATGGCCGGGAAGGCCGCCGTCGGCTCCTTGACGATGATCTTGACCGTCGTCGGGTCGATGACCTGCACCGCGTCCTCGTCGGCGAAGTTGTCGCCATTGCTGTCCTTCAGGTAGGTATTGACCAGGAAGTTGCCCAGCCCGCCGGCGCGGTTGAGCGACCACTTAACGTCGTCGGCGGTGAACTCCGAGCCATCGGGAAAGCGCAGTCCGGCCCGCAGCGGAATGGTGTACTCCAGCTTGTCCTCCGACACCGACGGCATGGCCGCGGCCAGCAGCGGCTGTAGCTGGTTGTCGACGTTGAAGCGGTAGAGGCCGCTCATGGTGTTGTTCTTGATCTCCCAGCCGATGAAGTCGGTCGTCAGGCTGGCCGGGTCCATGTCGCTGAACTGGCCGACGACGCCGATGTATAGTTCGGTCGTTGGCGTGCCCACGCGCGACTCACCGGGGTCGACCGCCGCGGCGGCGTTGACCTCCGGGATGAGCCAGGTCAGCGCCAGTTGCTCCAGTTCGCCGCTGTCGCGCAGGCCATCCAGCGCGCTGTTGAGCGACTCCAGCAGGTCGGTGTTGTCGGCGGCGACGGCGATGCCGTAGCTGCGGTCGTCCAACCAGGCCGCGCGCCCCGCGCCGCCGGCGATGCGCAGTTGCTCCGGGAAGGTCGAGGCGAAGTATTCGGCCGTGTAGCTGTCGAGGATGACGGCCTGCACCACTTCGTCGATGAGCGCCTGCACCAGTTGCGACGGCCGCTCATACTGGTTGAACAGGTCGGCGGCGTCGATGCCCAGCGCCGCGGCGGCGTCCTGCCCGGCGCTCTCGGCCAGCACGCCCACGGCCATGCCCGGCCGGATGCTGGCGGCGCTGTCGATGGTCTTGTCATCGACCAGGACGACGACCACCTGCCCCACCTCCAGGTACGGCTGGGTGAAGGCGACGCCGGCCGGCGGCGTGTCGGGGATCATCAGGGCCGACATGACCGCGTCGAAGTCGCGCGCCGAGCCGGCGGCGATGCTGTCCAGCACGCCGTCGCTGGGCGTGACGACGAACTCGTAGTCGAAGCCGGCGCGGGCGGCAAGAGCCTCCATCACGGCGGCGTTGAAGCCGACGACGTTGCCGAACTGATCGAAATCGCTATAGGGCGGCAGGGGCGCATCGGTGGCGACGACCACCAGCTCGCTATCGGCAGCGATGGCGTCAGGCAGGTCGGCCGTCGGGGGCACGGTCGGCACGGGGGTGGCAATTTCGACCGCCGGGGCGTTATCACCAGCGCAGGCAGCCAAAAGGAGGAAGATGGACACAAGGAGACACCGAGCGAAGACACGGAGAAACCCGGGAGAAACGCTTCTTCCTCGGTGTAACTCCGCGTTCCTCTTCGCGAAATCTCGCAACGGTTGGGGGAACGTCATGGGAACCTCGTCACTTGAGCGGCTAGACAGCGGCTGCAGGCCAAGTATAGCCCTCCTCAGCGAGCCCCAGAAGCAGTAGCGACAGATTTCACAGATTACACAGATTTAGAGTTGCGCATTTGTCCGGCAGAGGAGCTTCACTTATCCCTATTGTGTTACCTCACCACATCGTCATTATGGGCATCTTGTTGACTGTCGTCCTTACTGCTGTAGACTCCGCTGCCGTGTAGTCGCCTGCACGGTACGTTTCTAGGATATGGCAACAGGAGAAGGCATGTGTATCATGGGCTTTAGGCAGGGAGGGGAGTGCTGCCAATGACCGACATCGGCCCCAGAACCCTCAGTCAAGACCTGATGACATGCGCCGGCAAGTTTGTGCTGGCGCAAAAGTTCACCGATCTGCTCCTTCAACAGCAGCCGTTCCTGTCGCTGGGCGGATCGGGATTTACGTACGTCATGGGTAAATTCCAGGCCAATATCCAGGATGAGGCCAAGCGTTTCTTTGATGAGTATGGGCCTCGTTACGGCAACATTCTTTCTGCTACCGAGTCCTTTGCCACGCTGTGGCAGTCGCTCGGCGAAGATGACCTCGAGTCGATGCGGGCCGTTGGTTCAGACACGAAAGCCAGAGATAGCTTCAGCGCGATCTTCCAGGAAGTCGCAGAGCAGGCCGCGGCGATTGGGGCTGAGTTGGCTTCGCTGCAACAGGACTTGCAAGCGCTGAGTGGCCAGCTAAAGGGGGACTATGACTTCTACCACGAAGGGCTAAACGCCGAGGCACGGGATCTGCCGGAGGAACTCAGCCGCGACCGGCAAGAGATCGATGATCTGAACGAGAAAATCTATCAGAACGTCGACGATATTGTTTCCGGGTCGGAGAATTTGAGCACAGGCGGGAGCGACCTCGTGACCGGCATTTTGACGGTCGTTGATGTCAGCGAGATCTTCGAGGCCCAGGACCTGAACGAGACGCTGGAAAAAACGGTCGAGGCCGATCCGTCGCCGACCTTTGCGATCGGCGCGTTTCAGACGCTCGAGGAAGGGGCTGAGGAGTTGACCCAGGCGCAGGTCGATCTGAAGCACAATAACGACGCGCTTGCCGAAGCCTACCAGCGGCTGGCCCACACACGGGCGGCCATTACCGTCGCCAAAGCCATCGAGAGCCAGAGTGCCCAGTTCAAGCAAGCCCTGTCGGATTTCGAGCAGGCCAACGCCGACCTCATCACCCTGTGGGGCGCGACCGGCAAAGGCGGGATCAGCGGGGCCATGGCCCAATTTGCCCGCGAGATCGACGCCGCGGCCGACGCGGACACGGCTGTCGATCTCCTGCGGCGGGTTCGGGAAGCCATTCCGCCATGGCAGGCGGTGGGTCAGGTCGTGGAGCAGATTAAACACAAGTTATCAGGGGTCGGGTAGCCTGCGCTCAGCGGCTTGGCTATTTGCGGATTCTTTGATCAGGAGGCTAGAAGATGACTGACAACACCAACGGCTCAAGCGACAACGCGACAACCACCCAGGCAATGGGCGGCGCCAACAAGCAACAAAGCGCGCAGGCGCTCGTTGTCCAGACCTATGCCAACAGTGTCCTCGAACAACCCGATGTCGATTTTGGCGGGTTTGCCGCCCTCCAGACGCACGAAACGGATATCAACACGGGCCTGAACGGGGCGCGCGACCACGCGCATCACTACCTCAACGACATTCAACCCGTCCTGATAGACAACAGCAGTAATATCGGCAGCTACTTCCTCCTCCATCAGCAGATTTTGACCGCCCTACCGTCAGGCTCGTCGACGAAGGATTGGCTCGATGTCCTGGCCGCCCTCGAAGAGGAGTCAAATGGCCACCAGGCCTCGGCCGCGCAAGCGCTCACAATGCTGACGGCCCTGCACGACACGCTCAGCGCCGATGCCAAGCAGTTTAATTACTTTGTGACGGAGATGAACAGTGCCGTGAACGGCGACAATGGCGTCCTGGACGATCTCTCCAAGCAGATTGATGACGTACGCTCAAAAATCGACTGGGCGATCGCGGGGGCGGCGCTGAGCGGGGTGGCCATCGCGGGCGGAGCGCTCCTTACCTGTATCGGTGGGGTGGCGGAGTTCGTTACGGTCGGAACCTCCACGCCGGTCGTCCTGGCCGGCGTCGCGATCATGAGTGTGGGTTTCGTTGGCGCGGCGGGATCGGCGGCGGGTCTAGTCGCGCTCTACGATACCAAGGCAGACTTGCTGCGGCGGCAGGCCCACCTGCAAGAGGAAGTCAAACTCGCGCTCGCCCTCCAGACGGGTTATAAAAGTTTGTCTGGCCAGGTAAGTAACGCCGTGACGGCCTCTTCCGCGATGTCCAACGCCTGGTCGAGTCTGTCGAGCGATCTGCAAAACCTGACCGCCGACATCAAGAAGGGCACTGAACCAGAAAAGTCCGCAGTGCTTCAGAAGCTGTTCCGCGGCAAATCAATCCAAGAGGTTCAGACCGTTCTCAACGATGTCACCACAATCAAACAGCAACTGGCCGGTGTACAGAATATCGTGCGGCCCGATCAGCCCATCACTGATCTCATTCGCTCATACGCCAACTAGCGTGAGCGTGGCGGAAAGGGATGCCATCTATCTCGAAGGAGGGTTCATATGCCGGGACTACTGAGCCAGGTACTCGACAACCTTAGCCAGATCGAGACGACGATTCGCTCGATCGAGGTGTCCCCGTCCTCGACCCAACAGATCCAAGAAGGCATGCTGACCGGCCTCGACCAGTTGCGCGACGACTGCGACGCGCTCCGCGACCAGGTGACGGCCTACGCGACGCCGGCGCTGGCCCAGCTGAGCGACATCACGGCGCAGTTGAATGCCGACCAGCCGTCAACCAACAAGCTCATAGACGAACTACGCCGGGTGCAGGCGGGGGCGCAGGAGCTTGACGCTCAGGCAGACAGCGTCCTCACGAATGCCAAGACCACTCTCGACAACCAGAACGCCTTCCAGCAACAACTCAACGACGAGAACCAGGCCGCGCAGTCGAGCTACGACGAGTTGCAGACTCGGGTGAGCGATCTTCAGAGTGAGATCGATGAGGCTCAGTCTACAGGGCCAACGGAATGGGAGAAACTCCTCATCCCGGGCGGTCTAGACGAGGTAGTATCCGATATGGCAGCCTCGATCGTAGGCTTGCAAGACGACCTTCAGGAGGCCGAAGGCGAGTTGCAGGAGGCGCAAACGGACCTGACATACCAGCAGACGATCATCCAGACAACGACGGACTTGATGGATCACACCAGCAAAGTCGTCGACATTTTGAGCGGCATCCGCAATACGATCACAATAGTGACCGCGGACCTCGATAATCTCTTTGCGGCGCATTCCGGGCTTGATAAGACCGTGGTGCTGAGGCTATTCACGGCGCAGGCAACAAGCGAGGTGCAATCACTCCTCTCTGACGCATCTTAGTTCGGAGTTGAAAATGAGGGAACGCCTATAGCGAAGCGCATTCGTTGTGGCTCCCGGCTAGATGACGTTGTACTCGCGCATCGTCCCGCCCTCCAGGAAGCGCTCATAGGCCAGATCGGCGATGTCGAGCGTGTGCGCCCCGCCGTCGAGAACGATCTCGCTGACCAGCAGCCCGGCGATGGGGCCGTGCATGAAGCCGTGGCCGGAGAAGCCGGCGACGACGACGAAGCCGCCTAGTTCCGGCACGCGGCCGATGATGGGGTGGGCGTCGGGCGTCGTCTCGTAGAGGCCGGCCCAGCGCGCCCGCCGCCCGGCCGTGGCCAGCAGCGGCAGGCGGGCCACAGCCGCCTCCATGTGGGTCATCTCCCATTCTTCGTCCACGCTCTCGTCGAAGCCGATGGGCTGGGCGGGATTGGACATACCCGTCAGGACGCCGCCGCTCTCGCGATGGAAGTAGAGGCTGCGGGCGAAGTCGATGACAAAAGGGAAGTCGGGGGCCAGTTGCGGCAGCGGCGTCGTCGTCAGGATTTGCCGCCGGATGGGGACGATAGGTAACGTCACGCCGGCCATCTGGCCCACGGCGGCGGCCCACGGCCCGGCGGCGTTGACGACCGTCCGCGTGGCAATGTGGCCCAGGGGCGTGTGGACGCCGGTCACGTGGCCGCCGGCGGTGTCGATGGCCGTCACCGGCGCGTCGGTGGTGGCGCGCACGCCCAACCGTCGTCCGGCGCTGATGTAGCCGGCGACGACGCCGTTGGGGTCGGCCAGGCCGTCGCCGGCGTGGTAGGTCGCCGCCAGCACATCATCGGCGGCCAGTTGGGGCACGCGCCGGCGCACCTCGTCGCCGTCGAGCCACTCCGTAGGCACGCCCAGGCTGCGCTGCAAGGCCACGTTGTGGCGGAACTCGGCCACATTCTCCGCGGTCGTTGCCAGAAGCATGTAGCCGTCATAGCGCAGGTCAATGGCCTGGCCCGTCTCGGCCTCGAAGCGATCCAGCATGGGCAGGCTCAATTGCGACAGGCGGACGTTAATCGCCGTGCTGAACTGGTAGCGGATGCCGCCGGCGCACTTGCCCGTCGCCCCCTGACCAAAGAAGCGCTGGCTCTCCAGCAGAACGATGTCGCGGACGCCGCGCAGAGCCAGATGGTAGGCCGTGCTGGCCCCCATCACGCCGCCGCCGATGACGACCACTTCGGCCGTGGCCGGTAGGTCGCTCACAGCGTCACCACCCGACCCAGCCCCAGCGCCGCGCCATTGCGGACGACCAGCGCCGCCGCGGCGGCGTCCTGCACGGCCACGCCGACGGACTTGAAGAAGGTGACCTGCCCGGCGCTCGTCCGGCCCGGCCGCTGCCCGGCCAGCACCTCGCCGATCTCGTCGCTGACGTGGTCGAGCGTCACCACGCCATCGCGCAGGGGGATGATCAGGTCGCCCGCCTCGGCCAGCGCCGCCGCGCGCGAATCGATGACGACACGCGCCCGCCGGACGGTCTCGGCGTCGATCTCCTGCATCTCGGGGGTGAAGGAGCCGATGCCGTTGACGTGTGTGCCCGGGGCCAGGTCGCGGCCGGCGAAGACCGGCGTGCGCGAGGTCGTCGCCGCGCAGACGATGTCGGCCCCGTCCAGGGCCTCGCGCGGGCTACCGACGACGGTGATGTCGGCGGGGATGGGGCCGCGGCCGGCCATCTCGTCGGCCAACGCCTCCGCCCCGGCCAGGCTATAGACCCGGACGCGCTCGATGGGCCGCACGGCGCAGACCGCCTCCAGTTGTCGCCGCGCCTGCACGCCGCTGCCGAAGAGGGCCAGCGTGCGCGCGTCCGGTCGGGCCAGCACGTCCGTGGCCGCGCCCGACGCCGCGCCGGTGCGGATGGCCGTCAGGCTGCTGCCCTCGATGAGGGCCAGCGGCGCGCCGGTGGCCGCGTCGAGGGCCAGGACGAGGGCATGAATGAGCGGCAGGCCGCGCGGTGGGTTGCTGTTGAAGACGGAGACGAGCTTCAACCCCAACGCGTCGCCGTCCGCGCCGCCGACGGCGTCCGCGCCGCCGGCGGTGGGCACGTAGAAGGGCATCACCAGCGTGCTATCGCCGCCGGCCACGGCCAGGTGCGTCCGCAGCGGCGCTTGCGCCCGCCCGGCTGAGAGTTGCACGTAGGCAGCCTTGACGGCGGCAATGGCCGCCGCCATCGGCAGCGCCCGGCCGACATCCGCGGCGGAAAAGAGGCGTAGCTCCATGACTGCTGTGGCGCGATTCTCCCGAATCGCTCGCCTACTCGACGCCCAGGTAGACCTTCTGCACCATGGCGTTGCGTTGCAACGACTTGGCATTGTCGCTCAGCACGATCTCGCCCGTTTGCAGCACGTAGCCGCGGCCGGCGATTTGCAGGGCCATGAGCGCGTTCTGCTCCACCAACAGGATGGTCGTGCCCTGGCGGTTGATCTCCTCGACGGTGCTGAAGATGGCCTCGACCAGCACCGGGGCCAGGCCCATCGACGGCTCATCGAGCAGCAACAGTGACGGCCGCGACATCATCGCCCGGCCCATTGCCAGCATCTGCTGTTCGCCGCCGGACAGCGTGCCCGACACCTGGCCGTGCCGTTCCTTCAGCCGCGGGAAAAGCGCGTAGACGCGCTCGATGTCCTCGGCGATGCCGGCCTTGTCCTTGCGGTGGAACGCGCCCATCTCCAGGTTCTCCAGCACGGTCATGCGTGAGAAGACGCCGCGCCCTTCCGGCACCATGGCCACGCCTTTGGCCGCCAGCTGGCTGGGCTTGTACTTGTTCAGGTCTTCGCCGTTGAGCTTCACAAAGCCGCTGGTCGGCCGCATGAGGGCGCAGATGGTGCGCAGCGTCGTCGTCTTGCCCGCGCCGTTGCCGCCGATGAGGGTGACGATCTCGCCCTGCTCCACGTTGAGCGAGATGCCCTTCAGGGCGTGGATCTTGCCGTAGTAGGCGTGTACGTCGTTGATTTCCAGCATGGCTGTCATGCCGCCTCCGTCGTATCGACCATCAGGTGCGCCGCGCCGGCCGCGCCGCGGCCGAGGTAGGCCTCAATGACCCGCGGGTTGCTCTGGATGGCCGCCGGTTCGCCCTGGGCGATCTTCTCGCCGTAGTCGAGAACGGTGATGTCCTCGGAGATGCCCATGACCACGCGCATGTCGTGCTCGATGAGCAGGATGGTGATGCCGATCTCGTCGCGCAGGTTGCGGATGAAGTCGGTCGTCTCGGCCGTCTCGCGCGGGTTCATGCCCGCCGTCGGCTCGTCAAGGAGCAGCAGCTTGGGGTTGCCGGCCAGGGCGCGGGCGATCTCCAGTCGCCGCTGGTCGCCATAGGGCAGGTTGCGGGCCAGGCTGTCGCCCTTGCCCCGCAACCCGACGAAGCGCAGCAGCTGGCGGGCCTCCTCGGTGGCCTTCTCCTCCTCGGCCCGCGTGCCCGGCAAGCCCAGCACCGCGCCGAACCAGCGCGAATGCAGCCGCGGCTCCATGCCCGCCAGGATGTTCTCGATGGCCGACATCTGCGAGAAGAGGCGGATGTTCTGGTAGGTGCGGGCGATGCCCAACCGGGTGATCTTGTCCGGCGAGCGTCCCTTCAGCGAGACGCCGTCAAAGATGATGTCGCCGTCGTCGATCTGGTAGAAGCCGGTAATGCAGTTGAAAAAGGTTGTCTTGCCCGCGCCGTTGGGACCGATGATGCTGACAATGCTGCCCGCCGGGATGCTGAAGCTCAGCCGGTTGACAGCAACAAGACCGCCGAAGCGCTTGGTGACGTTGGTTGCTTCCAGGATGTTGGCCATCGCGGGTTCCTCTCGGTTCTAGACCATCGGTTGGGTGGCCTCGTGGCGGGGCGCTTCCAGTTCGGCCACAGACGGCGGACTTTCTTCGTCGGCGTGCATCTCGCGCCGGCGCACGGCCGACGGCCACAGCCCTTCCGGCCGCACCAGCATCATGACGATGAGCAGGATGCCGTAGATGAGCAGCCGGAATTCGACGAATTCGCGCAACAACTCCGGCAAGCCCACCAGCACAAACGCGCCCAGGATGACGCCCGGCAGGCTGCCCACGCCGCCGACAATGATGATCGCCAGGACGTTGATGGAGATAAGCAGCTCGAAGCTGTTGGGGAAGACCGAGCCGACGCGCGAACCGAAGATGGCCCCCGATAGCCCGGCGAAGCCCGCGCCGATGGCGAAGGCCAGCAGCTTCGTGCCCACCAGGTTGATGCCCACGGCCTCGGCCACGTCCTCATCCTCGCGCACGGCCATCCACTGCCGCCCGGCGCGCCCGTCGCGCAGCCGCCAGGAGACGAACAGGGCCAGCAGACAGGCAGCCAGCAGCAGATAGTAGTAATGCTGCGGCGTGACCAGCGTCAGCGGGCCGATGCTCGGCCGGCCCACGTCGAGAATGCCCTGCGCGCCGCCAATAATCGGCTTCAGCAGGTCGGAGCGCACCAGCACGCGGATGATCTCGCCAAAGCCCAGGGTGACAATGGCCAGATAGTCGCCGCGCAGGCGTAGCACGGGAATACCCAGGAAGATGCCGAAGAAGACCGCCGCCAGCACGCCGATGGGCATGGCTATCCAGAAGTTGATGCCCAGCCCCAGATCGCCCGTCGAGGTCAGCAGCGCGGTCACGTAGGCCCCCACGGCGAAGAAGGCCACGTAGCCCAGGTCGAGCAGGCCGGCGAAGCCGACGACGATGTTCAGGCCGAGGGCCATCAGGATGAACGTGCCCACCTGGGTCATGACGTTGGTCAGGAACGTGCCCAGGATGCTCGGCAAGACCAGCAACAACACCGCGCTGACGGCCAGGACGATGAGCGAGTTACGCCGCCGCTGCTCCGCGGTGATGGTTGCCATGCGCTGTTGCCGGCGCGTCCGGCCGCTGAACTCCCACCACAGGGCAATGGCCAGCGACAGGGCGAAGACGATGACGGCCGCCAGTTGGGTGACGCCCTTGGTGGGGAAGAAGCGGCGGACAATGTCGCGCGGCAGGAACTGGTTGGCGATGTTGAGCGGCACGTCGGAGAAGAGGCTGAAGATCAGAGTGATGAGCGTGGCGTTGACCAGCGGCCGGCGCACGCGCGCGGGGATCAGATGGATAGCCGCGCCGATCAGCCCCAGGACGGCCATGACCGCCAGCAGCATCAGGCTGCCCTGCAGCGCGCCGCGCCCGAACGTCAGGATGTCGATGAGCTGCGGCGAGACGTTGACGAAGTAATCGCGGATGGTCGTCCACCACCCCGCCAGGCCGACCAGCAGCACCGCGGGCACGCCGGTCAGCAAGCCCGCCAGCAGCCCGGCCAGCAGCGGCGGCGCGGCGACGCGGCGTTCCTCGCTCTTGCCCGCGGCCGAATAGCCGGCGTAGACCGCCGGCGCGAAGAGCAGCAGTTGGCCCAGCGTCAGGATGTCCTCGATCATGTCCCGTTCGTCAAAGGTCTGGACCATGCCGATGACGCTGGCGATGAGGACGGCGACGCCGAGAATAAGGCCGATGCGAATGGCGCGACGCCAGTCGATTGCGTTCATGTTGCCTCCGAAGAAGGGGCTAGGGGATAGGGACTAGGGATTAGGAAGAGCGCTCTTCCCTAATCCCTAGCCCCTAATCCCTAACCCCTAGATCACGCCTTTTTCTCCGCCAGGCGCTCGCCGATGATGCCCTGCGGCC
>ERZ724512.1284-NODE-1284-length-11751-cov-6.879873_pt1 | contig 11751 bp, 6 predicted proteins | sample MGYA00376045_ERZ724512 | MGnify/ENA primary metagenome ERZ724512 (study PRJEB28724, sample SAMN07190883) | activated sludge metagenome | isolation source: activated sludge of sewage treatment plant in Hong Hong | place: Hong Kong | collected 2016-03-17 ... | reverse complement strand
GTCGAACGTCTCTGGCGCTTCCCCGGGCCCAAGGGCATCGCCACGGAGATCTTCACCACGCCGGTCACGACACCAGCGCCACTGGTCATGCAGCAGTCCGGCTTCGTCACAGGCGACGCCGGCATGGGTCACGTGGCCATCACAGCCCGCCGCCCGGATCCGGTCCGGAACTACTATCAGCAGGTCTTCGACGCCCGCCTGTCCGACTGGATCGAGGAGAAGATCGCCGGGGTCGGGTTGCTGATCAAGTTCCTGCGGGTCAACGAGCGCCACCACACGGTTGCTGTTGCCGGCGTGCGCGGACTGTCCGTGGACCCGATCCGCACGACCGTGCAGCACCTGAACACCCAGGTCGAGAGTCTTGACGACCTGCTGGCCGCCTACGAGCGCGTGATCGACCTGGGCTTCCACATGCAGTGGAGCGTGGGCCAGCACACCAACGACCGGCAGCTGTCGTTCTACTGCGTGACTCCGTCGGGCTTCGAGTGGGAACTCGGATGGAACCCGATCATCGTCACCCCCGAGATGGAACTGACCTGGGCGCCGCGCACGTACCAAGGAATCTCGATCTGGGGCCATACCCCGATCGGCGAGAACGTGATCAGCCGTCTCGGCCAGTTCCGCACGGCGCTGGGGTCGCTGCGCCGCGACGAGCCCGCGCTGGAGGCCCTGTCATGAGCGACTACGACGTCTGTGTCATCGGTCTGGGCCCCACCGGCCTCACGCTGGCCCATCTTCTCGCCGAGCGCGGTGTGACCGTGCTGGTGCTGGAACGGGAGCCGGAGTTCTACGGCATGGCCCGGGCGGTCTACACCGACGACGAGTGCCTGCGCATCCTGCAGACCGCCGGTGTGGCCGACGAGGTGCACGCAGACATGACCGTGGACCTTCCGGTGCAGTGGGTCAAACCGGACGGATCGGTGCTCGCCCAGTTCCGCACCTGCGCCAGGCCGCACGGCTGGCCGGTGTCGAACTTCCTGTACCAGCCGGACTTCGAAGCGACACTGGAACGCCGGCTGGCCAGTCGCCCGGAGGTCACGCTGCGCCGCGGCAGGGCCGTGGTGCGCTTCGAGCAGGACGCGGATGGCGTCAACGTCATGCACCAGGCCTGCCGCGGCACCGGCTACGGCGCGCACGAGCCGGATCTGGAACCCGGCACCGAGCAGATCGACCGGGTGCAATACCTGGTGGCTGCTGATGGCGGTCGCAGCGCCACGCGGATCGCACTTGGGATCGAGATGGACGGCAAGTCGTTTCCCCAGCGCTGGCTGGTGATCGATCTCAAAGCGCAGCCCGGCACTGACCCGTTCGGGCACTTGCCGTACTTCGACTTCGTGTGCGATCCGCAGTTGCCGACGGTCAGTTGCCCGCAACCCGACGGTCGGCACCGGTTCGAGTTCATGCTGGCCGACTCCGACAGCAGTGAGCAGTTCGAGCTGCGCGAGACGGCCGAGCGACTGCTCAGTCGGTACGTCGACGTGTCCGCCGTGACGATCGAGCGCCAACTGGTGTACTCCTTCAACGCACTCGTTGCCCAGCGCTGGCGCGACGGCCGGGTCTTCCTCGCCGGCGACGCCGCGCACATGACGCCACAGTTCATCGGGCAGGGGATGAACGCAGGCATCCGGGACGCCGACAACCTCTCGTGGAAGCTCGCGGACGTCATCCGGCACGGCGCAGATCCGGCGATCCTCGACAGCTATCAGTCGGAGCGGCGACCACACGCTTCGGCCATGATCCGGGTGTCGGTGCTCAACAAGGACATCGTGTCGACGGAGAGTCCCTGGGCGGTGCGCACCCGTGATCTCGTCATCGGGGTGAGCCGGCGACTACCCGTACTGCGCACGGCGCTTACCGAGGCCAAGATCAAGCCGCGACCGAGATTGCGGCGCGGCCAGTACGTAGGCCTGCCCCGCCGCCTGCGCGGCTTGCGAGGGGTCGAAGGAACGTTGATGCCGCAACCCCCGGTACGGACTCGCGCGGGCCGGCCGGTCCGGCTGGACGACGTACTTGGGTCTGGTTGGGCCGTAATCGGGATCGGCGTCGACCCACGCACGACCGGCGACTGGAGCGGTCTCTCGCCACGTTGGGTCACGCTCTTCGAGCCGGGCGCACGGCCACAGGGGCTACGGGGCAGTGCCGCCGATCCAGACGTGCAGGACGTGGAAGCGATCGACGACCAGTGGAGCCGGTGGCTGCGCAAAGCCGGCGCCCGGACCGGCAGCGTCATCGTGGTGCGGCCCGACCGCTTCGTGTTCAGCGTGACCCGGCCCAGCGAGCACTGGCGCGCGCAACAGGCCCTGGCGCAGCGGTCAGGAGTTCCGGCATGACCCCACCCGGGCGGATCGACGTCCATCACCACATCGTTCCTACGGACTACGCGGACCTGCTGCGGGAAAAGGGCATCCGTCCCGGTGGCATTCCGCTGCCCGAGTGGGCGATGCCCGCGGCCTCGAAGATCATGGCAGCCAACGGAGTCTCGACGGCCATCCTGTCGGTCTCCACGCCGGGTGCCTGGTTCGGCGATGTGGCGGAATCCCGGTACTGGGCGCGACGGGTCAACGAGCACGCCGCAGCCGTAGCGGAACGCCAGCCGCACAGCTTCGGGTTCTTCGCGACACTGACCCTGCCGGACGTGGATGGCGCGATCGCAGAAGCGACCTATGCGCTGGACGTGCTGCGCGCCGATGGGATCGTGCTGCTGGCCAACAACGCCGGCATCTACCTCGGCGACCCTCGCTTCGACCGGCTACTCGGCTTCCTGAACGAACGCGACGCTGTGGTCTTCCTGCATCCGGCGGAGTTGCCCGCCGAACCCGTTCCCGGCATCCCGACGTTCACCGCCGACTTCTTGCTGGACACGACTCGTGCCGTCACCAATCTGATCTTGACCGGTGCGATCGAGAAGTACCCGCGCATCCGCTGGATCCTGGCCCACGCCGGCGGCTTCGTGCCGTACATCGCGCACCGCATCCTGCTCACGTCACTGCGCGAGGAGCCCAAGTGGAAGCTCGCGAAGATGGCTGTGCGGCGCAAGAAGGCGGTGCGGGAACGCATGCAGGTGTTCAAGCACTTCTGGTACGACGTCGCGCTGTCCAGCACTCCCACGACCTTCCCCACCCTGCGCGCGGTGGCCGATCCCACGAAGATCCTCTACGGCACCGATTACCCGTTCGCCCCCGCTGCCGCGGTGAAGTACATGGCAGCGGAATACGACGACATGAAACTGCCGGCGCCGCTGCGGGCCGGTATCGACCGCCGCAACGCCGAGGCGTTGTTCCCGAGACTGAAGGAGCATCGATGACTGTCGCGCAGCGCGTCGCGGACACGTTGCAGGCGGCATACGCCGGCCCGCCTGTCGCACCCCCGACGAGCACGTTCCCCGACCTCACTCTGGACGAGGCCTACGCGGCCCAACTACTGCAGATAGAGCGGCGCCTTGCTAGCGGCCGCAGAGTGGTCGGACACAAGATCGGCCTGACCTCGGCGGCCATGCAGGAACTGCTCGGCGTGGACCAGCCTGATTACGGCCACCTGCTCGACGACATGGTGGTGGCCGATTCCTTGTCGATCGACAGGTTCCTGCAGCCGCGCATCGAGCCCGAGATCGGTTTTGTGCTGGGTCGTGATCTGCAAGGTCCCGGTGTGGACGAGGTAGCCGCGGCAGCAGCAGTCGAGGCTGCATTCCCGGCGCTGGAGATCGTCGACTCCCGGATCGCGGACTGGCAGATCGGGCTGCTGGACACAATCGCCGACAACGCCTCGAGCGGCGCGGTCGTCCTCGGCCCGGAACGGGTTGCGCTACGCGATCTGGACCTGCCGAGCGTCTCCGTGACCATGCGCCGCAACGGTCAGGACGTGGGCACCGGGACCGGAGCGGCGGTCATGGGCAATCCCCTGCGCGCCCTGGCCTGGCTGGCCAACACTCTGGGTGCCCGCGGGATCCGGCTGGAAGCTGGGCACATCGTCCTCGCCGGGGCCATGTGCGCGATGGTGCCCGTAACAGCCGGCGACCAGGTCACAGCCGAGTTTCCCGGCTTCGGAGCCGTGTCAGTGCGGTTCACATCATGAGCACCATCACGGCCGCCATCGTGGGCCCGGGCAACATCGGCACCGACCTGATGATGAAGTTGGAGCGCAGCGATCGGATCGACCTGCGCTACATGGTCGGGGTGGATCCGGCTTCCGACGGTCTGCGGCGTGCCGCGGATCGTGGTCTCACCGTCAGCCATGAGGGTGTCGACTGGCTGCTGGCCCTGGACGACGTACCCGAGCTGGTCTTCGAGTGCACATCGGCCGGGGCGCACGCCCGCAACGCCCCCCGCTACGCCGAGGCCGGCATGGTCGCGGTGGATCTGACGCCGGCGGCGATCGGACCGTACATCTGCCCACCGGTCAACCTCGACTTCAACCTCAATGCCGTAAACGTCAACATGATCACGTGCGGCGGACAGGCCACGACCCCCATCGTGCGGGCGGTGGCCGACGTGGTTCCGGTGCCCTACGCAGAGATCGTGGCTTCCATCGCCTCCCGGTCCGCCGGGCCGGGCACTCGGGCCAACATCGACGAGTTCACCCAGACCACCGCCTCGGCGCTGGAGGTGGTCGGCGGCGCGCAGCGCGGCAAAGCGATCATCGTCCTCAATCCGGTGGAGCCGCCGATGATGATGCGCAACTCGGTCTTCTGCGCCATCCCCGCCGAAGCCGGCGAGGCCAGCGCGCTACAGGACGAAATCGTGGCCAGCATCGACGCGATGGTGACGCGGGTGCAGGACTACGTGGCCGGTTACGGCCTGCGCGCCGACCCCCAGTTCGACCCCGCGCGTGATGCGTGGAACGGAGCGGCGCGGGTGTTCGTCCCGATCGAGGTGCGCGGCAGCGGCGACTACCTGCCGGAGTACGCGGGCAACTTGGACATCATCACCTCGGCCGCGGCCAGGGTCGGCGACATTCTGGCAGAGAATCGAGTGAGCAATGGGTGACATGACGATCCGGCCGGAGGATGCACCGGTCGTGACCCAGCAGCCGGACGAGTCCACTGTTCGCGAACAGACCCCGGAGCCGGGTGGGCCGCGGGATCTGCGGATCACCGACTCGACCCTGCGGGACGGCTCGCACGCGATGGCCCACCAGTTCACGCAAGACCAGGTGCGCGCCGTCGTGCATGCTCTGGATGCGGCCGGGGTGGAGGTCATCGAGGTCAGTCACGGAGACGGGCTGGGCGGGTCGAGTTTCACCTACGGTTTCAGCCTGGTGGACGAGTTCGAGCTGATCACCGCGGCGGTCGAGGAGGCCACGCGGGCGAAGATCGCCGTGCTCATGCTGCCCGGCGTCGGCACCTTGCGGGATCTGGATCGGGCCTACGATTGCGGCGTCTCGGTGGCCCGGATCGCGACACACTGCACCGAGGCGGACGTGTCGGTCGAGCACTTCGGCCACGCCCGGCGGCTGGGTATGGAGACGGTCGGGTTCCTGATGCTGTCGCACCGGGTCTCCCCGGAGAAGCTGGCGGCACAGGCCCGGATCATGGTGGATGCCGGCGCGCAGTGCGTGTACGTGGTCGACTCCGCCGGGGCCTTGGTGCTGGAGACCGCCCAGGCTCGGGTGGAAGCCCTCATCCGCGAGATCGGAGAGCAGGCGCAGGTCGGTTTCCACGGCCACCAGAACCTGTCGATGGGAGTGGCGAACTCGGTGCTGGCCTACCAAGCGGGGGCGAGGCAGATCGACGGTGCGTTGTGCGCACTGGGAGCCGGCGCCGGCAACTCCCCGACTGAAGTCCTCGCGGCGACATTCGAGCATATGGGCATCCGCACCGGCATCGGTCTGGGCGAAGTGCTGTCGGCAGCCGACGAGGTGGTGCGACCCTTCATCCCGCGGTTGCCCTGGATGGACCGGGCGGCGATCACGCAGGGGTACGCCGGGGTGTACAGCTCGTTCCTGTTACACGCCGAACGCGCGGCCCAGCGCTACAACGTGCCGACCCACGCGATCCTGCAACGGGTCGGCGAGCACGGCTATGTCGGTGGGCAGGAGGACATGATCATCGACATCGCGCTGCAGTTGCAGCGGGAGGCAGAACTGGGTGACCTGCCGGCGATCGGAGTGCGCTGACTCGCCGGCAGGTCGCGACAGCGGTTAGACGGATCCTGCGCGACGCCTCGCCAGGCTTGAAGTCGCAATCCGTGAGCATTTCAGGCATCGGTGAGCACGCCGGGCGCCGAAAACCCGCCCGCGGTGCTAACGGATGCCCTGAATGCTCACCGATCGGCCGATCACACCCCCTGCTGCGACACGTTGCGCAAGACCCGCAACGCCACCGACACCGTGGCCAGGCTCGGACTGCCGTCGGCGTTGATCTCGGCAAGCGTGGCCCGGGCGCGGGCAAGGCCCTCCGGGTTGGCCTTCGCGAACGCCGCGATCCGATCCTTCGGCGAGGCCTGCGGGTCGGTGCGACGCAGCATCCGTACCGTCAGACCCGCCTGGGCTGCGTAGAGGTCCTGCCGAACGGCCGCACGCGCCAAGGCTGACCACCGGTCGCTGCGATCCAGATGGGAGATCTGGGTCAGCAGCGCGTCGACCCCGAACGTCTCGGACACTGCGAAGTACAAGCGCGCAATGGCCTCCGGATCCTGCTTCTCGCGCGCGGCCATGTCGGCGATGTCCATCAGCGAGTACTGATCCAGACACGCTGCAACCCGCATAGCCAGTGGTTCCGGCGCCCCGAGCGCCACGAAGTGCGCGCTCAACTGCTCGAGCCGGTGCCGCTCGGTCCCCATCAACATCTCCGGCACGAGCGGCGACAACGACTCCACAACTGGCCGGATGTCGGCGATCAGCTTGGTGGCGTCCAGGACACCACCACGCGTGGTCAGCACCCACCGGACGGCGCGGTCCAGCAGACGCCGCAGCTCCAAGTACATGGCGTTCTGCGCGGCGGTCGGGGCCACGCGGTCCAGCGCCTCGATCTCCTCCCAGGCACCGTCCATATCGAAGATCTGCCGCACGGCCACGTACGCCCGTGCCACTTCCTCGACCGACGCTCCGGTCTCCTCGATCGTGCGGTGCACGAACGTGATGCCGCCGTGGTTCACGATGTCGTTGGCGAGCATCGTGACGACGATCTCCTTGCGCAATGGATGCTCGTCCAGACGGTCGCCGTAGCGGGACTGAAGATCCGGCGGGAAGTAACCAGCGAGAGCGGTCTGCGCCCAGTCGTCGGTGTCGACGTTCGTCGTCATCAGGTCGTCGGTCAGCGCGATCTTCGACCAGGCCAGCAGCACGGACAGTTCCGGCGAACTCAGGCCGCGGCCCTCCTGCATCCGGGCGGCGATCTGCTCGTCCGAGGGCAGGAACTCGATGTCCCGGTCCAGCAGCCCGCGGTTCTCCAGCGACGACATGAGCCGCTGGTGCACCGGCAGCAGTGCACCTTGCTGCGACCGGCCGTTGGACAACAGCATGTTCTGCCAGTAGTTGTTGGCCAGCACGAGGTCCGCGACATCCTCGGTCATCGCGGCGAGCAGTTCGTTGCGCTGCTTCACGGTCAGGTCACCGTCGTGCACGATCCGGTCGAGCAGGATCTTGATGTTGACCTCGTGGTCGCTCGTGTCGACACCTGCGGAGTTGTCGATGGCATCTGTGTTCAGGTGGACACCGTTCTCGGCAGCCTCGATCCGGCCCAACTGCGTGAGCCCGAGGTTGCCGCCCTCCCCCACGACCCGGCACCGCAAGTGCGCGCCGGTCACGCGGATCGGGTCGTTGGCCTTGTCCCCGACGTCGGCGTTGGACTCCACGGAGGACCGCACGTACGTGCCGATGCCGCCGTTCCACAGCAAGTCGACCGGCGCCTGCAGCACCGCGTGCAGCAGGTCGTTCGGCGTCATGGACCTCACTGCGGGATCCAGGCCGAGCACCTGCGCCACCTGCGGGGTGATCGGGATCGACTTGAGCGAACGCGAGTACACGCCGCCGCCCTCACTGATCAGGCCGCGGTCGTAGTCCTGCCAACTGGAGCGGGCCAGTTCGAACAGCCGTCGCCGCTCCACGAAACTGCGGGCCGGATCCGGGTCGGGATCCAGGAAGATGTCGCGGTGGTCGAAGGCCACGACCAACTTGATGTGTTCGCTGAGCAACATGCCGTTCCCGAACACGTCACCGCTCATGTCGCCGATGCCGACGACGGTGAAGTCCTCGCTCTGGGTGTCCAGGCCGAGTTCCAGGAAGTGGCGTTTCACCGACTCCCAGGCACCGCGGGCCGTGATGCCCATGGCCTTGTGGTCGTACCCCACCGACCCGCCGGAAGCGAACGCGTCACCGAGCCAGAATCCGTAGTCGCCGGCCACGGAGTTGGCGATGTCCGAGAACGTCGCAGTGCCCTTGTCCGCGGCGACGACCAGGTAGGTGTCGTCGCCGTCCCGGCGGTGCAGGTCCGGCGGCGGCACGACCTTGCCCGACACAAGGTTGTCGGTCAGGTCCAGCAGGCCGCTGATGAACGTGCGGTAGCACGCCACGCCCTCGGCCATGAACGCTTCCCGATTGCTCATCGGCGGCGGGTTCTTGACGACAAAACCGCCCTTGGAACCCACCGGCACAATCACGGCGTTCTTCACCATCTGCGCCTTGACCAGCCCCAGCACCTCGGTGCGGAAGTCCTCGCGCCGGTCACTCCAGCGCAGGCCACCGCGCGCCACCCGACCGAACCGCAGGTGAACACCGGAAACCCGAGGCGAGGTCACGAAGATCTCGAACATCGGCGCCGGCAGCGGCATCCCGGGCACCTCCCGGGGGTCGATCTTGAACGACAGCCACGGCTTCGGACGGCCATCCACAGTCTGGTAGTAGTTCGTCCGCAGGACCGCCAGCCCGATGCCGAGCAGCTGCCGGATCACGCGGTCGTCGTCCAGCGACGCGACGTCGTCGAGCGCAGCCAGCACCTGCGCGTGCAGTTCCTTGGCCCGCTTGGCGTCGTGGTCAACAGGGTGGTGCCGGGCGGCGAACAGCGCCACCAGCATCTTCACGATCTCGGTGTGCGCCAGCAGCACCTCGATCATGTACTGCGCGGAGAACGGCGACCCGATCTGCCGGGCGTACTCCACCCAGGCGCGGACCGTGGCGACTTCCCGCCAGTCGAGACCGCCCGCGGTCACCAGCGTGTTAAGCCGGTCGGAGTCGGCGTTGTGCAGCCAGCAGGCCTGGAACGCCTCACTGAATCGCTGGGTGAACGTGTCCTCGTCGGGCAACTCCCCGTCGGGCAGCCGGATTCCGAAGTCGTAGATGTGCCGTTCCACGCCGTCCGAGGCGGTGACTCGGTACGGCCGTTCGTCGAGCACCTCGACGCCGAAACCGCCGAGGATCGGGATCACTTCGGCAAGGGAGATGCTGGGCCCGACCCGGTGGATCGTGACCAGCCGGTCGCGCAGAGACTCCGCGACTGCCGGCTGCGACAGGGAAACGGCGATGCCGGTGTCGTCGACGGACTCCAGGCTCTGGATGTCCGCCACCGCTTCCCGCGCAGTGACGTCTTCCTTGTAGGCCTCGGGGAACCCGTTCTCGTAGCGCGCGAACAGGTCACCAGCGCGCTCCTCGCCGGCCGCCGTGAGCAGCGACTGCGCCAAGTGGTCGTCCCAGGAGCGCACGACCTGGGCGAGCTCGTTCTCCAGCGCAGCGGTGTCGACCTGCGGGATCGGCACGCCGGGCGGCATGTGTACCACCATGTGCAACCGGGCCAGGACCGACTCGGTGAGCAGCGCCGTGTGGTCCACGGTCTGCCCGCCGTAGGCGTCCAGCAGCGTCTTCTGAATCCGCTCCCGGACCTTGGTGTTGTACCGGTCACGCGGCAGATACACCAGACATGACACGTAACGCCCGTACCGGTCGGGACGGGTGAACAGCCGAGTGCGGCGGCGCTGGTGAATCTGCAGCACCGCACGCGCGATCGGGAACAACTCCGCCGCGTCGGTCTGGAAGAAGTCGTCGCGCGGATAGGTCTCGCAGAACTGCAGCAGGTCCTTGCCGCTGTGCGTGCCACTGGCGAACCCTGTGAGCTCGAACAACTCGTCGACGCGCCGGCGCAACACCGGGATCTGCAGCACGGACTGGTTGTAGGTGCTGGACGTGAACAGACCGATGAACCGGTGCTCCCCGATCACCTCACCGGCATCGTCGAAGCGCTTGACGCCTACGTAGTCCAACCGCACCGGCCGGTGCACTGTGGAGCGGGTGTTGGCCTTGGTCAGCACGAGGATCCGGTGCTCGGTGGCATGCTTGCGCACCTCCGGCGGCAACTCCGAGAACGACTGGGACTCCGAGGTGTCCGAACGCAACAGCCCCAGCCCGCTGCCCGGCTGACTGCGCAGCGCCACGGGATCGGGGTCACGGACCAGGTCGTACTCGCGGTAGCCGAGGAACGTGAAGTTCCCCTCCCCCAACCACTGCAGGAAGTCCGCCGCCTCCTGCACGCGGCGGGCCTCGATGGTCGCGGGCGGATCGGCGCGCAACTGGTCGGCCAGGGTGAGCGCCGTGTTGGTCATCCGGGGCCAGTCCTCCACGGCCTGCCGCACGTCCTCCAGGACGCTGAGCAGCCGCTTCTCCAGCGCGGCATGAGCCGCCGGATCGGTCGCGAGGTCGATTTCCAGGTGAATCCAGGACTCCCGGATCGTGCCCTCACCCGCGTCCTCGACGGGACCGGGTACGACCTCCTTCAGCGCGCCGGCAGCGTCGCGCCGGACCGCGAAGATGGGGTGCGCGACCAGGTGCAGGGACTGCCCGCCCTCGGTGATGGCAGCCACGACCGAGTCGAGCAGGAACGGCATGTCGTCGGTGATCACCTGCACCACCGTGTGTCCCGAGGTCCACTCGTTGTGAGCAACGGTCGGCGTGAACACGTCCACGACCGCGGTCCCCTGCGGACGGTTGGCGCCCAGCCGCAGCATGTTCGTGGCCGGGCCCACCACGTCGATCGGGTCCTTGCCGACCAGGTCCTCCGGGGCCACGTCCTCGTAGAACCGGGGCAGGAAGTCCCCGAGATCGACCTCGAATTCCTCCGGGCTGGTCCCCTGCGCCATTTCACTGGCAGCCTGGAGGAGATCGGTCAGCGCTGCGTCATGCATGCATGCCTCACTTCATATGCGGGTGGGTGTGGTCGGTCGGCGGAACCAACGTCTCCTTGATCGAACGGGTACTGGTCCATCGCATCAGGTTCTGGGCTGCCCCGGCTTTGTCGTTGGTCCCCGACGCCCGGCCACCACCGAACGGCTGTTGTCCCACGACCGCCCCCGTGGGCTTGTCGTTGATGTAGAAGTTGCCCGCGGCGAACCGCAGGAACTCGCGGGCCTGGGCGATGGCTTCCCGGTCCTGCGCGATGACCGCGCCGGTCAGGGCGTATTTGGCGATGCCCTCCATCTGCTCCATGACCGCCGAGTAGCGACGGTCGTCGTAGACGTGCACGCCGAGCAGCGGGCCGAAGTACTCGTCGGTGAAGAACTCGTTGGTGGGGTCCTTGCTCAGCGCGACCGTGGGCCGGATGAAGTAGCCCTCGCTGTCGTCGTAGGTACCGCCGGCCGCCACCTCGACGTCGGCGGCCTTGTGCGCCCGCTCGATCGCCGCGGACACCTTGGCGAACGACCTGCCGTCGATGACGGCGCTCATGAAGTTGCTGAAGTCGTCGACTGGACCCATCGACAGCGACTCGACCTTGCCGAGGAAGTCGTCCTTCATGACTTTCCAGACGCTGCGGGGGACGTAGGCGCGGGAGGC
>ERZ724512.1283-NODE-1283-length-11754-cov-14.437901_pt1 | contig 11754 bp, 9 predicted proteins | sample MGYA00376045_ERZ724512 | MGnify/ENA primary metagenome ERZ724512 (study PRJEB28724, sample SAMN07190883) | activated sludge metagenome | isolation source: activated sludge of sewage treatment plant in Hong Hong | place: Hong Kong | collected 2016-03-17 ... | reverse complement strand
GCGAGCAGCGGGGTCCACTCCTTGGCGATCGCGTCGTCGGCGCGGAGCGCGGGCACGGCGGCGTACGTCATCGAGATCGGGCAGCCGTGGCCGGGCTCGGTGTGCGACCAGGCCATGAAGCCGGCGGCGCGCCGCACGTGTGCGTACGGCGCCCCGGCCTCCTGCTGCTCCCACGGCCGGGCGGCGAGCCCGTGGCCGACCGCCCGCTCCATCAGCCAGTGGTACGACGGGTGGAAGCGCACCTCGTCGACGCGGTTGCCGAAGCGGTCGACCGTCACGACCTCCGGGCCGTACCGGTTGGCGAGCATCCCGTGCTCGCGCGCCTCGGCCGTCCCGGCGTCGGCGCCGACCTCGACGAGGTCCTCGACCACGTCGGCCGACGCGTGGCGGGTGACGGCCTCGACGAGCGCCCGGTCGGCCGTGACGATGTTGTGACCCACCAGCGGCGGCGCCTGGTTCGTGGCTCCCCGGATCTCGGTACGCATGTGACTACGTTAGAGCCATGCCCGGGGCCGAGAGCGTGGAGTCGCAGGAAGCGGCGGCCTCCCCGTTCGCCACCTGGCTCCGGCAGGTCCGCGACGTGGTGTGGCGCCTCGTGGTCACGACCGTCGGGTCGTGCCTGAAGCACCGGGTGACCGGGCTGGCCGCCGAGGCGGCCTTCTTCGCGGTCCTCTCGGTCCCGCCGCTGATCTTCGCCCTGGCCGGCGCGATCGGCTTCGTCACCGACCAGTTCAGCCCCTCGCAGGTCGCCGACGTCCGCAACGCGATCATCGACCTGTCCGAGCGCGCCCTGACCGAGAACGCCGTCAACCGCATCATCACCCCGACGATCGACGACGTGCTGCAGGGCGGGCGCTTCGACGTGATCTCGCTGGGCTTCGTGCTCGCCCTCTGGTCGGGGTCGCGGGCGCTGCACGTCTTCATCGACACCATCACGATCATGCACGGGCTCGGGGGGCACCGCGGCATCGTCAAGACCCGGGCGATGTCGTTCGCGCTCTACATCCTCGCGATGGTCACCGGCGTCGTCGCGCTCCCGCTGGTGGTGGCCGGCCCCGGCCTGGTCGCCGAGTGGCTCCCCGCCCGCGCGGACCTCCTCATCCACTTCTACTGGCCGGTCGTCGTGGTCATCTCGATCTGCTTCCTCGCGACGCTCTACCACGTGTCGGTCCCGGTGCGGACCAACTGGAGCTTCAACCTGCCGGGCGCCACGTTCGCGCTCTTCTGCTGGATCGTCGGCTCCTACCTGCTGCGCTGGTTCCTGACGGCGACCGCCGCGGACTCGCGGTCCATCTACGGACCGCTCGCGGCGCCGATCGCGGTCCTGCTCTGGCTCTACCTGGTCTCGATCGCCGTGCTCGTCGGTGCCGCGGTCAACGCCGCGTTCGACGAGGTGTTCCCGCAGAAGTCGACCACCCGCGCCCGGCTCGAGCTCGTGCAGCGGCTGCGCCGGCTGGGGACGCGCGAGGACGCCTCGCCGGACGGGGACGGTCCTGACGTCGAGCCCGGGCGATAGATTGCCGCCGTGCCGGACGACTCCAGCGACATCACGCAGGGCCGTGCCCGGGGCAGCGTCTCGCTGCCCGAGTCCGGCCGCTCTCCGTGGTTCCGGCTGACCGTCCGGCTCGGGCTGGCGATCGGCGTCCTGGTCCTGACGACGCTGATCGTCTACGTCGACCGGCACGCCTACCGCGACGCGAACGACCCGCCGCTGTACGGAGTGGACCTCGTCGACTCGATCTACTACACGACGGTGACGCTCAGCACGACCGGGTACGGCGACATCGCACCGGTGTCCGCCCACGCCCGGATGATCAACGCGTTCGTCGTCACCCCGCTCCGCATCGCCTTCCTGGTGCTGCTGATCGGCACCACCCTGGAGGTGCTCGCCTCCCAGGGCCGCACCATGTTCCGAGTCGCCCGCTGGAGGAGAAAGATGACGGACCACGTCGTCGTGATCGGCTACGGCACCAAGGGCCGGGCGGCCGTCGACACCCTGGTCAACAACGGCCACGACCGCGAGGCGATCGTCGTGGTCGACCCGGGAGCGGGCGCCCTGCAGGAGGCCCACGCCGACGGGCTCGCGGTCGTCACCGGTGACGCCACTCGTCAGGACGTCCTGCTGCGGGCGGGGGTGCGCGACGCCAGCCAGGTCATCATCACGACGAACCGCGACGACTCCAACGTGCTCGCCACGCTCACCGTCCGCCAGCTCAACCCCGAGGTGTGGATCGTCGCCGCCGCCCGCGAGCAGGAGAACGTCGCCCTGATGCGTCAGTCGGGGGCGAACTCGGTCATCACCTCCTCCGACGCCGTCGGACGGTTGCTCGGCCTGTCCTCGCTCTCGCCGACGCTGGGCCAGGTGATGGAGGACCTCCTCACGTACGGCGAGGGGCTCGAGGTCGCCGAGCGGGAGCTGCTCGTCAACGAGGTCGGCCGACCACCGCAGTCGCTGCCCGACCAGGTGATCGCGGTCGTACGCGACGAGCAGGTCTACCGCTACTTCGACCCGGTCGTCACGCTGCTCGCCCGCGGCGACCGGCTGATCGTCGTACGGCCGGCCAAGGAGCTGCCCTGGGCGCCCCGTCCGGGCACCCACGACGAGGCGCTCGCCGACGACGCCTGACCCCGCCGCCGTCCGCGCCGTCCGCGCCGTCAGCGCCGCCCGTCACCCACGCCCGTCACCCACGCCCGTCACCCACGCCCGTCACCCACGACCGCGACACCCCGTCCCAGGTATGGGCCAGTCGCCGACAGAAGGGGTCTCGGAGGGCTAGCCTGCTGAGCGCCAGGTGGGGGCCTAGGGGAGTGGGATGCCGGGAGACCGGAAGACGCCGCACGCGATCGTGGGGCCGGGCGTGTCCGTCGGGGGCGCCGGGCTGATCGTCGTGCTCGCCATCACGACCCGCACCGCCGACGCGACCGGGCCGGGCTTCTCGACCGCCATGTCCGTGGGCGGCCTGACCGTGCTGTGGTTCCTGCTGCGGGGCGTGCGCGTCCTCAGCATCGAGACGCTCCTGCTCGCCGCGACCCTGTTCGTCAGCGACATGACGCTCGGCTCGGAGCCCGAGCTCGCCGCCGCCATGGCCGCGGTGGTGGTGGTCCAGACGCTCGTCGCGGTGCTGCTGCTCCGGCGATGGTGCCCCGACCTGTGGGGCTGCGGCGGCGAGCGGCCGCTGGACCGCCCGCGCCTGCTGGCTCGCTACGGCGGTGCCCTGGCGGTCGGCATGGCCGTCGGAGCCGTGCTGGCGACGGTGGCCTGGACCACGTTGACCGGCGAACGCGTCGAGCTCGGTGGCGCGCTGTGGTTCGGCCGGACGCTGTGCAGCTCGCTCGTGGTCGTCACCTTCGGCCTCCTGCTCGGTGAGCGGATCACCTCCGAGCCGCCGCGCCCGCGCCTGCTCAGCAGCGCCTCCTGGCTCGAGCTCCTGGCCGCGGTCGCCTTCACCCTCGGCATGTACGTCCTGGCCTTCTGGTTCGATGAGCTGCCGCTGGCGTTTCCCTTGCTGGCCGCCACGGTGTGGTTCGGGCTGCGCTTCTCTACCCTGCTCAGCGCCACCCACTCGATGGTCACCGGTGTCGTCACCCTGGCCCTGACCCTGCGCGACATCGGGCCGTTCGCGGCCACCGACCGCGAGGACCTCGGCTACCTGCTCGCCGGCTTCTACGTCGCCACGATCGTCGTGACGGGGCTGGGCATCTCGACGGGTCGCGACGAGCGGGAGGCGCTCGCGGCCGAGCTGCGTCGGACCCGGGAGGAGGCCGAGTACCAGGCCAGCGTCCGGGAGGCCGTCATCGGCTCGATGAACGAAGGCCTGTTCGTGCTCGACGACGGCGGTTCCGTGCTGCTCCACAACCCCGCCGCGGCCGAGATCTTCGGGCTGAACGAGGGCGAGATGACCCGCGAGGCCCTCGTCCTCCGGTCGAACCGGTGGGCGGACGGCACGCCGATGCCCGACGCCGAGCGACCGTCGAGCCGGGCTTTGGCGGGCGAGACCGTGAGGGACGTCGAGATCCTCGTCAGCCCGGGCGAGGACCTGTCGGACCGCGTCGTGTCGGTGTCGGCGATCCCGCTGCCGCGCGACGCCGCGCGGGGGCGGGCGCGCGCGCTGGTGCTGTTCCGCGACGCGACCACCGAGCACGCCCGGCGCGAGGAGCTCGCCGCCTTCGCCGGCGTGGTCGCCCACGACCTGCGCAACCCCTTGGCGGCCATCGACGGCTGGACCGAGATGATCGCCGACGAGCTGGACACCGGTGGCCTCGACGCCCAGCTCGCACGCGAGTTCGTCTCGCGGGTGCGCTCCTCGTCCCGGCGGATGCGTGAGCTGATCCGGGACCTGCTCGCCCACGCCACGGCCAGTGCCCGCGACCTGGACGTCGCGCGGGTCGACGTCACCGAGATCGCGCGCGAGGTCGCGGCCGCCCGCCACGCCGAGAAGCAGGTCACCTGCCGGGCGATCCCGGCCGTGCTCGCCGACGGCGTGCTGATCCGCCAGGTCCTCGACAACCTGATCGGCAACGCGTTGAAGTACGTCTCGCCGGGGGTGGATCCCCGCGTCATCGTGCGCGGCTGCCCCCACCCGCCGGGCTGCGTGACGATCCAGGTCGTCGACAACGGGATCGGGATCCCGCGGGGAGAGGAGGAGCAGATCTTCGACGAGTTCCACCGCGCCCACTACCGCGACTACGAGGGCAGTGGCCTGGGCCTGTCGATCGTGCGCCGGATCATCACCCGCCACGACGGGACCATCACCGCCCGGGCCAACCCCGACGGACCCGGCTCGGTCTTCGAGTTCACGCTTCCGGCGTACGACGTGGGCCCGGACGACGCCACGGAGTGAGCCCGTGCGGCGCCCTCCGCGAGACCGTCGACGTCGAGACAGGTCACCCCGCAGGGTGAGCCGCCCGGGGCCCGGTTTCGCGATCCTTCTGGACGTGGCGCGCCCGTCGGTCCTGGTCAACGGGGGTCGGGGCGAGGCGGGCGGCCACTGCCAATCGCCTACGGATCTCCTGCCGATCTCCTGCCGATCGTCGCCAGACCCTCCGGTCGAGCCGCGCTCCCCGGGCCCGCGGGACGTCATACGGCCTGGTCGCTGGGGCAGCCACCGCGGATGACGTTGCGGGGGAGGTCATCCGGCCTGGTCGCCGGGGCAGCCACCGCGCATGACGTCGCGGGGCACCAACCGGGCGACCACCCGGGCGACGCCGGTCGGGCTAGTTCAGCTGGAAGACCGAGTCGAGCCCGGTCAGGGAGCAGAGCCGGCGGAACGCCGGGCTCGTGGCCACGAAGTCCATCGATCCCTCCTGCGCGGCGAGGTCGCGGCGCGCCCGCTCGAAGACACCGAGTGCGGAGGCGTCGATGAACGTGACGCCGCCGACGTCGACGAGGACCCGGAGGCAGCCCGAGCGGATCGCCTCGCTCAGCTGCCGCGACACCTGACGGGCGGTGAAGATGTCGAGCTCACCGTTGGCCCGGACGATGGCGGTCGGAGGGTCGAGCGTCATGGTCATGGAAAAGTCCATGGGAGGTCCCGATTCGCGTGCAGGTGCAACCGGGAACGGCGGCGCGGGGCGCGGAGCTCGAGAAGCTCTCGGTCACCTCGACCCTACCCGGCGTGCCGGTCTCGGGGCACACCCTTCCGGGCGCCCCTGGATCCGGTCGGGTCCTTCGACCGGAGGCAGCACCACGACGGGGCACACGGCCTCGTGCAGCACCGACCTCGACGTCCGTCCCAGTCGGGTGCCTCCGCGGTCGTCGGCCGGGTTGCGTCCCAGGACCAGGAGCCGGGACCGGGCGGCCTCGGCCAGGAGCGCGGCGCCGGCCCGCTCGTGCACGGCGTGCACGCTCCGCAGCGGTCCCGGGCCGCACACCTCGACGGCCCGGTCGAGCAGCTCGGTCGACGTCGCACCGTCCTCGACACCCACGGTGACCGGGCGGTCGTCGTCGGGACGGGGCGACCACACCGGGGGCACGCAGGCGATCGGCGGGTCGGCCCACGTGGTCGGCAGTACGTCGTCGGGGTCGGTGAGAGCGCGGAAGAGGTGCAGCAGGTCGCGCCGGCGCACCACCACCAGCCGGGCGTCGGAGCTCGCGTCGAGGACAGCTCGCACCGGCGTGCCGGTCACCAGGTTTCCTTGGGCCGGGACGCCCTCCACCCGGGCGAGAACCCGCGCGAGGACCTCCCGGTCATAGGCGACCACCCGCACGGGACAGCCATGGCGCCGGGCCTCGTCGACGGCGAACTCCAGGGCGGCGCCGACCTCGTCGTCGAGCGCGGCCAGGACGACCGGTGCGGTGGGCTCCACGACAGCCTCCTTCGACCCTAGGACCCGGTCTCCGGTACCCCGGCTGCGGGCCCGGACTCCTCCGGCGTGCGGAACTGCTGCGCGACCGGCTCGCTGCGCGCGAGCACGGCCACCAGGTCGTGACGGCTGACGATCCCGACGACGACCCCGTCCTCGACGACGGGGAGGCTGGTCAGGGAGCTGTTGACCAGCAGGTCCGCGGCGACGGGCAGCTCGACGTCCGGCAGGACCGCCACCGGGTGGAAGCTCATGACGTCGCGCACGCAGGCCGGGTGCGGTCCGGCGGCGGAGGGGTGCAGCTCGCGCACCCACGGGTTGCGGGGGACCGCGTCGCGCACGACCTCGGTCTCGGTCACCATGCCGAGCACGTGCCCGTGCTCGTCGACGACCGGGAGCGCGGTGACGCCGTGCTCGTCCATCAGCCGGGTCGCGGTCGCCAGGTCCTCCTCGGGGGCGACGGTCACGACCGGCGCCGTCATCACGTCACGCACGCGCAGCACGGGGTGCCTCCTCACGCTTGCGCAGGACGAGCCAGAGACCCATGCCTGCCAGACCGCCGACCACGAGCCCGGTGACGAGCAGCACGGCGGCGACGGTGTGGAGCCCGGGGAGCTCGGCGGCCAGGCTCACGTCGGTCGCGACCGGCGCCGTGGCGTCCTGGTTCATGACGACCAGCGTCCAGGACCCGGGTTCGGGCTCCCAGGTGACCGTCCGGCTGCCGGTACCGCTCGCGGAGGTCGCCCAGATGTCCGCGTCCTCCGGCGCGATCCGGGGTGCCTCGCCGTCGGCGTACGCCGTGTCGGCACCCTCCGCGTCGAAGGGGTCGCTCAGGGTCGTGTGCGCCACGCCGGTGAGGTAGCCGCGGACGTCGGCCGTGCGCGCCACACCCACGAACACACCGTCCGCACCGATCGGGTCGGCGGTCACGCGGACCGTGCCCAGCACGCGGTGCGGCAGGTCGAAGCTCGCCGCCCCGCGGTGCAGGACGAGCTCCTCGGTCTGCACGGCGTAGCCGGGGGAGGTCCAGGTCGTCGCGGTGCCGCTCACGTAGCCCGCATCGTCGCGCAGAGCGTTGTCGGCGAGCGCGACCAGGCCGGCGCCGAGGACCATCGCGACACCGACCGCCAGGAACAGCGCGGACACCATCGCGGCGATCACCCGACCGGCTCCCCAGGCCGACCGCGGCCGCGGTGCTGGCGGCGACGGCACCGGCGGAGTGAGGGTGGGGACCGTCATGGAGGATCACGACCTTTCTCGCTCCCAGGGTCCCGCTGGGCGCCGGGACGCTGGGAGGGCACAACGTCCCGGCCGCGCGGGCCGATGGCCTCGGCCCGCCTCGGCCTCGGGGCTCAGCGCCGGGAGAGCACCGCGCGCGCGGCCTCCCAGCGCGCCACCGGGACCCGGAAGGGCGAGCACGACACGTAGTCGACCCCGGCGTCGTCGAAGAACTGGATGGAGTCCGGGTCTCCGCCGTGCTCGCCGCACACGCCGACGTGCAGGTCCGGCTTCGTCGCCCGGCCCAGCTGGGAGCCCGTCCGCACCAGCTGACCGACGCCGTCGACGTCGATCGACTCGAACGGCGACACCGGGAAGACGCCCCGGTCGCGGTAGGCAGGGAGGAACGCAGCCTCGACGTCGTCGCGGGAGAAACCCCACACGGTCTGGGTCAGGTCGTTGGTCCCGAAGGAGAAGAAGTCGGCCGACGCCGCGATGCGGTCCGCCAGGAGGGCGGCGCGGGGCAGCTCGATCATGGTGCCGATCGGGATCTGCAGGTCGATGCCGCGCTCCTCGGAGACCGCGGCGATCACCGCCTCGAGCTCGGCGCGGACCAGGGTGAGCTCCCGCTCGTGCACGACCAGCGGCACCATGATCTCCGGTTGCGGGTCACCGCCCGCCTCGATCCGGTCCGCGGTGGCCCCCGCGATGGCGCGGGCCTGCATGATGAACAGGCCGGGGATGACGATGCCCAGGCGCACGCCGCGCAGGCCCAGCATCGGGTTGTGCTCGTGCAGGCGGCGCACGTGCTCGAGCATGTTCTGGTCGTGCGCGTTCTTCTCGTGCCGCTCGTCCTCGAGCGCCACGCGCACCTCGAGGTCGGTCAGGTCGGGGAGGAACTCGTGGAGCGGCGGGTCGATGAGCCGCACCGTGACCGGCAGGCCGTCCATCGCCTCGAGGATCTCGACGAAGTCCTGGCGCTGCAGTGGCTCGAGGGCCTCCAGCGCCGCCTGGCGCTCGGTCTCGTCGTCGGCCACGATCAGCCGCTCGACGAGGTGCCGGCGGTCGCCGAGGAACATGTGCTCGGTCCGGCACAGGCCGATGCCCTCGGCGCCGAAGCGGCGGGCCCGCCGGGCGTCCTCGGGGGTGTCGGCGTTCGCCCGCACGCCGAGGCGCCGTACGCCGTCGGCGTGCTCGAGGAGCCGCGCGACCGAGTTCGCGACCGGGTCTTCGACCTCCTCGCCCTCCAGCCGTCGGACGACCGCCGGGGCGCTGACCGGGACCTCGCCGAGGAACACCTCGCCGGTGGAGCCGTCGATCGAGATCAGGTCGCCCTCGGCGACCGTCGGGCCGCCCCGGACCTGGAAGCGGCGGTTGGCCGGGTCGAGCTCGATGGCCTCGGCGCCGCACACGCAGGTGCGCCCCATACCTCGGGCGACGACCGCCGCGTGCGAGGTCTTCCCGCCGCGACTGGTGAGCACGCCCTGGGAAGCGACCATCCCGGCGAGGTCGTCGGGGTTGGTCTCCTTGCGCACCAGGATCACGGGCTCGCCACGCTCGGCCCACGCGACAGCGGTCTCGGAGTCGAGCACCGCGCGGCCGACGGCCGCGCCCGGTGAGGCGTTCATGCCGGTGGCGATCGGGCGACGCTCGGGGTCGGGGGCGAAGCGGGGGAACATGAGCGCCACCAGCTGGTTGCCGCTGACGCGCAGCAGCGCGTCGTCCCGGTCGATGTAGTCCTCCGCGACCATCTCGCACGCGATCCGCACGGCTGCCTCGGCCGTGCGCTTGCCGACCCGCGTCTGCAGCATCCAGAGCGTGCCCTCCTCGATGGTGAACTCGATGTCGCACATGTCGAGGTAGTGCTGCTCGAGGAGCTCCATGTTCGAGATCAGCTGCTCGTAGGAGGCGGGATCGAGCCGGGCGAGGTCCGCCAGTGGGATCGTGTTGCGGATGCCCGCGACGACGTCCTCGCCCTGGGCGTTCTGCAGGTAGTCGCCGTACACGCCCGGCTCGCCGGTCGCCGGGTCGCGCGTGAAGCACACCCCGGACCCGGACGTCTCGCCGCGGTTGCCGAAGACCATCGCCTGGATGTTCACCGCGGTGCCCAGGTCGTCCGGGATCTGCTCGTGCCGCCGGTAGAGCGCGGCGCGCGGGGTGTTCCACGACTCGAAGACGGCGCGGATCGTGTGGCGCAACTGCTCGCGCGGGTCCTGGGGGAAGTCGGTCCCGGTGTGTTCGCGGATCACGACCTTGAACTGCTCGACCAGGGAGCGCAGGTCCTCGGCGGTCAGGTCCGCGTCCGAGGCCACCCCGCGCTCGGCCTTGAGCGCGTCCAGACGGTCACCGAACGCGTCGCTCTCGACACCGAGCACCGTGCTGCCGAACATCTGGAGCAACCGGCGGTAGGAGTCGACGGCGAACCGCTCGTCGCCACTCTGGGCCGCGAGCCCGACCACCGACTGGTCGTTGAGCCCCACGTCGAGGACGGTCTCCATCATCCCGGGCATCGAGAACTTCGCCCCCGAGCGCACCGAGACCAGCAACGGGTCGGCGGGGTCCCCGAGGCGCCGGCCCATCCGGTCCTCCAGGGCGCGCAGATGGGCGTCGACCTCCTCCTCCAGGCCGGCCGGCTCCGCACCCTCGGCGAGGAACGCACGGCACGCATCGGTCGAGATCGTGAAGCCGGGCGGGACGGGCAGCCCCAGCCGCGTCATCTCCGCGAGGTTGGCCCCCTTCCCGCCCAGCAGGTCCTTCTGCTCCTTGGTGCCCTGCGCGAAGTCGTAGACATAGGCCATGGGGCGAGCCTGCACCCCGGAGTGCCTGCGGGGCGAGACCCACGGGCCCCGGGATGACCGCGGACCCCATGAATCGGGCCGATGGTCCCTGTGCCCGGCTCGGTCGCCCGGCCGACGGTGGTAGCGACCCCCAGGAGGCAGTGATGGACACCACGCCCGGAGCAGTCGTCGTCGCGGTCGGCGGTCACGGGACGACCGCCGCGGTGGAGTACGCCGCGGCCGAGGCGTTGCGGCGCCACCGGCCCCTGCACCTGGTGCACGCGGTTGACCCGCACGACCCCGAGAAGGCTGCCGAGGGCACCGAGCTGCTCGCCGACGCCGTCCACCAGGCGAACCGGCTCCTCGGCGAGCTCGGCCAGGTGACCTCGACCTGTACCCCGGGGCCCGCGGTCGCGACGGTCGCCCACGCGGCGGAGGGCGCCGACCTCGTCGTGGTCGGGCGCTGCCCCGAGTCCCGCCGGACCCACCCCTACGTGCGCTCGGTGACCGGTGGTATCGGTGCCCGTGTCGACATCCCGGTCGTCTCGGTGCCCGAGGGCTGGACCAAGCAGACCGGACCGTCGACGGTGGTCGCGGGGATCGACGACCCGGAGAAGCGCGCCGACGTGCTCGCCCAGGCGTTCGCCGCCGCCCGGGACCGTCGGGCCACGCTGCTGGTGCTCTGCACCTGCTGGCACCCGCCGCAGACCCACGTCGACGACCCGGGCTGGGCCCAGCGCGCCGAGGACGACCTCGAGCACGCGATCACGCAGCTGGCGGCGACGTACCCGGACGTCCAGGTCGAGATCCATGTGCGCAATGCCCAGGCCGGCGAGGCCCTCCTCGAGGCCTCGCGCCACGCCGACCTGGTCGTCGTCGGGCGTCACACCAGCCTGCTGCCCACCGGCTCCCACCTGGGCCCCATCGCGCGGTCGGTGCTGCGCGAGGCGGACTGCCCGGTGCTGCTCGCCACCCCGCAGTCGGTGCACCGGGTGCGTGTGACCGCGGCCCGCAAGCTGTCCTCGACCAGCTGACCAGCCCGCTCACCTGACGGATGCCGCCGAGGTGCGGCCGCGCTCAGGTGGCGTGAGAGGGGCGCGGATTGGTCACCAACCGCATGCGGGAGCGCTCCCAAGCTGCGGTTGGTGACCAATCCTGGCCCTTTCCGCCGCGGTCGAGGACTCCCGGGGCTGTCGTGGCCGACGGGGCTCATGTGACAGGAGGGGGGCAACCGCGCGGCCGCCCGGCCAGCACCCCGCCATCGAGAGGAGCCGGCCGTCGCGGGACCGGGGCGTCGCGGGACCGGGCAGGATGGTGGCGTGCTCCCCGACCTGCTCGCCGGCGTGCCGGACGACCCGCTCGTGCTCGACGGCGGCCTGTCGACCGCCCTGGAGCAGCAGGGCGCCGACCTGTCCGGGGCGCTCTGGACGGCCCGGCTGCTCGCGGCGGAACCGGA
>ERZ724512.1282-NODE-1282-length-11761-cov-4.333931_pt1 | contig 11761 bp, 14 predicted proteins | sample MGYA00376045_ERZ724512 | MGnify/ENA primary metagenome ERZ724512 (study PRJEB28724, sample SAMN07190883) | activated sludge metagenome | isolation source: activated sludge of sewage treatment plant in Hong Hong | place: Hong Kong | collected 2016-03-17 ... | reverse complement strand
GCGGCGGTCGATGGGTTGGGTGCGCTAACCATGAGTCTCCCTAAGCCCCTAACACTCCGGGGTCGTAAATGTTGATCTCGGTTCCTGCGTTGTGAGCGGCGGCCGTTGAGGGTGCGACACCGCGAGTCACGGTCAAGGTCTGTGGGGACGTCGCCGAGCTAACGGCGGTGACGGTCATTCGCTCCCCCATCACGTCAATATCGAAGGGAAGATCTCCGGCCGCGTTCGTCAACGGCGGATACCCGGCGAGCGTGGTCGCACTAATCGACGTCGCCGAACTGGTAATCGTGTTCGTTAACGTGATCGTTCCGGGGTCGTCGGCGAAACGTCCCATCGACGCGGAGTTGTATTCGGCGACGTTGATCCACTTCGACAACGTAAAAACGATCTTTAGGTCATCGGCGGTGAATTGCTTTTCGATGCGTTCGACGAATCCGGTAAACGATGAAACCGGGGAGCCGGTCGGTAGATCGGTAAGAACGATTTGATCGCCTTCGACAATGTTCAACGCATCGTCGAGCAGTCCAGCGGCGTGAAGTTTTGAGCCGTGAACTTTCACCTTGTTAAACCGGACGGTCGGAACGGCCGACTTGTTTACTTTCCACGACCCGACGTAAAGAACGTCATCGTCGGTTGTCAGCGGAAGTGTTCCGTCGTCGGCGGATTGTTGGCCTTGATCGGCAATAATCGCGTCCGACGCCGTGTACGTTTGTTTCACGCCGCCGTCACGGGTTCCGGTCCAGTCGTTCACCGCGTTGTCGTTATCGACGGAAAAGTCGTCGTCGAGGTCAAAGTGTGTGAGAGCCGACAAGGTGAGCGTTCGCGCTGGCGAGTAATAAGCCGAACTCGAAGCGAGCGTGATCTTCCCATCATGCGACGTGTAAACCCGACCCATTTCGGCGGTCTCCAGCTCGCGGAGACAATCAAGGAACGTTCTCCCGGCGACTTGTTGTTCGCCAATGATCCGCGTAAACGTTCCCGTCGTGGCGAGCCAGTTTGATCCGGCCAACGTCGCGACGGAAGTAGACGAGACGTTGCGAATCCCGGCGGCGTCGGCCAATCGTGCGAGACGAACGTCGGCGGTATCGGCGGTGAAGCCGTCTTTCATTTGGCCGTAAAGTGTGTGCCGGTCGGAGTTCGCGTCGTTCCAGATAGCGAAGTTCGCGGCCGTTCCGTTGTGCGGCGCGGCTTGACCCCCGTACACGGTGTCGGCTTGTCCGATAGAGCATCCGGCAAGCGTCATGGTTCCCGTTGTCGGGTAGAACAGCGGCGCGGAACCCGCCGAAACACCGTCAATGTAGAGCGTCCCGGTCGCAGTCGTTCCGCTAATCGTGATCGACAAGCCAACCGAATGATCTTCCCCGTCGTCGATGACTGTCGAGGAACCGATCGCGTTCGTTGTTCCCGCCGACGGGAAGTCCGGGTAATACGTTTTGACCGTTGTTCCGGTCGAGTTCGTGGTGATCGCGACCGCTATCGCCGGAGCGTCAGTCCACGCCGCGAACCGGACCCCGTAGAGCCACGTATGAACGTCAACGTCGGTGATCGACACAATGAGTGCGGACTGATGTTGCGTCAACGCCGGTTCCCCGACAAGGGTCGGCGCGAAGTACACGGCTTCGCCTGTATTGGTGCTCGGCGGGTTAAACGCAATTCGAGTGCCGCCGGAATCGCCGGGAGCGAACGCCGAACCGAAGTCGTACTCTGCGCCGCCAGCTAACCCGTTGAGGGTTCCCCAATAGCCGAAGTGAAGCGGCGGATAGTCGATGTTAATAACGTCCGCGGCGGTGTCCGATCCGGCGGGATCGTCAAGCGGCCAGAAATGCGCGGGAGCCGTGTTGAGGACTTGACCGACCGCGATAGCGCGCATTGGCTTCTTCAGGGGAACGCCGACCCGTTGTTGAAAGGTGAGCGACGCCGTACCTTGCGCGCGTCCTTCGAACCCGGCCGAACAGTCCGACATGACGCCTCCCCATATGGGGTAGTACGTGCCGGAACCGATCGGGTACTCGACGTCGCGAATGTAGGGACACGACTCGGTAAGCGGGTAGTACGGGGAGCCGTTAAAAAACGGTGTGTATCGGCCGTCACGGTTCCCCACGTTCAAGGTCACCGATGAGGCTTCGAACGCGCCGTTTCGTGACTGTCGGCCGGTCGCGAAGTTACCGCCGGGACGCACCGCGTTATCGGTCGAATTGTTCGGCTTCGTAATGTCGGTGTAGGACGGCGACTGAACGTACGGACCTTGATTGAAGGCCACCCGGTCGCGAACGTTCAAATAGTCTTGGTAGGCCATTAGCTACCGTCCAACGCTCGAAGGCTGAACCCGGTTCGCCGGTTGTACGTGACAAGGCCGGACCACCATTCGCCATATCCCGGCATTTCCAACTTCAGCGGAGCCGACGCGCCATCCCATCCGCCGGAACCGGCGGCGAGCGCATGATGAAGGTTGCGGCTTGACACGATCGAACCGGAGACGCCAGGAACGAACATTTCGAGTCCTTGTTCGCCGACGAGGTACGGTTCGCCAGCGGTCACCGGACCGCCGAGAGCGCGCTTCTTCTTTTTCTTCTTCGGCGCGTACACGGGAGCCGCTCCCGGTGCTCGCGGTGCGCCGCCGATTGCGGCGTTCGCTTGCGCGATCTGTTGGTCGAGGGTCAAGCCGCCGTCTTGCGGTGACCAAGCCGCGTCCATCGCGCCGAGTTGGTTCCCTAGGTCGGTTTGCAATGACGCCAAGTTGATGAACTCGCCGACGTTTCCCGGACCACCTTGCACAAGTGCGGCGGCCATTTGAGAGCCGGACTCTAGGCCAGAGTTCAAGATCTCGCCTAGTAGTACGCCGGGGAATCCCCAAGCGGCGAGAGTGCGAAGGTTTCCGGCGAAGCCTTGCATTTTGGTAACCCGGTCGCGGAACGATTGAAGAATGTTTCCCGATGTTGGGTTCGCGGCGGCTTCGGCTTCTTTCGCGCTGGCGCTGGCCTTCACCGCGTCGGCGTACTTTTGTTGAGCGTCCGCGAGTGCGCGCAATGCTTCGGGACGATCCGCCTTACTTGCGGCGTTCGCCTTCTTCCGAGCCTCCCAAAGTGCTTGCTCGGCGTCGGCTTGATCTCGGACGGCTTGCGCCGAGTTGCTACGCGCCGACTCGTACGCGCCGAAATCGAAGTTCATCACTCCGGACGATGAGAGGAACGACGACATAACGGACTCGATGCGCGAGACCCGGTTCGACACTGCGGAGTCGCGCGCGCCTACACGGTCGTTGTACGCCGACAATGCGTTGTCGTAGGCGTCTTTCTTCGCCTGCCAATCGGCTTTAGCCCGGTTGTACTTCCCACGATCGGAAAACACTTTGCCGCCGCCTGCGTAGCGGTGAGCGTTTACCCGGTCGAGGAAATCGACGCCGTATTTGTCAACGGCCGACGCGCGAACGACATATTCGCCATTGGACAGCATCGCCGGGATGGAGTCGGACGTGCGGGTTCCTGGCCCACGGACAGGACCGCCGCCGTCGGCTAATCCGGGAACGTTAATGTACCCGCCGCTAGCCGCTCCGACACTCGCGCCGAGCGAGTTCTTCTTGATTGTGAGCGTGACGGTCTTGTCTTGAACCGCGGCCATTTTCTCGCGAATGTCCGCCAATTGTGCCCGCGCTTGCGCCGTCTCCGCTTTCACCTTCGGTGTTTGCGTCATTCGGCCTAGCTTGCGGAGCCGCTGCAAGACGTCGGCTTCTTTCGCCTTCAGTTCTGAAATATTCGCGCCGACCTTTGGCGTCGCTTTCGTATCCCCCGCGGCGTTCATTGACTTAATGAACGCGCGGATCTGCTTTTCGGAGAATCCGGCCTTTACGCCAGCTCGAACCAAAGCGGCGGAAGCTTCGTCGTACTTCGCTTTACCTTGATCGACGGAGCCGGACAGTCGCGCGTAAGCGGTCGCGAGATCGACGTTCGCTTGAATCGCACCCATAAACGCTTCACGGTTTGCGCGTGCCTTTTCGCCGCTTCCTTGAAGCGACGTCCCGTTCGTCTTCGCGGCCTCCGACAGTTTCGACAACGACTCCCGCTGGCCGTCGGCCGCTTTTTGTGCGGCCATGCCGGGAGCGATCAACGCTTCGAGCTTCTTGGCGAACTCGTCAACGTTGCCGTTAGCCGCGGCGGCCGCTTCAGCAACCGACTTAACGCTCGACGCCGTTGCGGTGCTCGCCGACGCATTCGCAGTAGAGGAAGCCGACGCCGCGTCTAGTTTCTGTTTGACCGTTGCCAGCGCGTCGGCGTCTCCCCGGTGAGCGGCCTCTAGTTCTTCGGCGGATACTCCGGCCTTGCTCATCACGTCGCCGACGTTCGAAATCGACTCGGTTGTTCCGCCGAGTGATGCTTTAAGACGGGCCGTCGTGAAGAGAAGCGGGTTCATGGTGGACACCGCGACAATGAGCGCGTGTTGCCAGTTGTCCAACTCTTTACCGGACGCCGAAAGGTTCGCGGCATAAACGGTCGTCGCAGTCGCCGCGGCCGCGGCTAGTCCCGGCCACCCGGCAAGACCCGACGCGGCCGAGCGAAGCGCGCCAGCGTTAGCCGTCTTCGCGACGGTGTTCGCTTCCGTCGCGGCCGTGTCGGCAATAGTGGCGGCGGCGTTCGATGCCATGAGAGCACGGACCGCGACAATCTTCGGCGCGAGGAAGAGGAACGCGCCAGCGGCCGCAACCACCGCGACGGTGACAGTTTGCAGCGGACCGGGGAGCTTCGCGAACGTTCCGAAGACAGTTGACGCAATGTCGGCGGCTTTCGTCATGGCCGGAAGCAGCGACGTACCGAGTGACGCCGACGCATTCTCGTATTCCGCTTGTGCGCGCTTAATCGAGTTCGCGCCCTGGTCGGACGTCCGCGCAAAGTCACCCGATGCGCGAGCGCCGTCCTTTTGCACAATCGCCAGCGTCGCCGCGGCCTTCTCTTGCGCCGTCAAACTAGACGCCGCACTCTTGCCGGTCATGGCGAGTGCTTCGTGTTCGACACGTGCCGCGGAAATGTTCGGGATGAGTCGCTGAAGCGAGTCATACTCCCCGCGCATCGACGCGGAGATCATTTCGGTCACTTCGGCGGTCGGAACGTTGTTAAAGGAACCGAGATCCGCGGAGAGTTGGACGACCTGTTGCGACATGCGCGCCGCTTCTTCACCGGAGAAGCCGAGCTGTTTGAACATGTCGCCGAAACCGGCGGCCGCCTCTAACGCGGCTTGCGTTGAGAGCCCCATACTTTGAGCAGCGCCGGATGCCCATTGCTTCATGCTTTCGGCTTGCGCGCCGAACAGAACTTGCGACTTGTTGACAGTCTCGTTGAGGTTCGATGCGTCCGAAGCGGCCTTAACGAGCCCGACACCGAGACCGACAAGGATCGCCGCTCCGGCGACGTGCGCCTTCTCGCCGAGTGACGACATTCGCGCATCGAGTCTCTCGCTGGCCGCGTTCGCCTTGCCGAACCCGGCCGACGCCTTGTCGCCTATGGTCGCGACAGTGCCGCCGAACTTCCTCGTCGACGTTTCGGCCTGCGCGAGCTGCCGCTTGTATGCCTCGACTTCGGCAGTCAGCTTGACCTTGACTTCGCGGTCACTCATCGCTGGCTACCTCATCCGGTCTCGGTCCTAACGGGGGAACGTCGAACGACGCGCTTCGCCATGCGGCGAGGATCGCTTCGACTTGTGCGTCGCCGACGGCCTTGCGTAGCTCGAGGATCTGTTCGGCGGTGAACGTTGGCGACACGATCGCCGCCGCGAGAATCCGCGCCGACGCTTCTTCGTCGTCTTCCCCGCACGCCGTCGATTCCGCCTTGATGGCGTTTATCTCTTCGATCGTCTGGCCTTCGACAACGATCCGAAGAGCCGAGTCGGCGAACTCTTGCGCGTAGGTTGTCCAACGCTCTTCGAGTTCGTCGGTGGGAAGTCCCGCGGCTGTCGCTTTGGACAATTCCTGGTTTATCTCGTCGAGGTTCGCCACGAGGTCAGGGCGCTGATAGATGAGGATGGATCGGCGCTGGCGTTGCGCGGCGGCGATCCACTCGTCGAGTTCGCTGCTCATATTTTCCTCGCTGACACGTAGAGACCTTCGGAGTTCTCGTCGAACGTTCGCGCTTCCCGCTGAGCCGCAGCGCACGCATGACAGCGGACCGCTTCCCCGACGTATTTCCCGTCGTTCTCCGGCGCGAAAGATTCCTCGATGGGTTGCCCGCACGAATGCGTGCCGCGTTCTTCAGCGAGCAGCGCTAGCGACCATTGGCGGTCGGTTTCGGTCCAGTACGGTTCCCCGTCTTTGACCACGCGACCAAGAAACACTGAGCGCGGAACACTCCACGCTCTCGCCGCTTCAAGCTCGGCCCTTACGAGCGGTTCGTTCCTTAGTCGCTTCCGGAGAAAGGGAGCGACCCCGTTTCCCGGTTAACCCGCCACGCCGCATTCTCTAAGACTTCGACTTGACCGTCGGACAGTTGGTTAAACAGTTCGGCCACGTTGTCAGCGGTTAACTCCGGGTCCACAAGCGACGCCGCGACAAGAGCGGCGAAGAACTCCCGCGACGGCGTACCGTCATCGGTGGCCGGGTGCGCATCTTCGAGCGCGGCGAAGTCCGAGCGAGGTAGAGCTTCGAAAGTGAACTCATGTGTTGCGGCGTTCATTTCCACGTCGAGCGCGGCGGCTCGGTCCCGCAGTTGTGAAGCGACCGCCGACCCCGCGAGAGAGTCGTTCGTTTGAAGCTCTCTCGCGAGGTCGCGCGTGATTCGCTCCCGTTCGGCGAACAAGTCGCCACGCAGACACAACCGGACGGAGGAGCGCGGCCGTGTTATTGACGCTTTCAGGGAGGCGAAGTCGGCCATCGTTACGCGACGGTGGCTTCGGTCACGTAGTCAGCGGTCAAAGCAAACTTGACGGTGAACTTCTCCATATCGTTTGCCGCTGGCTTGATCGGCATACGGATGGACGCCTTCACCGGGTAAACCTCGACCTTCTGTGAAGCGGTCGCGGCGGTCGTGTTGGCAACACCGCGGCGAACGACGAGGTAGCCGGACGGCTGCGACGCGAACGTCGTCCATGCGGTGTCGGTCGAGTCGCGCTTCATCGTCAAGGATGCGTCAAGCTTCGAGCGACCGAAGTCCTGAAGCTCTGACGCCGAGTTGAGAACCGAGACGTCGACGAAGTTCTGATCCTGGCTGATTTCCAGCCCGTCGGCGGTGATCCACGACTCGATGGCTGTTCCGGCGCTGATTTGTGAAGCGGTCGGGGAAGTCGTCGAGCTGAGGGTCGTAACCCACCAAACCTTGATGTTGTTGTCATTCAGACGAGCGGCCATAGCTTACTTCTCCTTCTTAGCGTCGGCGGCGGGAGTGCCGCTCTTTTTGGGTTGCTTTGCTTCTTCAGCAGCGGCTTCGGCTTCCTCAACGGTCACCGGGACGTAAGCCTCAACGGCTGGGCCGAGCACCTTGAAGCCTTTGAGGACGTGTTGCTCCACGGCGGCTTCGCCGATGGTTGCTCGGGCCCCAGTCGAGTCTTCGACGACGATGTGGTCGGTTGGAATCATGTGCACTACTCCTTATGGAAGTGAGACGGCGGCGATCGTCACCGACGACGAGCCAGAGAAAGCGATCGAGGCGGTTGCCCCGTAGATCGCTGGGTTGAGGGGGATGAAGAAGGGTGACGTTGAGTTCGTCACCGTGAACGCCGCATCAGCGATGGCGTTTCCATTGGCGTCTGTGCCCGGCGTGGTGACCGTGACTGTGATGTCACCGCCAGATCCGTTGATCACTGAGAGCCAGGTGCGGCCATTCGAGCAATCGACGGTGTGTGGGCCGCTGGCGGCCGTGGCGTACGTGGGTCTGGTCCCGGCGGATGCCGAGATGGTTTGAACAGCTTGCAGAGCCATGTGGTGCCTTTCTCTAGGTTGTCGTGCGGAGTGACCACCGGGAGACGGCCACGAAAACGGGCGGATTCAACTGGTCGTCACGCCTGATTGGTTGGGGTGCCTCGTCAGACCAAATCGGCCACGCGGTCCGGCCAGCGATTGTTGGTGTCACGTGGTCGATGGCTTCGCGGGCCTTGTCGTGAAGCCACAGGGCTTGTTCGACGGATTCCCCAACACAGGTCAATTGGAAGTCGACGTTGATGTCACCTTTCGGGGTATTAAGGCTCTCGGCCAACGACTGTCCTGGCGACGGGTAAAGAACGACGTAGGGCGTTTCGGGGTTGTCTCCGGCTTCGCCGACAGTTGTCGTGAGGTTCGCTGCTGAGAGAAGGGCCTTGATGGCATCGACGTGCAGACGGACAGAGGCACTCATTTGAAGACGTCCTGCGCGGCCTTGAGCACATACTTCTCGAACTTTGGCGCTTCCTTGTCAAGGGCGCGCTTCGCGTCGTTGTGCGGAGGTGAGGTCGCTGTTCCGTACTCCAAGATTGCGGCGAATGCTGCCTGAGGACCTTGCGCTTCGATTGTTGCTGTGAGGGAGGACGTGCTCGCGTCGTGACCAATCGCGTATCGGTAGGCCCGAACGCGCCCAGCTGTCGCACCTACGTTGGCTCGCCAGTCGCGCTTAATGTTTGACGCGGCCTTGAAGACGACTTTGCCCACCTCGGGTTCGATGCGGCGGCGGACGTTGGCCAGATCCTCGGCGAGCGTCTCGACGTCGGAGGCATCCATGTGAACGCTCATGCTTGAGCCTCCATGACGAACCGTCGGGCAGATGCAGTAGATGCCAGGTCTGTTCCGATGATTGAGAACCTGGTGTCAACGAGATTGGGGTTTGTCGACGAGGTCACTTGGCATATGTCGCGTTCGCGAATGTCTGTGTCGTCGTCGGCGGGTAGCACCAGTGTTGGTTGAATGATCACGTTGTTGCGTTCACCGGAGTGGCGTTGCTCGACAGGAGCGAACTTGACCCGGCACGAGCCTGAGTACACGACCTCGGTGATGTCTACCCGCTTGCCTGTCGTGTCGTCGAAAGATCCCTTGTAGGTTCTCGAGATCTCACACTCATCGGTCATGATGCGCTCGTGAGCTGCCTTCGCGGCGGCAACGATGCGCATCAGCGCGAGCCAGTCACGTAGGCGCCGGAACCGTAGCGGGCCCGCAGGTTCTTGAGGACACGTTCTGGCAGCTCGAAAGCGGCCGTGCCGGGTTCGTAGTTCACTGCGTAGTCGTCGATGCGTTCCGACTGAACGCCCGCCGCGCTCAGCGAGCCACTGCGAGCAACTTGTGCGATGACTCCGGCGGCGAGCACCAGCGTGTACGTGACCAGCTCCGCCGGGATGTCTGCACATCCGTACGCGTATTCAACGGTCAGCGTCGCGAACTGATTGCCCACGGTTGCCGGGAAGCCCCGCGCACGACAGACGTGGCCATCCTTGACCTCGAAGTCAGTGATGGTGATGCCGTTGAGCTGAACACTCGTGACGGAGACGACCGGCCACTGAGGCAGCCGCGCCCTCTTGCACGTTGGGTCAATGTCCAGGGTCACCGTCATCGAACCCGCTTCGATGAGCTGGCCGATCTCTGCTTGAAGGTAGGACGTGGCGTCCTCTAGCAGCGCACTCGCCTGACTCGTCTCGGCCGACGTGAATTGCCGACCGAGACGAGTCGCGAGCTGTGATGCCGTGGCGAATGCCATCTACTTGCCGTCCACCGCACTCGACGGATCGGCAGCGTCCTTCGCACGGCCCCTTGCCGAAGGCTTCGAACCATCGACTTCACGGGCTCGCAGTACCGCTAATTCATCGGCGCCAGCCAGGCGTAGGGACCCTTTTGCGAACTTCGCATCGAAGATCTCACGAAGGTAGTTCGTCTCGTCACCGGCAGCGTTCGGCTTCGACACTGGAACGTCCAGATAGAAGACTGAACCGCCTTCGCCAACGACGGCGATGGTATCGCCGTCGTTGAACTCACCTGCAGCCATCATGCGGTCCGCGGGATGCGGAATGCGGCGATGTACCCGGTCATGCTAGCTGCAACATCGATGTTGACTGTGCCGTCAGCCTGCACGAACCGTGCCGATGTGAGCGGGCCGAACCATCCGTAGGTGGGGGTGGTCGATCCGTCAGTGAGCGACAGGGTTCCAGAGTCGCCCTGTCCGGCCGCATCGGCTGGAGGATTTGCTCCCGCCTTAATGGTGACCGTCTTGGTGGACGCGGTCGTGTTCTTGACGCGAATGACCACTTCCTCAAGCGGGACGTTGCCCAAGTTGATGTAGTGGTTGTTCGTCGCGTCGATCGCTGTTCCGCCATTCGACGGATCCGCAACGGCGGTGTTTGCCGTCAGGGTCGTCAGCGGAATGACAGTACGTGCCATGCCAATTTCTCCTTAATAGTTGGGTTATCAGGTCTGCGAAACGACGGCGGTGGCGATGCCGGTGGGGCGTACGAGCTTTGCGCCGTACACGCTGAGCCCGCGAACCTGATCCGCGAACGCCGTGGTGCTACGAAGTGCCTCGGTCTCGAGGATCTGACTAGCGAACGAGATCGCGCCGGGGTAGCCCGCCATGACGGCGTAGTCATCACCTGTAACCAGCGGTGCATTGTTCGACTTGAGAATGTCGAAACCAGCTGATCGACCGATGATCCCGTTACGCAGGCCCTGCTCAGTTCCCGACTCGTTGACCTTGACAAAACGTGAGTCGCGCAGAGCCCGACCGTGAAGCCACGGAGGAACAACGCACCAGCGACCCTCGGCGGGAACGTTCGCCTCATCCAGTGCGACTGACAGTGGAACGAGAACCTTGTCGTAGAAGTACTCGGGGTTCCCTGTTGGAACAGCGATCGTTCCGAGTGCGTTCGCGGACGCTGCTCCCGTGTAAAGGGACACGACGTACTGATCTGCCGCGTCAGCCAGTCCGTACGCGGCCTCCTTGACGGCCTCCGGAAGAATGTCACCAGCTGCCTGACGCTTGTCAACATCGTCAAGGTAGAAGTCGAAGTACTTCGCTTGGTCAACGACCAGTGAACGCTGTGCAGTGTTCAGCTGCTCAGCTGTCATCGACGTTGAGTTCGGGGTGTATGTCGCGATCGTCGGTCGTGAAATCGAGTTGATGTGGACCGTGTCACCGGCCTGGCTGATTTCACCTTCGTAGTCACGGTTGACGACCGTCGGGCCTGCGTAGACGAGGTTCTTCTTAAGACTGACTTGAAGCTTCGCCGACCAGTACTCCGGGATGAATGATGCAACGCTCATGGCGTCTTCCTTTCGTTAGATACGCCCAAGAACCTGATCAAGGCGGCCCTCTAAGGCAGCGGCGTCGATCTGCTCAGGCGTCATGGATTTGAGTTGTTCGCGGGTAAGTTGGCTGGGCCGCGCAGACCCCTTGCGGGCACCGCCGTCAGCACTTCCGTGGTTCTTTCGTGCGCCGCCTTGCGCGGCTAGATACGGCTTTCGTTCGATGAGATCGGCGATCGCATCAGCGATCTCTGCCTCGTCGACGTTTCCGTCTTCATCTACCTCGAACTCAGAGAGATCGAGAAACTTGTATGCGTCGGCTGGGTCCGCGAGCTTTCCAGCAGCTGCAGCTTTGACTTCCGACTTCACGATGCGTTCTGCGGCGGTCCGATTTGCTTCCTTCGCAGCTTCTGCCTTGATCAAATCAACGCTTTGCGTGTCATCTTCGCCCGACTTGTTCAATTGGGCCTCAAGATCAGCAATACGTTGTTCGGCAGCGCGCCTACGTGCTGCCTCAGCCTTGCGTCTGTCCTTTTCGGCTGCGAGCGCCTTCTCGCCTGCCGGGCCGAGAGGTTGGTCGTCCGTTTC